>Ga0315285_10004504_pt1 | contig 14440 bp, 12 predicted proteins | sample YL17G09_36_MG_FD_203698 | JGI IMG/M metagenome (GOLD analysis project Ga0315285, IMG submission 203698) | Sediment microbial communities from Yellowstone Lake, YNP, Wyoming, USA - YL17G09_36 | ecosystem: Environmental > Aquatic > Freshwater > Lake > Sediment | place: USA: Wyoming | collected...
AGTCGAGAATTTTGACATCAGCACCTTTTTTTCTAATGATGGAGGCAAGTTGTGCGAGATCTATAGGGGGGAAAATAATGTTGACTGTCTGATCTTCAACTCTGGATTGACATCTATCGTCCCTTCGATATAAGCCTGAAGGAGGGGTGAAAAGTAATACTTTCTTTGCCATTCATTCTTTCAAATAATTAATATTATTAAAAAGATTTTTAATAAAAAGAATATTTAACAGGGATATATAGGATTAATAATAAAAGAAAACTCTAAACACTAAATCCTAAACACAAAACGTTTTGATATTTGAGTTTGTTTAGAGTTTAGAATTTTGGATTTAGTGTTTAATAATCCTGTATATCCTGTTCATCCCTGTTTTTGTTTATTTTTTCTCAACAGGTTTTTTGTCTTTAGGTGCTTCTTTTTTAGGTATTTCTTGTTTTGTTTCTGTTTTAGGTGTTTCTTTTTTTACTTCTTCAGGTGTGGATTGAACACCTTGTTGCGAGGCGGTTTGTTGTTCTTTTTGCATAATATTGAGCCAGCCATAATAAGCATCCATCGCCACAGGAGAATTGGGGAATTTTTTGAATGTGTCAGAATACCATACTTTTGCGTTTTGGAGGTCACCTTTTTTCTCATAGCACATTCCGAGCTTTCCATAGGCTGTTGGGATAAATTTGCTATCGGGAAAATCTTTTACAGCTTTTTGGAATTGTTCGATTGATTTATCATAACTTTCTGTTTTAAAATAGAGGTCTGCTAATTCGAGAGAATATTTACAAGCCTCATCTGGATCGATGGTCTTTTTAATTTTCTCCATGTAATCCGCAATAGCTATATCGATATACTTTTGACCTTTCTCGGGTTGTTTAAGGGCTTTATAGTTATCATATATTTCTACATTCAACCAGATGGAGAATGCCCTATCCGGATAAGTTTTTTGATAGCCTTGATAGAATTTGATAGCGTCTTCATATTTCTCCTGGAGTTCGAGTAACTCGCCCATTTTAATGGAGGCGGTATTGCCTACGTTCTCTATGTCACTTTTCAGGAAATCGTTATAGATTTTCTCCGCCTGCTTATACTCTTTCGTAAGTTTATAAATTTCGGCTTTAAGGAACAACACGCCGATTCCGAAATTCCCTTTTGGGTCAGATTTTTTTAATACCGAATCGAGGGCATTTAGACCATCTTGATATTTCTGCGATACACGAACAAGGTCTACAACATATCCCGCCGCATTTTGATAAATTTGGTCTTTTTCCGAGTATAATTCGAATATCTTAAGCAATATTTCCATACATTTATCATATTTTTGCAGGGCGGATAGTATTCTGAATCGAGATAAAAGTGCATCCTGGTAAGGAAAGTCTTGAGGTTTGAAGTTTTGTAATGCATCTTCAAGTATTTTCAAGGCGTTCTCGAATTGTTTTTGTTCTTCATAAAGTCTCACGAGTCCTTCGGCAGCAGCAAAGCCTCGCCTGTCTGTTACCTTTAATGTAGTATATATATCCATTAATTCTTTTTCTGCCTTTTTGAGATCTCTCTGGTCTGCATAAAATTGTGCCAATACAAATTTGGCATCCCATACGATAGGCTTATTTGGATTTTTACGAATAATATCCTGACATTGAATAATGGCTTCGAGAAATTGTTTTTGAGAATAGAGGTTAACAACGTCTTGCAATTGTTCTTCCGGTGTTTTTCTTGAACAAGAATAAATTAGAGATATAAATATTAAAACAATGAAGAATTTTTTCAAAAGTTTCATTATTTCCTCCTGAAAGGCTGTTTTGCTTTAAATATAAAAAATGGGAAAATATTAATGGATAAATAGTCCGATGTCAATATTAAACAGGGAGTAAATAAAATTATGGTAGTATCCAATGAAGTGTTACTATTTTTTAGATAAAGCGAATTTAAAACAATAACCACATAGAAAATGAATTAACAGGGATGAACAGGATACACAGGATAGATAAGATTTATCTTTTAAATCAAAATTATGTTTATCCTGTATATCTATGTAAAATATCTATGCTCTCTATGGTTACATTTTAGTAATTTATTATTTTTAGACAGGATGAACTGGATTAAAAGGATTTTTATTATTTAAATCTGAGATTTGATACTTCTTAAAGTTTAAGCCTGGCATTGACTATAACGTTATTGGTGCAAAAGAAGCCCATCGGGTTTGGACTTTAGTCTTTTGCACCGTGTTAGCCGCCGTTGCAGGCAGTCTTTAATAGAACCGTCCCATTTTTCTTTTCTCGTGATAAGTCAAAATGGCTACGATAGATTCGACTCCAATATACTGAAGATTCCTGCATCAACGGTTTCGTCGAATTTGCGGGCAAACAGGCCTTGACTTGCCATCAAGAAATCAGCGTCTTTGGATGTAAAGTCTCTTGGACGTAACTTTATTGTTCCTACCGGCACCCAGTCAATTGTCCTTTTATCGTCGTTCACGATAGTTCCCTTGTAACTAGTATTCATTATTACCGTCTGAAAGAATCCTTCATCAGCGATGAAGGTGTGCCGATAGAATCTCTTGAACCTTTCGACCTCATGACTATAGGATACAAATTCACAGAACTTCCGGCTCAAGATCATCCACTGATTTCCAATATAAGGAGTCACACCTCGAAGATACCTCCGCTTAAGAATAGGAGTGCTTAGTATGCTATCGCCAGACTCGGTAAAGTAGTTATCTATTCGAGATAGTGTATCAGGGCGGAACTTGCTCTGATTAGCCACCTTGATGAAATCTTTTCCTATATTGCGGCTAAGAAAATCCTGGATGTACGTTTGCGATTTTAGAGGGAAATCCTGTGCGCTAAGGTTTATGAAGAATTCCCATTTCAAGCCCATCTTCAATAACTCCTTAATGCCTCGCAATTCAGCATCTACCAGGCTGTATCCCCCCCAAAGAGTGCTTTTGCTTTTCAGCAAGGATGCATTGGCAAAGCTTGACAAGAAATCTTGTATCTCCGTCTGTAATCCAACGCTTGATCTCTTATCCACATGTACCAAGTAGTAGTTGGCGGGATGGTAAATTGCCCTAAAGAGTCTTTTGAACTGGCCGGGATACCGATGCACCAAGATGAGGTATGCGATCATTTTTAACGACCTCCTATAATCTGTATCTCTCGAATTTCTATCATGGCAAGCCTTTCATGGTTAGGATATGGCTATACCAGAATTATATTCCGAATACGACGGCTTGGCCGAAAAATGGGCGACGCCTTTGCATACACATACAACGAGCGAGCTAACGTCGGCGCTGACTGACGGAGAGCCTGAGAGGATATTAACATGCAAGAGAACTTTTTGAAAGAAAAAAATATAGAAGGCGAAAAAGTCACGGCTGGCTATCGTTCAGACCAGCAGCTTGTTAGGCGTTCTATTGCTTCTGGCATTGGTAAACAGGATATATATACACCTGATGATTTGGCTCATTTGATTGTTGCATATTTTCGTCCATCAGGACGGATATGTGAACCGTGTAAGGGTGATGGTGCATTTGTGCGAAAATAATATAAAAATGGAACGGTTCTATTTAAATTGATTTCCTTTTCCTTGCCTGCAATGAATGGCTAACGTTCTGCGTGTATGCGAAGTGCCAAAGGCATTTGGGTGAGCGTAAGCGAACCGCAAACACGCTGTTAGGCGAAGTTTTTTCTTCTCAAATATTTCACCAGGATTTTTCAAAAATCTTTCGAAAATGGTAACCATAAATCGCAGAAGTTATTGCCAATGGGAAAAGCCGTGGCCGTCTAAAAATAGTCCAGAAAAGGAGTCTCCAATAATAGCCCCTTTCTTTTCCTATTATACCAAGACGCAAAATAGATTTAAAGAATGCCATAAAATAGCAGAAACGGAATCGAAACGTCCTTTTTTGCAACGGCCTATAATCTTTTAGAAATCCCTTAACCCGTTCATAATAATACTCGGGAGAATAAACTGTTTTAAGGATCTTTTTATAGCCATTGATAAGCGTCTCATAATGCATCTTGGGGATAAAGTTAATTGAAGAATCTGTGTTATCACCAGAGGTATTCTTCAACAATCGATTCTCCTTTTCAAGACGCTGGTAGAGTCTTGTACCACGAAGGGCATTTAATAAACCAATCATTGCAGTAACAATTTTGCTTTTTTGAATAAACTCAATTTGTCTTTCAAAAATCGAGTGTGGTTCATTGTCAAATCCAACAATAAATCCTCCCTCCACTTGCAAACCAAACTTATGGATTTTTTTAACGCAACCAATTAAATCACGATTCCTATTCTGAAACTTACCGCATTCTTCCAAACTCTCCTCATTTGGGGTTTCAATACCGATAAAAACCATATCAAATCCTGCCTGAACCATCAATCGCATAAGTTCTTCATCATCAGAAAGATCTATAGATGCTTGGGTGGCAAATGCGAAAGGGTATTTTCTTCGCTCCATCCATTTAGCAATAGCGGGTAAAACCTCTTTTTTTAACTTCCCTTTATTACCTATGAAATTATCATCAACAACGAATACTCCACCCCGCCAGCCTTGTAAATACAGACTCTCCAACTCTGCTAATACCTGCTCAGTATCCTTGGTTCGTGGTTTGTGTCCATAGAGCAAGGTAATATCACAGAATTCACAATTAAAGGGGCAACCCCTGGAATACTGAATGTTCATTGAAGCATATTTTTTCATATTGATAAGTTCCCAACTCGGGATAGGTGTCTTCTTTATATCTGCCCATTGGGAAGATGTGTAAATATGTTTAGCACACCCGTTCTTTAAATCTTCTAAAAATAATGGAAGTGTAATCTCAGCCTCATTGAGTACCAGATGGTCTACTTCATCAAACTCGTCATGGTTACTTGTAAAGAGAGGACCACCAGCTACAATTTTAATACCCATTTTTTTGCATCTTATGATGATTTCTTTTACGGATTCTTTTTGGATAGCCATAGCACTGATAAAAACAAAATCAGCCCACTTAAGGTCTTTGTCTTTTAGGGACATTACATTCATATTTACGAGTTTTTCATCCCACTCTTTAGGAAGTAGCGCGGCTACAGTCAATAATCCAAGAGGTGGGTTAGCCGCTTTTTTAGAGATAAATTTCAAGGCATGTTTAAATCCCCAAAAAGTATCCGGAACCTTTGGATAAACGAGAAGTATCTTCACCCCGTTAGAAATTTTTTTGTTAATAATTGAATTTTTCCCCACTGTTCCTCCATTTTCCCCGCTGGTATTTCTAATGGGGTTCATCTTAGACTCCTTAATTCATATTTTTGAGAGATGGCAAAAAGTTTCGCCTAACTCGTTCATAGACGAAATATTTCGCTTTTTGTCCTGTTTTGAGATTATAGACGAAGTGTTTCGTCTATACCACCTTTATTCAAATTTATTCAATTAAAACATCATTCTTGTATATCCTGTCAATTCTTTTTAATTTAACTTTTAATCAATGTGAGATGTACATTCCCTGAATAATAAAATTCTTTGACAGGATTTACAGGATATACAAGCCCCGTATTTAATACGGGGTAATTAGAAATCCCGTTAATCCTGTCAGATTTTTTTATAGCCCTTGACTAACAAATAGGACACGCTTTTTTCATAATGAGAAAAATGAATAACAATAACCACAGAGGATACAGAGAAATTGGAGTTTTAAAATTTAAAACAGACAACATAATTTTTAGACAGGAGGAACAAGATTAACAGTGTATTTTTATGTCATTCCCAACTTGATTGGGAATCCAGGTTCTTTTTAAACAAAAACTGGATTCCTGCTTTCGCAGGAATGACAACTACTACGCCATTTGTATTGTCGGTTGTCAGTTTTACATTGTAGGTTCTTATAGTGTATATACGATATAAATTACCTTTTCTCCCCTGTAAAATCAAGATTTGTAAAATTTTTAGCAACAGTTGTTGGAACACTTCTGAAATTATTATAGTCCTTGTCGCCAGAGGTTTCTATCGAGGGTTCTATAGTGAATGGCTTCGGAGGTGTGGTTGATGAGAATATTGGATGAGCCTTCAAGATCAGCGATTGTTCTGCTCACTTTGAGGATTCTGTCATAAGCTCTTGCACTTAATCCCAACTTTTCAATGGCGGATTCCAATATTTTTGTGGATTCAGTATCAATTTGACAGAAGATTTTTATTTCTTTTGGACTCATATGAGCGTTACAGAAGAGATGGGGATGATTTTTGAATCTATCGAGCTGGACTTTTCTCGCCGTATTAACTCGTTTTCTTATTTCAGCGGAGCTATCTCCTGATTCTTTTTTTGATAATTCTGAAATTTTCACTGCAGGAACGTCAATATGAATGTCGATCCTATCAAGAAGGGGACTAGAAACCCGCGACATATATCTTTGAATCTGTATCGGAGTACAGGTGCAGACTTTAGATGGATCCGTCAAATTTCCGCAGGGACAGGGATTCATCGCACCTATTAAGAGGAATCTTGCCGGAAAAGTCAGCGACATTGAAGCCCGTGAGATATTGACTATACCATCTTCTAAGGGTTGTCTCATCACTTCCAACACAAAACGCTTAAATTCAAGCATTTCATCGAGAAATAAAATTCCATTATGAGCAAGCGAGACTTCACCCGGTTTGGGATATGCCCCACCACCAATCAAGGCAATATCGCTAATAGTATGATGAGGATACCTGAATGGGCGTGTGGCTATTAATGAAGTAGAAGCTTGAGTTAATCCTGCAATGCTGTGAATCTTTGTTGTTTCTATACTTTCAGGAAGAGTCATATCGGGCAAAATGGTCGATGTTCTTTTAGCGAGCATTGTCTTACCCGAACCAGGAGGACCTATCATAATGACGTTATGACCACCTGCGGCTGCTACTTCTAAAGCTCTTTTGACGTGCTCCTGACCTTTAACATCTCTGAAGTCTTCAGAATATCTTCTGGATTCTTTGAAAACCTTCTCGATGTCAATTTTGTGTGGTTTAATGTTTTCTCCACCATTCAAAAAATCTACAGTTTGACGAAGAGACTCAACAGGAATAATGTCAATGCCTTCAACGACAGATGCCTCATTTGCATTTTCTTTGGGCAAAATTATACCCTTTTTTCCCGATGCTCTTACTCCGACTGCGATTGGTAATGCACCATTAATTCTTCTTAATAAGCCGTCAAGTCCTAATTCACCAACCATAGAATATTCTTGAGCCTTTGTTGTATTAATTTGACCTGAAGCGGATAAGATGCCAATTGCCATAGGTAAATCAAGGGCTGAACCTTTTTTTTCGACATCGGCTGGAGCAAGGTTCATTGTGATTTTCTTTACAGGAAAATGGAGATTGGAATTTTTGATGGCGGATTTGATTCTATCACGACTTTCTTTAATAGCAGCATCAGGTAATCCTACAATATTAAAATAGCTCATTCCTGTAGCTAAATCAACTTCAATTTCTACCTGATAAGCATCAATTCCGAGAATGCAATGACTGTAAACTCTCGATAGCATTTTTTTTCTTCTTAATTATGTGTTGTGATACACAATAAAATGCTCATAACAATATAGTCAAGCATTTTACAGATGAACAGAAAAATGAGATAATAGAAAAATTAATAATTTTCAGTAAATGTCCGAAAAAGTTGCATCAACTTTTTTGTATTATTACCAACCTTTCCATTTCCTATTATCTTGTTATCTATTTTTATCACAGGGACAATCTCTTTATTGCTTGATGTAATAAATGCTTCAGTGGCAGACTCAAGTTCTTTAAGGGAAATTTGTCTCTCTTCAATCTTAAATATATTTTTAGCAAGTGTAATTACACACTGTCTCGTTATTCCAAATAGAACGTTTTCTTTCGGTGTGATTAATGTATCTTTTATAAACAAAAAGAAATTGCTTGTTGTGGCTTCGAGGATGTTTCCTTTATATGTATAAAGAATCTCAAAGGCTTTTTGTCTTTTTTTGAGAGGTTGTAATTTCACTGCCATTATATAATCTAATGTTTTGGCAGATGGGATACTTCGGAGATATTCATAAGTAATTAATTTAATCCCCTTTTTATAAATAGATTCGTAGAATATCTTTGGGTTTTCAATTAAGATATAGAAAGAGGACGAATGATAAGTGATTGCATCAGAACTTTCGCCACCTGTAAGAACCATTCTGATATTTGACTCTTTCATTTTATTTTTGGAGATTAACTTTTTTATGACCTCTTTTAATTCTTTTTCCGATATAGGGATTTTCAAATTTAATATCTTCGCAGAATTTTTCAGTCGCATATAATGTTCTTTAAAAGCAAAAAGTTTACCATTATAAGTCCTTATAAAATCAAAGACCCCATAACCACGTAATATACCTATGTCTCTCAGGCTGATGCCTGCTTTATATAAAGGGAGTATCTTCCCGTTTAAATAACAATATGTAGTCATAGATAAATCCTTTTAGCAAAATCTGCATAATAATAAAAAGAGAATTTATAGAATAATTTGCCTAATCACAAGAAGAAAATACACTGGAAAATTCTTTTTGTTGCTCTTGTATCTTCTCAATAATATTAATGTTGAAAAATTAGATTTTAATAGAGATTATTCTTATTGCGTATAGAATATATTTTTAGTCATCGAATTTGAGGTCAGGATTTTTTAATGAAACTTATTAGTGTAATAATTCTTACTTATAATAGTGAGAAATTCATAGAGGAATGTCTAAAGTCTCTCGAAGATGATGGCTACGACAATAAAGAAGTCATTGTTGTCGATAATGCTTCAATAGATAGGACAAGAGAGATTGTTGAGAAATATATTCCTCATTCGAGAATGAATATAAAATATATTCAGAATGAAATTAATCGCGGTTGCTGTGGTGGGAATAATGATGGGTTTTTAACCTCGAAAGGAGAAATTGTAATTTTTCTCAATCCTGATACTATTGTCACAAGAGGTTGGATTAATGAGCTAATTCAACCTATGTTAGAAGATGAAAAAGTTGGAGTTACAGGTTGCAAAATTTTGTATCCTGATAGAAAGACAATCCAGCATTGCGGTGGAATAATTCGTCCTAATGGATTCACAGACCATATTGGAAATAGGGGAGAGGATAAGGGACAGTATGACGAAATAAGAGAAGTTGACTATGTTACTGGAGCAGCGATTGCAGTCAGAAGAAATGTTTTTGAAGAACTCGATGGTTTAGATATGGATTATTTCCCGGCATACTTTGAAGAGACAGATTTTTGTGTCAGGGCAAGAAAAAAGGGTTATAAAATTCTTTATGTCCCTAAAGCAATAATCATACACTATGAATCTGCATCTTTAACTGTTTATAGTCCTGGATTTCACACGGCTTATGCAAAAGCGCGGGTGAAATTTTTATTTAAAAATTATTCGCTTAAGCATATCTTGACGAAGGCACTTCCTTTTGAATTAAAATGGTATTTGAAAAAATGGTCTAAGGGCTTAAGACGGTATCAGATTAAAGCCTATATTCACTCACTTCTTTTTTTTACAAAAAAGTTATTCAGGAAAAAACTCAAGAATTTAATAATAGAGGGCGGTAGGCAAGAATGATAGAATTATCCGAGACTCTTTTCTGGATAATTGCTGTTATAGCTTTTTTCATTTTTCAGTTTATTACGAATAGAGAAAAAATTGGGGAAGAGGTTGGAACAGCATTTCTTTTGCGATTATTTGGATGGTTGGTTTATTTCGCAAGACGGGATAGAGGTTTTCCGGGTGTTTGGTTTATTCTCAAATTAGTTTGTTTTTTAATAGTGTTCCGATGGTTGACAGTAACGGTAAAATTGCCGTTTATATCCAACCCGCTCTTTTTATTACATTAAACTGAGAAGGGATTTTCTTATGTCAAGAATATTGGTTATTGGCACAGGTCCAATGATGAGTGATGAGGTAAAGAAGTTAAGTGGGCATTGTTTGAGAACGTGGCATTTTGTGAAACCACTATTGGATGATGGGCATTCTGTTGAATTGTGTACACTAAATATATTTTTGAGCAAAGGTGAAGGTCCCACTGAGTTTGTAACAGAACTTGAGAGAGACGGATTCAAATATAAATTATTGGATGAAAGATGGGGGAGCTTATTTGGATATTTGCAAAGTGTTTATGAGGCAGGGCAATTTGATTGTATTCTTGGAATTAACACAGCTCCTTCAGCCTGGGCTTGCCGACTAAATACAGCGATTCCTGTTTGGGCAGATTTGAATGGTTGGGTAATGGTAGAAGCTCAGATAAAGGCTTATAGCGATGATGATGATAAGTTTCTATATCATTTCTGGGTTCAGGAAAAACCTGTTATAAGGCGTGCGGATATTTTCTCAGCTGTTTCTATGCCTCAATTGTACGCTTTATATGGAGAATTAGCGACGATTGGTCGTCTTAATAAATATACTTACGATTATAAATTTGTTCATCATATCCCGAATGCCATTAGTCCTGAGACTGTCGAAAAAGCACAGGAGATTCAGAAATCAAATGAAAGATTTCTTCGGGGGAAAATTGTCAAAGAAGATGCCTTTATTATTTTATGGAGTGGGGGATATAACAACTGGGTTGATGTGAATACTTTATTTAAAGGATTAGAAGGGGCAATCAGAGAAAATAGAAATATTCATTTTGTATCTACGGGTGGTGAAATTCCTAAACACGCGGAAGAGCCTTATCGTGAATTTCAATCTCTTGTTGAGCAATCGCAATATAAAGATAATTTTCATCTCTTAGGTTGGATTGAAGGGAAATATATTCCTCTTTGTTATACCGAAGCAGACATAGGCATCAATGTGGATTCGTTTAATAATGAGACAATTTTCGGAGCAAGAAATAGGATTACAAATATGATGGTCTATTCTCTTCCAATCATAACCACACTTGGCTCAGAAATAAGTTATGATTTAAAAAATAATAATGTTGGAATTACATTTGAAATAGGTAATTGGAATGAGCTGAAGGAGAAATTGCTTTATTATTCAAATCGAAAAGAGGAGTTAAGGCAAATAGGGATGAGAGGAAAAGATTTTGCGATAGAAAATTATTCGTATGGAGATACTATTAAAGCGGTTCGGGAGTGGGCAAAAAAACCCTATTTCTCACCGGATAATCAAATAAAATTAAAGAAAGAATCACCAGAGAATCTTCCTTTAAACTATAGAATAAAAAAGACTTATCTCAATCAGTTAGAAAAAAATGCTTGCTTAGTTGATGAGATGGATGATATTGAGCAGTTGTTAATTTCTCATCGGGATTTGCAGATAATCAGGAGTAAATTACCATATAAAATCCTTAGAGGGATAAAACGACTGTTTTTCACCCGTGAAAAATGAGGATTAATAAGATGAATAAAATATTACCTAAGATAGGATTAATAATTATTGTTTTACCGCTTTTACTGTGTTGTCTTAAAAAGAAGGAGATCAAGGAGTTTCCTACTGCGGTTGAACAATTTGATTATGCGGCTATTTTTCATCAAATGCGCTCCGGAAAGGTATTACAAAAGGAGAATAAAAAAGCGGTTAAGGAGATTATCCAGCATTATCAAAAAGTTATTGATAAATTTCCAGATGATGATGTTTATACTCCTGAGGCAAAATTGCAAGTTGCGAATGGTTACTATGTGATTAAAGAATATAAAAAAGCTATGAAATATTATAATAGTATTTTAAACGGTAAGAGTAAATTGGATTATCATTATGCACGTGCCTTAAAAGGCATAGGAGATTGCTATGGCATAGAGAACAAAAGGGATTTAGCTGTAAAATATTGGTCAGAGTGTGTTAATAAATATAAAGACAGTGATAACCAAACGGTAATAAAGATAGTAGAAGATTGCAAGAAGAGTGTTAGTTTATAATTTTATGTAATACCCTTCTATAATCTCAGATAGACAGGATATTCATCCTGTCCACAATAATAGCGGTGCAGGATATATAACCTGCACCATCTTTGTTTTGAAAGTTCATTTATACGGTTTTAAAAAATAATTTTATGTTGAAATATCTTACAATCATTATCTTATCTTTTGTTCCTTTCTTCTCATACACTCAACTCAATTATGTTAAATCAGATTTAGAAACCTACCGTTATTATACTTATTTTTATGACCTGAATGGAGATAGTAAAAAAGAGGCTATTGAATTTGCGGATGAGATAAATATATTTTATCAAACAGAAAACTCCTTTTCTCATTCTCCTATAACAATTCCGTACCCAGTAAAAAATTTTGTATTTAATTTTGCCTTGTTAGAAAAAGGGCAAGGATACGATTTAATTTTTTTCAGAGAGGATGGTATTTATCGATTTAAAAAGATAAAAGGCTTGGTAGCAGATGATACCGAAAAATTGATTGATACTGCTTCCATATATGTAGAGAGTGATAACAGGAGTAAGAGATTCGCCAGTATTTCCTTTGATTTGAATGGTGATGGAATTGATGAGATATTTGTTCCAAGGCTTGAAGGTCCTCTTTTATTTCAAGAAGATGTGAAAGGATTTAGGAATATAGATTTTCCAGCGATCCCTCTTGATTTTTCGCAAAAATATTTAGGTATGAATTTCAAATCCATTGAAGAAGAAGGCAATTTTGATTCTCTCTCTTACTCTTATATGTCGGAATATTCTTTACCACAGCTTTTGATTCGGGATTTCAACAATGATGGATTAAAGGATATTGGAATAGTCTATACAAGAGCATTGGACAGCACTGAGAATTATACTCCCGATGATCTACAAACGACTGAATCAGAATTAGCTTTAGAAAGTAAACCCTACGCAAGACGTTCGGCTATTGATATCTATCTTCAGAAAGAAAATTTAAAATTTTCTCCAAATGCGGATTATAAATTTGTCACACCGACAGCGAGTTATATTTATGGTGTCCTTTTCTTTTTAAGTGATTCTCAGATTTTCTGGGATTTGAATGATGATAATTTTCCCGATTTGATTGTGAAACATACTGAGGATAATGTTTTCAATCCTAAAACGACATATAAAATTTATATCGGGGATAAAAAAGAAGGGTTTAAAAAAAATTTCGACCAGGCATTAGTGACAAAAGATTTCTTAGGGCAAAATTTTCTCTCTGATATTAATGGAGATGGTCTTGTTGATATTTCAATGATGTATGTAGATGTCAATTTTAGTTCTGCAGAGACTATGGCAAAAATTATATTAGGGAGAGAAGTGGATATTGAAATCAGAGGTTATCTTGGGAAGAAGGGGAAGTTGTTTGGTGAAAAGGCTGATATTACAAAGCGATTAGAAATCAGTAGTCATTGTTTTAATTGGTATTATCTTCCTAATTTTCAGTTGAATTATGATTTTGATGGTGATGGGAAGCTGGACCTGGCTATTCGCGAAGCCGTAGATAAAGTTTGTGTTTATAATTTTATTAGTGAAGAAAAAGGGTTTTCAAATAAGCCTGTAGTTACTTTTAAAGTATCAGAAGATTCAGAAATTGTTTTTGATTATCTTAATAATGATAAAAAAGTCGATGTGATTAAGAAAGAAAGCGGAAAGAAATTGAATGTGTATTTATCGAAGTGAATATATGTAGGAGCGTATTGCTATACGCCCCTACAGAAGCTTCATTATTAATCACGTTGCGAGGGTTTAAGAGCCTCTTCCGATTTTATTTTTTCAATCATTTCTTTTGCCTTATCTGTATATTTGCTCAGGGGGATGTATTCGATAATTATTTCATATTGTTCAAGAGCTTTTTTCTTATTTGCGGTTTTATTAAAGGGGAGACTCATATAGCATTTTGCGATAAGGAAATGAACCTTGTCCGCTACAAGGCTATTCGGATAGACGTCAATACTTTTTTGAAAGTAGGCAATGGCTTCGAGTAAGAATTCTTCCTTTTTAATTAAATCTTTTTTTATCTTTAATGCCTTCTCCATTGTTTTCTCACCACTATTAAAGTTGTTTATCCAGGCTTTGGTATCATCCGCCAAAACAACTGATGATATAGTGAATAATAAAATTAAAAGTGCAAATTTAGAAAAATTGTTTTTCATAAGTGTATAAGCCTTTCTAATTTCTCTTTATAAACTTATAATACTTTAAATTTTAGTTCTCTTGGATGAATAGCATTTCCTTTCAGATTCCTTGCTATAACAAAAACCGTATATTCACCTGCTTTTAATGGTTCATCAAAGTTCAAAAGGAGATTGCCTGATAATGGATCATAAGTGTATTTTACATTTTCACTATTTACTTTTACGATGAAAGAATCGAGATCAAAATAATGTTCACCAAATCCATCCCATAATCTTAGTAAAATAGTTGAGATTTTATTCTGCACCTCACTATTTTTTTCAGGTGAGACCAATTCGGCATACGGAATACCCTTTGAGAAATATTCGACAAGAGAATCAAAATACGCTTGAGCCTCAAGCTCATTATATTTTTTCTCCTTCAAATATTTTTCCTGAGTTGGATTGCTAAA
>Ga0315285_10004506_pt1 | contig 14439 bp, 13 predicted proteins | sample YL17G09_36_MG_FD_203698 | JGI IMG/M metagenome (GOLD analysis project Ga0315285, IMG submission 203698) | Sediment microbial communities from Yellowstone Lake, YNP, Wyoming, USA - YL17G09_36 | ecosystem: Environmental > Aquatic > Freshwater > Lake > Sediment | place: USA: Wyoming | collected...
CGTAAGGTTGGATGTGTCGATCTGGTTCTTTATCTTGGCGTAATACGGGGCTCTTTTCTGGAGAAGCTCTTCGATGCGTTTCTTGGGGTCTTCTACATTTAAAAGCGGCCGGTGCGCAAGACCCCTTGTCCTTTTTAGTATCACATCAGGCGTGGCGGTAAGGCATATCAATATGCCGTTTTTCTCTAAATTTTTCAGATTCTCGTCAAATAAAACAGCGCCGCCGCCTGCGCCGATTACAAGGCCCTGTTTTTCGGATATTTCTCTTATTATTCTTTTTTCCACATCCCTGAAATACGGCTCACCGTTTTCTTCAAAAATCTTGGCGATTGATTTCTTCTGGTCCTTCTGTATCAAGTCGTCAATGTCGACAAACTCCATGCCGAATTTTTGGGCAAGCCTTCTGCCGATCGCGGTCTTTCCGGTGCCCATAAAACCTAGCAGGACTATGTTCTTCATTTAGAAGTTTTTTACTTGTTTAACGTAGCCTTCGAAATTCCTCTTTGTTTCGCCTAAGCTGTCGCCGCCAAATTTTAAAAGCATTTGTTTCGCAAGTTCAAATGCGACAACCGCTTCACCGACAACACCTGCGGCAGGCACAGCGCAGACATCGCGCCTCTCAACCGCCGCCCTAAGCGCCTTCTTTGTCTTTATATTGACAGAATCCAAAGGAGCGCCCAATGTGGCTATCGGTTTCATGAACCCGCGGATCACAATAGGCTCGCCGTTTGACATCCCGCCTTCTATGCCGCCCGCGTTATTTGTTTTTCTGTAGAAGCCCTGGCCTTTTTTATAGTAAATGGCGTCGTGAAATCTCAAGCCTGAGACCCTAGCGCCTTCGATCCCCTGGCCTATTTCAACAGCTTTTATCGCCTGGATTGACATTAAACCACCCGCCAGATTAGCGTCAAGCTTCTTGTCGTATTGCGCGTAGCTTCCAAGGCCCGCTGGGACCCCTGTCGCGATGACTTCAAATATTCCGCCCGCGGAATCGCCTTTTGAGATCATGGAATCTATTCTCTTTATCATGAGTTTTTCCGCGTCAGGGTCCGCGCATCTTAAAGAAGCCTTCGCGATGTTTCTCTTTATTTCAGAAATCGACAAGTCTCTTGTATGCGCCTCTATGCCGCCTATCATCATGACATGGCTTAAAATCTCTATCCCGAATTCATCAAGCAATGACTTGCAAATAGCGCCGACTGCGACCCGCGCGGCGGTCTCCCTGGCGCTTGCCCGCTCCAGGATATCCCTTACGTCTTTTGTATTATATTTTAGCGCGCCTGCTAAATCCGCATGACCAGGCCTTGGGTTTACAACTGCAGGCAACCTATCAATGCTGAAATCCTTATTCTCGATTAAAACAGAAATAGGGCTCCCGATAGTCGCGCCTTTTCGCAGGCCGGATAAAATATCCACCTTGTCTTTTTCTATTTTCATCCTCCCGCCCCGGCCGTACCCTTGCTGCCTTCTTGAGAGCTCATTGTCGATGATCTTTTTGTCAATTTTCAACCCCGAGACCATCCCCTCAAGGATAGCCACAAGGCATTTACCGTGCGATTCGCCAGCAGTCAAGTATCTGAGCATGTTAGACTCCTCTCAATATGAATAAAATGATTCTTTCGCCCCAAAATATCGACAAAATAGCGCCCAGCGACAGAAACGGGCCGTACGCTATATATTCCTTTTTTGTTACTACCTTTAAAATTATACCAACAATCGCCCCAAAAATAGAAGAAAGAAATATCGTGATCAAGACAAGCTTCCATCCCAAAAAGGCGCCTATCATCGCCAAAAGTTTCACATCCCCGAAGCCCATCGCCTCTTTTTTAAAAACTTTCTCGCCGAATATCCCAAGTAAGAATAAAATCCCGCCGCCTATTAAAATGCCCAGGCCTGAATCTTTAGCCGCCAATAATCTCGAAGACATGCCATGCAACGCCGGGAAGGCAATGCTTAAAATAAATCCCAGGACGATCCCGGGGATACTTATTTCATCAAGTATTATCTGGTGTTTAAAATCGACAAAAGTGACCACTAAAAGAGCGCACGCGAAAACCGAATAAATAAAAAATAAGGTGCCAAACTTAAACTTCATGAAAAAGACTAAAAATAATAACCCCGTCAGAAATTCGACTATAAAATAATTAAAAGAGATCTTTGCTTTGCAGGACCTGCATTTTCCGCCAAGCAAAATATAGCTTAATAAAGGAATATTGTCATACCAGGGAATAGTCTTGTTACACTTGGGGCAATATGAGCGCGGGGGATTTTTTATCGATTTTTCAAGCGGAAGGCGGAATATGCAGACATTCAAGAAACTGCCTATTATAAGCCCGAAACAAAATATGAAAATGCTTAAGATTATCTCCACTATTATCAGTGTTTTTGGGAAGCGATTTCGCGTTCAAGAGCTTTTTGCATCACGTCGACAGGCGCCTGTTTCTGCGTCCAGATACCAAACGCGGCCGCGCCCTGGTGCAAAAGCATGCCAAGCCCGTTCATGTGACGCAGCCTCTTTGACTTGGCGTATTTTAACAATTTTGTCATAGGCGGATTATAGATCAGGTCGCAAACAACGATCTTATTATGAAGCGCCTGAGGCTCAAATATCACCTGGTCAGACTCTTTCATGCCCATAGGCGTCGCGTTTATCAAAATATCCGTATCCGCTATGGTGCGCTCGATTTCTTTTTTTACGCAAGGGATTGCTTTTACCCTCACATGGTGGATATTCCTCTTTAAAGAAACCACTAATTTGTGCGCGCGGCTTTTTTGTATATCGACGACAAAAATCTGTTTCGCCCCTTCCAGCGCAAACTGGACCGCGACAGCTTTGCCTGCGCCGCCTGCGCCCATTATAAAAACCGATCTTCCCTTGGGGTCATACCTCAATTGTTTCCTTAAAGCGGTGACAAAACCTATCCCGTCCGTGTTAAAACCTTTCAGTTTTCCGTCTTGGCCGACCAGTATAGTATTTACCGCGCCTATCAGCTTTGCCTCTTTCGAGACTTCATGCAGGTAGGGCAGGCAGATCTCCTTGTAAGGCATGGTCAGGTTAACTCCGCCAATGCCCAGAGAAGCAAGCGAAGATATCGCGGTCTTTATCTTATCGGGCCTCACGTCGAAAGGGACATAGACCGCATTTATCTTTAATTTCTCAAACGCGGCGTTATGCATGGCAGGTGAAAGGGTATGACTTACGGGATAGCCAAAGATCCCGTAGATTTTGGTCTGGCCGTTGATATTCAAGTCTATCTCCTTCTCTGCAGGATCCTGTTCAATCCGTTAAGGTATGCTTTTATACTTGCTTCGATGATATCCGTGCTAGCGCCCCGGCCGAAATAAATGTCGCCTTCGAATTTAAGCCTTACTCTTACCTCGCCCAAAGCTTCCCTGCCTTTTGTGACCGAATTTATCGTGTAATCCTGCAAAGCAGGTTTTCTTTTTATTATTTTATTTATCGCTTTATAACACGCGTCCACAGGCCCGTCGCCGAATGCTTGGGTCTTTATACTTTTTCCCTTTGATCTTATTTTTAAAACAGCAAGCGGCGCCACATCAGTGCCTGATGAGATGTGAAAATATTCCAATTTATACATCTCGGGTATCATCACGACTTCGCCCTCGACAATAGCCGCCAGGTCGTCGTCAAAGATCTCTTTTTTCTTGTCCGCGAGCTTTTTAAATTCCTCAAAGACGCGGGCCATGTCTTTTTCTCTCAATTTAAAACCAAGCGCCTTGAGCCGCTCTGCTATCGCGTGCCTGCCTGAATGTTTTCCCAGCACAAGCTGTGTTCCCCTGAAACCGACTTCCTCCGGCTTCATGATCTCATAAGTCAGCCTTTTCTGGATCACGCCGTGCTGGTGTATGCCGGATTCATGGCGGAAGGCGTTGGCGCCGACTATCGCCTTATTCGGCGGGACGACAAATCCTGTCAATGTGGACACAAGCCTTGAAGTATTATGGATCATTTCTTTTTTTATATCAGTATAGCAGTCAAAGAAATCTTTTCTAGTACTTATGCCCATCACGATTTCTTCCAAAGAAGCGTTTCCCGCGCGCTCGCCGACGCCGTTTACGGTGCATTCGACCTGCCTTGCGCCGTTTTTTATCGCTGCCAAAGAATTACTTACCGATAATCCCAGATCATCGTGGCAGTGGACAGAGATTATCGCTTTGTCGATGTTTCTTACGTTTTCTTTTAAGTATTTGATTAAATCGCCGTATTCCTCGGGGATAGCGTAGCCCACTGTATCGGGGATATTTACCACCGTCGCGCCTGCGTCAATTACCGCTTCCACGACCTGGCGCAGGAAACCCCTTTCCGTCCTTGAAGCGTCCTCAGGGGAAAACTCGATATCATCCACAAATTTTTTCGCGTATTTTACCGCCTCGACCGCCTGCTTTAATATTTCATGTTCAACTTTCTTGAGCTTATACTTCATGTGGATTTTTGAAGTAGCCAGAAATATGTGGATCCTTTTTGACTTGGCGGGCTTTATCGCCTTATAAGCCGCGTCTATATCTTTTTTCAAAGCGCGCGCCAAAGCGCAGATTGTAACACCCTTGATATTCTTGGCTATCGCGTTTACCGCCTCAAAATCGCCTTTTGAAGCTATGGGAAACCCCGCTTCCATGACATCAACGTTTAATTTCGCAAGCGCTCGCGCGACTTCAAGCTTTTCCTTGATGCCCATGCTTGCGCCAGGCGCCTGCTCTCCGTCCCTGAGCGTCGTATCAAATATTATTATCTTATCCACTTCTTCTTCCCTTTATAATTTTTGGGGTTACGAGCACCTTTGGCGAGTGGGAGGATCCACACCGGGCGGAGGGGCCCATGAGCCAAACGGTGCGAGATAACCGCAAAAATTCTATGCCTTTTTCATCCAGGGCATCATTTCCCTGAGCTGTTTGCCGACTTGCTCTATTTGATGCTCATCGCCTTCTTTGAGCAATCTGTTAAAATTCGGCCTTCCTTCTTCGTTTTCCTTTATCCACTCTTTGGCGAATTTTCCTTTTTGCACTTCTTTAAGCATCTTTTGCATTTCTTTTCTTGTTTTCTCGGTAATTATTCTTTTTCCTCTGGACAAATCTCCGTAACAAGCGGTATTAGAGACCCTGCGCCTCATTCCCGATATCCCGTGTTCCTGGATAAGATCAGTGATGAGTTTTAACTCGTGCAATACTTCAAAATAAGCTATTTCAGGCTGGTATCCTGCCGCGACTAATGTATCAAATCCTGCTTTTATTAATTCACTGACTCCGCCGCATAGGACTGCCTGTTCGCCGAATAAATCTGTCTCTGTCTCTTCTTTAAATGTCGTCTCAATTACCCCAGCTTTTGTCGCGCCAAGAGCTTTCGCGTAAGCCAAGGCAAGTTTTAAAGCGTTTCCTGTCGCGTCCTGGTATATCGCGACCAGAGAAGGAACGCCTTTTCCTTCCTCGTACATTTTCCTCACCAAAGCGCCTGGCCCTTTCGGGGCGACCATGAACACATCAACGTTTTTTGACGGCTTAATCTGTTTAAAATGGATATTAAACCCGTGTGAAAAACAAAGCGCTTTTCCTTTTTTTAAATTCGGCTTTATCGCCTCGTTGTACACCTTTGCCTGGACATGGTCTTGCGTCAATATCTGTATTATATCGCCGAGTTTTGCCGCGTCCTCCGCTGACATCGGCTTGAAGCCGTCTTTTTCCGCCTGCTCAAAATTCGGCGTGCCCTGTATTTCCGAGACAACCACATTGCAGCCTGAGTCGCGCAGGCACAAAGCCTGGCCGCGGCCTTGTATGCCATAGCCTATGATTGCGATCCTTTTTCCTTTTAAAATCTCCAAATCAGCATCTTTGTCGTAATAAATCTGTACCATTTACCTTCTCCTCCTTATTAATATGCCATTGCGATCCTGCCGGTCCTGACTAATTCCTTTATCCCGTAATGATGCAGCGCCTCAAGAAGTTCCTTAATCTGGTCCTGCTCGCCTATGATCTCCACAATAGCGGTCGTATCCTCAAATTGGATTATCTTGGCGACGTATTTTTTTAAGATACTTTCAAGTTTCGCTTTTTCTTTCGACGAAAAATTCACCTTGACCAGGACAAGCTCGCGGTCCACGTGCTGCTTTTTCGTGAAATCCGTCACGGTGATAACGTCGATAAGCTTGTTGAGCTGTTTTTTTATCTGCTCGAGGATTTCCTCGTCTTTTACTTCCACGACTATAGTCATGTAAGAAACAGTCGGGTCAAGCGTCTCGCTGACAGCCAAAGACGCGATGTTATAACCGCGCGCGCTGAAAAGCCCTGCTATACGCGCCAAAACACCAAACTTGTTTTCCACTAATACCGAAACAGTGTGCCTTGTCATGCCAAACCACCTAACATTTGGTTGATTGCCTGCCCCGCGGGAACCATAGGAAAAACATTTTCCTCCGGTTCGACGACAAAATCTATAAATACGGTATTATCTATCGCGATAGCCTTTTCAAGCGCCTGCCTTACTTCTTCTTTCTTTGTCACGCGCATACCGACAGCGCCGTAGCTTTCCGCGAGTTTTACAAAGTCAGGATTAAAAAGACAGACCTGCGAATAACGTTTTTTATAAAAAAGTTCCTGCCATTGCCGTACCATGCCAAGATATCCATTATTCAAAATGAGGACTTTGACGTTTATCTTATTGCAGACAGCGGTAGCAAGTTCCTGTATGTTCATCTGTATCGAGCCGTCGCCCGCGATATCAAAGACCATTTTATCGGGCCTGCCAAGCTTGGCGCCTATCGCCGCGGGAAAACCATAGCCCATCGTCCCCAAACCGCCTGAAGACAAAAATGTGCGCGGGTAGTCGTATTTATACCACTGCGCGGCCCACATCTGGTTCTGGCCGACTTCGGTCGTGATGATCGCATCGCCTTTTGTCACTTCGTAAAGCTGCTCGATGACATATTGCGGCTTTATCTTGCCATCGTCTTTGTACGTCAATGGGTGTTTTTTCTTCCAGCCCTCGACTGTTTTGAGCCATTCGGAAGTATCGGGCGCGGTTTTAATTTCTTCCAAAAGCTGGCCCAGTATATTTTTCGCGTCGCCTACTATCGGGATATCGACCTTTACGTTTTTACTTATAGAAGAAGGGTCTATATCGATGTGGATCACTTTTGCCGCAGGCGCGAACGCGTCTATTCTTCCTGTTACCCTGTCGTCAAAGCGCGCGCCGACCGCGATTATTAAGTCTGAATCCATTATCGCGTGGTTGGCGTACGCTGTGCCGTGCATGCCAAGCATGCCTAAAGAAAGTTCATGTGTCGCGGGAAATCCGCCTATTCCCATCAAGGTCCATGTGACAGGCGTGTTGATTTTCTCCGCTAATTTTTTTAGTTCATGATGAGCGCCTGAAGTGATGACCCCGCCGCCTACGAAAAGGATGGGTTTTTTTGACTGTTCGATAAGCGCGGCGGCTTTTTTTATCTGGCCCGGGTGGCCAAAATAAGTGGGCTTGTATCCTTTTATATCTACTTCTTCCGGCCAGACAAATTCCGTTTCCTGCATCTGGATATCCGAAGGAATATCAACCAAAACAGGGCCCTGCCTTCCGGTCGTAGCGATATGGAAAGCTTCCCTTATTATCCTGGCAAGATCATTTACATCCTTAACAAGATAATTATGTTTAGTTATTGGCCTTGTAATGCCTGTGATATCGGCTTCCTGGAAAGCGTCGTTTCCTATTAAAAATGTTTTTACCTGACCTGTGAACGCGACAACAGGTATGGAATCCATATAAGCAGTCGCAAGGCCTGTGACCAGGTTTGTGGCGCCCGGGCCGGATGTGGCGAGGCAGACACCTGCTTTCCCTGTCGCCCTTGCGTATCCGTCAGCCGCGTGCGCGGCGCCCTGCTCGTGGCGTACAAGAATAAACTTAAAAGGCGGTTCGTAGAGCTGGTCAAAAATAGGCAGTACTTGTCCGCCTGGATAACCAAAAACGATCTCCACGCCTTCTCTTTTGAGGCATTCAACAAATATTTTAGCGCCCGTCATTTTCGCCATATATCAACATATTCCTCTATTACCAGTTACGAGTTATCCCTCGCTTTTTGCTCGGGATCCTGAGCTTGCGAAGGACTAGTGTACGAATTACGAAACAATCGCTCCCTTATCAGCCGATGAGACCATTCTGGCGTACCTTGCCAAATAACCTGTCTTGACTTTCGGCTCGACCGGTTTTTGTTTCTTTCTTCTTTCTTCCAATTCTTCTTCCTTTAAATTGACGTTTATTTTTCTTTTCGGTATATCGATTGAGATCTCATCGCCATCTTCGATCAAGCCTATCACTCCGCCCTGCGCCGCCTCGGGAGAAACATGGCCGATACACGGGCCCCTTGTGCCGCCTGAAAATCTTCCGTCTGTTATTAAAGCGACGGATTTCTCCAGGCCCATTCCGGCGATAGCTGATGTAGGCGCAAGCATTTCCCTCATTCCCGGGCCGCCTCTGGGGCCTTCATATCTTATGACAACAACTGTTCCTTTTTTGATTTCCCCGTCTAAAATAGTTTTCATCGCTGATTCTTCGGAATTAAAGACTTTCGCTTTTCCTGTAAAGACAAACATCGACTCGTCGACCGCCGCCTGTTTTACGACGCATCCGTCCGGAGCGATGTTGCCTCTTAATACCGCGATACCGCCTTCCTTGCGGTACGGATTATTCAAGGGCCTTATAATATCGTTGTCATAAATTTCAGCTGCTTCGGCGATCTGGCTGATTCTTTTTCCGCTTAAGGTCTTTATGTCGTGCAGTTTCTGCTTGAGCCTCTTTAAGACCGCTGGTATTCCGCCCGCAAACCCTAGATCTTCCATAAAATATTTTCCCGCGGGTTCTATCGACGTGATATTTGGCGTATCTTTACTTATTTTGTCAAAAAGTTCCAAGTCCAGTTTTATCCCGCATTCATTCGCGATCGCCGTCAGATGCAGGACCGTGTTGCTGGACCCGCCCAAAGCCATATCGACCACTATCGCGTTCTCAAACGCCTCTTTTTTCAAAATCGATGTGGGATTTACTTTTTCCCTGACTAGTTCGCATATCTTCTCGCCGCTTTCAAACGCTATTCTTTCCTTATCAGCTGAGACCGCAAGCGCGGTAGCGCATCCCGGCAAAGACATGCCCATTACTTCAGTCAAACACGCCATTGTGTTGGCGGTATAAAGCCCCTGGCATGAACCTGCTCCTGGGCAGGCGCACATTTCAAGACATTCAAGCTCTTTTGAGTCTATTTCGCCTTTTTTAAACCTGCCAACCGCTTCAAAAGTATCTTTTACAAGGGCCAATTTTTTCATCTTGTATCTTCCTGAAAGCATGGGCCCTGCCGTGACGACGATCGTGGGTATGTTGACCCTTATCGCCCCCATTAACATGCCCGGGGTTATCTTGTCACAGTTTGTCAAAAGCACCAAGCCGTCCAGGCAATGCGCTTTCGCGACACTTTCAATGCTGTCAGCGATAAGCTCGCGTGATGCCAGGGAGTATCTCATACCATCGTGGCCCATGGCGATCCCGTCGCAAATCGCCGGAATGCCGAAAATAAAAGGAGCCCCGCCCCCGGCGCATACGCCGTTTTCAATATTGCGCTCCAAGGCCCTCATTCCGATATGGCCCGGGACCAGGTCCGTAAACGCGGAAGCTATGCCGATAAAAGGCTTTAGCATGTCCTTCTTGGACAAGCCTGTGGAGTATAAAAGCGCCCTATGCGGCACCCTCTCAAGACCCTTTTTTATCTTGTCGCTTATCATAATTAGTTACTCCTGTTAAAGTTAAGAATAGATTAATATTTTATCTTACCTTAGACGGGATGTCAAGAATGATGCACTCGCGGGACCCGGCTGCTTATGCCGGTTACGATTTCGTAGGAAATAGTGCCGCACATCTGTGCAAGTTCCTCGGCGCTTATGTTTTCTTTGCCGCTTTTGCCGATCAAAATGACTTCATCTCCGACTTTAACTCCATTTATGTGGCCCACATCGACCATTGTCTGGTCCATACAGACTATGCCGACAACAGGCGCCTTCTTTCCCCTGATTATGACCTGCGCCTTATTCGACAAAAGCCTGGAATACCCGTCAGCGTAACCCACAGGCAAAGTCGCGATAAGCGTGTCGGTTTTTGTGTAATGAGTGCGCCCGTAGCTTACGCTTCTTCCTTTTGGCACATGTTTCAAATATACGATTTTTGTTTTTAAAGACATCGCGGGCCTTAATACCTTATGCCTTCTTACTTTATTATCCGAATAAAGCCCGTAAATCATAATGCCTGGCCTTACCAGGTTAAAATGCGAATCCTTATATCCCATAAGGCCCATGCTGTTTGCCGCGTGGACAAGCGGGATTTTTATCCCTTCTTTTTCAAGGTCATCGACAAGGCCTTCAAAATTCCTTATCTGGCGCATTGTAAAAGTTTTATCTTCCTCGTCCGCGCTTGGAAAATGCGTGTAAATTCCTTCCAGCTCTAAATTCCCGTATTTGACTATATCCTTTATAAAATGCTCAGCTTCTTCGTGCCAGACGCCTATCCTTCCCATTCCTGTGTCTATTTTCGCGTGGACTCTTACCTTCTTTTTCGCGGCTTTCGCGGCAGCATCGATCGCTTTCAAAATAGTGCTGTCGCAGACAGTAAGCGTAAGATTATTTAAAATAGCAGCCCTTAGCTCATACTTCAGCACTGAGCCAAGGACCAATACAGGAAGCTTTATACCATGCCTTCTTAAATATATTCCTTCATCAACTGTGGCGACGCCTAAATAATTTACGCCCAAACTTCGCAGTGTTTTTGAAACTTCCAACACGCCGTGGCCGTAGGCGTTTGCCTTGACAGCGACCAGGATCTTTGTATTTTTGCCGACGATTTTTCTAACCAGGTTAAAGTTATACTTTACCGCGCCTAAATCTATTTCCGCCCACGTAGGCCTGTAGAATTTTTTTTCCATATAATTACGAGTTATCCCTCGCTTTTTGCTCGGGATCCCGAGCTTGCGAAGGACTAGTTACTGGTTACGAGTTACGGGTTTTGTTATCGTGCATGTCTTTGCATAAATATACATCGGAACGAGGTCCTGCGCAGAAACTTTTTTTCCTTTTTTAAGCATCTCCTGCCCCATCACGCAGACCCAGTAGGGGTCAGGATACCAAAGGGCCTCGTCTGCGAATAGCGGCTTTATTTTTTTGTCTTTCTCTATCTCCTGCCTATATACAGCTATCGCGTCGCCCAGGAGAAGGATCTCTCCTTTCAGTTTTTTAAGCAGGTCATCTATTTTTAGAAGCATATATTTAGAAGCCCTCTTTGACTTGCCCTGCCTGATGTCATATAAACAAGCATAAACCTGCTGTTTCCTGGCGTCAAGTATTACGCATACTTTTCCGCTATGATGCATGGCGTTTTTCGCGATGACATCCAAAGTCGGGACAGGGACAATAGGTTTTTTTGCCGCGACCGCAAGCCCTTTTACCGTCGATGCGCCTATCCTCAAGCCTGTAAAAGATCCCGGACCTATGCTGATGCACAAAGCATCCATGTCTTTCAACTGGAGTTTTATTTTGTTAAGAAGTTTTTTTATGACAGGCACAAGATGCAGGGAATGCGCCTGCGCGCAATCCTGCGAATATTCGCCTAATAATTTGCCGTTTTTCGTAACAGCGACTGATAAATATTTGGTCGATGTATCTATGCCGAGTATTTTCACAATTTGATCTTCTTATTCTTGCTGGTTATTTTTATTTCACGCTTATCCTGGCCTTTTATCGAAAATTTGACAAGGACATACTCTTTGGGCAGGATGCCTTCAACTTTTTCCGCCCATTCGATGACAGTGACCCCGTCACCCCAGATATATTCTTCGTAACCTGTTGTCGCAAGTTCCGAATCTTTATCAAGCCTGTACAAATCCAGGTGATAAAGCGGCATCTTTCCTTCTTTATATTCCCTTATTAAGACAAATGAAGGGCTTGTCACATAAATATTCTTTTTAACGCCCAGGCCAAGGGCGATCCCTTTGGTAAAAGTGGTCTTGCCGCTTCCCAGATCCCCCTCAAGCGCCAAAACATCGCCTGGTTTTAAATTCCTGGCAAGTTTCCTGCCAAGCTCTATTGTTTGTTCCGCATTATTTGTAATGAATCTCATAATTTTAATGGCGGGCCTTTTGTGACCCACCATTAGTTTACCATTTCACGCTTTTCTATTCAACTTGAATAACAGGTGTCCTTTCCCCTTTATCTATGACAGGCTGCCTTGCGCCGTCGTTGGGAAACGCTGATAAATGGACTACCCTTCCTTTATAGGCAAGGCCCGTGCTTGTGACCTCACCTGCGGTTGCGGATAGATCCGTCCCCAGCGCGATGCCATCTCGTCTGTCGTATCTTTTCTGGTAAAGTATATTAAGGATATTCTTTACATGTTCCTGCGTGATATCGGCATTTTCATCATTAAAATCAGTCGCTATAGCTTCCATCGCGTACGAGCGCAAAAGCTTCGGCCATAATTTTGAAAAAAGCTGCGGATTTTCAAATATATCGATCGTTATTATTTTGTTCCCGACTGCCACCGCGACGCCCACAGCGTCTTCTTCAAGGCGCGGGATGACTTCTTGTAGCGCGGCGACGTAATGGTCAGCTTCTTCGCTGACTTTTGAATCACTGTATGCCGCGGTAAGGTCCCCTGTCTCGGAATGAACGTCTAATTTCGCGGAATATTCGGCTACCCCTTCCCAGATCATGGACTGGCTCGCGCCCCTTGCCGCCTTATACCTGAAAGCCGGTGCCGCGGCAATCGCTTCACTTTTGAAGTCATAACTCTTCCCGCTCCAACGGCCCTGCTCGACGCAATAAACAGGGACTATTACTTCCTTATTATACGGGCCCAGCAACACATCCTTGCCTACAAGCCTGTTTTGTTTCGCTCCTGTAAGTATCTCCCCGGCCATCATATAAATATAGCGGCCGGATTTGTTCGTGACCTTTACCTGCGGGACGCGCCCGCCCTCGACTTCCATTATCTGGATATAACCGTTTTTTGCAGCCTCATCAAGTGTCGCGTAATCTATCCCTATATCTATTTTTGTCGAATAGATCGGGACGATCGTCAGGTTCCTGTAATTAAACGATTTACCCAGCTCAAGGCTCTTGATGAGCTTTTCTACTTCACTCCCTTCTTCGGCGTATGTCGGCGTCTTGCAGAACGAAATCACCAGGCCCGCCAACACGGCCCACACCAGCATTGTCCTTGTTAAGTTTTTCATTTTAACCACCCCCCTTTCTTTTCCTCAGTTGTTTAGACACGGGGGACGGCAAAAAGTTCCAATATTTTTTTGATTTATCGCTGGGCTTCGGGGACTTCGATGGCTAGATAGCTGGTATCCGCTTCCTGGGTGGCGGCCCCGGGCTTGACGTCCGGGAAGTTTTTAAGCTGTTCCAGTAAAGCGGACAGGTTTGCGGATGGGACTTTTATGTATATATTTTTTGCGTCTTCCTTTTCAACTTCGCCGCCAAGCTTCTTTATGATTTCCTTGATTTTGCTTATGTCCTGCCCTATCACTGTGGCGGCAGGCATTGCCGCTTTGCTCAACGTCACTTTTTCCTGCATCTGCGTTCCTTTTACTTCATACGCGTCTATTTTCTGCATCTGCGGGGCTTCGGCTCTATATACTTCAGCTTTATATGCTCCTGTTTCCGGCGCCTCAAGACTTTTATCAAAATCTACGGTCTTATAATCATAAACATTTTGCATTGACTGCGGGACAGCTTTTGCCCTTGCCTTTGTCACATCAACCTGCTCAAGCATTGGCGGCACGGCAAAAAAACCAGACTGGTTTGCAAAATAGACAATCAATATTATTGAAGCCAAAACGCCGACTGCCTCAAGCGGCACTTTTATTTTTTGCGGGAATTGTTTCTTTGGCGGCTCTAACCCAAGACGGCGGTGCACGCCTTCCAAAAGGTCTTTTGGCGCGGAAACTTTATTCAAGCTCCCAAGCTCCGCTACCATGCGCTTCAAGCTTTCAAGCTCGGCCTGGCATGTTTTGCAGGCGCGAAGATGCAGCTCCACCTGCGCCTTTTCCAGGTTCCCAAGGTCGTTTTCCAGGTAATTTGAGAGCAAGTTTTTAGCGTCTTTGCATTCCATTTAGATCACATCCTTTAATTTTTCTTTTAATACCTGCCTTGCCCTGTGAAGTTTTGATTTCACCGTGCCTATATTAAGATCCAAGGTTTGGGCAATATCCTCATAACTCATTTCTTCTATATCACGCAAGACCACTACCGACTTATGCTCCTCATCCAGGGAATTAATAGCGTCTTGTATTCTTGCCTTCTTATCTTTCCTGTCCAGCTCCTGCCTGGGGTCATCAGCCGTGTCAGGTATTTGTATCCTGACTTCGTCATCTTCCAGGTTAATAGGTTCATCCATGGAAATCG
>Ga0315285_10004507_pt1 | contig 14438 bp, 9 predicted proteins | sample YL17G09_36_MG_FD_203698 | JGI IMG/M metagenome (GOLD analysis project Ga0315285, IMG submission 203698) | Sediment microbial communities from Yellowstone Lake, YNP, Wyoming, USA - YL17G09_36 | ecosystem: Environmental > Aquatic > Freshwater > Lake > Sediment | place: USA: Wyoming | collected...
GGCGTTGGGCGATGGCACCTGCCAGTCAAGACGCTAACCAAAGCCAGATTTTTGTCATTCACCAAGGCGAAAGTTTATCTCTCATAGCCCAACAGTTAGCCAGTGCCGGCTTAATCAAAGACGCCACCGCTTTTAAAATTCTCGTTTTGACTAAAGGGTTATCCGGTCAAATCCAAGCTGGCGATTTTCGGATTAAACCTTCTTGGACCGCCGAAGAGATTGCTTATCTTTTGACTCATGGTTCTTTGGATGTTTGGTTGACTTTTCCTGAGGGTTGGCGGCGGGAAGAATACGGACGACGGTTGGCCTCTAATTTAGACGATTTTAGTTATCGACAATTTCTGGAATTAACCCAAGATAAAGAAGGTTCTCTTTTCCCAGACACTTACTTGATTCCTAAGGACGCCAACCCTTCAGCCGTGATCGCCATTTTTACCAATAATTTTGAAAAAAAATATGACTTGGAAACGACCCTAGCGGCCAAAGAAAAGGGTTTAACCCAAGAGCAAGTGGTCATTCTGGCTTCGATTGTGGAAAGAGAAACTCGGACCGAAAAAGATCGACCGATGGTAGCGGACATCCTCATTAAACGCTGGCAAGAGGGCTGGCCTCTCCAAGCCGATGCCACTGTTCAGTATGCTTTAGCCAATCAGAGAAACGCCAATCTTGAGGATTGGCAGGCAGTTGACTGGTGGCCCCAAATCACCAAGGCGGATTTAAAAATCGATTCTCCTTACAGCACTTACAAATATCAAGGCCTGCCGCCAACCCCGATTAGCAATCCAGGATTGGCTTCCATTAACGCGGTGATTAATCCCCAAGAATCTGATTACTGGTTTTATCTTTCTGACATCCAAGGAGGAATGCACTATGCTAAAACAAGCGAGGAACACAACGAGAATATTGAGCAGTATTTAAGATAAATTGGCTCTCAAAACCTTCCCTTCTTGTCAAATTATGAGATTTAGATCAAACCGTTAATCAAAAAATACCTGTCATAATGCCCAGAATCAAGACGGTGGTGGCGGCCAAGACAAGTTTCATCAGCCATTGGAAAGTCTTTATCGAAGTCACTTTTTTTCTGAGGCAAACAAGAGAGAGAATCGCCAGAACCACCAGAGCAATGATTTTAATAATTTTGACCATGACTTCTATTATACTATAAGTGAGTCTGGGGCTTGACTTGCTTGACCGAGTGTGTTAACTTTTAGCTAGTTAAGTCAGTAACGGGTAGGCGTACATAATTGTACGCTTCTTTCCTATACCCGGATTTTTTCTGCCCTTTTTAGTCAAATAATTGCCAATGCCCACCGCCAACAAGCCGAAACGTCTAAACTGGGGTCAAAACTATACCAATCTGCCGCCACTGAATCTCCTGGAAACTCAGCGAGAATCATATCAGTGGTTTATTGAGGAAGGTATTAAAGAGGCTTTGGCCGAAATTTCTCCGATTGATGATTTTACCGGCAAAAATTGGCAGTTGTCTTTTGGCGATTATCACTTTGGTAAAGTTCGTTACTCTCCCTCACTGGCGGTTAAAAAAGGGTTGACTTACGACATTCCTCTTCGGGTTGAAGCCACTTTAACCAATAAAAAAACCGGTCGTAAAGTGACCAAAGAAGTCTTTTTGGGTGACATTCCTAAAATGACAGAACGGGCCACTTTTATTATCAACGGCATTGAGCGGGGAGTAATCAACCAAATTATTCGGGCGCCTGGCGCCTTTTTCTTTGGAGAAATTGACCGAGTTAGCGGCCGGATGCTTTACCAAGCAGAAATTCGGCCCCTGCACGGTTCCTGGTTAGAATTCAACGTTAACCGCAATGATGTCATCAGCTGCCGACTTGATCGGAGACGAAAATTTCCGGTGACGGTGCTGTTGAGGGCCTTTGGTTTGGTGGCCGATGAGGAAATTCTAAATACTTTTAAAAATGAAGCTAAAGAAGGTAAAGATTATATTTTAGCCACTTTGGCTAAAGATTCCACCAAAACCAGAGAAGAAGCTTTGGTGGAAATTTATCAGAAAATGCGCCCCGGCGAACCAGCGGTTCTGGATAACGCTCGGGAAATGTTTAACAACATGTTTTTTGACCCTCGTCGTTATCATTTGGGGAAAGTTGGTCGTTATAAAATCAACAAACGTTTGGGCTTAAAAATTCCCAACGAAAGAAAAAGTTGGATTCTTCATCAGGCAGACGTGGTGGAGACAATTAGGTATCTCATTAGACTTCAAAATGGTCAAGGAAAGGTTGATGATATTGATCACCTTGCTAATCGCCGGATTCGTCGGGTCGGTGAGGTTTTAACGGATACTGTTTTTCGAGTCGGTTTAATTCGTTTAGAAAGGTCGATTAAAGAGAAAATGAGTTTGATTTCCACTGAGGAGAAGGCGACGCCGGTTCAATTAGTCAACGCCCGTCAAGTGATGGCCTTGATGAATGAATTTTTCCGTTCCAGCCAACTTTCGACCATTCTAGATCAAGTTAATCCTTTATCGGAAATTGACAATCTTCGAAGACTTTCCGTGACCGGTCCTGGTGGGATCACTCGGGAAAGGGCAAGTTTTTCTATTCGTGATATTAATGCTTCTCAATACAGTCGAATTTGTCCGGTGCGTTCCCCTGAAGGGCCGAATATCGGCTTGGTCACTTACATGTCTCTTTACACTCGCGTTAATGAGTATGGTTTTTTGGAGGCTCCTTATCGACGAGTCATCAAGAAAAAAATTCGGGGGAAGGCGCGGATGAAAGTCACGAATGAAATCGTTTATTTGCCGGCAGATGATGAACAGGAACATTACATCACCCACAGCGGTATTGACGTTGATAAAAATGGCTTTATCGTCGATGACTGGGTGCCAGTTCGTTATCAGGGTGAGTTTTTAGAGGCACCGGTGGAAAGAGTGAAATACATCGATGTTTTACCCCGTCAGGTAGTGGGCACTTCGGCGGCCTTAATTCCTTTTCTTTCTCATGACATGGCCAACCGGGCTTTGATGGGCACCAACATGCAGTGTCAGGCAGTGCCTTTAGTGAAACCGGAAGCGCCTGTTGTCGGTACGGGCATGGAGACCGTGGTGCCTGAAGAAATGGGTTGGGTGGCGAAAGCTCGCCACGAGGGCAAGGTGGAATATGTTGATGGCAAAAAAATTGTGGTTAAATTAAAAAATCGAAAAACTGACCTCGAAGAAACAGAATCGATTAAGCTGGAAAACGGTCGAGAAATTTATCATCTCACCAAGTTTAAGCGGACCAGCCCGAACAGCACTTGCTATTCCCAACGGCCTTTGGTGAATGTGGGCGATCAGGTTAAAAAAGGCGATTTGTTGGTTGATGGCCCTGCTTGTGACCACGGCGAGTTGGCCTTGGGAAAGAATTTAATTATTGCCTACTGTTCTTTTGAAGGGCTGGGTTATGAAGACGCGATCATTATTTCTGATCAGGTGGCTCGAAATGACGGTTTGACTTCGATCACCATTGAGGAATATGAAGCGCCGGTGGTGGAGACGAAATTAGGTCCAGAAGAATTAACGCGGGATATTCCTAATGTTGGAGAAGTGGATTTGGCCAATTTGGCTGAAGATGGCATTGTGGTGGTGGGCAGTGAAGTCGGCCATCATGATATTTTGGTGGGTAAGATTGCGCCCAAAGGAGAGACTGAATTGACGGCTGAAGAAAGATTACTAAGAGCCATTTTTGGTGAAAAAGCCAGAGAGGTTCGGGATACTTCTTTAAGAGTGCCTCATGGCGAGAGAGGCACGGTCATTGATGTCCAAATTTTAGATCGAGAAAAAGGAGATGAACTAGAACCAGGCGCTTTGAAAAAAGTGATTGTCAAATTGGCTCAAGTCCGAAAGGTAACGGTTGGAGACAAAGTCGCCGGTCGCCATGGTAATAAGGGTGTCATTTCCAAAATCGTTCCCGAGGCAGACATGCCCTATCTCGAAGACGGCACGCCGGTGGACATCATTATTTCTCCTCTTTCGGTTTTGACGAGAATGAATTTAGGCCAATTATTGGAAACCTATTTAGGCTGGGCAGCGGTGAAAAGGGGTTTTCGGGTGGCTCTGCCGGTTTTTGAGGAGATTGGTGAGGAAAAAGTGGTGGAAGAGTTAAAAAAAGCGGGCTTGCCGGTTGACGGTAAAACCACTCTTTATGATGGCCGGACCGGCGAATCTTTTTCTCAAAAAAGTGTGGTCGGTATTAGTTATATCTTAAAATTAGTTCACATGGTTGAAGATAAAAGTCATGCCCGTTCCACCGGACCTTATTCTTTAGTGACCCAGCAACCTCTGGGAGGTAAAGCCCAAATGGGCGGTCAACGTTTAGGAGAGATGGAGGTTTGGGCTTTGGAAGCGCATCGGGCGGCACACACCCTCCAAGAAATGTTGACGATTAAAAGTGACGATGTGGTCGGTCGGGCAAAGAGTTTTGAAGCGATTGTTAAAGGAACGGATATTCCTGAATCGACCGTGCCTGAGTCCTTTAAAGTCTTGGTTAAAGAATTAAACAGTCTTGGTCTAAAAGTAGAACCGACGGGAGTGGTTGAAGCCAAAGAAAAAGAGGAGACAGAAGAAGAATTGGAAAAAGAAGCCGTTACCAAGGGAGAAGCCGAGGAATTGGCCCGAGCTGCTGGCGCGACTCTCGTGGGTAAGGAGGAAAAATGATTTTCGACAAAAACATCGTTGATTTTTCTGGTTTAAGAATTAAATTAGCCTCACCTCAAGACATTAAAGATTGGTCTCACGGTGAAATCACCAAGCCGGAAACGATTAATTACCGAACTTTAAAGCCAGAAAAAGACGGACTTTTCTGTGAAAGAATCTTTGGCCCCACCAAAGATTGGGAGTGTTACTGCGGCAAATACAAGCGAATTCGTTATCGAGGGATTATTTGCGACAAGTGTGGTGTGGAAGTCACCCAATCAAGAGTGAGACGAGAGCGGATGGGTCATATTGATTTAGCTTCTCCGGTAGCCCACATTTGGTTTTTTAAGGGCTCGCCTTCAAAAATTTCTTTGTTGTTAGACCTTTCTCCTCGAGGATTAGAATCAGTGGTTTATTTTGCCCAATATCTTGTTTCCGAGGTTGACGAGAAGAAAAAAGAGAAAGTGATTAAACGGTTGGACGAGGCCTTAATGAAAAAAAAGAAGTCGATTAAAACAGAGCGAGAAAAGGCGATTACCGAAACCAATGAAAAGGGAGGAAAAGAAAAAGAGAAACTTAAAAAAGAAATTAAAGACAAAGACCGGCGCCTCTTGGCTTTGGAGGAGGTTAACCTCAAGAGCAAACAAAAAATTCAAGCCCTTCGAGATCAGTTCCTGACCGAAGGCGAAAGAGCCGAAGAGGTTTATCAGGCGATTATCAATTTAGTCAAAGGTTTGAAAGAAAAAGCTTTATTGAGTGAGGACGAGTATCTCAAATTAACCGACTATCACGCGGTTGACTTTTTCAAAGTCAGTATGGGCGCCGAAGCTTTAGAGGAAGCCATTAAGAGAATTGATTTGGAAAAACTCGCTGCCGATTTAAGAAAAACCGTCAAAGAAAGCAAGGGGGCTCGCCACATTAAGGCCATTAAAAGACTGCAAGTAGTGGAAAGTTTTCGGAAAGCAGAAATTGAGCCGGAATGGATGATTTTAAAAATTTTGCCGGTCATTCCGCCTGATTTAAGACCCATGGTTCAGCTTTCTGGGGGGCGATTTGCCACCAGTGATTTAAATGACCTTTACCGCCGGGTCATTAACCGCAACAATCGTCTCAAACATCTGATGGATTTAGGTGCTCCGGAAATCATTCTTCGGAACGAAAAACGAATGCTTCAGGAAGCGGTGGACACCTTGATTGACGCGGCTAAAAGACCGATACGCCGTTATCGTCGAACTCATCAGCCCTTGCGTTCCCTTTCGGACATGCTCAGGGGGAAGCAGGGAAGGTTCAGACAAAATCTCTTGGGTAAAAGAGTGGATTATTCTGGTCGTTCGGTGATTGTTGTTGGCCCAGAGCTCAAACTCAATCAGTGTGGCTTGCCCAAAGAAATGGCTTTGGAGATGTTTAAGCCTTTTGTTCTTCGGGAAATGATTTTAGCCGGAGTGGCTCCCAATGTTAAAAACGCCAAAAACGTCCTGGAGCAAAGGCCGCCTGAAGTCTTTGATATCTTAGAAAGAATCACTAAAGACCATCCGGTCCTTCTTAACCGAGCGCCAACTCTTCACAAATTAGGTATTCAGGCTTTTTATCCGGTTTTGATTGAAGGAGAAGCGATTCAAATCCACCCTTGTGTGACCCAAGGTTACAATGCTGATTTTGATGGTGACCAGATGGCCGTTCATGTTCCCTTGAGTGAGAAAGCGAAAAAAGAGTCTTTGGAGTTAATGGCTCCTGACAAAAATCTGCTTAAACCTTCAGACGGTTCACCAATTACCATTCCCAACCACGAAATGGCTTTAGGCTGTTTCTTCGTCACTTCCATTAACGACCAACTGCCGATTAACCCCACGATTTTTGTTAACAAAGAAGAAGCAATTCTTGCCTATCAAGAAAAAAAAGTCGATTTACGGCAATTGATCAGAGTGAGAATTGAAGCCAAGATAATTGAAAGTAGCCCAGGCAGGCTGATTTTTAATCAGATTCTTCCTCCAGAATTGACTTTTGTCAATGATGTAGTCAGGGGGCCGACCATTAAAGCTTTGGTGACTCGGGCGATGCAGGTTTGTGAAAACCAGACCGTGGTCGATTTGATTGATAACATTAAAAAAATTGGTTTTTGGGCTTCGACTCTTTCTGGACTTTCCGTCGGGATTTGGGATTGTATAACTTTTGAAAATAAAGAAGAAATTATTGATCAAGCCAATCAAAGAGTGGCCCAAATTGAGGAAAATTACAATCGTGGTTTGATTACCAACCAAGAGAAACGCCGCTTGACTCACGAAATTTGGATGGAGACGACCGAGGAATTGGCGGATAAGACCTGGGAGAAATTTGATTCTCAAAACAGCGTCCGCTTAATCGTCGAAGCCAAAGTCGGTCGAGCTTCTAAGGAGCAGGTAAAACAATTGTCCGCCATGCAAGGTCTGGTGGTCGACCCGATGGGAAAAATTGTCGAACTGCCGGTTAAATCCAATTTCCGAGAGGGCCTTTCTGTTTTTGAATACATTAACTCGGCTCGAGGCTCGCGTAAAGGATTGACCGACACGGCTCTGAAAACTTCAGATGCTGGTTATCTCACCCGAAGATTGGTTGATGTGGCTCATGAAGTGATTGTTCGTAAAGAAGATTGTGGGACGAAAGAATCGATTGTGCTTGAACGAGCGGGCAAAAGAGGTGAGAAATTTTTAGACCGGGTTTTGGGGCGTGTTTTGGCCAAACCGGTGGTGGCCAAGAATAAAAAAGTGATTTTGAAAAAAGGAGAGTTGATTACGGAGAATAATGTTGGTCTTTTGGAAAAACAGCAAATCAACAAAATTTGGGTGCGTTCACCTTTGACTTGTGAATCAAAGTATGGCGTTTGCGTTCAATGTTATGGTTGGGATTTTTCAGCCAAGGCAATGGTGGAAAAAGGCACACCCGTGGGCGTTGTGGCCGCTCAGTCGATTGGTGAACCCGGCACCCAATTAACCCTTCGGACAAAACACTTTGGTGGGATTGTGGTTTCTGACGTGACTCAAGGTTTGCCTCGAGTGGAAGAGCTTTTTGAGGCAAGAAAACCCAAGGTTCTGGCGCCTCTGGCCGAAATTGCGGGAAAGGTGAGTGTTGACGAAACCGAGGACGGCTATCGTATTAGGATCAAAAGTGTGGGAATTAAACCGGTGGAAGAAAGGGAATATTTAATTCCTTTGGTGAGTGAGGTGAAAGTCAGCAGCGGTGAATTGGTGGATGCCGGCACCCAATTAGCCAGTGGTTCTTTGGATGTTCGGGAAGTGATGGAAATTAAAGGGTTGAAAGCGGCTCAAGAATATTTAATCGAGGAAGTCCAGCTTGTTTACGAATCCCAAGGAATTCCTATCCAAGACAAACACTTTGAAGTCATTGTCAGAAAAATGAGTGATAAAGTACGAATTGAAACTTCGGGTGACACGTCTTTATTGCCTGGTCAATTTGTCAGCCGGGCTTGGTTTGAAGGAGAAAATGCCAAGGTTTTGGCTGAAGGGGGTGAACCCGCCTCAGCTCAAGTGGTGATTTTAGGGATTACCCGTTCTTCTATTTCCACTGATTCCTGGCTTTCGGCCGCCTCTTTTGAGCGTACCACCAACGTTTTGGCGGATGCGGCCATTGAAGGTAAAGAAGATAGATTGTTGGGTTTGAAAGAAAACGTGATTATTGGCCGGCTGATTCCGGTGACCCCTGAACGTGCCCAAATAAAGGAATAACGCCTTTTTTTCAGCCTAGTTTTATGGTAAAATGGTATTCCAATGCCAAGAGTGAGTCAATTAGTCCGAAAGGGCAGAAAAAAAATTAAAAAGAAAATCAAAGCCGCGGCCCTGCGGAAGACGTTCAATGCCAAAGACCGGCAAATGGTGGAGACCACCAGTCCTTTTAAACGAGGCGTAGTTCTTCACGTTAAAACCATGCAACCCAAGAAACCCAATTCGGCGCTTAGAAAAGTGGCTCGGGTTCGTCTTTCCAACAAGAAAGAAATCACCGCCTATATTCCTGGTGAAGGTCATAATTTAGCCGAGCACTCAGTGGTGATGATTCGCGGGGGGCGAGTTAAAGATTTACCGGGAGTGAAATATCATGTGGTTCGGGGTAAATATGATACCGCCGGCGTTGAAGATAGACAAAAAGCCCGATCAAAATATGGTCGTCGCAAAGGCGGCCGTGCCGTGCCTGAAGCCGGCAAAAAAGATGCGGCTCCCCCGGTTGAAGGAGGTCAAAATGAGGGGTAAAAGAGCTCCCAAAAGAGTCATTTCTCCTGACGAGATTTACCAGAGCCGTCTCGTGACCAAAATGATTAACCGGACGATGCGTCAAGGGAAAAAATCGGTCGCCCAAAAACACGTTTATCAAGCCTTTGCTTTAGTCGAAAAAGAAACCAAAAAAAATCCTCTCGAGGTTTTTCACCTGGCTTTAGAAAACATTAAACCCAAGATGGAAGTCCGCCCCCGAAGAGTCGGTGGCGCTTCTTATCAGGTTCCCATCCCCGTCAGGGGTGAGAGAAGGGAATCTTTAGCTATTCGTTGGCTCATTCGCGCCGCCCAATCAAGACCCAACAAAGACTACCATCATTTTTATGAAAAATTGGCGGTGGAAATAATCGACGCCGCCAAAAAAGAAGGCAGAGCCGTGGCCAAGAAAGAGGAAGTTCGTAAAATTGCCGAAGCCAATAAGGCCTTTGCTCACTTCAGATGGTAAAATTGATTGTTATTTAAAAATATGTCACTTGAGTGTATTCACCGTCGACCACTAACCATAGACAAAAAAAATCATCCTCGAGTCCTAAATTACCAAGAAACTTATGGTCGTCGCTATCATGGTTTAAAAATAGAAACTTGTGAGAGTCCTCTTAACCAAGTCCCGGACGGTGGTCCGGTTATTTGCGAATTTGCGTTTGCCAATGAAGAAAGTTGTCCCGCCTCGCCTCAGGTTACAGAAGAAACTAAAGAACTCTGGAGTCATTTATAGACAGTTTTTCGAGATACTATTGAATAATTGATAGAATTTTGTTAGAATCACCTCGAAGCAAACCTGCTTCTTAAATAGAGGCGGTTTTTTATTTGTCTCAAAATTGTTAAAATAAGAACCATGCGCTTCGCGCAGAACCTTGTTTCTCACTAGCGCTCGAAATTAGACAATGACCGAAAAAAGCGAAACAGCCAAAAAACGGATTGTCCCCATCGAAAAAGTGCGCAATATTGGCATCATTGCTCACATTGATGCCGGTAAAACCACCACCACCGAACGGGTTTTATATTATACTGGCAAAAGTTACAAAATTGGTGATATTGATGAAGGCACGACCCAAATGGACTGGATGGAGCAGGAGAAAGAACGGGGAATCACCATTATGTCCGCGGCCACGACCACTTTTTGGCGAGACCACCGAATTAATATCATTGATACACCCGGCCACATTGATTTTACCGCCGAGGTGGAGCGCTCTTTAAGAGTCCTGGACGGCGGAGTGGTCGTTTTTGACGCTGAAGAGGGGGTGCAATCCCAATCCGAGAAAGTTTGGCACCAGGCCGATAAATATCAAGTTCCCCGGCTTTGTTTTCTTAACAAAATGGACAAGTTGGGGGCGAATTTTGAAAGGACGGTGGAGATGCTTAAAGACCGTTTGGGAGCGACGCCGATTATTCTTACCATGCCAATTGGGGCGGAAAAGGACTTTATTGGTGTTGTCGACATTCTTCAACAGAAAGCGCTGGTTTGGCCTGAAGAGGATAAAACCGGCGAGAAATTTGCCACCAAGGAAATTCCCACCAATTTGGCAGAAAAAGCGAAGCAATACCAAGAGGAATTGATTGAATTGGTCGCAGAGACCGACGAGGAACTCACCGAGAAATTTTTAAAGGGTGAAAAAATTAGCTTTGAAGAACTCAAAAAAGGCATTCGCCAGGCCACGATTGCCAATCAATTGGCACCTGTTTATGCTGGCGCTTCCCTCCGCAACAAGGGCGTTCAACCTGTGTTGGACGGTGTTGTTGATTTTCTACCCAGCCCTTTGGATGTCCCGTCCATTAAAGGTACCAACCCCAAAACCGATAAGGAAGAAACTCGTGCTTGTGATCCTCAGGGATCTTTGACGGCCTTAGCTTTCAAGATTCAGGCAGATCCCCATGTCGGTCGATTGACCTATATTCGTCTTTATTCAGGCCGACTGAGAGCTGGTGAAGAGATTTACAACAGTAACCAGAATAAATCAGAAAGAGCCGGACGGTTGCTTTTAATGCACGCTAATCAACGAGAGCAAATCGAATCGGCTGAGGCAGGAGAAATTATTGCCGTGGTGGGTTTGAAAGAAGTCACCACGGGTGAAACTCTTTGTGACAAAAACAAGCCGATCGTGCTTGAATCAATCACTTTTCCCGAGCCAGTGATTTCTTTGGCGATTGAGCCCAAAACAAAAGCAGATCAGGAGAAATTGGGTTTGGCCCTCAACCGCCTTTCTGAAGAAGACCCGACTTTTTTGATCAAATCTGATCGAGAAACTGGTCAAACAATTATCTCTGGTATGGGTGAGCTCCATTTGGAAGTCATTGTGGAACGAATGAAACGAGAATTTAATGTTGAGGCCAACACCGGTCAACCCCAAGTCGCTTACAAGGAAACAATCACCAAAGCTGCTAAGGGAGAAGGAAAATACATTCGTCAATCTGGAGGTCGAGGTCAATACGGCCATTGTTTATTGAGAGTGGAACCGTTGGGTCGAGGTGAAGGTTTTAAATTTACCAACGAAATTCGAGGAACGGCCATCCCCTCCGTCTATATTCCGTCAATTGAAAAGGGGGTCAAAGAGGCGATGGAAAAAGGGGTTTTGGCGGGTTACCCTCTGATTGACGTGGCGGTGGCGGTTTATGACGGCAGCTATCATGAGGTTGACTCTTCAGACATTGCTTTCAAAATTGCCGGTTCGGCTGGTTTTCAAGAGGCGGTGAAACAAGCGAATTTGATTCTTTTGGAGCCCATCATGAAATTGGAGGTCACTACTCCGGAGGAGTTCATGGGTGATGTCATCGGCGATTTGTCGAGTAAACGAGCGCAGATTCAAAAGACAGAATCTCGGGGCCAAATTCGGGTCATTACCGCCATGGTGCCTTTGGCCGAAGTCCCGGGTTATGCCACCGCTCTTCGGAGCATGACTCAAGGCCGAGCCAATCCTTATATGGAATACTCTCATTATGATCCGGTGCCGGCGAATATTACCGAAAAAATCATTGAAATAAAACAGGGCTTGCATAAAGGCAAGTAAATTTGATAGAATCTTGACAACTGGCTAAAATTAGTTATAATCTGATGAGATTATCGAGGTACGCAGTACCACTGTATAATTTGATGAGATTAGAGTAATTTTTTAACAAAAATAAGCAAAGCTTGTTTCTCGCAAGCTCGAAATGCGAGGCACGAAGTGCCACTGCATAATTTCGTCAGCAGGAGAAAAGAAATGGCAGAAAAAACCAAATTTGAACGGAAAAAACCTCACCTGAATATTGGGACGATTGGTCACGTTGACCACGGTAAAACAACTTTAACTTCGGCGATCACCAAGGTTTTGTCAGAAGCTAAGACAGGCACAGAATTTGTCAAATTTGAGGAAATTGACAATGCTCCTGAAGAAAAAGAGCGAGGTTTAACGATTTCTATTTCTCACATCGAATACGAAACGGCCAACCGTCACTACGCCCACATTGACTGTCCCGGACACAAAGACTACATCAAAAACATGATCACCGGTGCCGCCCAAATGGATGGGGCGATTTTAGTGGTCGCCGCTGATGATGGTCCCATGCCCCAAACCCGAGAGCACATTCTTTTGACTCGTCAAGTGGATGTGCCCGCCATTGTTGTTTTTTTGAATAAAGTTGACTTGGTTCAGGATAAAGAAATGCTTGATTTAGTCGAAATGGAAATTCGGGAGCTTTTAACCAAGTACAAATTTCCGGGTGACAAAATACCTATTATTCGCGGTTCGGCTTTAAAGGCGTTAGAAGGCGACGAAGAAGCCAAAAAAGCCATCCTGGAATTGATGAAGGCGGTTGATGAGACCATTCCTGAACCTAAACGTCCTCTCGACAAACCTTTTCTCATGCCCATTGAAGACGTTTTCTCGATTAAAGGTCGAGGCACGGTGGTCACCGGGCGAGTCGAGCGAGGCAAGGTGAAAGTCGGTGAAGAAGTGGAGATTGTTGGCTTGAAAGATACCCAAAAAACGGTGGTCACCGGGGTGGAAATGTTTAGAAAAATTCTGGAAGAAGGTGTAGCCGGTGATAACGTCGGGATTCTTCTCCGAGGGGTCGAGAAAAAAGACGTTGAACGAGGTCAAGTCTTGTCTAAACCGGGCACGATCAAACCCCATCGAGAATTTGAGTCTGAGGTTTACATTTTGACCAAAGAAGAGGGGGGTCGTCACACGCCTTTCTTTTCTGGTTACAAACCCCAATTCTACATCCGGACCACGGACGTGACCGGCGAAGTCACTCTGCCTAAAGGGGTGGAAATGGTCATGCCAGGTGACAACGCCAAAATGGTGGTCAAACTAATTCAACCTATCGCCATTGAAGAAGGCTTTCATTTTGCCATTCGTGAGGGTGGTCACACCGTCGGGGCAGGCGTCGTCAGTAAAATTAAAACTTAAGAGCAATGCCAAAAGGCAGAATCAGGGTACGTTTAAAAGCATACGATCATCGCGTCATCGATGAGAGTTGCGAAAAAATCTTAGAAACAGCTTTGGCCACCGGTGCCAAGGTAGTTGGTCCCGTGCCCCTGCCTACCCACCGCAAGTTAATCACCGTGACCACCAGTCCCCACAAACACAAAGACGCCCGAGAACACTTCCAAATTCTGACTCACAAAAGGTTGATTGATATTCTTGAACCCACCAGCAAAACGATTGACTCCTTAATGCATCTCGAAATGCCGTCTGGGGTGGATATTGAGATTAAGATGTGAAGCTTCTTTTGAATTTAAGGAGTGACAACAACGGCCTTTTGTCTATAACTTTTTTGCTCTTGCTGATATTTATTGACTAGCCCAAAAGGAATAGGAAAAAACCAAGATTTACCGTTTCCTCTTTGTACGAAAAACAGTTGTCTTTCAGGCAGAAACTTGCCATAATTGATAATCACTGATTGAGGGGCATCTAAATTTTCTGGGATTACTTGAAGGATAAGTGAGCCTGTTTTGAGTGCTTTTAAGACTGTTTCCCGAGCGAAATGTCCATTTAGTGGGTGTGGGTAACCGTTTTCTACCTCCTCTAAAACTAATTGAAGAAGGCTCCGAGTCTCCTGCGGATCTTTCATTGAAAGCCTTGGCGAGCAAAGAGTGATATCCAGTTTAGGTGGATTCTTTCCATTAAGTACCCTAATAAAATTTAAGAGGTGAAAAAAGGAAAAATCTCCAATTAAAAAAGATGAAGAGTCACTCTTTTCCACTCGTTTAATGACATCATTATAAGATAAACTTCTTTCCTCCGGAGAATATTCTGTGAAGCAAGTAACGACACTGCTAAGAAAAACTAAGCGGTCAAGACGTTCAACCCGCGTTGGCATATCTGGGTCGAAAGTAACAAAACCAAATTGAAAAGTCAATTTTTAAGTTTGGGAAAGGTTTCTTTAAGGACCAAAAGGGCTTTTTCGGTTTCTGAAGTGAGGTTGTGGGTTAAAGCTTTTTTTGGTTTTACCCAGGCATAATCAGAGTGTTCTTCTGAAAGTTTAACTTCACCGCCGATTTTCTTGGCAAGACCAATAAGAACAATGTAAGGCAGACCGCTATATTTTTTCAT
>Ga0315285_10004509_pt1 | contig 14437 bp, 13 predicted proteins | sample YL17G09_36_MG_FD_203698 | JGI IMG/M metagenome (GOLD analysis project Ga0315285, IMG submission 203698) | Sediment microbial communities from Yellowstone Lake, YNP, Wyoming, USA - YL17G09_36 | ecosystem: Environmental > Aquatic > Freshwater > Lake > Sediment | place: USA: Wyoming | collected...
TCGAAGTATTTTGAAGAATCAATTTAAGGGCCTATTTGGCTTTATAAACATCGCAATTGCCATTTTGCATTTGTTCTATCCCATTACTAATAAAAGTGATTTTGATATACTCTCTATTATAGGCTTGATTGGTCCATTAATTGTACTTATTGTCCCCCTAACTTTTATTTGGTTAGGCTATAAAAATCCAGCGTTTCGCAACACCTCTTATTTGTTCGCAGTCGGTAGCATCTTATATTGTCTCTCTGTTTTATTCTTTCTTAACGTGGAAACACCAACTATCGTTTTAAGCATGATTTTCCGGATATCTGGGCTTCTTATCTTAGTAATAAGCGCGACTAAATTAAGACTTTAAAAGTCCAATCCCAATCGTCCCTACGACTTCTCTAATCCCTCTAAAATAAACAGGCTTCAAATCTTTTGGGTTTCTCTTTTTTGAAATTCTCACGAAAAAAGAAGGTGAGAATCCGAAGTATTTTACCAATAGAAAATAGTCTCAATCAATAAAATAGATTGAAAACGTAAAATATATTAAAAATATTAAATTTCTAAGGATAGAGCGTCAAAAACAGCTCTCGTAGGTCACTTTTCAGCCCCAAAAACATTTAAATAATCTGGATTAAACTAAATGAAACTAAACTTGAGTAAATCTTCCCATTCATTTCATTTTCATATAATATTTTAAATCAAGGATGTTTTGTATGAGCACCAAGGTCGCTATCAGCAAAGGGACTACTCCATATGACATGCTAAAGGCTGCATTCAAATTCTTTGATGATTTTAAGGACAAGGTCTCAGGGAAAAAAGTCGTAATTAAGCCCAATTTCGGGGCTTGGAGCACCATTCTACCCAAACACGCAAATGAGTGGGTTGTAACAAGTAAGAAGGTGCTGATGGCGACTATCACGCTCCTCCAGGAATTGGGTGCTTCCTCCATAACTATTGCTGAAAGCGCCTTCATTGGCAATGATATGGATAAAATCTATAAAGATATGGGGTTAGCAAAGGACCTCGCACAGAAAAAGATTCAATTGGTTAATATTTCTAAAGATACTTTTCAAAAAGTCGAATTATTTGATGGAATTTCAATAGAAGTTTCGGATACCATCCTGAAAGCCGAATGCCTTATCAATATGCCGCTATTGAAAACGCATGGTTCAACCATCGTTACCTTAGGGCTTAAAAATCTGAAAGGCGCTCTTTCGGATAAAAGTAAGCGCATCTTCCATCGAGAAGGGCTTACACAAACTATTGCTCATTTAGCTTCCATCATTAAACCAACCATTAACATTGTGGATGGGCTCATCGGGCTGGAAGGGTTCGGACCGGTTCAGACGGGCACGCCTATTAATGTGGGCGTAATCATTGTCGGCGACAACCTCGTGGCCACGGATGCCGTTGCTGCTTCAGTGATGGGATTCGACCCCGCGGAAATTCCCCATTTGAAATTAGCCAGTGCGTTAGAAAATGTCGATTTCAGTTCCATCGAAGTTGTAGGCGCCAGTATAGATTCCGTTAAAAAGCAGTTCGAGCCTTGCCCAACGGGTGCCGCTGTGTATAAACACGCATGTGCGCTCATTGGGTTCCCTACAGACGTAGTCACAGGGAATTATTCTGACCATTGGTGTTCCATGTGCATGATGAACTTTATGGGAACGGTTTGGGCTTTAAGAGATGATGCCGGAACGAACCCGAAGCAAAAACTATTCGTGGTCTCGGATCAAGCCGACCTACCGAAGGACTATGAAGGCCAATTAGTGCTCTTCGGGAACTGCCAAGCTCGAAATCGGACGAAGGCTGGGAATGATAAATATATATTTATTGAAGGGTGTCCCCCGAGTCAGATGAAGGTTTATACCACATTTGGAAAAATCCTCTTTCCCCGGAGGCGCTTCATTTGGGGTCTCCTGAAACGCCTGTTTAAAGGCAGCAAGCTTTCATGGTTACCTCAATGGAAGGAAAAACTCCCAAATCAATGAACGAAAAGAAGGAGTTTGTGCGAAATGACTCAAATGGCGTTTGAAAAAATCTCCTCGGAAATCGAGAAAATAGTGGGTCCTGAAAATCTTTCCAGCAAACGCCATATCCTCTATTCGTATGCGGAAGATGCAAGCCCCTTTGAGGGGAATCCTCCTTCTTTAGTTATTCGACCAAAAACCACTCAGGAAGTTTCTCAAATAATCCAATTCGCTGGCTCTCACCATATACCTATTGTTCCTGTTGGCGGCCGCAGCAGTATCAGTGGGGCTGCAATTCCCCGGACTCCTGGCGCCATTATGATAGACCTCACTCGGATGAATAATATAATTGCCATTGACGAGGATGTTATGACTGTCACCGTTGAAACGGGTATCACTTGGGCTGATTTAATCCACAGACTTGAAGAAAAAGGATTCACTGTGGGTTTTCGCGGGCCGTACGGGGGTAATGCTGGAACGGTTGGAGGCAGTCTGAGTGTAAATAGTGTGGGTATCGGTGCCTCCGCCTATGGCGGCGCCTGCGACAACGTGGTAAGTTTAGAAGTAGTTCTTGCTGACGGCAGCATTATTCAAACGGGAAATGCTTGGAAAAATGAAGATCCTGAGAAGATCAAACGATTCACGCGGTACTGCACCTTTAATGATCTCACAGGAATCTTCCTTGGCGACCATGGCACCCTTGCGATAAAAACCAAGGCGACGCTGAAAATTTATCCGATCGCTGAAGGGACTGCTTTCATCGATTTCGGCTTTGCAACTATTGAACAATGCGCAGAAGCGCTCCACCATTTACAAAAGTATAAGATCGTTACCGAAGCGGTTATTTTAGGTGATCTTAATTCTATCGGGTTATTAGCTTCAACCTATACCGAAAAATATCCCAAAATTGAGGCGATTGCAGGGATCATCATTGAAGAATACAATCAAGATTTAGCCAATCAGAAGAAGGAGATCTGCGAACAAATCGCCCTTCAGTATGGAGGGAAATCAGTAGGCACGTTCCTATCGAAAGCTCATTGGCTGAATAAATTCAATTTAGTTCAATCGTTATTTGAAGAGGGATTTTGGTTCAATACCTGCCACATCCGTCCTCTTTCAAGTTTAGCTCCAATAATTCGCTATGCTCATGATCTCTTTGAAAAACACGACTTGAAATCAAACGGAATTACCTGGATTATTAGTGCACTGGCAACCGACCGTTGCTTCTGCACTGGTTGGATTACACTCTTTATGAAGGATCCTGAACAGAGACCTTTAATAGAAAAGGTCTGGCACGAACTCCGGGAATTTGAAATCTCATCAGGAGGTGTGCCCTACTGGACAGGGCTCCTTTGGGAAGAGTACGTCTTACAAAGTGTAAATCCAACGTTTTACGATACGCTTCGCAAGATTAAAGATTTACTTGACCCCGCTCATACCTTCCATCCGCAAGTATTTGGCTTTTAAATGGTGATATTATGATCAAATATACTCATCTCCCAGAATTTGCCTCTGAAATGGAAAAATGCGGCAAATGCGGTGATTGCGCGTTGGCAGTAGAAATCAGCACTGCAAAAAAACATATTAATAAACCCTGCGCAGTGAAAAATGTTCTGGGGTTTGAGGCATATGATGCCCGGGGTCGCATTCTCATTTTAAAACGATTGTTGGATGGGACGTTAGAAAGTAATGAGGATATTCTGGAATGGGCCTATACCTGCTTGTTATGTGGAAATTGTAGAGAAACTTGCCTTGCTATCGACAAGGGTATCAATTTACCCTCGATGATGGAGGCTCTCCGAAGGGATTTGGTTGAAAACGGTATAAATGTCCCCAAGCATCTTGAAATTATTGAAAAAATTTTGAAATACAATAATCCATATGGAGAACCACCTAAGGATCGGTTTAATTTCATATTAAGCGAAAATTTCCCTGCTCAAGCCGACGTCTTAGTCTTTTTCGGGTGTACGGCGGCCTATCGACAAAAGGATATAGCCGAAGCCACATACAGCCTTCTTAAAAAAGCAAAGGTAGACTTCACGATTCTGAAGGACGAGAAGTGTTGTGGCTCTGTTCTTTTGCGCTATGGCTACCAACCACAGGTAATTGACATCGCAAAGTCGCTCCTCGAGCAAATCCGGAAAACGGGCGCTCACACCGTTATTTTCCCCTGCGCGGGCTGTTACCGAACTTTTAAAATCGATTATCCTCAATTATTAGAGATGCCTGCAAATGTCGAATTTCTGCATATTTCCGAATATCTAGAACGGATAGTAAAGGAGAATAAAATTCACTTTCAATTCGAGAAATCAACCCGCATAAGCTACCACGATCCCTGCCATCTTGGGCGGGCTGTTGGCGTCTATGAGGCGCCTCGCTTTCTAATAAATTCTATTGCGAATACTTCTTTAATTGAGATGGAAACCCGCCGGAACTACAGTCATTGTTGCGGAGCTGGGGGTGGCGTGAAAAGCTGCTTCCCTGAACTTGCCTTGAAAGTGGGGCAAAATCGGATTCTGGAAGCTGGCCAGAATCAAATTGATTATCTGATTAGTTCATGTCCTTTCTGCAAGACCAACCTGTCTCAAAGCCTCGATGGGCATGAATTTCGGGTTCTCGATTTGACTGAATTGCTTCAGCAAACAGCTCATGAGAATTTGATGGGCACCGTGATTTTACCAGAATCGGAAAGCGTAGAAAACCAACTTGCTCAGGATTATATTACTTATTTAAGTAAAAACCCTGAGATATTTGCAGATCTGGCATCAGGTTCTATTCTTGATTTCACTATTTACGATTCTATCGACGCCTTTGAGGATGAAGAACCTCCCAAGGCCGCATTCTACGTAAAACGGTCTGAAAACAATATGGAGATCCACTTAGGATTAGCGGATACACCTGACCTCCAACTGGCCCTTTCCGAGGGTGCCGTAAAAGAACTGATTCAATCCCAGACTAAAAAAGCGTATTCGCTCAAGTTTGGTGCTTTTTATAACGATCCCGAGGAGGACCATTGGATCGATTTTATCCTGCACAAACGCACGAAAACCCTCCTCAATATGGGCTATGGGAAGTTTGCTGAGGAAGCAGGCATTCTAGATGACGAGGCGGAAGACTTGGACAATTTAGACTCACGTGTAAAAATTAAGGAGAAATAAATATGACGATTGGTGAAATAGAAAAAGTTAAGAAAGCTGGCGCTGAGGCACTTGAGGTTAAAGTCAAAAATAAATATACTGGGGAAGAGATAGCCACACTACCGGCTGATTCTCAAGAAACACTCCGTGCTAAAATCGTAAAGATTGCCAAGAAATTCGATGATTTACGGCATTCCGATAAACTCGAACGTGTGGACTGGCTTGGCAAAGTTGCGCGGAAAGTACGCTTCAAAAAGCAAGAACTGAAAGATATCATTGTAGCTGAAGGCGGACTTCCCATTAAATACGCTGAATGGGAAATTTCTATTGTCTATAACGGGTTTAAATTCTGCGATTGGTATTTCCAGTTCTATGAGGATAAAGTTTTAGAAGATATTGAGGGGCAACGTTTTTCAAAAATTGAATATCACCCTCATGGAGTCACGGTTGGAATTACTCCTCGCAACACCCCTATTAGCCTTCCCCTGTACTTCTTCGGGGCTTCGTATTTGACCGCCAATCCTGCCATAATAAAGCCATCGACCGCCTGTCCCCTCACATTTTCCAATGTATTTCAGATGATGCAGGAAATGAACAACCCGCTGTTCGATGGTTATGAAATTGCCATTTCACCAGGCGATGCTGCTCTCGATGAATTCATCGAAAACCGCCTTGTGAAAACCTTCCTCTGCATAACTGCCTCCCACACAGCTAAAGACATTCTGGTTAAGTATGCCAAATTCCTTAAAAAATCAGTTGACAACTCAATGGGCGTACCACTTTTCACTATGCCGATGAAACATTTTATTTTTGAAATGGCAGGAAACGATGCAGGCATCGTTTTGCCCGGCGTCAATATAGAGAAGGTTGCGAAGTGGAATGTCGCCGCTAGCTACACTAACAGCGGACAGCAATGCTTTTCCATGAAACGAATAATCGTGCATCAGGATATTTATGATGAATATATTGAAGCCTTGCTTCGCGAAATTGAGCAGGTGAAAATGGGGGATCCTATGGATCCCACCGTTGATATCGGTCCGCTCGGATCCCGCAAGATTCTCATGATGATGGAGATCATGGTGGAAGATGCCAAGAAGTTCGGGGCAAAAATCCTCTGCGGCGCACAAAAAATTGATACCGGCGAAGACTATGGGCTGTTCTACTATCCCACACTTGTAGAAATTAATTCGGACTTGTGTAAGGACCTTCCCAAATCACCGTTTCTCTGGCGTGAGGAAGCTTTCGGACCCGTACGCAGCGTAACCAAAGCCAAGGATATTGATGATGCTATTTACTTAGCAAATCAGAGCAATTACGGGATGCGGGCGGTCGCCTATGCCACCAATCCCTCCGAAATTCAAAAATTAAAAACTGAACTCAATGCTGGCAATATCTTCATCAATACCAAGCCTATGATTGTGGATATCTCCTTTCCTCTGGGGGGCATCAAAGATTCCAGCTATCCGCCAGGGATCAAATATTACCCGAAAGAGCTGGTATGGGCCAAGTTCATTCATGATGGCACAAGCAAAAATTTGGACAAAATTAGTTAGAGGTAATTGAAATGATGGCAAATGAGTTGTTTAAATGTCTGAAAACCTATTTCGCAAATAATCCAGAACTGATGAAAACGCTCAAACCTGGTGCAGTCTGGGAATACATCATTCGAGCGCCGAAACTCGATGATACATTAAGTGAAACAGTTTTAACCTGTCATCTCACGAAAAAGTCTGATGAATCGCTCGAAATGAGTGAGGGTGATGCCCCGATAAAACCGGATCTAATTCTCTATTTCACCGAACAAGCGATTTTGAGTTTAATTTCTGGTTCACCCTCAGCAGATAAATATTACCAGATTTACCGCAAAATCATGAGGAATCCGTCTGGTGAAATCGATCTCGACTATAAAATCAATAAATCTCGCCTGAAGCTCTGGCAATTGGGCTATCGGAGCTGGTCCAAGCTCTATAAATTCACCCAGATCGAAGGTTAATCTTTTTTTTCTACTTAGAAGTCCCTTTTTTTTCGGATACTTTATAATAGTCCTTTGTGCTATTATTATCAAATACGATTAGGACAAGGATGAATATGCCGAAATCGGTGAAAACTGCGAAAAAAACAGTTAAACAAGCAGCGAAAAAGGTGAAGGCACCGAAAAAAGCTGTTAAAAAGGGACAAGCCCCAGAAAAAGGTGAACTGACTCCGAAGTTATTCATTGAATTAAGCCAGAAGATGGTGCGCGCCCTCATTTCAAAGCTAGCCGAAAGGATCACGACCCCCGGAGAGGATATGAACAAAATTCTCTCGGAATTGCAGCAAGAAGTCGGAAAGGAGATTCTGCCAGAGGGTATCACAATGGAGGATATAGGAAATTTTGGACGTGCACACAATTCTGAAATCGAAGCCTATCTGAAAGCCAATCCTAAAATTAAGGCCCAAATGGATAAATTAGAGAAGGAATTTAAAGCGACAATGCACCCAGAACAGAAAAAACCTACTAAAAAAGTAGAATTGACTCCAAAGTTATACATTGATTTAACCTTGAAAATGCTGCCCCTATTATTGAATCGCCTGGATGCCGAATTCAAAGAACATAAGGAAGAAATAGAACAAGCAGGACCTGGGGGGGCTATGGAGATTATTATGGGAATTCTTCTAAATATCCGGCTGGCCATTGGTAAAGAAATACTTCCCGAAGGAATCACTGACGAAGACATGGAACAATACAAACGGGACCATGAGGCTGAAATTAACGATTACTGCGAGAATAACCCCGAGATTAAAAAGAAACTGGAAGACTTACAAAAGGAATTTGAAGCTAAATTCCCCCAATAATTCTTTTTAATATTCGATTTTTTGAGAAAACCTTCGAAAGACTATAATTCTAGACTATTTGTCTTCTTCGTCGGATACCCTTTATTTTCCTCTCCGCATTTTTACAAGAAACTAAAGAAATACCTTGATACTTGTCTTCTCATCACATTTTTAAATTTTGATATTTATTCTCTTTATTTCAATCTATTTAATTGTATAAAAGATATCGAGTAATCTTATCATTTTTATGTTGCCTATCCGGTTCCCTATTCTCTCCTTCAAATCGAATGATTCAAATAGAATCATTATGAAGGATGATCAATAATAAAAATGGTGATTTTTAATGGACGACTATCGAGAGGAGATGGCTTATGATCAAACTAAACGAATTGCCGAATGGACCAGGTTTGTAGGATCCGATGGCGAATCAAAGGCGAAGCGCTATATTTTCGGGCAATTCACTCAATTAGGAATTGAATGCCGTCGCGAAGCTTTCAAGTGCTCTTCCTTCTTAACCGTTATCCTTCTCCCGGTTGGATTATTACTCATGGGAGGTTTACTAATCATTACAGCCTACTTTTACTGGTGCAGCGAATACTTAATCTCACTCATCACCAATGTGCTCCTTCTGGCTGTTCTCCTAGTAGCGAATGCCTTATGGACTGGGTCTAATGTTGGGTTAAAACACGGTAAGCAATATGATTTGGAAAATCTTATCGGCTACATGAAAGCGAAGAATCCACACCCAAAACGCACGGTTGTGCTGATGTCGCACTATGATACCAAAAGCCAATCTTTTCCCCTCATACTACGCCTTGTTTTATTCGTTTTAAGCGCAATCGGGAGTTTAACAGTTGTCCTGCTGTTTCTTATTGGCACCATCAGTTATCTCGCGACCTCTGTCCTTATATTTGATGGCACCTTCCTCTTGATATTGGCATCTATTTTTGCTATTTTCGATTTTCTGCTGATCTTTAATCGGACGGGAAATAAGTCCGTTGGAGCCACTGATAATGCCGCGGCGGTGGGCGTTCAGATTGCCATTATTCGCAATCTTTTGGATTTCCCTCCGGAAAATACCGATGTGTATTTCCTCTCCACCAGCGCCGAAGAAATTGGCCTTTATGGATCCATCGCATTCATCAACCAACATGAAAAAGACTTTAGTAAGGATTTTACCTATTTCCTCAATTTCGATGTCATTGGCGGCGCGGGTCAAATTCTTTTACACACGAAATACGGTATTCCTCCAAAGAAGACCTCGCCTGAAATCAATACCCTCCTCCTCGAAATTGCGAAGGAAAAGAACCTGCAAGTGGGGACGCAATGGCTCCCTATCGGCGCTACTGCCGACCATCTACCCATTTTGAAACGTGGATTCAAAACCACTTGGATTCAGACCGGCGATCGTAAGGTATCTACAAAAATTCATACGACCAAAGATAACATGAGCCTTATTACCAAGGAAAGCCTGCGCACCGCCATTATCCTCGGCTTTGAATTCATCCAAAGAATCGATAAAAAACCCTAATTCTTTTATTTTTTTATTCTTTTATTCTATTATCTGTTTTATAGCAATAGCTATTAATATTACAAAGTATTATTAAGTATTCATGAATGTTACAGCAATTAACAGAAGAAAAATAGATAGAGCAATCCATGCGTATATAAAAGGAGATTTGGGGTTAAGTTCCGCCGCAATGGAAGCAAACTTATCAGTTTGGGATTTTTTTAACGAACTAAATCAATCAAAAGAACGAATTAATTTCAATTTAGAACAATTTTTAAAAGAAGTTGATATATCAACGGAAATCATATCCAAAATTATGGAAACAAAAATAGAATAAGGAAAAGCTTTAGTGTTCAGAATTCGGAATTCAAAACGAACCTTCGTTTTTCATAAAGGATTTTAGATGCTTGGCTCCGGCGCTCTTTATCAATTTTCGCGCCTAAGAGTTTTAAAGGATTTTCAAACCCGATTTTTACCAGTCCCGTTAGATCCAGTTCACCCAGCGACGCCATGAAGTTCATATCGTCCATCATTGTCACTCCCGCGCCTGCATGTTGGAGCGTCCCTTTCCGGCGGATAGAACCGTCGGGCGTTAAAACCACAGGGATTCCATGAAAATCGTACTCGCCGGGGGCAAGCTCGGCCAGGCAAGACAGATCACTGGTAACAATAAACTTTCCAGTCCCCTTCGCCCGGAGACACACCCTCACCATTTCAGGAGGTAAATGGTTTCCATCCGTGATGAAGAGTCCTGTGATGCGATCGTTCGCCAAAATAGGCCAGAGCGGATTATTATGCCGATGCACCATATCTGCAATCCCATTACCAACATGCGTTGCCGCCCGCGCTCCCAGTTCGACCGCCTTCTGGATAATATCCGCCCCCGCTGTAAGATGCCCCATCGAAATGACTATTTTGCCTGTAGTCGCGACGTGTTGAATAAAACCTAGCGCGCCTTCGCATTCAGGGGCTAGGGTCAAAATCGCGAGGTTATCTTGCGCCCAAGCCCGTAGTTGCTCAAAAACACCAATGGAAGGCAATCTAATACAGTCTTCCGGATGGGCTCCCCTTGGTCCATATTCCGGGTTAATGAATGGTCCTTCCAAATGAATTCCCAAGATTTGCGCCCCCTCACTTGATTCAGAGGCCGCCGCAAGCAACGGGAGATTATGCTTATACACCTCCAACGGTGCAGAAATAACCGTAGGGCAATACCCTATTATCCCCCGCTTTAGAAGTTGCTTGCTCACGAAATTTATATCCTCTAATGTTAATCGAGTGCTCGAAAAATCGATGCCCTTGAAGCCATTCACCTGTAAATCGACCCAGCCGAGAATAATGCTCATCATCACCTAGTCTTATAATTATTTAACTCAAATATTGTAGCAAAGATATTTAATCTTCGCTTAGAAAGATATAGATAAAAGATTAAAAATAGGGCGCTGGAAAGATGAAAAATAAACCCAAAATTGGACCTAATCTAAAGAAATTGGGATTGAAATATGATCGAGCGAGTGATTCATTATATTTAGCTATTAAAGAAGGACCCGAAGATAATTTTATTGAATTAGCTCCGAATATCAATTTAGAATACAATAAGAAAAGAGAAATTATCGGTTTTGAAATTTTAAACTTTACTGATTTCCTGAAAAATAGGAACGATTCAAACATTAGTGAGATTCTAAAGGTTCTTGATGTTTCTTAAGGAAAGCCTGGAGATACCATGGACGCACTTGAAAAAATACAAGGGACACTTGACCAATTAACGGGAATTCTGAAACTGAATACCGCTATAGATGAGGAATTATATTGCGAAGTCGTAGGATCCTTTTCAAAGGAATTGAAACTCTTATTGCAAAGATACTTTGAATCCGATGAGAAAACTCGAGATCACCTCAGACCTTACTTGAATTATTATAGGCAGCTTCAACATTACTTGGTATTTCTTATTCAGAATGACAAGATTTTGCAAGTCCCTCACCATGCGGAGATTTTACAAACCCTCTCTTTTATGGAGAAACGAGAGCAACTAATTGCGGAAATATACATCGGCTTTTCGGAAGCGCAAAAAGAATTATTGGCGGGCGATTTTAGGCGAATTCTGGACGATTTGCTCGAGTCAAAGCTAAGAAAAATGAAAAAATAAATAAGATTATATAGGGTTCAATCCAATATATCCCGTATATACTCCAGGGATCATCATCAGACGCGAAATCCACGCGAACTCGACAAAGGCTCCTGTAAAAACGACAGTATCTAGCAAAATTGCTCCGCCGATAAAAAACGTTGAGAGAAATAAATTAACCGCTCTCTTTCGAATTTCTCCTGCGCTTTTTCTCCGAAATGAATTAAATCCGATACCCCACAGAAGCGCACTTGCCCCAACAATCAGCCAGATCATCCAGAAGGGAACCGAGATCGCTGAAAGCCAGTCATCAAAAATCTGCCCCGGCACATTTGATACCATCACGGTTTGATTCCAGGTCATGAAAAGAAAGGTATAATAGATGACATATACGATACAAAAAATGGCAAGCCCGACTTTCTTATATTTGGGGGTAAATAATAGGTCCCAGGATATAATAATGACCGCGCATGATCCAATAGGAATCGTCGCATAGGAAAAATAGCTAATTATTGCTGCAACCTCCGGCAAGGTAGAGCCATGGATTAACACTGAGAAAAATGACAAGGTAATACCCGTCCACCCAATTGCTATTGCTATAGAGAGAATTGCCATATAAAGCGTGCTAAGAACTTTGCTTTTAAAGAAATAACGCCTCAAATTAAGTATTGCAAATAACGAAGCCCCGATCACTACCAGAAATGCGCTTAAACCGTTTAACCAATTAAATACAGGCTCTATCATTTTAATCCACCCACTGCTTTCACTAATTATAGGTTCATTTTTAGATACCTTAGACTAATGATTATCACTTATTTAGATTTTTTTGGTTTTTTGGTAATCCCTCTGGCTGAATAATGTCGTGAAATATGGGTTTGGCGACGCTTTTTTTTCATCGTTTGATATTTGTTATAGCATGAAGCTAGTTACTTGTCTTAGAACGTCTAGGACTTTTGACTTCTTGAAGCCATCTGCCAAAATTAAGAATAATAAGGATTTCAATCAGTTTAGGAAACATCACTAGGGGAACATACCGGATATTGATAAATTTCCGGGGCGCGACTTGAATGACAGGATAGGTGCAATTTTTCCGGGTGAAAATGAACGGGATGGTTTTTGCCGAACGGACGAGACGGAGCGACGTTTTGGAATAGGCGCCGGCATCTGGGGGAACAGTTGAGTCAGGATTTCTCGAAAAGTCTGTCGGAAAATCAGGTTATGATTGCGGTTGGCTGGGAAAGACTGGTAATAGAACGTCAAGTTATTTTTGGCACAAAGAAACGAGGAATCGATATAGCCGACTCCATAATATTTGCCAATATGCTTATACTTGCCCGCTTCGGCATCGGCCACGCAGTGCAGCTGTTTATTGGCATTTTTGGCGCAGGCACTCTCCAAAAAGCGCCCATCCCAAATAATGATCTTACCATCGATTAAGCGGAGTGCGCGACATTCTTGGAATAGCCTGAAGAAATACGCCCGAATATTAGCACTGTCCAAATGCGTCACCAGCTGCCCATAGTGACTGCCCGTAGGTAGGTGGTCCCAGACAATTCCGATCGCCTCCAAAATAGTCGGGGTATGCGCTAATAATTCAAGCCAGCGATCATATTTCGCCATGCCCCATTTATAGCGGGCTATTTCCACTTTAAAGACGTCTGCTGCCGAAATAGTATCATAGAGGGAATCCTGTTCGGGCGACCCCGGTAAAGAATCCCAGAACGCAAAGGAATTGAATTGAAAGAGGTAGTTCAAATAGCCTTTTGCCCGCGGATAGGCTTGTAAGGCGTGGTATTCCATCGACTCGGCAAAAGGCATGGCTAGGGGTGGCAGTCGTACCTGCTGGCGATAGGGCAGTTGAACGCCAACGGCCCTGTCATTGCCGCGGACGGGCAAAACTGATCCAGAAGCCGTTGCCCTTTCTGTGGGATTCGAAAATGCACTCGATTTCTGCGCTTTTTAATGCCAGCGCCTCTTAAAATCTGGCGATAATACTTGCGATGGGTAGAATTTTCCATCTCGAAAAAAATAATGATCGACGCTCCTAGATAATCCATCACTTGACATTGACAGATAACCTTTCTCTTCCAAATGGCTATATACATAGAGATCTCTATGAATATTGCCCTATATAAGCACTTCAGTCGAAATAGCCTTCAGTTGGGGTCAGAACTTTATTGTTATAATCTCTGGAGGAGTCTTCTACTCCCTTTTAAAAAGCAAAAACTAAAAAAGCCGATAAAACAAATTCTCTTCTAAAATGAGGATTGCGTCGCATTCAAATGATATGCTACATCTGATCAAAAGCTCAATAATATTAAATACTTAATAAAAAATATAGTTTAAACAAAGATTAAATAAAAAAAAGAGGTAACAATTATGCCTAAAGAAAAGAGAACAAAAAGAAAGCCAGCCCCAAAACCAATATCAGAATCAAAACCAGCTCGAAAAAAGGAAAAATAAACCGGTTTTGAAGTATTTCGCTAAACAGTTCTCATTTACTTCTATTTTTCTTATTATCCCACAATTATAATGGGTTTTCTCTTTATCTTTTCTATTTTATAATATTTTAATAAAATTCTTAAAATTTAATTTTAAATTGGTAATAAACAAACACCAAAATTTATTTTATTTTTTCCCAATTTTGTTTAATAGTCAATTTTAAGGATTATCCTATCTTTACAAAACTATTTTTTCATATATTTTTTCTAATTTATTCGTTACAAATCCCAATTAATAAAGAAATATTATAATCACAATACTTTTTTCTTTATCTTTTCTATTTCTTGATACTTAGAAAAAATTAAAATGTCATATAATACTTAAATCTTCTAATTTTGTTTCTTATCAAGAAATCTCTTATTTCCTTAACGCCACAAAATGATCCTTTTCT
>Ga0315285_10004510_pt1 | contig 14436 bp, 15 predicted proteins | sample YL17G09_36_MG_FD_203698 | JGI IMG/M metagenome (GOLD analysis project Ga0315285, IMG submission 203698) | Sediment microbial communities from Yellowstone Lake, YNP, Wyoming, USA - YL17G09_36 | ecosystem: Environmental > Aquatic > Freshwater > Lake > Sediment | place: USA: Wyoming | collected...
ATGGTTGGCAAGAAACAACAATGATGAAGAGTTGCGAGGAATGCGAGCTCTGTCGTCGAGCTTGCCCCACTGGTGCTATTTCATCAGACCGTTTTCTTCTGCGGGCTGAGCGATGCATTGTTTATCATAATGAGAAAAAAAGCGATGTTCCATTCCCCAACTGGATGGACACTTCATGGCACAACTGCATCGTAGGATGTATGCACTGCCAAAGAGTCTGTCCACAGAACAAGGAAGTCATACAATGGATGGGAGAGGAAGAGGAATTCTCCGAGGAAGAAACCGCTCTGTTCTTGGAAGGTGTACCGCATGATAAGCTGGCAGGCACGACACTCAGGAAACTAGAGCGTCTGAGTCTAGTGGACTACCTTGACAGTCTTCCTCGCAACTTGGGCGTTTTCTTCAACAAAATTCAGTAATGCAAGCTAGAGAGAAATGCTGTTGTTGGTCGGTTGGGTTATATTTTAATCCAACAACAACAACAACAACAGTTACTGGTATAGGTGAATCCTCTTGTTAACATCATCGAACAACTGACAAAATCTTTGCTCCAGTGTCTTATCTAATTGAGGAGGTTCTGCTGAGACCTTCAGGATTTCTCTGGCGACTGCTATCTTGTCAAGGTTATAGTTTACTTCTTTTAGTAGTTGCTTAGCCCTGTTGCTGATTTTCTCTTTTCCGTGGCCCAACCTCTTGAGAATATCCTCGTAAGTTAGCTTCAGTACATTTCCACTAACATTGTGGAATGCCTTTGCGTAAATCTCCAGAGGGAACAGGTCTTCGAGGTCATACTCTTCAGGTGCAATGCCTGGAAAGGAGGGAAGAAGCAGTATATTGCTTTCGGGAATACCTTCTTCGATTGCTTCTTTCTTTGTAATTTGCCCTTCGTGGTCATTGTCCAGAACCAAGACGTATGGCAGCCTTTCAATCTCAAGTAGAATCGCATGTTCTTTGGCTTTTGACGCTCCCTTAGCCGACAGGAATTGGACATCAAGAGAGGATGGGATTTTGCGTACTCCGTGACGGCGGAGTAGCTCGAGCATGCCGCTAAGTAGAATACCATCTGATGGACCCTCTGCAATAATTGTCATAGCGCCAACGTATAGGCTATCAGCCAAGGTCACTCCAAGAGCGGCCCTTACGGGGTAAAGCACATCCTTGTCGGAAACTGCCCAGAACTTTTCAGAAACCTTAGAGCGGTCTCCCTCCTTTTCAATTAACCGAAGACGAAGAAGCTTGTCCCTCCGAATCAGGAAGGGAAGGTGAGTCGCATAGATCGTCATAACGTTGTCTTCGCGATACTTCTCAAAAAGATCCAACAGTTCTCTATGACCCGTAGGATGAAGGAAGACCCCTGGATCATCAAGGAGAAGAATTGCGTTCTTGTACTCAGCTTTTGTGGCTGCGCCAAAATTGATGTAGAAACCGAAATACCATTGAAAACCCTCACTACCAGAACTAGGTGGCAAAAGTGTCTCGACAGCCTTGGAGTTCTTCGTGAATACTAGCAATCTTCCATCTAGGTAACGTAACTCTACATCAAGTACTTCTTGCTTCCATGCCTCTCTCAGAAGTTTTGTGGCTTTCCCGCATCCGTTTTCAAGATATACTGGTATCTTAGAATTTTCGCTGTCGTCTATCAACCGCTGAATCGTATCGAGGTTTATCTCTGCCAAAGTCAGAAAGTTCAAAAAGGTCTTGTGTTTGTGCGGTTTCTCTTTCAGTTCTTCAATGAGAACTTCATCTTCCATGCGTTCATAGATTCTAAAGTACACTGTCTTTGGCATTCGCCTCAAAATGTATTCATAGGCTCGTACTTCCATGTCTGAACATGGGAAACTGGACTCGACAATCCTTTTGATTCTACTCGTTGCAGACTCTATGAGTTTGTGGAACTCTTCATCGAATGCCAGCTTGTTGATCTTCTCGAGAGCCTCCATAAGAGGTTGCCCATCTTCCTGCCTCGTTATTTTGACCTTTGACAGAGATTTGAGAGCCTCATCAAATTGGGCCTTGAATTGGTTGTTCGGAGATCTGGTTAGGAATTTGGAATTGGCCTCGGAGGATAGGTACTCCAATTCCTTTCTGATTTTCTCCTTCGCTAACTCGATGGTAGTTCGCGACGGAAAACGAATTTCGCTTCCATTCAAGAAGAGCTTGTAGAATCCATCGTAATGTTTTCTGATTTCAAGATAATCGGGAGGCGTAAATGCAGGCGCGTTGCTCAATATGGCCGTTTCTCCGCTTTTCTGCGATTCGCCTTCCGCAGCGGCTGATTCACCTTGGCTTTGCTCCTGCTCAGGCTCCCTGATGATTGAAGCCAGTTCTTCCTTGTCTTGTGGATCTAGGATGAATTTTGCCCAGACTATTTCGATATCCGAGCCCTTTAAGTCTCCATCCATGTACTTCTTGGCCACACCCTCCAGTTGGGTCAAATCAAAATCGCCGCACATCGCATCCATTGAGATTGAAGCGAGACCCTGCAGAAGGCTGCTCTTTCCCGATTCGTTGGGTCCGATTAATGTTGTTATCTCATCAACCCTGACTATACCAGAGTCAAAAAGTGAACGGAAGCTTTGAATACGAAAACTCTCAAGTTTCATATAGGATCAACTGATTAGACTTTGTCAATTGTACTATAAAAACTTGAATACCGAGCCTTCAGGCATATGCAATTAGGTCAAGCAGGGCATGAGTACGCGCTTTTCACGAATTCCTTTAAGCATCTACTGTCGTAAAGCGGTGGTCAACTGTTTTGGTTGGATAAAACTTTACCCCAACAACAACAACTGCGTTTAGCAGGCACTCTTGTTTTTGCGGAGAAGTTATAGCTGAACTCAAACAACGCTACCTTCATAGGTGTCGAGAATGGTTAGCGCACGTATAATCTTCGGAATGCTCAAAAAGTTCCAAGGTCGGCGATAGTATGGGAAAAGTTATCTCCTTTCTCTCCCTTCTTTTCTTGTTGTCGCTGGCGTTGATTAGCCCTGTTCGTCGTGAGGTTCACGCCTCTTCTAACGAGGTTGGCAGGACTAGCAAAGTCATTTCGTATCTCAGTAGTCGGTATAATGATACTCGGAAGTTGCTTTCAAATAGTGAAGATTCGGGTTTCTATTATGGCACTTGGGGGGCATACAGCAAGCTCTATTTCCTGTATACGGATAACCTGCTCGCTTATCATGCGCTGAAGTATTTTGCGCCTTATTGGGCTGAGAAGATTAAAGTCGGCTTGGATTCCTACGTTTATCCGCATGACACTTTGGGTGTTGGCGTTCTGTTTGGCGAGAACATTCCGAACATTCAACGTGGTTCGGTTACTCATGTTATCGTTAATGATACTGATGGTTCGGTTGTTGCTTATGATAGGTTTGATGGAGATGTACTTTCTGATTGGCGAGGTTATGCTGATAGAGTGATTTATCATGCTTTAGACTGTTATCAGTTTGGTTCTAAGACTGAGGCTTTCCAAACCTTTTCGATTGCTGTCAAAATGTTCGACGGTAAGGGTCTGTACGATAATGCTTCTGTCAATGCGGGCTGGTATGCTAATTTCAAGTTAGGGCTGTTGCTCTATGCAGATTGGTTCATGCATTACAATATGAACTGTTCTGACGCCGTGGAAGCTAAACTTTGGAGTTGTCAAAACAATGTGACGGGTGGGATTCATACGGGCACTAACATGACTACGGGTGAGCCTTTCGGCTCGTCTAATGTTGAAACTTCTGCTTTGGCGTTGTTGCCTTATACGCTTGAACTTTCCGACTATGGCTTTTACGACGTTCCGAATCAAGGCGAGACAGGTGAGGGCACGTTAGAGATGGGTTTGGAATTCTTCTTTTTCCTTTTTTGCATTGTTGTTATAGTGATTGTTGTTTGGGGGTTGATGCATCTGACAAGGGAAAAGAAGGGAACAGTAAAGCATGAGCCTAGGTATGATAGAGAGTGATTACCATGGCTAAGAAAGCCTACATAATTGCTTATAACTTGTAGATTTCCAATTGCTTATAACTTGTAGATTTCCTAATGCGCAACCAGCAAAACATCAGTAAAACCTAGGCTTGCTCCCTCTCTAAACCCTAGCGCTCCGAATCCTCTCTTAACAATCCAGCCCTACTCCATGTACCGTCCCATTTGGGTGCTTTAGCCAATTACCCCCCATCGTCTTCCTTCTTATGCTTATCAGAAGTACTGTATTCTTGCGTGTTGATTTCTTCTGGTCCATAGGGATTCTTCAGGTTTACCTTTAAGCCAAAGTTCAAAAGGTATTTTGCGTGTCCTCGGCTCTGTAGATTCTTGCCTTCGAATGGACTTTCAACAGTGTAAAGGTATTTCGGAGCGCCGCGTTTTCCCTTATTGGCGAAGCGTAGAACCCAACATCTGTATTCGTTTATCCTCGGAGCACTTTTGAACTTCAAGTCGCAACTCGAAAAGTCTACGATGTCTTTAACCTGCCTAAACGTAAGAGCGTCTAAGCATACCGCGTGTCTTCCCTCGTCTCTTGTCCAGAAAACGTAGAAGTTGCCGATTTCAAATTCGTCTTGTAGAAATTGTAGCTCCTCTCTCAATCTTTTTTCTGGTTCTTCACTGAATATGCCGACAACGTTATCGTAATCCAAGAATGGTACGTGCAAAGCGGTTTTTGGAACTCTCGATTCGACGCCCATCGTTCTTATCTCCAATTTTTTGTACACTTGAACCTTAAGCAAAATGTTGTATTTTCCTATCTTGAACAGATTTGCCCAATACACATTATCACCTCCTTATCCGAGTCATTCTCCTGAGCCTTCGGTTGCGTTCTAACAGAATGTCCACTGCTTTGCTGTATCCGTAGTTGAGAGTAAGGTTTTCAACCCCGTTTGGATGCCTTCTCGCCGTAGAGATAGCGCGAGTTCCAAAATCAGTCCCTGCGGTGTAAACTAATTTTTCCAAGTTATCAGCATGGCGATAAGCTGTCTTGGCGTTCATGTATCCGCTTTTCGCAAGAGACTTCCACGCTTTGGCGTGGTCTATAATCCTTGCGTTTACTTCTTCAGGGGTAGAAGCACCCTTCAAGGGTATCTCATGGTTTATTCTGATGAATAAGCCGTGAAACTCTTTGTCTGGTATAAAATCCAATCTAATCACCTCCGTAATAACGGCATTTTTGTCTGTGACATGCAGTCACCTTTACTTTCGGCATAGCTTACGCTAACTCCAATCTTTTTTGTCATATCAAGAATCCGCCTTTACACTATACTATATTAATAGCAACGCTATTAGCTCGCTGCCTCCTTCTGTTTTCGAATACCTTGTGTACCTCGAATGAAACGAATACCTCGAACGAAACGAACGAAACGAATACCTCCCTATACAAAAACGTCGAACGAAGCGAATACCTCGATATTATACTATATACCATAATCCAACCTCGTTTTTATATATCAATGTATCAATCGCCTTCTTTACTACTAGACGCAAGTTCGTACGTGAACAACTTTTTGCTCTTCCTATTTTCTTTCAAGTATCCGCGCTTTACGAGCTTTTTTAAACTCTTCCTTACGGCATACATCGTGTGCTTCGAGAGCATATCATAGAACACGTCGTATGTCCCGCGACTCTTTGGTTGTTTCACGAATAAACGGAGTACGTCGTTATCAGCCTCGTACATAGGCTCTCTATACTCATATACTCCGTTCATCTCGAAGTGGGCACTATTTCCTTCTTCAACAAGTCTTGCTACAAACGGCTTTACGTCCAACACGACTCTTTTAGGCACGGGACGGACATAAAGACACGATAGGCTTCTCCCACTTTTACTCGCGAGATAGAACAAACAGTCAGCCTGTTGGTTGATAACAGAATTTCCCATAGTCAACCTGTTCGTGTCACTCGTAGTCATTATTTCGTCGAACGTGATATCCGCATGTTCGGATATGTGATGAACAATGATTAGCGCCTTTCCCTCTCCGACAGCTGCCTTCTTCAGTCTGGACAGCACAGACATATCGCTCGTCTTATTAGCATCAAAAGTTCCGCATATGGAGTTCAGGCTGTCTATTATCACCAGACTTACGTTATCAAACTTGTCGATAACTTTTATGAGACTACCGTCCGACAGAGAGTAGCCTTGCATCGATTTTACGTATAGATTGCGCTTTTGCTTGAAACTCGTCTCTTTCATATACTTACCAAATCTCCGCAACCTTCTGTTAAGGACATCCTTTGGAGTGTCTTGGTCTATTAGCAACACGTTGCAAGGCTCTACTTGCATCCCGATAAAATCATGGTCATACACCATGCACACTGCCAAGTATTCTAGGAGAAATGACTTACCGACGCCTGCTTTGGATATGAAAAATGATAGAGAGGGGCTTTCTATACACCCGTCTACACTCCACGTTACAGGCTTATTCCTTTTTTCAAAATCAAAAGGTAGACCCATAGGATTTTACCCCTCGTTGAAAACCTCGAATCATGTGGAACATCGCACATTACCTTGCCTACTTTCTAGTTCTTTTCTTCTCCTTACTTCTGTGCTCTTTCATCTTTTCCCGAAAGTATTCCCTAACGCTCTCAGGAAGTTTCATAAGCCTAATTTTCTCAATGTCATCCGTTCGTATTTTGACTATGGCGTACTCTGAACCTTCCTCGTAGTATTTCGGTATCAGCTCCCAACCTTCAGGGAGTCTAGCCTGAATCTCCCTGATACGACGTTCTCTGTTCCTTGACATACTTAACCCCCTTAACCTATTTAACGTTAAAGAAATCACATATATAAACGTTTCTATCCTAAACTAAGCCTCCCTAGAAGCCCTAAGGAGCCTAAAATTTAAACCCGATTAGTCTTTCTGGCTATTATTGAACCCTTCTTGACTGTATTCAGAAGAGCACTGGTAGTAATGAAATCCGATTTTACTACCTTATAGGCGCACGCTCATTTTGCTCTTAATGTTTTGATGAGCATGGCAAGACTCACAAAGAAAACAACAGCACATAAGAAGGCGATAGGCAGAAGATAGTATCCCGAAGTCTCCATTTCAAGACCTCCTCTCCCTGCATAAGTGAAAAACCACCATATTAAGAATAATACTGTTGCCAATGCGTAAAATGTCGGAATAGCTGTTATGAACATCAACACTAATAAGAGGCTAACTTTTATGTTCTTGTTCAGAGTTTTCACATAAGCGTGTCTAACCTATGTTAGACGGTTTTTTTGTCTTCCTTAAACGGTTATCTAACCATCTCACTGTCTTGTAGATTCCCCATAAGACCCCGATACCAAAAATAGCCACGATTACGAAAAAGAAAAGGAAGGCTAACTCTAGCATACCTCCCCCGTCATTCATGCTCATGTTGTTTCACCCCCTTTTTTGCTCCTATTCCCGTGTTATATACCGAGAGCCACGCCTACCGTTTTAGTAGCTCTCTTATGATGTCATCGTAAGTATCGCCCTTTTTTCCACGCCTTTTCAATTCGTCCCTTGTCTCTTCTGTTATCTGAATAGTGGTGATTCCTCTGTCTTTCTTGCCCTTCAACTCGGTTGTTTTTGGCATCTTGAATCCTATAGAGACTATGAGCTACTATACGTATAAAGCGTTTCTATGGTCGCTATAGCCTTTTATACTATACCCGCTATAGTAAGTATAGAAACTCGAAAGAGGAGGGATAGTATGAGAGGAGCTAAAGTAGCGAAAATAGCCTTAGATGATTTCGGCGCTTTCCTCAGCCGAAAGGAAGGGTGCCTTGTCATCAAGGATAGAGAGGGGAATACCGAGAGGTATCCTCTTGGAGAGAATGAGATAGGAGAGATACAGGTAAGAAGTGGGAACGCAGTAAGCGTGGGAGCTATGGTTTCTTGTGCTTTCTGGGGCATAGACGTCATCGTATTAACGTCTCGGGGAAATCCTGTGGCTGTCCTGCACAGCTTTGACAACGATAGCCATGTCCTAACGAGGGTTTACCAGTATGAAACGTTGAAGACGGTTAAGTGTTTAGAAATTGCTAAGCAGTTCGTCTTAGGCAAGATTAGAGGGCAAGACCAACTATTACGGAAATATGGCTTGAGAAGGAATGACTACGCGGTAATAGAAGCAGTAAGCAAGCTCGAAGCTAGCAGCCTACCGATGCTGCAGAGACAATTGAATACCATAGAGGGACAATGCGCTAACAGATACTTTCAACAACTATTCGGGTTACTCCCAGAGTTCCTTAGACCTAAGAACAGAACGACGTTTAAAGCGTATGATAGAACGAACAATTTGTTCAATTTAGGCTATACTGTTCTTTCTTGGAAGGTGCATATCGGGTTAATCAAGGCTAAACTCGAACCATACTTAGGCTTTTTGCACAGCTTGCAGTACGGTAAACCTAGCTTAGTATGCGACTTCGAGGAGCTGTACCGCTATTTGATAGATGACTTCGTTATCCAATACGCCTTAAGCCTAAAAGAAAAGGACTTTATTCTGAAAGAAGAATCCTTCTCAAGTAATAGGAAAGGCAAGAGACAGTACCTCAACGGAGCTAAGAATGGAGAGTTCCTAAAGAGATTAAACCTGTACTTCATAAGCAAGATAGATATTCCGAGAATAAAGGTAGGAAAAAAGCAAGAGATAGAGACGTTAATCAACGAAGAAGCTCTGTTGTTCGCTAAATACTTGCGAGGTGAAACACCTACTTGGCATCCTAGGATTGCCGCTTTGGCCTAGGGTGTCCCTATGAGAATCAGGATTCCTTCTAAGAATATACGTGAGAGATTTCTCTTAATCTACGAGCTTGAGGGATGCAGGAAAGCGGTTGACTTCCTGACGAAGTATTATCGGGTAAGGTCCATGAGAATTGTACTCAATGGCAGAAAGGTGGGCAACGGAGATATCGCTGTCTACTTTCAGAATAGGGCTTACTTCACAAAAAGAGGATTGACGAAACGGACAGTACTGCATGAACTGTATCATCACCTAGTCTACGTTAATCGGCTGGAAATACCTAGAAGAGTAGAGGAGAGAGATGCTAACAGCTATACCAGAGATTTTTGGAGAGTCTAACTCGTCTGCTCTTCCCAACGAATTCCTCAGGGAAATTGACTGCTTGGAATTAGAACTGCATCGGGAGATAAGCGCCAATCCTCTTCCTTGATTGGCAAATGCATCAGTCTGAGGCGCTTCTGAGGGATTCCTCAACTTTTTTCTTTGCGTCGTCCAGTAGTGTTCTTGTATTCTTAAGGCATTCATGCGATTCCTGAAGACAAGATGCCATTTTCTGCTGAGCATTTTCAGGAAGAATTGGCACAACAACTTCTTTCAGCGTTTCCTGATTCAGCCTTTGTTGGACACTGCCCCTGCTATTCCTTATCATTAGGCTGACGCCTATCGAGCTGCCAAGAAACAAGGAGAGATAGTATGAATCCAGTTTTCTTTGGTCAAATCGTAGCCTAATAAGATTGTCACTTGTCGTACCACCATCGCATTCTTTGGGTATTCTTGCCGACAACCCGATTGTTCCAACTCTTGTTACTACAACGTCTCCCTCTCGTCCTTTCTTACTCTCGGCTTGTTTTTCTGGAGCAATATAAAAAAGGTCATCCGTGCTGATAGTCCCATTCTTGATGTCCGTTCCTCTGATGTAGGGTTTGCCTTCGGCTTGCGTTACATATTCATCAGAATATTGCCCTGTTGTTACATCGATGAACTCGATTTTTCCAATCGGCTGTGCAGCGAATTTCGTGACCAAATAGTTTTCAATGTGGTCGTAATTTGGCTGAAAATACTCTGCATCAACTCGATGAATTCTAAAAACTCTGGAAAGATTTGCTTGATAGGAAAGCTCGTATTCTAGCTGAAACCCTGCAAGTCCCAATTCCTTCAAGAGCAGTTCATGTGCTTTAGAAAAGAGGAATTTTGATTTTTCCATCTCCCTCTGGGCAAGTGAATACGTCTCCGAGATTTCTTCCTGCAATTGAGGGCTGAGAATCGGAATGACTATTCTCTTCACGTCAGACAACGCAAGATGCATTTGGACATTTCCTTGGAACCATTGTTGCATTTGCGACAATCCGAAATATGAATTTAGAAAAGCGACTAGGAAGGGAGCCTTAAGCTTGCCCTTCCACGAGCTTTTCAGAGAAATGCCTATAATATCCTGACTTATGTTGCACCTGTCAAATGTTACCACAGATGCTGCTGGATACGCTGTCTTAGAGAGAAGTAAATCCTCTTTGTAGAATTCAGTATTCTTCTCCTTCATTTGAGCTTCGTCTGAAATGAAAGCAATATCTGCATCATCGATTAATCCATTCTTCAAATTGGAAATTCGTACAAAAGGCAACCCTGAAGAAGTGTAGGTTTCTGCTTTGATGCTGAACACACCTTTCTTGCATCTTGCAGCAATTCGTCCGATAGTGGCATAGTCACTCCTAGTTACAGCATCACGAACGTTAATGTACTCTGGTTTGTAAAACTCGGCGTCCATTCTCAATGAACCTTGGAGATTCGACAGATTAGTGACGTTTCCAGTTGTAATGCTCAATCTCTCCAAAAATCAAATTCCTTCTCTTTTGCAAACTTGATGAAGTCGTCTGCTATTTCATTCAAATCATGTATTATTAGCGGATGCCCATTTTTGTCAAGAATAAATTCTCCATTTGGTCCTTTTCTGTATCTGTATTCACCTGTATTGTCTTTGACAGGTTTCAGATTGACTGCGAAGAATATTGGATAGTCTATTTTCTTGAAAACGTTGTTTTCTATCCAGAATCTCTTGAATTCCTCGCATGTTCGTTGCTCATTTAGTGACAGATGGATTCGCCCTCCCAAAGTCCTCTCAGACGCTTCTTGGCTGATTTTCGAAAGCGTGGTTCTTAGCGCTTGTATCTCTCTTGCCAACGCCTTTTTACTCTCTCCTGAATCTGCACTGGACAACTCACGCAGCTTTTTCTTCAGTGTTTCTTCCAACTTCGTTATCTCTTCAGCTAGGAAAGGCTCCTTTTCCTCCAAATTATAGTTTTCAGACTCCCGAACTGACTCATCGTTTGCCTGCTCAGTTCGTTCTGAAGTTTCAGAATCTTCATTTGTTTCAAAATGTATTTCGATGAAAGATTTCAGTTCTTCTGGGATTTTCTCTTCATTGACTTCTGTATTCCAATTCACGGTCTGATACTGGTCTTTTAATCTGCCGATAAAGTCTTGCCATTTTACCTCGTACTCGGCTCTGACTTTTTCTGACTCTTGTTTTTCTTTGTCAGTGTATTTCTGCAAGAAGAGAACACTTGTTTTGGTTCCTGTATGAGGTTTGAAAGTATTAACATGTAAGCCGACTACAGCAAGAATCCTAGCATCCCTGATAATCCATCGTCTGATGTATTCCAAACTCGTATTGTTTAGTAGCCCTTGAGGCAGGACAATAGCCATCCTTCCTCCAGGACTAATGAACTGAAGAGAGCGATTAAGGAATAATATGTGTCTCCCAATTTTTCGTACTAGTCTTCCATTCTTTTCTGCCAGTTCATAGATTCTTAGAATTTCTCTTTGCTTGACTGTTCCTGCGAAAGGGGGATTCGTCATTAGTACATCAAAGTCAAAATGAGTAAAATTTTTTTGATTTTCTCTATCCTTTTCTGGGTTCGCTGGAAATCTGGAGAGTCTCGGTCTCAGCCCAGCTTTTGTTTCATCATCCCATGTATCAGGCGCCAAGGAATTTGCTTTGTACACGTGAGATTTGCCATCCCCGACTATTAGGTTGATAGCCTTAGCTATTTTCACTGCCTTTGAGGCAAAATCTATTCCTGTGATGTTGTTTTGTGCAAAATTCCTCGCAGAAAGAGGAAGCTCTTTGCCCGTAATCACGCCACCAGCAACCCACATAACAGAGTGCAACAAAAAACCCGCTGAACCACACGCAGGGTCCACGACTATCTCGTTAGCTTTGGGATTCAACATTTTTATGACCATGTCCACGACAGACCGTGGTGTGAAGAACTGCCCTTCTTTCTTTTTTGAAACTTGAGGTATCAGATATTCAAAAGCTTCGTCAATTATCTGAAGGTTGGAGTTGAACAGCTTTATCTTCTCAAGAAAAGACACACAGATTTTTAGATGCTCATCCCTTAACTCTATCTTATCTGTGGGCTCGAATACTCCACTGTCTCTTGGCTCCGCTAAGCAATTCTACTATCGCATGTTTCACTTGTTCTGGACTTCTGTCTCCAACAAAGAATCCGAGTTGATAATGAGGGTCATTAATCCCTCTCCATTCATCAAAAAGTTTTGCGTAGATGAGTTTGAAAATCTCTTCGAATGGGTCAACGCCAGCGTTGCCTAAAACAAGTTCTTCGAGGTCCAAGAGTATCTTCTTGAGCGTAGTTTTGCCCTGTTTCAATAAGTCATTCTCTTCCAACCAGTTGATATTCCATCTTTCCGTAAGTATGTCTCTAAGTGTCTCGGATGCCTTCGGAAGTCGTGGGATGGAAGCGAAGATGTTCGGCTCCTCTCGGTGAAGCAGAATGACCTCGTTTCCGTTTGACCAGGCACCAATGGGTGCTCCCTCAGCGTTGCAGTAGCTTTTGAGTTGTTCTAAGCCATCACTCCTTTTAGGTCTCTTGATTTCAAAAATAATCAAAGGATGAACAAGGTCCTCATGGAGGACCACCAAGTCCGCCAATCCAGACTCACGAGAACCAAAATACACAACTCTTTCAACATCTATTCGTTCCTTGGGATAACCGTATTCCGTGATTAAGCGACGAATGTAGAGCTGTCTTACCATTTCCTCAGGTTTCGCACGCTTGTATGTGTCCTTGACTTGACATTTTACGAGAAAGCTCCCATCTTTCTCAACAATTAGGCTTTCAATTACTTTTACTTCTTCTTGGTTGAACAGAGCAATTCCATGCTTGACCTCTGCCCCTGAGAAAATACTGTACATTCTCAGATTATTACTCATGCTCTATTACTTCCTTGTTGTTGGAATAGCCTGCACCGAGATTCTTGCAACACTATATTGGCTTTGCCTTTTAAGTCTGCAAAGTGCGAGTTGGCGAAGACCCACAACCGCCGTCACAATCGCTGTGTTCCACGGTATCACACTACGTTTTATTGACCTGCTTCAGCGTACGTTTTCTTCAGCTTCAGCGTAGGTTCACCGTAGCAGCTTCTTCAGTCGTCGTTTGTTGTTGTTGTTGTTGTTGGGTTATATTTTAATTTGAAAACCGCACTTTATCAGTTGTGGGCGCAATTGGGTTATGAAGCCGAAAATGGTCTTTTCAGAGAAATGCTTAGCGTACGGGTCTTGGCATGTTGAGGGCCCGGCGAGGGTTAGGAAAGCCTATGAGATTTTGAAGGAGAGAGGATACGAGTTTCTTGAGCCTGGACCTGCGTCAGAAGAGGACTTGCTCAGGGTTCATGATGGCGAGTACGTTTGGATGCTCAAGAAGGGACTCATAGAGGACGGGGACACTCCAGCGTATGAGAACATTTTTGAGTATGCAAAACTATCAGCGGGAGGAGCCATCTTAGCGGCTGAGGTTAAAGGGTTCTCCATCATGAGGCCGCCTGGCCACCATGCAGGCAGAAACGGTGCGGCTTTAGGAGCACGTACTAGAGGTTTCTGCTACCTGAACAACATCGCGATTGCGGTGAGGCATTTGGGCAAGCCGACTTTGATTTTGGACATCGATGGCCATCATGGGAATGGGACGCAGGAGATTTTCTATGGAGATGACAAAGTGATGTATGTTTCGCTGCATCGTCACCCGCACTACCCAGGCACGGGTGCTGTCTCTGAGGCGAACTGCTTGAATTTCCCGCTGTGGGGTGACTGCGGGGACGAGGCGTATTTGGAGACTCTTGACGGAGCTTTGGGCATGGTTGACGTTGGCAAGTTTGAGGTTGTGGCGGTTTCAGCGGGGTTTGACACGCACATAGGGGATTTGGCCTCGCTGGGTTTGACCGAGAAGGGCTACAGGGAAATAGGAAAGAGGATTGCGGCGTTGAAGAAGCCTACGTTCTTCGTTTTGGAAGGCGGCTACGTCGGTGAGCAAATAGGAAAGGACATAGGTGAGTTGCTTAAGAGTTTCTGAACGAAATATATGCGTTGGCGTTGTTGAAGTGTTTTCAGAAGTTCGTCCATGCTGAGGATGTCGTTTCCTCTAGTTCTATCGTTTTCCTATTTGATCAGTTTTCTTTTCATCAGGTTAATGCTCAGGACGAAAAAGATGGGTGTGACGGCGGCGATCCAGACGAGGCTGATGAGCAGCGATGATTCGAGGTTTCCGATTATTAGGCCTCTTGAAAGATCAACTACGTGGGTGAGGGGCAGGAATGCCTTTGCAAAGACCTGTATGGACTCAGGAAGACTTGCCAGTGGAAAGAATGTTCCGCTGAGCAGAAACATGGGAGTTATGAACAGGAAGCCAGGGTAGTTGAAGAAGTCTATGTTTGGGGCCAATGAGGTGAAGACCATGGCTA
>Ga0315285_10004511_pt1 | contig 14436 bp, 21 predicted proteins | sample YL17G09_36_MG_FD_203698 | JGI IMG/M metagenome (GOLD analysis project Ga0315285, IMG submission 203698) | Sediment microbial communities from Yellowstone Lake, YNP, Wyoming, USA - YL17G09_36 | ecosystem: Environmental > Aquatic > Freshwater > Lake > Sediment | place: USA: Wyoming | collected...
ACCTCCTGCGTATCACCAACGCCACCACCACTGCCAACTACATCTCGCTGTGGCTCGACTGGTACGAACATCCATGACTCTGACGACTACTCTCACCACGGTACCCTTCTACAAGCTCATCTCTTTGGTGCGAGGCAGGTACGGCTGGAACGGAGCTTCCTCTACGCGGCTGATCGAGGAAGGCCATCAACCTCTTGTTTCCATCAATCCCGAAGGTGGCTGCAAGACCCTGTCGGTGAAGACGTGGCCTGTGGCGTACCAGCTCGGCGGCTACATCGGCGGTGACTGCCACATCGGCGAGAACAACGTGATCGGCAGCGGTGCGACCTGGGGCGCCTCGATCAACTCAGGCGACAACGTGGTCATCGGAGAACGATGCACTTTCGACACTTGGGACTTCAACAATGACTGCGAGGTAGGTGACGACAGCATCCTGCTTGGTGGCCGCTTCAACGTGGCGGGTACGACCTGCGGGAAGTGCTGCACCCTCGTCGGCGTGTACGTTGAGATTCTCCTGCACTTCCTCGATGAGACCACCATCGAGCTTGGCGGGACCACCTTCATCCAGGAGGACCAACCCCAGTGGTGGCCGCGTGAGGGTTGGCACTGGTACAAGACGTGGCCGGGAACAGAGGAGCTACCGGCATGAGCTCGGCGATCAATCTTCAGACCGACTACTCGGACGCCGACACGAACCCGAACGATTGGGAAGTAGTGACGATCACGGGTGAACAGCTTCACAGTCCCTCCTGGCCGAATCGCTGGGGCCTTTACCATTTCACCTCCGACTGGCACGTCTCACCAGGCGGCGTGCATGTGAAGTGGGGATCGCTTGCAGCCGAGTATCCCGACGAGGGCAGTGCGGAGGGTGGCGAGCTTCTGTTCGCAGCTGGGGCGCTCGTCACGCTTGGCGACTGGGTGGACCTTGGCAACGTCTACCCGACGCTCGGCGACGGCACGGTCATCGGTGAACAGAGCAGTTGCTACAGCGGTGCCCTTGCCTACTATGAGTGGGTCGAGGAACCAGCCGGTAACAACCGTCCTTTGTGGGGCGAACGTCTAGTCATGGGTGGATTCTGCCAGATCGGTACCGATGCCTGGTGTTCGTTTGGCGACGACGTGACACTCGGCAGCTACGTCAGGTTTATAGGCAACGGCTTCGATGTGCAGGAGGGCGTGACGATAGGCCCTAGCTGGACGATCTGCGAAGACACAGATATCGGCGCAGGCTCGTGGCTGGGCCGTTATGAAGTGGAGTAGGTGAGTGAGTACCATCCAACGTACCAACTGCGTAACGAACCCGCGTGCCGCTCTCGACACGAAGGGCTGGAAGTCCTACAACGACTACGTGATCAGGGTGGAAGGCACGCCGCTTCTGCGCGAGGACGGAACGACGGGCTACGCAGTGGCGCTGCTTGATGACGTGCCCGTGTACCTGCCCAAGGACATCGAGACTTGCTTTGTCGTGCCGGGCTGTCCGGGAGGACTACCGGCCATTTCTGACCGCTGGCCGCTTCCTCTTGACGTTTACCCCGGCGCTGACTATCTCTTCGCCTCGTGCTCGGCGTTCGTATACGGAGTAGATCCACACGAGGTCTCCTTCTGGGCAAGCCTCAAGTTTTACGACGAGGACGACAGAGAGATCAGCTGGATGGCCTTCGCCCACGACGAGATCGCTCCGCTGAAACACTTCGAGCTCTTCGAGGGTCTCATCAAGGTACCCGCGCTCGCCAAGACCTTCCACGTCTTCATAAAGACCGACGAGGTCGTCCAGGGTCAGGGCATCGTGGGTCCGACAGACCTCGCTCCCGACCTCTACTTCACGCAGGTATTGGTAGAGAACGCTTACGGACGGGCGCGTCTGCCCTGGCTCTATGCAGACGGCGACAGTCCCGGTTGGACCTGGGACGACACTCCCCACGATTCCTACTCTCTCAAGACGCACACCACAGAACAGCCCATCCTCGATCCGACAGAGACGGTCGTGACTATCCCCGAGGATGCCTGGGTGACGCTGCCTCCGATGACCGAAGACCTCTTCATCGGTGTGATCTACGGCGATGCCTACTGTTTCTATCAGGGTCATACCAACGGTGGTGGATGCGTGGAGTACGTGCCGAGGAGCGCTACCATCGACTGGGGCGATCCCTTCACGGCCACGTTCACGCCGACATCGGGTTACCTCGTGACCGACGTGCTCCTCGATGGCGAGAGCATAGGGGTTTGCACCGAGAAGACCTGGTCTGCCTATACCGAAGACCACGTCATCGAAGTGAGTGCTGAAGGCGTTGTCACGCATAACAACTACATCGCCGGGGCGGGTGGAAGTATCGTGGGCGTGGCTGCTCAGGAGCTCACCTATGGTGGTGACTATGGCACCGAGGTGACTGCGGTTCCTGACGAGGGCTACGTCTTCGTCAGTTGGAGTGACGACTCCACCAGGGCCACACGCAGCGACCGGGACTTTCTCGTCGACACCGACCTCACTGCTACCTTTGTGCTTGCTGATCCCACCACCGTGATACTGACCTACTCTGCGGGAGCTGGGGGCACGCTCACGGGCACGGCAGTGCAAGAGGTGACCATTGGCCTTAGCGGCACCATTGTGACCGCTGTTCCTGATTTTGGCTACGCCTTCCTCAAGTGGTCAGATGAGGACGTGAAGGCACGGCGCATTGACCGCGAGGTCGAAACGGACATCACCGTCGAAGCACAGTTTATCGCCGTTGATACCTACACCATCGACTACACGGCTGGAGCACACGGTAGCATCACTGGCGATCTGGCTCAGGTAGTGGAGACGGGCGGAAGTGGCACGCTAGTCACGGCAACCCCGGACGCAGGGTACAAGTTCCTTAGCTGGAGCGATGGCAGCTTGCTCAGCAATCGTAGAGAGCGAGGCGTTGCCCTGAACCTGGCTTTCACAGCTTCGTTCGTTGCGATGGCGCCTGTTGAGCCGAGTACGTACACGCTCACGTACAGCGCTGGCGTGGGTGGTTCGATCAGTGGGGTGAGTACTCAAAGCGTTGCGCCGGGAGCGAATGGTACGCGGGTCGTGGCGCTTCCTGGCTCGGGCTATGTCTTTACGGGCTGGTCTGACGACTATCCGGCAGCCTCCCGTATCGCCACGGGTGTTCACGCCGACCTGACCGCGACGGCGAGCTTCGCGCTTATCGCCCACAAGCTCACCTATTACACCTGTCGACACGCCGACCTGACTGGTACTGTAAAGCAGACGGTCTCACACGGAGGCAGCGGCACGGCGGTCGAGTGCGTGCCACACAGCGGCTACCACTTTGTCGAATGGAGTGATGGCGTGATGACTGCCTCACGCACCGACAGTAACGTCTTGAAGAACAAGTACATGAGGGCGCGTGTTACCCGAGGGGTGGTGTCGTAGATGGCTGATTCTACATTGGCAGACATGATCCATGAGGTTCAGGAACGGCTTGGCGATGATGGCACGGTATGGTCGGACGAACTGGTTCGCATCATGCTGGACAGTGGACTCTCCTATCTGTTCCCCAAGTTCTACGCGGTCGAGCCGCTGCTTCTCGAGGGTGACGGCACGAAGACCGTCTTCGGGCTCGAGCCGACGATCGGTGAAGAGGTCGGCGGCGTCCTCGACATCTTCCTCGTGGAGGGACAATGACCGTACCCAGCATCGAGGAGCTCATCGGTAGCACCTCCCAGCGACTGACTCCCTTCCGTGACTATCGCATGATCCGGGGCAGTAGCGAGGCTGCCTACCTCTCGCTGTTCGCCCCGCCGCAGGGTCAGGTGCTAGCCACGGTGGCGACCCGCGTCAATCACTTCTCCGAACTCTCGGATGATCTTCCTTCTCTGGGCCTGCCCACGAGGATGAAGGATTGCCTGGTCTACTACGCCTGCTGGCAGCTCCTCTCCCAACGACTCCCTGTCGGGCAAGAAGAGCTCCGGGTCACGCAGCGTCAGATAGAGACTGACAACACTGTGGTCAGTGAGGTCACGAGCGGCAGCGACACGCAGACCACCACGGACGACAAGACGCAAACAGAGATAGGTACCAAGGACGGCACGGTCACCGAGGCTAAGACAGGCTCGCAGGACGAAGTCACCGACACCGAACAGACTGAGACCAAAGACGAGTCTCTGAGCACTATTGGTGGCGAGGTCACGACCGACGTGCGCACGGCGTCTACCACAGGTTCTACGACGGGCGACATTGAGAGCTCGAAGATCTCCGTTGAAGAAAGCGAAGAGCACGTCGAAGATACGCTCGACAAGTGGTCCAAAGTCGTCGACAGTGGTCATGAGCGCTTGGACATCCACGGCGGGACGACTGTAGTAGAAGACGAGAAGCATGACATAACAGAAGTGCTAGAGGACACTCCTGGTGGGACTATCAGCTTTCGCTATGATGAAGGGACGCCGCCTCGGCAAACAGAACAGATAAATCCTCATATCGCAGTCACCACTACTTCTCGCCATCTCGAGAACAAGCGCAACTGGCTGCGTACGACGGAACCAGACGTGAACGAAGCCGAGTTCAAGCACTTCGGCAAGGAAGTCCGCGAGACCGGTGAAGATCACGATTCCAAACATACGATGAGCAGGAACGATCTTCAGGAGAACACCGAAGAGCATCGCACGGAAGCAAAGAGTGAGAGCACAAGTGAGGACTCGCAAGGCACGGTCACCAAGAACCAGGCAGAAGCGACAATCGGCAACAACCTCATCGTTTCTGCTCAGGAGAAGACCACCACCGACAATCTCTTGACCGAGACCCTGACGGACGAGGACAGCACCAACACCGTCCTGAATACCGGCACTTCGGCTACTGAGCTTCTGAAAGATACGACCACAGCGACTTCTACCGAGGGTGACAAGATCACAGCTGTGGAGTCGCTGTCCACCTACCGTGACCGGCTCCAGACTGCCCAGTACTACAAGCTCCTCATGGACATGGAAGTGCAGAGCAAGAAGATGCGCAGCTGGACGGCGCGTGGTCTATGAGTGAGTGGACCACTGACACCCTGCACGAGCACATGTGCAGGCTCTTCGAGCTGACCAAGACCGACCTCGACGACCGCTTCGAGTCGCAGAAAGAGGCCACCGAGAGGGCGCTTGCCTCGGCGCAGCTGGCTGTCGATAAGGCCGAACGGCTTGCCGAGATACGCGCCGAGACGCAGGACAAGCTCGCCAATGAGCGGGCCAGAGCGCAGAACGAGTGGCGGGCCTCGCTGTCGGACATGACCGCGACCTACCTGACTGTGGCCCAGTACAACACGGCGCATGGGGTCCTGGTCGAGAAGCTGAACAGCCTCCAGCAACGCCACGACGCCGACCTCGCCGTCGTGCGCGAGGCCATCGGCGTGAAGACGGGCAGGCAGCTCGGCCAGGGGCAGCTCATCATCTGGCTGTTCCTCGCCGTCGCCTCGTTCGTGTCCCTCTTGGGCATCATCCTTGACCTGACCGTGCGGCACTAGGAGGCTGACGTGAAGCAGCAGTACGGCATGGGGCGGCTGCCCTCGCCGGAAGACCCACGCGACTATCTGATGGCCGACGCGGTGCGCGAGCTGGAGAAAGCGGAGCTGCCTCGTCCCGTCAAGCGTTGGTCGTCCAAGCTCATCCTCGACCAGGGTGCGCACCCTTGGTGCGTGGGCTACTCATGGGCGGGCTGGGGGATCAGCGCGCCGCAGGAAGACCCCTGGACCGACCTCATGGGCAGGAGCATCTACGTGAAGTGCAAGATCCTCGACGGCGAACCCGGCGCGCAGAACGGCTCTACCGTGAGGACGGGCGCCAAGGTGGTGCAGAAGATGGGGCGCATCGCCACCTACTTCTTCGCCCGCTCTGTGGACGAGGCGCTCGACTACGTGGCGCGCTTCGGGCCAGTCGTCTTCGGTACCGGCTTCACGGCCTCGATGCAGAGTCCCAGTCTTATTCGCAACATCATCACGCCTCGGGGCAAGTATATCGGCGGGCATGCCTACGACGTGGTCGGCGTGGACGAGCAGTTCGCCCTCATCAAGAACAGCTGGGGACTCCCCTGGGGCGAACAGGGCTATGCACGCATCCGTATCGCCAACCTGCGGGCGATCTTCGCAGACGGCGGCGAGGCCTGCGCTGCTACCGAGAAGCCGCTACCGATCGGGGGCACGCGATGACCGATGTGCTCCAGTACGGAGACAAGGGCGAGCGCGTCAAGCTCCTGCAACGCTACCTCAACAACAATGCCTACCGGAAACCCAAGCGTAAGCTCGTGATCGACGGCGAGCTGGGACCACTCACGGTCGCCGCTATCATGGGCACGAAGTACTGGCTGGGCTACCCGAAGGAGGATATCGAGCCGGTCGCCGGAGACATGCTCATCGGCTTCCTCAAGGAGACGAACCCGCTGCCCGGGGAGTATCGCGAGCGCCGCAAGGCCAGGCAGCAGAAGGTCAAGGACAACCGGGCCTCGCAGGACGACATGGACAAGGTGCGCCTGCGCGCCCTCGCTATCATCAAGGGCGAGCTGGGCACGCTGGAGCGCCCGAGCAACTCGAACCACATCAAGTACAACGATTGGTGGGGCTGGGGACCGGTGCCCTACTGCGTCATCGGCATCAGCTGGGCATGGGTCAAGGCGGGTAGCAAAGCCTTCGCCCGTGGCTCCCGCTGGGCAGGCTGCACGCAGATGCTTGCCGACGCCCGGTCCACCGAGAAGGGCATCCACCTGACCAGCGAGCCGCAGCCCGGCTGTCCCGGCGTCATCGACCTCTACGGGGACGCGAACCCCGACCACGCCATCACCTTCATCCACGACAACGGCGACGGCACAGCGACCACCTACGAGTTCAACACCTCGAAGGACAGCACCTACATCCAGGGCGTCTGGGTGAAGGATCGTGCGCTCAGGGATATCTGGTGGTTCGAGGTCGAAGAGTGAAGACCAGGTTCGCCTATCTGGGTGGGACCACGATCGAGATCGTCGTCGATGGTGAGTCCATCGAGGTGAACATGCTGCCACCTGCCGAAGAAGCCACGGCGACCGGCCCCCCCTCACTGCGTTGCCCGCCCCGTGAGGTGGTCGCCGTGGCCCTAGGTGAGCCGTCGCCAGCCCCGGACCCGAGTCAGCTCGAGGTCGAAACGACGCTGGCGGCGGCTCCCTACTCCAAAAAGCGTCGCACGCTGATGGGCACGATCAGGGCAAGCTGGTTCATCATCTTTACGGGCGTTGGAGAGGCGCTCACCTATGCTCTCAACAATCTCACCGACCTCAACCTGCCTCCGGGGACAGCGACCCTCACTGGGGCAGTGCTCGCCGGTACCAAGCGGGCGCTCTGGCCCGATACAATCTTGTAAGGAGGTACTATGACCGTTCTCAAGCTTCAGCAGTTCGCGTTTGTCGTACTCACCAGCTTCATCGCTACGGCGACGATGCTCTTCGGCACCACGGCAGTCAACTGGCTCGCAATCGACTGGTCGACCTGGCAGAAGCTCATCTCTGCCATCATCACAGGCGTGCTCACCTACGCTCTCATGTGGGCAGCCCCGCAAAACAAGAACTTCGGCCTCGGCTCGAAGAAGGACAAGGAGTAGACATGGCGGCAGTATTCAGCGAACATCAGAAGAACCATCTACTCGAGCTCATCGCAGCAGCGCCCCCGACGTTCATCGTCGTCTCCACCGCAGGCAGCGATACCGAGGGCACAGGGTCTTTCCAGCAGCCCTACAAGACGATCACCAAGGCTCTCACCAAGCTCTCCGCAGTGCGCAACACGATCTACGTGCTTTCCGGTGAGTACGAAGAGGCAGCCACCCTGACGTGGCCAGCGATCAACTATGCCAATCTCATCGGCATCGGTCCAGTCAGCATCAGCAACGGCAACAGCGCAGCCCAAGTGTTGCTCATCCAGCCGGGCTCCGCTGCCAGCTCGAGCTTCGGCGTGACCATCGAGGGCGTCAACATCGCTGCCGACACGCAGATCGGTCTCAAGGTGGCCAATGCCGCCATGACCAAGAAGCTCAATCTCTATCTCAAGGATGTCTCCTTCGAGATGGATACCAGCGGCGACAGCGTGGACGTTGCCGGTACGGTCAGTGGTCAGGCGATCAGGATCTATGCTGATGGTCTCGACGTTGAAGGGCTCTTCCACTTCACCGTGAACGATGGGGGTTCGCGTCTGCGCGTGAGCAACTCCAAGCTGGTCGGCGGGCTCACCACGGTAGGCGCCGTCGCTTCTGAGGTCTGCTTGCGTAACACGCAGATCCTTGCCAGCGGCATCACTGTCGCCGCCGAACAGAAGCTCACCACGGTCGCCTGTGTCTACGCCACCGACGCCGATCCCACGGTCTACACGAACTGTGCCAACGCTTTCGCTACCTATTCATGAGATCGTCCTGAGGGGACAAAGAAGGAGGACGGTCACGGGGCCAAGGATCCCGTGACCGTCCCGAGAGGAACGAGGCTAGTGTAGCACACCTTCTACGAAGAAGGCAGTCTCTCCATGATGTCGTCGAGTGATCGTAGGTCGCTCTGCGGCATCCACCATGCGTCTGGTTCGCCATCGTTCTTGTGTAGGTATCGTTCGGTTACTACGTGTATCTCGAGTGCCCATCCGTGGACGATGTACTCGTAGAAGGCTCCTGTGACGAAGACGTAGCACACTGATGATCGTGGGATCCCTGGACCGTCAACTCCACCTGGGAGATCTCTCTTTCTGACTATCAGATTGCCGTTTGGGTGTCGTGTGTGACGAACCTCGAGATAGGTGTCAGTCGATCCATCGTAGAGGTCAGGCAGCAAGGCATCGGTCAGTCCTAGAGGGAAGAACCCGAGCACGTGAGCCGCTGCCATCTCTGCGCAGGCTGCGTCGATGTCCTGTCCATAGGAATCCTTGAGTCCTTGCTCTGGTTCGTATTGCCGGGTCTGGTTCTTTCGTTGAGCAGACTCAGTGCGGAACCATCCACCCGCAGAGGCAATCGCGTACTCTCTGGTCGAGAGTCTGATCGGCCTAGTCACCTTTCTCGTCGATCCAGTGGAGGGCCTTGACCTGGCTGGCCGTGAGCTGCACGGTGAGCATGACCTTCGGCGCTGTCATCGTTCCCAGCATGATCGAGACTTGCTTGAGGTTGTCGGGGTCGATGCCAAACTCCTTGGCGATAGCGTGTCGGAACTCTTCGTTGAGCATGCGGTCTCCTTCTCGCGTCATGTCGTGTAGCCGGTCTCGCATGATCTTCTGCATGGCAGGGTCTCCATACGAGTTGTCGAGCCAGGGGTCAGTGACCCGCCCAGTTGGACCAGCCTCCGGTTTCTCTGGGGTGCTCGATGCAGTAGACGAAGACTCTGATGTTGAGGGGTCCGTTGAAGGGGTTCCAGTGCCAGCGGTCGGCCCACCAGAAGGAAAGGAACTGGGCATAGCCGGAGGCAGTGGAGCTGCGGTTCTTCGCCCGCGCTCGCCACGAGCTCTCGCCCTGGATAGTGGCATACATGCGGGCGTACTGGCCCTTGGGAGCGAGGTGGTAGAGGAGGTGCTTGTCGTATCTTGTGCCGTGCTGTTGGCGCAGGAGTGAGCATCTCGGTAGTGGTTTGAGATGCGGGAGAGTAGACGCTCGAGCGTATGGAGCACCCAGTCCAAGGGTGAAGCAGAAGGTGAGACTGAGGGCGAGTGCATACGTCGCATGTCGCATAGTCCTCCTAGGTCATTTGACGCGGGGGGTCTTGGGGTTTGGCATCTTGCGATGGGTACTTTTCTTCACCCAGTTGCCCTTGGGTGTCTTGCTGTTGTAGTCAGAGTGATGGAAGTCAGAGCCGGGTGGACCGGTGATCTTGCCATCTCTTTTTGCGTTGTTGATTTTCGCTCTTGCCTTGAAGATCTCCGGATGCTGGGCCTTCTCCTTCTTCTGATAGGCCTTCTCTGCTGCGATCCGCTTGGCTGGGTCCTTTGCGTAGCGTTTGGCGTCGGCCTTGCGGGCTGCGGCTCGCTGGGCTGGCGTGAGTTTGGTTGGTTTCTTCGTGGGGGATGGTTTCTTCTTGGTTGCCATCTCTCTCCCCTCTGATCAGCTCGAGTATCATCGGCACCGGGATGCCCTGCTCCACCATATCACTGGTGAACCTCAAGACTCGCCATCCTTGACAAGTAGCGGCGTTGTACTTGACAACGTCCTTCTTGAAGCCCTGGGGCGACGTGTGGCGCCCGCCAGTCCAGATGCCACCCTCTACCTCGATCAGCACCTTGTGTTCTGGAATCGCAAAATCGCAGCGCCACCTTCGTCTACTATCAAAGTGGTATTCACGGACGAAGGAGATGCCAGCCTTCCGTAGATCGGAGGCCAGCACCTCCTCGTACCATGACTTGTTCTTCTTCACGAACGATCTTTCCAGCGGCCCTCACCACAGTCTTCTTCCCCCGAAAGCATGGGCCAGTGGGGTTCGTAGGCAACGTAGACTTTTCCCTGTTTGGTTACAACGGGAGCAGGAGCGTGCCTGTGGCATTCTCCGTAGTCTTCCATACCTCCTGCCATTGAGGCACTACAGGGAACCCACCAAACACATCCTCCGCAGCATACTGGGAGTGGATCTTCTATCATGGTCTACCGATGACTGTCCAGCGCCGGAGGACGCGACCGTGGCTTGAGGCTCGGTCACTCTGAGCATAGCCAAGGCCACGTAGCACGGGCTTGTTCTTGCGGCGAGCCAGGTGACCGAGGTATGCCCCGACGCCGTTGTTGTTCGTAGTGGATGTGTCGAGGTCGGTGGGCAAGCCGATGGCGACGATCAGATCGTCTGCCGTGAAGACGGCATGCATGTGGTAGCGGATCCACTCGTCGGCTTCGTCGTGCCATTTGGTGCGTCGACTCATAGCTCTCTCCATACCGATGCGGCCAAGCGTTTTGGCACGCTCGGCGTTGATGTCATGGGCGTCGTCATAGATGCCGAGGGCAAGGGTGCCCTGCGCTTGTGGGTAGAGGATCAATGGAAATGCTCGGAGGAGGGGATGAGCGTGAAGGTGGTCACGTTGCCTTCCTTGGTGGCGGTCAGTTCGTAGAGCTCGAAGGGGAACGCCTCGAGCAGACTGTCTGAGTAGGAGAAGGTGAGGTCCTTCTTCGAGGAGAGCAGGAGCATGAAGGCTATGCACACCCCACTGTTGAGGCGTTCGAGTCTTCTGACGACCTCTTCTTCTTTTGCGTTCACGCGGGACTCCTTCTCTAAACTGCTGCGCAAGAGAAGCGTCTGTGATCGGGACCGTCGACCTTGATGGTCAGGCAGGTACCGAGCACTCTGCTTGCGGAGCGGGCGCCGATGATGTCTTCGATCTTGTCGGGAGCGAAGTTGCTGGTGAAGACTGTGGAGAGCATCTCATCCCAGCGTGTGTTGAGCAGGGCATAGAGCCTCTCTTGTACCCAGCCTGTGGGTCGTTCGCTGCCGAGGTCGTCGAGGATGAGGAACTTGGCATAGCGAGCTGCCTCGAACACGTCACAGGGTTCGTTGGTCTGGTAGCTCGTCTTGAGAGCGTCGAAGAGGTAGAGCGTGTTGACGAAGAGGGAGTGGCCGAAGGTCTTGGCTGCGGCCACGGCCAGGTGCGTCTTGCCGGTGCCGTTAGGTCCCCAGAGGTAGAGTCCTCGTCCTGAGGGTTCGGCTTCGTTGGTGATCTCGATGGCATACATGCGTATCGCTTCGATGACCTGTTCGGATGGCTTGGGATCGTGCAGGTTCTCGAAGTTGCTGCCTCTGTACCTGCGTTGCAGGCCGAGGCTCACGAGCTTGGCGTCCTCCTTCTCCTGCTGTTCGCGCTCCTTCATCTTGGCGAGGCAGGCAACGCATGAGGTGGCGTAGTAGGTGAGCTCGCCGAGGCGATAGGGATCTATCGGTGTCCCGCAGGCACAGGTACGCTGCTCTGTGCTCTGCGGAAGGGTGGCTTGGACCATGAACTTCTCCTTGGCTAGAAGTTGGCGTTGGGGGCTCGTCTATTCTACGGCGTCCTCCTCGGTTTGGTACTCCAAAACCTGCGTCTTCAACCAGAGGCTGAGGCTTTCTTCGTACTCCTTCGAGCAGCACTTGAAGGTTCCCTTCTCGGCCTTGCCGACCTGTGTCTTGGTCATATCAGGCTTGCAAGGTGAGCTCTCGAAGACATGCCACTCCTTTGTCTTCTTGCTTTGCACGCCGTCGAGATAGGGACACCATTCGCACTGCCACGAGGGACCGACGTTGACGCTGCTCACGCGCTTGATCGGTTCGTTCGTGACCTTGCGATAGTAGATCGTGAACTCAGGATCGAGAACTGGTGGGAGGATGTCCAAGCGAAGCTCCTCGTGATAGGTATCGAGCAACTCCATACGCTCGTCTACCCACTCATCGCATCGTAGGATCCCCTTGAGCTGCGGCGTGTTGCTGCCGCCCCTGTCGATGTACTCGATGAACCAGGAAGCCACGTCCTTCTCGAAGCGCAGGTAGCCTTGGACTTGAGCTACGTGCTCAGGCTTGGGCCAACTGATGCTGTAGCCAAAGGCGTTGGGCCTGACGGTCTTGCCGTCCCAGCCGACAAGTGTGCCTGCTTCTCTGTCTGAGAAGATCACGTCGTAGTGCCCACTCCAACCCTCAGGTAGACCCTTGAGGCTCTTCTCGAAGCCGACCAGGATGCCTGCCCACTCGAGGGCTCCGGCGGTGAGGGCGTGGATCATGTTGGCCGTCCAGAACATGAGGGCATCGTTGGCCTGACGACTCTCGGTCTTGGCTTGCTTCGGGGTTCCCAGCAGGCGGTACATCTGCTGGCGTGGGCACTTGCCCAGTTCGCTGATGTGGAGGGTGTCTTCGCTCCACTCGTCGGTGTTGAAGAACTGGCCTATTGGAGGGTTGCCTCGATAGGTCTCGAGGTAAGCGGCACGAAGAAGAGCAAGTGACTCGTACTCGCCTCTGTCAGTCTGAAGCATGATTCTCCTTGGCTTGAAAGATGCGGACTGCCTCTGAAAGCAGCTCTAGAAAGGGATCGAGTCGTCGTCGTCAGCCTGCACCGACTGAGCAGTGGGTCCTCCGAAGCCACCGGAGGCTGCCTGCTGCGTCGCGGGTGACTCCTCGACCTTGGGTGCCGGAGCGTCAGGCGTAGCCGTCTTTGGCATGTTGGTGATGCCAGCAAGGAACTGCATGATCGGCATGAACTTGCCCTTGGCGAACTGCTCACGGCTTATGCCCTCGGGCCTGTCGTCGATGATGAGCCCGATGAACTGGATGGTGCGATCCTCGTGCGCCAGGTGGGTGACACGCAAGGCATCGTCGGGATGCATGCGCTTGCCGTACTCGCTGTACTTGCCGCCCGGCTTACCGGCTGCGCTTGCCTTCTGCGTTCCGGCTTGCACTATGCCTTCGGTGGCAGCGCCAGTGCCGGTGATGGAGTAGAAGGTCTTGTCACCCTTGTTCTCGATCTTGACTGCACAGACGATGGTCTCGCCTTTGTCGGCTGCCATCTCGAGGTTGATCTTGACTGTCTCTTCCCAGACTGAGTAGTACTTGTTGTTCGAGTCCTTGACTCGCCAGTAGACCTTGCCGTTCTGGGTCGTTCTCTCTTCGCCTTCGGTGATGGAGAGCGTGCGAGACTCGAACCTCTCGCCGTCACCAGCACCTCCTTGCTGCTTCTCTGCGCCGAAAGTCATGAGAAGCTCCTCTCTTTTGTAGCTAGTAGTGGATGTGGTGGCAAGGTCTTAGTGGACTTTGCCTTGAAGACGTGCGATCTGGTCGATGAGGACTTGCTGGGCAGCAAGACGTAATTTGAGCTCTTGCAGCTCGGTAACCATGCTCCAGAGGTCCTCGTTGTTGCTGCGGGCCACGGCACATGCTTCCTCGAAGCGTGACCAAGGTACGTACCAGGGCCAGTGGATGAGGTCGGCAAGCCAGTGCATTGACCTCTTCCTCAGCTGTTCAGGAGAAGATCGGTCTCATCGAAGGCGGGGTGGACGATGGACTCACTGAGCTTGGCGACGACCTTGGGCGTCCTCTTCTTGTGATGCAGGGGCCAGATGATCTTGTCATCACGGACGATCTCGCGGATCTCTTCGGAACCTTCGTCGGGAGGGCCTACGATCTGGGCGTCGATGAGGTTGAGAGTCTCTTCGTCGGCAGCGGTGCGGATCAGGCGGTCGGTGAGCCTGGGGCCTGCCTCGCCCATGTCTACGGGGAGGGTCATCTCAAGATCGTAGCTTTTCTCGATGATGGTGCGGGTGTACACACGGTAGACAGACATGGAACTCCTTTGTTCGCGTCGATTGTGGAACCATGATTGTAGCATTTTGCAGGTGATTTGTCCAGACAACTGGTCTTCTGCCGAAGTCTTACGAGTTTCCTAGGACTCTCCCCCTTCCTCGGCGCGGGCGGTCCAGAAGTCGCAGTAGAAAGCGTCACCCGTGTTGATGCTGAGAAGCAGGCAGTAGTGAGACTGTCCTTCGCGGCTATCACACTCATCGCACCGCCGCCCCTTC
>Ga0315285_10004512_pt1 | contig 14435 bp, 14 predicted proteins | sample YL17G09_36_MG_FD_203698 | JGI IMG/M metagenome (GOLD analysis project Ga0315285, IMG submission 203698) | Sediment microbial communities from Yellowstone Lake, YNP, Wyoming, USA - YL17G09_36 | ecosystem: Environmental > Aquatic > Freshwater > Lake > Sediment | place: USA: Wyoming | collected...
TGTAGGCGGACGCCGTGTAATGACGCTCCAACACGAGCCTTCGACAAAATAACTCATAGCGCTTCATGTATGAGGCGCCAACAAACTCCGGGAGGACCTTGAAATGAGGTTCTTGAACACTGACGGGCCGAGTCGACGCATCGCAGTCTTCAAGCATGAAAAAATAACCGAGGAAAGGCTGTGGACTATGCAGATAGGCGCGCTCGCGGAAAGCCGTCCAGAGGTCAAGGGCGCTGCCCATTGCCTCCTCAGTCCGGTTATTGAAGTTGTTGCCGAAAGAGGGACCGACCTGTGACTTGGCCTCTATCGCGGCGATCAATGTCTGTTCCTTGACCACAAGGAGGTCCCATTCCTTGGTAGGCCTGAAGAAACCGGGAAGGTCAATTGCTTTTTTTCGGAAAATGAATCGTTCGTCTATTCCAGCCTGCTTGATTAGCTCCGTAAAAAGGTCAATGAAACCGTCCATCTGCGCGCCGCCGGTTACTGCGCTGCGGAAACCCTGGTCTGCCTTGCCGCTCTGCTCTTGTTTCCGCCGTTGAGCAGATCGGGTTCCCCAATAATGGGCTACAGCCAGCCCCGTTCTTTGCGTCAATTCATGGAGGATTTGGGTCCGTTCCATAATGGTGGCAGTATAGCAGATTTACTCCTTTATTCCAAAGGGCAACTATTGATGAATTCGTAAAAAGTCGAAATTCCCTGGAATGCGTCATTCCGGCGAAAGCCGGAATCCATTCAATTCAAGATGTTCTGGCCCCCGGTTTTCGTCGGGGTGGCGATCCAAGAGACTTCTTGCGAGACCATCAACTATTGAAGCTGGGGCAATTGGATTAAAGTATTTCCTTTTTTCTTGGAATCATGATGAAACCCTAATCTTCCAGCTCTATTACCTTTTTTCCTCTCCCGGCCTTTATTTCTTCGAGCCCTTCCTGGCATTCCTTCAGAAAACCGGGAATCCCCAGCAAGGAAAGAGTTTCGCGGTGTCTGGAAATATATTCATCCGCCATCTCCGAGAAAATATCCGCTAACGACTTGTTTTCATACTCTGCAATCGCCCGAATTTGTCGTAACTGCTCTTCCTTTATTCTGATTGTCGTTGCACTTCTTGCCACTTTCTTTTACCTCCAAAACAATTATAGTATTATGATATTATGATGTCAGGATATTGTTGTTACCGCCATTCCGATAATCGGGACCGATCTATTCTAATTTTTTCTTCCCGGCGCGGCCCTGGAAAAGCCCTTCCCTTTCTATGATTAGGCACGCGCGTTCCTTGGTCTTATCTCCCAACTCGATCTTTGCGAACTAGGACCTGGCTTCCTTTCCGCAAGCGGGGCATTTTCCCGCGAAGTTCCTTATGGGAAGGCATGGCCGACTTGCGGTTGATTGGAGTCACCCGTGCGATTGCCTCCCCGCGACGCGTAATCGTTACCTCTCCTTCGGCAGTCAGCAAGCGGTCCAGATGCGATAAGGACTGCCGCGCCTCGCGAATCGTAAGCTTTTTCATTCTGTCATCCTCGATGAATTATGGAAATGGTTAACGCTTTCGCGTTTTGAAAATGCTTTGCCAGAAATCCCTCCCGTCCTCCCTTTTTCAAAGGGAGGAGAGCTTTTGGGGGATGAAGCCGAAGCTGGGGGGATCGGAACGAGGCCAGTCAGGATGCCGAATTCTATTTTTTGGAGTGCGCCGGCAGGATGGTGCTTTTTCGAGGCCTGCGGGCTGGTCCGCACTCGGGCAGGCGCGAAGTATCGCGCCTTCTGAAAGCGGCGACACGTCGCCGCACTCCAAAACTCCTCAATCCTTCTTCTGTCTGCCGTGCGTGGCATACCATTCGAGCTGGCGGAAAATCCCCCGCAGAATAGCTACGTCGCGGTCGCCGAGGTTGGCCCTTCCGAAGATTCTTCTCAGGGTGTGCATGATCCTCTTGGGGTTTTTCGGGTTCAGGAAACCGATGTGCAGGAGGAGTTCCTCCAGGTGGTTGTACATTCCCTCGATCTTCTTGAACTCCGCCAGCCTGGGTGGCCGGCCGGAGGCAGAAAAAAGCTCCCGGGTATCCGACAGGCCAGCTTAGAATAACTCATTTCCATGGTGGGACATGGGTTTAGCTGGGAATGAAGTTTGCGAGGGCTTTTTCCACTGCCTCTAATTGCGGCTCGATTCGCTTGGGCTGGGTGGTGGCCCGCAGAGCCGATTGAATATCCTTCAAACCGCTTCCCGTGACCAGAAGGACGATTCGCTGATCCGGTTGAACCAGGCCGATTTTCAGGGCTTTCTCCAAACCGGCAAGCGGGGCCGCGCCGGCCGGCTCGGCGAAGACCCCGGTTGCCCCGGCTAAAACCGGGATGGCCTGCAGAATCTCCGCGTCGGAAACGGTTACGAAGGCTCCGCCGGTTTCCGTGACCGCCCGCATGGCCTTGACCCGGTCGCGGGGCAGACCGGCCAAGATGCTGTCGGCCACGGTCGCCGCCCGGATGGGTTTCATTTCCTGCGGGGGAATTCCTTTTTTCCATGCGTCGTGGAGGGCGGACGAACCTTCGGCCTGCACCCCGATCAGGCGGGGCATCTTGTCGATCCAACCCAGAGCAATAAGGTCTTTCAGCCCCTTGTGCACCCCCCCGGTGATGCAGCCGTCCCCCACGGGGACAAAGACGGCATCCGGGGCCTGCCAGCCAAGCTGCTCGCAGACCTCGAGGATGACCGTCTTCTTGCCTTCGGTCATGTAAGGATTGTAGGCCGTGTTGCGGTTGTACCAGCCGAATTTTCGGCTGGCCTGGAGACAGAGGTCGAAGGCGTCGTCGTAGGACCCCTCGACCAGGAGAACCTCCGAACCGTAGGCCAGAAGTTGGGCCACCTTCGCCTCCGGAGCGGAAGCGGGCACGAAGATGATGTTCCTAAGGCCCACGCTGGCGCAAATCCCGGCAAGGGCCGCGGCGGCGTTTCCCGTGCTGGCCGTGGTGATGATCCGGGCCCCGGCTTCCCCGGCCCTGACCACGGCGATCACGCTCGCCCGGTCTTTCAGGGAGGCCGTGGGCTGCCGGGTTTCGTCCTTCACCCAGAGATGTTTCAAACCCACGGATTTCGCCAGACGGAGGGCGGGATAGAGAGGGGTCCAGCCGACGCGGAGGGGGGGAACGGGGGCGTCGCCATCCACAGGAAGCAGGGGTTTATACCTCCACAGGCTGTCATCCCGGCTCCGGGCCAGGTCCTCCCGCTTCAATAATTCCGCGATCCGGGCATAGTCATACTGCACATCCAGGATCCCCTCATCTCCATGCAGGGGGCAGACGTAGGGGACCTCCTCCGGCGGATAATCCGCCCCGCAGAGGAGGCATTTCAGGCGAGTCACGCAGGATTTGTTCATCGCATGGTCAGGGCCATTACCGCCTTCTGGGCGTGCAGGCGGTTTTCCGCCTCGTCGTAGACCACGGACTGGGGTCCGTCGATGACCGCATCGGTGACCTCGATGTTGCGGTCCGCGGGGAGGCAGTGCATGTAGATGGCATCCTTCTTGGCCAGGCTCATCCGCCGCTCGTCGGTGATCCAGCTCTGGTATTTGCGGCCGATGTTCGCCGACTCGTTCAGGTCTTCGGTGGTCAGCAGGCATCCCCAGGACTTGGGGTAGACGATGTCCGCATTCCGGAACCCGGCGTCCATGTCGTGGAGGATTTCGAAGGATCCCCCGTGCCGGCGGCTATTCTCCTCGGCCTGGGCCACGATCTCCGGCATAAGGCGGTATTCCGGCGGGTGGACCAGCCGCACATTCATCCCGAAGCGGGTCATGAGGAGGATCAGGGACTGGGGCACGCTGATCGGCTTCTGGTAGCTGGCGGCGTAGGCCCAGGAGACGGCGATGGTCTTTCCCCGGGGATCCCCCTTTTTCTCGATGATGGTCATCAGGTCGGCCAGAATCTGGAAAGGATGGTAGACATCGCACTGCATGTTGAGAACGGGGGCCCGGCTGGCCTCGGCCACTTCGCGAAGGTAGCGATTCCCCACTTTCCAGTCGCAGTGGCGGATGGCAATTCCATCGTAGTAGCGCCCGAGAATCCTTCCAATCTCCTTGGGCGTGTCGCCGTGGGCGATCTGCGTCGATTCGGACTCGATGAAGGCCGCATGGCCTCCCAGCTGGGCCATGCCGGCTTCGAAGGAACTCCTCGTGCGGGTGCTGGTGAAGAAGAAGAGCATGGCCAAGGTCTTATCCCGCAGAAGGGCGTGGGACTCTCCGGTGGCCCGCCGCCTTTTGAGGTCGAAAGCCACGTCGAGCACCGTTTCGATCTCTTCTTTGGTCCACTCCTGGGTGGTGATCATGTCTCTTCCGCGAAGATCCGTCATCATGGGTCAAGTCCTCCGTGAAATAGTCGATGGATAAAATCAATACTTCCGAGCAGGGGAATTCAATCAAATTTGCGCTGCCTGCCCCGCGGGCGCTGCGGGAGGCAAAGATTTTTCTCTCGCCCGCTTCGAGGCCGCAGGGAGCGCAGGGAAAGAAAAAATCCATATTCGAGGTGCTATGGGAAACGGTCTTTAACTCTGCGGCCCCTGCGGGCTCTGCGAGAGAAAATTTTTTTTATTTTTTGTTCTTTCCCAGTTCCTCAAGCAGCAACGCAGGGAGCAGCGCATAGAATCCTGCCGCGTCCACAACTTCCCGGAGAGAAACCTGGTCGAGGACCGTGTGGGCGAAGGTTTCGTCCCCCGGCCCGAACCCGATGCTGGGGATGCCGGCCTTTCCCATCCAATAGGTGCCGTTCGTGCTGAAATCCCATTTGCCGGTGGGGATGTCTTTGCCGAAAAAGGCCCGGCCGGCCTTCACCCCGGCCTGAACCAGGGGATGTTCCCGGGCAAGCTCCCAGGCTGGAAAGTACTTCTCCTCGGGAAACACGAAACCGGTGTAACTGGCGTCGTTGTAAAGAAGAATCTCCACCCGCAGGTCTCCCTTCTTCCGGTTTTCCGGGGGGATCAGGGCAGCCAGTTCGGCCAGGGCTTGTTCCTTCGTCTCCCCGAAGGTGAGCCGGCGGTCGATCCATAGAGTGGCTTCGTCGGGAACGGCATTGATGCTCGCGGTCTTGACCTTCAGGTCGGTCGCCGTGATTTTCCCTTTTCCCAGGAAGCGGTGATCTCCCAGGGATGGCCCCAGGTCCCGCACTCCGGCGATCACCGGGAGGAGTTTGTAGACCGCGTTGTCCCCCAGTTCGTTGCTCGCCGCATGGGCGGAACGCCCTTTGGCCACCACCTGCATCTCCACCCGTCCCTTCTGGCCCCGGTAAACCTGCATCCGCGTCGATTCCCCGATGACCACGTAATGGGGACGAATTCCTTCCACTTCCACCAGGGCATGGGGGGCGATGCCATCGCACCACTCTTCCATATTGCCGAGGTAGTAGGCGGTAACCCCCTCCAGCAGGCCGAGCTGCCTGGCTATGGCGGGCCCGTAAACCATCCCCGGCGTGGAGCCTTTTTCGTCGCAGGCGCCGCGGCCGTAGAGGATCCCGTTTTCCACTTTGCCCTGAAAGGGATCCCATTTCCATTCCTCGGGGTCGCCGATTCCCACCGTGTCGATGTGGCTGTCATACAGGATGGAGGTGGGGCCGGACCCGATCCGGCCCAGAATGTTTCCCATGCGGTCGAAGCGGATGTCTTCGAACCCCAGGCGCTCCATCTCCTCCCCGATCCGCTCGCCCACCTTCCGGATCTGCCCCTCCATGCTGGGGATGGCCACAATCTCCCGGAGGAAACGAACCATCTTTTCTTCCGACTCCCTTATGCGGATGCGGACCTGCCGCGCTGCTTCTGTCCAGTCCATGAAACCTCCGTGAACCTCTCTGCGGGCAGTCATCTCTCTCCCGGCGTCAAAACCCTGTTTCCTTTGAAGTTCCCGGGGCCTGGAAACGGGGGAATTCTTCCCTTGGCCGGGACAGGATGCCTGAACGCCGACCCTGATTGTCTCCTCAATAAAAACCGAGTAATTTGGGGATGAACATGGGAATCTCTTCGACAAAGGCGATGATGAAGAGGGCCGCGAATTCCACCACGATGAAAGGCCAGATCGCCCGGGAGAGCTGCTCCAGGGAGAGACGGGTGATTCCGCAGGCCACAAAGAGACAGGCTCCCACCGGAGGGGTGATGAGCGCAATGTTGAGCGAAAAAACCATGATGATGCCGAAGTGCAGGGGATGAATGCCCTGGCTCACCGCCAGGGGGTGGAGGATGGGCCCCAGAATGATCAAGGCCGCGGCGATGTCCATGAAACATCCTACAATCATCATCAGGATGAGAATCAGGAGGAGAAGGGTGTTCTTGCCGGAGCTGAGGGAAAGCAGAACGCCGGCGACCGTCTCGGGAACCCGTTCCGAGGCCAGGACCCATCCGCAGATCGAGGCCGTGCCGATGATCAGAAAAACGACCCCGGTCACCATAGCCGTCTGGTAGAAAAGCGGAAGGAAGTCGCGAAATTTGATGGTCTTGAAGACAAACAGGCCGACGAAGGCCGCATAGCCCACGGCCACCGCCGCCGCCTCCGTGGGGGTGAAAACCCCGCTGAGGATGCCCCCCAGGATGATCACCGGCATCATAAGGGGGACGACGGCATCCTTCGTGGATCTCAGCATCATCCGCAGGGTGCTCCGCGGCCTCTTGGGATAATTCCGTTTCGCCGCGTAGTAAGCGGCCAGGAGCATCAATAGGAATGCGAGAAGGAGCCCGGTCAGGATCCCCGCGGCGAATAGTCCGGCGATGGAAACGCTCATCAGGGAGCCGTAGATCACCATCATGTTGCTCGGGGGAATCGTCGGCCCGATGATGGAGGAGGCGGCGGTCACCGCCGCGCTGTAATCCAGCTCGTACCCGTCCTTCACCATGGCCGGGATGAGCATGGTGCCGATGGCCGCCGTATCGGAGACGGCCGCCCCGGTCAGGCCGGCAAAGAAAATGCTGGCCACGATGTTGGCGTGGGCCAGCCCGCCCCGCAGATGCCCCACCAGGACGTTGGCGAATTCCACCAGCCGGTGGGTGATCCCGGTCTTGTTCATGATCTCCCCGGCCAGGATGAAGAACGGCATGGCCATGAGGGTAAACATGTCCAGCCCGGCGTAGAACCGCTGGGGGACCATGTTCAAAAGAGCGGGGACGTCCATTTGCACTAACGCGGCCAGGGCGGCAATCCCCAGGGAGAACCCGATCGGCGTCCCGAGGAGCATGAGGCCGAAAAAAACAACTGAGATCAAGGGCAGCATAATTCCCTTTCCTTATTCCGCTCCGCTCTTTTTCGGCGATGAAAGGATAAGCAGACCCAGCAAGAAAAGCGTCTGGAGCATGGCCAGGAGCCCGGCGACCGGGATGGCGGCAAGGGACCAGATCATGCTGACTCCCAGGAGGGAAGAAACCTGATTCCGGCCGTTGATCGCCATCCAGTAGCCGCGCTCGGTAAGCACCCACAGGAAATAAAGGATGGCCAGGTTGACCCCGATGGCCGCCAGACGCCGGATCGGGGGGGGAAGAACATCCACCAGGAAGTTCAAGCCCACATGCTCCCCTTTCATGATTCCCATGCTCACCGCCAGGGAAGCGGCCCAGATCATGAGGTAACGGGACGCCTCCTCGGTCCAGCCGATGGGGCTCATGAAAAAATACCGGAAGATCACCCCGACAATCACGATCGCGGTCATGAGGCCGATGAACACCATGCAGGGGATGGCGGCGGTTCTTTCCACGATCCGGGCCGCGTTTTCGATCCCCCGGGCGAATGTCTTTCGGGGCTCCCCTCCGCTCATCGATTCATTCCCCTATTTCGCCTGGCCTTTGGCCATTTTCTCCGCGGCCTCGATGGCCTTAAGGAACTTCTCCGTCCAGGCCTTCCCCTCATCTCCCAGTTTCTCCCCGATGATCTTCTTGGCCCCGGCAATGCTCAGGTTGCGGAACTGGGCGAACTCCTCGGGGGTGGGGGTATAGATCTGCATCCGCTTGGCGATCACCGGAAGTCCTTTATCCGACGACTCCAGGATGCGGTTGAGTCCCCTCCCGGCGGTCAGAGCGGTCCGGGCGGCATCCATGACGACCTCCTTTTCCGCCGGGGTTAATCCCTGGTACCACTTGTCGTTCAGCACCCAGACGTAGGGCGCATAGAGATGGTTGGTCAGGGTGATGTATTTCTGGACTTCGTAGAATTTGGCCGTGTTGATGATGGGAATGGGGTTCATCTGCCCGTCCACAACGCCGGTTTGGAGGGCGGTATAGACCTCGGCCCAGGCGATGGGCGTGGGGGCCCCGCCGAGGGATTCGATGATGCCCATGTGCAGGGGGATGGACATGGTCCGAATCTTCAGCCCCTTCATGTCGGCGGGAGATTTGATCGGCCGCTTGGAGTTGCTGATCTGGAAGAACCCGCCCGATTCCCCGTAGCCCAGCACTTTGAATCCGGTCTTCTTGCGGATGTCTTCGGCCATCTCCTGGCCGAAGGGCCCGTCATAGACCTCGTAGGCCACGGCGTAGGAATGGAAGGCGAAGGGGAGGTTGGTCACGTCGTACATTTTGTAAAATTGGGAAATCCCCGTGCCCGAAGCGATGTAGCTCTGGATCACGCCCTGCTGCACCTGTTCCATGGACTCCCGCTCTTTCCCCAGCACGCCCGCCGCATAGAGCTCAACCTTGATATTTTGATTGCTCCGCGACTCAACCATGTTCTTGAACACCGCGGCAATGGGGGCTGTCGGATTGTCGAAGGGGTCCGGCGGATTCAGGTGGGCCAGCTTCAAAACCTTGGCGCAGAAGGCGACTTCCGTCGCTCCCAGCGTCAGGGCAAAAAGAGTGAAGAGGATAAATCCGATGCGCCATGAAGTCTTCTTCTTCATAAAAACTCTCCTTTCTGGGGTTGGGGTGGGTTTTTTAGTTGCCCAGGATCATGGTGAGATCAAGAAATGATTCCGGGGAAATGCCTTTCCGGCTGTAGAATTCTATGAAACCCCTCAGCGGTTGTCAATGGCGACGATTGGCCACTTTTCGCGGACCGGTAGCATGTCCAGGGTTTCCCTTATCTCTTTCTATAATTCCCGCAGCACTCCAGTGGCTTCATTGAACTCCCGGATGAGCCGGTCCATGTCCTCCACCTGCCCGTGGATTCGGTCCCAGAAATCCGGGTAATCCTTCCACTGGGCGTCGAGTTCGGCCAGGGCCTTTTTTTGCTGCTCGATCCAGGTGAAGTATTTGAGGTTGTGAATCCGTTTACGGTCCGGGTGGCGCAGCTCCAGCATGTGGTCGGTCGATTGGCCCATCAGGTGGCGGTGAAAATCCCCGGCCGCGTCGGTCTCCCGGTAAGGGCCCCGGTCCCGGTTCATCTCCTCCAGGCGCGTGCCGTAGAGTTCCATGGAATCGGTGAGAACCGTGACCACGTGGTCGTTGTTTTGCAGCTCGAAATATTTGGCGAACTTGATCGCGCTGAGCAGGTTTCCGATGCCGGAGATCCCCAGCAGGGGCAGGTTCCGGATGAAGTCCTCCCTGATTCCTTTCTTGACGAGGTATTTTTTTCCCTCCTCCTCATTGAACAGACGGACGAGGCTCAAACAGGCCTCGTCGTCGATCGCGGTCACCATATCCGTGTTCCGGACGTTGTGAATCCAGGGGACGTGTTTGTCCCCGATGCCCTCGATCCGATGGTCGCCGTAACCGTTCAAAAGCAAGGTGGGGCATTGGAGCGCTTCGCTGGCCGCGATTTTGGACCCCGGGTAGCGCTCCTTCAGATAATCCCCCGCTCCCAGCGTGCCGGCGGAACCGGTCTGGGAGACAAAGCCGGCCAGACGCCCCTTCTCCCCCATCTCCGCCTCCAGGACTTCTTGAATGGCCCGGCCCGTAACCTGGTAGTGCCAGAGGTGATTTCCGTATTCGTCGAACTGGTTGAAAATTACCACGTTTCCCCGGGTTTGAAGGAGTTCCCAGCATTTGTCGAAGATCTCTTTCACGTTGCTCTCGCAACCCGGGGTGGCAATCACCTCCCCCGCCACCGTGGCCAGCCAGGCAAAGCGTTCCCGGCTCATTCCTTCCGGAAGGATGGCGATGGAATCGCAGCCCAGAAGGGTGGCATTGTAAGCGCCCCCGCGGCAGAAATTTCCAGTTGAAGGCCAGGCGGCTTTCTGGGCCACGGGGTCGAACTGACCGGTCACCAGCCGGGGGACGAGACAGCCGAAGGTGGCCCCCACCTTGTGGGAGCCGGTGGGAAACCATTTCCCGACGAGGGCGAAGATGCGCGCCTCCACCCCGGTCAAAGCCGGGGGGAACTCCAGATAATTGACTTTCCCGAATTGTCCTCCATGAGCCACCGGTTCATTTTTCCAGCTGATCCGGAAAAGGTTCAGGGGATTGACCTCCCACAAGCCGATTCCCCTCAATTTTTCTTTAACCTTCTGGTGGATCAAATCGGGGAACATCTGTTCCCGGAAGGTAGGGATGAGAATTTTTCGTTCCCGCGCCCGGGAGATGGCTCGTTCCCGGGACTCTCGGTCGATCGTCAAGTTAATCATTCTTCCACTCCGGCACTCAATAGATAATTGGGGTCGGTTTGCCCTCCACCCCTGGTTTTAAAAACACGGCCGTCAAGAGCCTTTCTTCTTTTCCTGCCCCAGATGGGTTGAATACCACTCGAGCTGGCGAAAAATTCCCCGCAGGATGGCCACGTCGCGGTCGCCGAGGCTGGCCCTTCCGAAGATTCTCCTCAGGGTATGCATGATCCTCTTGGGATTTTTCGGATTCAGGAAACCGATGCGCAGGAGGAGTTTTTCCAGGTGGTGATGCATTCCCTCGATTTTCTTGAACTCCGCCAGCCTGGGCAATCTACCGGAAGACGAACGAGCTTCGTCCCTCCGCCCCCCTTTCCCAATCCGCAATCCGCAATCCGCAATCCGCAATTCACATAGGCTGGCCAGGTACAGTTCATAACAGAGAAGGAGGACCGCCTGGGCCAGGTTCAAAGAGGATAGTCCGGGATGGGTGGGAACCCGGATCAGAGCGTGACAGGGATCAAGTTCCCGGTTCGTCAGGCCTCTGTCTTCAGGTCCGAAGAGAATGGCCACGGGAATGGAACGGGCGTGCTGGATGATCTCCGGGGAGATTTCGCGGGGAGAGATGAAAGGCCCGCGGTTTATCCCTTTGCGGGCGGAAGTTCCCGCGATCCATCGAAAGCCTTGGAGGGCCTCTTCGAGAGAGGAAAAGATCTTCGCCTTATGGAGGATGTCCTTGGCCGAGGTGGCCATCATCTTGGCCTCCCCGGAGAGAGGGTCCTGTTCGGGAGAGACCAGGATCAGCCGGGAGAAGCCCATGTTCTTCATGGCCCGGCAGACCGACCCGATATTACCGGCGTATTGCGGCCTTACCAGGACGATGGTGATATTCCGCAGGGGATCGTTGGCCATAGCAATGAATTTAAAAAACCGTAAGGGCGGTTCGCGAACCGCCCCTACACCTGAATTCTCTCAGAAGAAAAAAGTTCCAGGGGATCTGAGGAACCGCTTTCTCAGGAATACGATCGGCTCTTTCGGAATCCTGCTTTCTCGGCTTCTTCTGCAGAATCGAAGAAGACCCGGTTCTTCGGGCTCACCCGCGCGGCAAAAGGGCTCCCCGGAAGATGATATACCATGGTTCTTTTATTCCCCACGATCTTGTCCCCGGGCACCGGATTTTCCTGAAAAGACCGACTATTCCTGTCTCTCCCGGGAAAACGTTTCAGGGAAGAAAAAAGGCTCTCCTCCCTCTGGTGGCGGACCCGGAAATCACGGGGACGTTCTTTGAGCCCCTGTGTCCGGTCCCACACCCCCAATCCTTTTTCCCGCGCTGAATTCTCGGCCTCTTCCAGCCGGGCGGCATAACTGCCCCGGACCGGAGCCCGGTAGAAAAAGGCATTTCCCGACTCGACCATTTCCCGGTTGAGGAGGGATTCCCCGACGAAAACATAAGCCAGGAGGCGGTGGTAGGCATCGCGCTCATCCCGGGTTTCCGTTTCCAGCCGGACCCTGCGGTCCTTCAGACGGGAGAGGGTAAATTCCCTGGCCTTTCTCCCCCACGGCTCCTGTCCTTTCTGTTTGCGGCTGGCTATCTCCGGCGCATCGATCTCCCGCAGGCGGACGAACTCCTCATGGCCTTTGATTCGCACCAGAAGGGTGTCCCCGTCGAAAACCTTGACCACCTGACCCTGATAGGTCTTGCCCGAAGCGAGAGAGAATGGGGAGAATAAGGCCAGGAAAAGAAGGGGGAGAAAAAGCATCCCCCCCACCCTAACCCTCCCCCTCGAGGGGGGAGGGAAGGGAGGGGGTGACTGCTTTTGGTTGCGGCGCAGCCGCGCTGTGTTTATCTGTGTCCACCTGTGTCCAATGAATTGGTCTTTGTTATTCTTAATTCTATCACTCCTTAATCCACTTTGGCCAGCTCACGGTAGATCTGCATTTCCATCTCGTCAAAGAACCTGTCGTAGTGGGGTTTTTCGAGAATTTTGATGGGCTTCCATCCCTCTTTGACTTTTTTCTCGGTGGTAATGACCAGGATTACTTCTCTCTCGCGCCGATCAAGCTTTTTGACCGTAACCTCGATCTTGGTCCTCATGTTTCCGGCGGGAATGTAATCCGTCTCCACCTTTCCCTTCTCGGTATCCACCTTGGGGTCGGTATAACCTTTCTCCTTGAGAAGGTTGGCGACTCCCCTCACGATGTACTTCTCGTTGAATTCATAGACCCGAGAGTGCTTTTCCGGCGGCCCTGAGGAATCCGATTCCTCCTCGCAGGCGCTCAGAAAGAAAACCAAAAGGATGGGAAGGAGAAAAAGCCCTCCCCATCCCCCGACCCAAAACCCTGATCCGAGGGCTGAATGAAATCTGGAAATGGCAGTCCTCCTTTATGTGGGGCTAACTCTTTTTGGAAGTTTTGGCAAAAAAGCCGCCGAACACGGGCTGACTCTTCTTGCTCCCGCATTTGGGACACTTGTATTTCCTCTCCTCCCGGTCTTTTACGGAAAGGTAAAGAGAATATTTCTTTCTGCACTTCTGGCATTGGAACTCGTAGTTTGGCATAATAGAGCCTCCTTTCAGTTTTTATGCTATAGACTCCGGTTCCAAGATGGACACCAGATCTAGCTCTCCGGCTCCCGCATCCTGAAAACCCGCTTCCCATGCGGTTTTCCAAGCCGGGCTGCTCCAAGACTGTTGATAATTAAGGCTTCCCGGACCGCCACTCCCCGGAAATTCAGTCCCGGCGGCCATCTTCGCACAACCACTTGATATTATTAATTATTTCATTGATACAAAAATGTGCAGTGAGGACAAACCCCTGAGATTTTTTAAAATTATGCTACTTAATCCAAAACTTTTCCACAACTTTTTCACAATTTCTGTGGATAATTTTTTTATCCCCGGTTACCTTCCGGATTTTTTCGATTTTTCCCTCAGTTTTCCACCTCCGAAAGGAGGACTCTTCGGGGCCGGAGATCCTTCAATAATCCATAGAGAGAGGGCTCCCCGGAAAATTCCAGGAGATGCTCCCAGCCCCCGATGTGGACCACTTTGTTTCCTTCCGCCTGAAGAACAAGGAGTCGAATCTTTTCCGCCATGATGGATTCCCTTTCCCCCATTTCACGGCCCTTCACCCATACCGAAGGGGGGTGGGAAAAAAGGAATCGGGCCCGATCATAATGGCCTTTTACCTGCTCGGGCAGGGCGGGAAAAGAAAGGCTGAGCAGGGTACGGAGATTTTCCCCGGAAACGGTTTCCGACAGATGGGACAGCCTCTCTTCCGAGAACTCGGAGAGATCAATATCCCGGACCCTGCTTCCCGTTTCTTCCGCGTAGGCCCCGGCAGCCTGCCATTCATAGGGTTCCTTGAGCAGCAGGAAGATCCCCTGGATGGCACCATGGGAAAGAAGGTCCCGCCAGGAAATCCCCTCTTCCCGGTGAATTCTCCGGAGATTTTCCCGCAGGGTCGCGCGGAAAGCCGCCGCTTTCCGGGCCCGAAAGAACCGGGCGTACGGGCTGATTTCAACGGAGATGACCGATGGCTGCTCTCGACGGAGAAGCTCCAGGAGCTTGCGTCTCCCCGCCGGATCGCGGTGAACGGTGCCGACCATCAGCAGGGGGGGAGATTTCTCCCGCTCATACCCAGCCGCAAGTTGACCTTTTCGGGAACCTTGTGGTAAAGTCAAACCGTCTCCCAATAAGCTCTTCCGTATCTTCCTCAAAGAGCGCGGACCGAACGAAGAATATTTTTACCCATTTGGGCTGAAAATTCAAGATTTTTCCCTATGATTCTCACCTTCCGGAAAGAATTGATCCTGGCCGCCCTGGCGGGAACCATAGCGGTCATGGGGCTGGGGTTTATTATCCCCCTTTTCCCGATCTATGTGGCCCGCAAGGGAGCCACCAATTTCCAGCTGGGGCTGATCGTTTCCGGGTTTACCATCAGTCAGTTTCTGGTCC
>Ga0315285_10004513_pt1 | contig 14434 bp, 11 predicted proteins | sample YL17G09_36_MG_FD_203698 | JGI IMG/M metagenome (GOLD analysis project Ga0315285, IMG submission 203698) | Sediment microbial communities from Yellowstone Lake, YNP, Wyoming, USA - YL17G09_36 | ecosystem: Environmental > Aquatic > Freshwater > Lake > Sediment | place: USA: Wyoming | collected...
GCCGCGAGGCCGCGGACGAGGCGTCCCGGGTGGACGATCGCCGCCGTCCCCGACCAGAGGCCGGCCACGGCCCCCGCGATCCGGACCTTCTCGGCCACCCCGGCCGCGTCGAGGAGCTGGTAGTGCTCGACGAAGCCGCTGGTCCGGAGGAGGAACTTGCCGTCGAGGCGCTCTTCGAAGTGGTAGAGCACCCGGACGACGACCAGTGCTACCGGGCCATAGACTGGCTGACCGAGATCGAGGCCGAGCTGGCGGAGCAGGTCTACTGGTCGGTGGCGACCCTCTTCAACCTCGAGGTCGACCTCCTGTACCAGGCGAAGAAGTCCTGGCAGAAGGCCCGGGCATCCTCGATCGAGCCGAACCGGTCGGGAAAGCCCGGTCGGTACTTGAGCGTCTTGAACTGGGCCTCGGAGTACGGGTTGTCGTTGCTGACGTGGGGTCGGGAGTGGCTCTTGATGATCCCGAGATCGGCGAGCAGGAGCGCGATGTCGCTGAGCAACGACATGACACGAGCACCCCTTGACACCGTCTGATAATGTGCACGTAACCGGTACCGGTACCGGTTACGGTACCGGTTGCGGATTGTGATGAGGTCGGGTACACGGCCGATGGCCAAGCCGACGATCGACGACATCGCGCGACGAGCGGGAACGTCCAAGGCAACCGTTTCACGGGTCCTGAACGGCAAGCCTGACGTCGATCCGGAGACCCGCCGACGAATCGCCGAAATCGTGCGTGAGTTGCGGTACGTACCAAGCCCCGCCGCGACCGGCCTGGCCCACGGTCGTCCAAACCTCATCGGCATGCTCGTGCCGTCCCTGGCCTGGGCCTGGGTGCTCGAGGTCATTCGTGGGGTGGCTGAACGGCTGGAAGCGACCCCCCACGAGCTCGTGATGTTCACGACGAGCTCGGAGGAACGGAACGAGGTCATCTTCGAGCGGACCCTGGCCAGTGGCCTAACCGCCGGCCTCGTCGCCATCGTGCCGCCGGGCGCCCTAGCGCACATCTCCGAGATGCACGGGCGCGGCTTCCCCGTGGCGCTCATCGACGACCGGGCCGATCATCCCGATCTTCCGTCGGTCGTCGCAGCGAACTTCCAGGGTGCCTATATGGCCACGGCGCATCTGGTCGAGCTCGGGCATCGACGGATCGGGTTCGTGAATGGGCCAACAGAGTACGGCTGTAACCAGGAGCGCCGCCGCGGCTACGAGAGCGCCCTTGGCGCAGCCGGCCTCCGATCCGACCCGTCGCTCGTCCGCGAGGGGGATTTCGCGCGCCCCGGAGGCCGGCGCGCGACCGAAGAGCTTCTGGCCCTCCCCGAACCACCCACGGCGATCTTCGCCGCCAACGACCTGATGGCCTTCGGGGCCGGAGAGGCTGCCGCTGCCGCCGGACTCCGCATCCCCGACCAGATCTCGATTGTGGGCTTCGACGATATCCCCGAGGCTCGGTTCAGCCGGCCCGCGCTTACGACCATTCGACAACCCCTCTACCAGATGGGAGCGCGCGCGGTCGACCTGCTACTGGCCCAGGTCGAGGGCCACGAACTCAGCGAGACGCGCATCGAGCTCCCAACGGAACTGATCGCCCGAGAGACCACAAGTCTCGTGTCCTGAGCCGCCGTTGCAGGACCCCGTTGGCTTCGCCGTTCGGCCTATCTCGTTCCATTGAACTGGAGGTAACCCCGTGAGGCGTCCCGCGCCCCTGGCAGTCATTCTCGCCCTCACCCTCATCGCGACCCCGCTGCCACCGGTGCAGCCCGTTGCCGCGGTCGCGGGGGACGTCTACACGGCGAGCGACGTCGCCTCGCTGCCCGTGTCGCTCAGCCTGTCGGCGATCGATGGTGTCTCGGTGCCGATCCAGAACGGCATCCCCGTGCCATCGCTCGAGCGCCAGAACGGCCGGACGACCCTTGACCTCGGGGGAACCTGGAAGAAGCAGCGCGTCTCGCTCAACCACACGTACTCGCTGACCGACCGTGCGACCGCGCTCGCCCAGATCGAGACCGAGGCGAGCGGTCGCCACACCGTTGGCTACGACGACAGCGCGTGGTCGACCAAGACGCTGCCCGGCGTCGAGAACACGATGGTCGGGTTCGAGGACCCCAACGGCACCGAGATCTACGAGAACGGCGTCTGGTACCGGCGGACCTTCACCGCCGACGCCAGCTGGTCCGGCAAGTACGTGAAGCTCGCCTTCCAGAGCGTCAACTACATCGCCGACGTCTGGATCAACGGCGTATGGGTCGGCTACCACGAGGGCGGCTACACACCATTCGCCTTCGACGTCAGCAGCCGCGTCACGTACGGGGCGACGAACACGATCGCCATCCGGGTAGACAACGTCCCGTGGGGCACGCGAACCGATATCGTTCCCGCCGTCAACAGCGACTGGATGAACTACACGGGCGTCATCCAGGACGTCTTCCTCGAGGTTTCCGATCAGCTCAACGTCGTGCGAGCCGAGGTTCGCCCGCTGAACGTCACTGGAGATCTCACCGTCCGTGTCCCGGTCTTCAACCGCGGCGCGAGCTCGGTGACGGCGACAGTCGACCTTGCCGTCTACACGGCGAACGTCACGACCGGCAACATCACCGACCCCTCGGCCCAGGGAATCGTGGGCAGCCCGGTCAGCGTGACCGGCACGACCTCCCAGTCAATGACCGTCGCCGCCGGCGCCACGCGGGTCCTGACCTACAGCATCGGGATCCCATCACCGGCCCTATGGAGCCCGGCAACGCCGAACCTGTACATCCTGAAGGCGTCACTGAAGAAGAACGGCAGTCCGGCCGAGGACTTCTACACGCAGTTCGGCGTGAGGATTCTCGCCACGAACGGGCCGAAGCTCCTCGTGAACAACCGGGCGGCGTTCTTCGTCGGCTCGGCCCGGCACGAGGACTGGGCGGACTCGGGCCGGACGGCGACGATGGCAAAGATCAAGACCGATCTCGACATCATCAAGGCCACCAACATCAACTTCCTCCGAACGGCCCACTACCCCAACCACCCCTACACGTACCTTCTCGCGGACCGCATCGGGATCGCCATCTCGGAAGAGCTCCCAGCCTGGTGGCATGGGACGTACGAGTGGGCCGACCAGAACCAGCGGAAGCTCCTCGACCAGATGTGGCGGGAGATGATCTTCCGCGACTACAACCGACCATCGATCCTGTTCTGGAGCACGATGAACGAGCCGGAGGGCACGTCGCTGGCGCGCCGCCAGGCGACCATCGAGCGGCTTCATCGTGACCTTGACCTCAACTTCCTCGATGGTCGGTTCGTCATCCAGGCAGCGTCCGCCGACCGACCGGGCGCGACCGACCCGACCCAGTCGGCGACAGACGTCGCCGCTTGGACGATGTACTTCGGCGTGTTCCATGGCGGCACCTACTACCAGGGCACGCTCGACTTCATGGACGCGGCGCATGCCGCGTATCCCAACAAGCCCATCCTCAACATCGAGTACGGCCGGATCTCGGGTGTCAACGACGAGTTCGCGACCGAACAGCAGACGACGTTTGTCGAGACGTTCAATGCGTTCGAGGACCGCAAGGCGGTCGACGCATCGGGCGGCGTCACCCCGAACGCGACCGGCTATCTCGCGACGACGGTCTGGTGGACCTCCTTCAACTGGTACACCCAGCGTGAATTCATCCTCCAGACTCAGGGCGCGACACACATGGACCGGACGACGCACAAGCCAGTCCGCGGCTCGATACAGACCGACCACGCGCCCTACTTCACTCAGGGTGGCCTGTCGAGCACCACGCTGACCCCGTCCCAGCCGCCGACGCCCAGCCAGTCAGTGCCGGGGCAGCCCGCCAGCATCCCGTCCGGCGTCCTCCAGGACTTCGAGTTTGCCGACTCCTTCTACAACATCTGGCAGGAGCAGGGCCAGCTGACGACCGAGAAGGCGAAGGTCGGCTCATGGTCGCTGAAGATGACCGGGACCGGGGGCGACTACCACACGATCGGCGCCTACCTTTACGGCCGCCCCGTCAACACGACCGGCAAGACCAATGTCTGCGTCTGGATCTACGACACAGTCGGCCAGAACACCGTTGCAATCCGTCTGATCGATTCGGCCGGCAACAACAAGGAGGTGTGGACGACCACCCGGTCGCTGAAGAACAAGTGGAAGCTCATCTGCCTTCCGCTCTCGAGCTTCTCGGACACCGTCAACCTCACGAAGCTCGCCAAGGTCCAGCTGACGATGTTCTGGAACGGCGTCTACTACTGGGACCACCTCCACCTCACCTGAAGTCACGCCACGCCAACGAGTTCACCGTGGCCTTGCGGTCACGTCTGGAGGAGGAAACGATGAAGCGACTGCTGGCGGCAATGACGGCCGCCGCGCTCATGATCTCGGCCTGCGCCGGCGGAGCATCGCCGACGCCGTCGAGCCCGCCGGCGGCAGCCTCGCCGTCGACCGCCGCGTCGCCCACGGCGCCGCCCGAGCCGGTGACGATCAAGATCGTCCACCAGTTCGGCGATGCCGAGTCCGACAAGTTCGGCGAGATCGTCGCCGAATTCGAGGCAGAGAACCCCACCATCAAAGTCGAGCAGGAACGGAACAACGAGCAAAACTACTACGACAAGTTGGTGACCACGATTCTGGGCGGATCGGCGCCCGATATCGCCCGGGTCGAGCCGCCGAAGGCGGCCCAGTACATCGCCGCCGGGTATGCCGCTAAGCTCGACGACTTCGTCGCCGCCAAGGTCCAGGCCGACTTCTTCGAGGGCACGCTCGAGCCACTCACGAAGGACGGCTCCCTCTATGGCGTGCCCCAGGACGTCGCGGTCCTCTCGCTCTTCTATCGCACCGACCTGTTCCAGGCGGCCGGGATCGGGGGCCCGCCGGCCACTTGGGATGAGCTCGTGACGGCAGCGAAGGCGCTGACGAAGGACGACACGTACGGCATCGGCCTTTTCGGCGGCTGGGGCGCGTTCGAGTTCTATCCGTGGTTCTGGCAGGCCGGCGGCGAGATGCTCAAGGAGGAGGGCGGCAAGCTCGCGCCGGCGTTCAACAGCCCCGAGGGCGTCGCGGCGCTCCAGTTCTGGGTTGACCTCGTCAAGACCTACAAGGTCATGCCCGAGGGGACCGCGACCCAGGGCGAGGACGAGGTCAAGGGCCCGTTCATCGCCGGCAGGATCGCCATGTTCACCTCAGGATCGTGGTCGATCTCGAGCCTGAAGGAAGTCAAGGAGATCGACGGCAAGTGGGCCGTCGCCCCGTTGCCGAAGGGCAAGCAGGAGGCGTCGGTCCTGGGCGGGATGGACGTCATCATCCTCGAGCAGTCGAAGCACAAGGCTGAGGCGGCGAAGTTCTTGGAGTTCTGGATGCGTGACGACATCCAGCTCGACTGGGCCAAGTCGCTCGGCTTCCTGCCGGTCCGCAAGTCGCTCTACGGCGACCCGTTCTTCAAGTCCGATCCGTTCATCCAGGCCTTCTCCCAGCAGCTCGAGGTCGCCCGGTCGCGCCCGACGATCGCCCAGGCAGGCGAGATCGACGACCTCTTCGGTAAGGCGGTCCAGGCGGCTCTGTCTGGCGCGATGACGCCGCAGGAGGCGCTGGACAGCGCGGCCGCCAAAGCGACCGAGGTCCTGGCCGGATCGTAGGCTCAACCCTGCGTCCTGGCGTCGTTGAGCCGACCGCTACCCTGGCGGTCGGCTCAGCATTCCAGGCAAGAGCCGGTCGAGCGAACCCACCATGGCGGCAATCGTGGCCGGGACTCAAGTCAGCAGGCGAGGAGGGCGCATCTCTTCGTTCTTGCGCGATGCGCGGCGAGGGCGGCTTGGCTATCTCTACATCTTGCCGGCGTCGCTCGTCCTGGCCCTGGTCGTGGTCTATCCGCTCGTCAGCCTGGTCTGGATTAGCCTTCATCGAGTCGAGCCGCTCCGGGGACCAGCTCAGCCGTTCATCGGCCTCGACAACTACAGCCGGCTTCTTCGCGACGGCGAGCTGCTTGGCTCCCTCGGCCAGACGCTGGTCTGGACCGCAGGCTCGGTCGTGCTCCAGTTCGCTCTCGGCCTCGTTGCCGCGGTCATCCTGAACGAGTCGTTCCGCGGTCGCGGCATCGCCCGGGCGCTCCTCCTCCTGCCCTGGGCGATGCCCGCGATCGCCGGAGCCTTCGCCTGGAAGTGGCTCTACCACGCACAATACGGACTCCTCAACGAGATCCTCACCGGGCTCGGGGTTGTGGAGCGCGGCATCAACTGGCTGGGCGACCCTGCTACCGCGATGGCCGCGGCGATCGTCACGAATACCTGGCGCGGCTTCCCGTTCATGATGCTCATGCTGCTCGCCGCCATGCAGGCGATCCCGCGCGAGTTGTACGAGGCGTCGGCGGTCGACGGGGCGTCGTTCGGCCGGCAGCTCCGGCACGTGACGCTGCCGCTCCTCCGTCCGGTCGTCTTCGTGGTCACCCTGCTCGCGGCGATCTGGACGTTCAACAATTTTGCGTACATCTACGTTCTGACGGGCGGCGGTCCCGCGGGACGGACTGAGATCCTCATCACCTACGTCTACCGCAACGGCTTCGAGTACTTCCGGTTCGGCTACGCGGCGGCCCTCTCGATCATCCTGTTCGGGCTCGTCGTCGTCTTCAGCGCGCTCTACGTCCGGCTCATGGCCAGGCGTGGCGCGTTCGCCGACTGAGGCGCGCTGTGGTCAGCCTGTTCGACCGCCCGCTCTCTCGCCTCGTGGCATTGGTTGTCATCAGCGCCCTCGCCATCTTCTCCGTCGCGCCGTTTGCCTTCATCGCCACGACGGCGTTCAAGTCGCTCGGCGAGATCTACGCGAGCCCGCCGGTCTGGATACCCCCGCAGCCGACGCTCGACAACTTCGAGTACGTCCTCGGTCGAGGCGCGTTCGACGTGTATCTGCGGAACAGCGTGCTCGTGGCCCTCGGCACCACGGTGCTGTCACTCGCTGTTTGCGTCCTCGCCGGGTACGGCTTCTCTCGTTTCCGCTTCCCCGGCCGCGGTCCCGCCCTGTTCGCGTTCCTCATGGTCCAGATGTTCCCGAGCGTGCTCCTCATCATCCCGCTCTTCCAGGTGATGAAAGGTCTCGGCCTCATGGATTCGCTCGGCGCCCTCGTGCTGGCGGACACGACCTTTGCCATCCCGCTCTGCACCTGGCTGCTCAAGGGCTTCTTCGACCAGATCCCCCTGGAGCTCGAGGAGGCGGCCCAGATCGACGGTGCCTCTCGCCTCGGAGCCCTGCGTCGGGTGACCCTGCCGCTCGCCGTGCCGGGGATCGCGGCGGCCGGGATCTTCGTGTTCATCGCCGCCTGGGACGAGTTCGTCTTCGCCCTCACGTTCACCTCGAGCGACGAGAGCCGAACTCTGCCGATCGCGATCAGCCGCTTCATCACGTCGTACGAGATCCAGTGGAACCACATGGCCGCGGCGACGGTGCTCGTAACGGTGCCTGTCGTCGTGCTCTTCCTGGTCGTCCAGCGCCACCTGGCCCAGGGACTACTCAGTGGAGCGACGAAGGGATGAGGACGACGCGGCGTGCTAGTGAGATAGAGATCGTCGACGGTGTCGCCCGGATCGACGGCCGCCCGGTCTACCTCAGCAGCGTCGACTACCCGTACTACCGCGACGACCCCGAACACTGGGCGGGTCGGCTGGACGCCCTCGTCGCGATGGGTCACCGCTTCGTAACCAGCTACGTGCCGTGGCGCCACCACGAACTCGAACTCGACGGCGAGCGACGGTTCGACTTCACCGGCGAGACCCAGGCGAGTCGAGACGTCTCTGGGTTCCTCCAGCTGGCCGCCGAACGGGGGCTTGGCGTCATCCTGAAGCCCGGCCCGTTCGTCCACGCCGAACTCAACTACGGCGGCCTACCCGATTTCGTCTGTCCCGCCCGGCGGCCCGATATCGAGCCGATGCTGGCGGCCGACGGCCGCCCGGTCTCGTGGGGTGGAGGAGCCCGGATCGGCGGTCGACGCGAACTGGAGCCTTGGCCGTTGCCGGCTCCGTTCGATCCGGTCTTCTCGGCCGAGGTCGAGGCCTGGTACGCGGCCGTTCGACGCGAGCTGCTCGAGGCGTTCGGCGGGAAGCATGGACCGATCGTGCTCATCCAGCTCGGCAACGAGGGCATCTACTCGAATGGCCAGCACGCCCCATGGGCGTACGACTACAGCCGCTCGAGTATCGCCTTCTACCGGCGTTGGCTGGCCGAGCGCTACGGCGACCTGGACAGCTACCGCCGGCTCGTCGGCGCGGTGACGTCGTGGGAGGCGATCGAACCGCCACGCGCCTGGCGGCGACCGGCGCGGCTGGGGGACGTGTTGCCGTACCGAGACTGGTCGGCCTACCAGGCGGCCTACATGGCCGAGCTGTTTCGCCGCCTCAGAGCTTGGCTGAGCACGACGCTGCCGTGCTTCGTGAACGTCAACCCACCGCTGGCGGAGCCGTACGGTATTGATGCCTGGCTCAGCCGGATCGATCCGGACCGTTGGCCCGACATCCACTACGGGTTCACGGACTGGATCGGCGTGGCGGCCGACGACGCCGGCGTCGTCGATCGCTACGAGGTCATGGTCCGCCGGGCGCGCGGACCGAACCTCGAGGAGAACTGGGGCCTCTCGGACCTTTACGACGGTGCCTACGCGGCCGACGCCGTTCCCTTCCACCAGACCCTCCTGACCGCGGCGCTCGGCGGCACCGGCCACAACGTCTATCCGGGCGTCCGAACGACAACGTGGGACGACGACCTCGACCGCCTTCACGAGAAGCCGTATGCGCCCACGGCGCCGATCACCGAGTCGGGCGCGCCGAGCAGTCGGGCGGGGACGGACGCGCTCCTGAACGTCTACTTCGAGCGGTACGGCGCCGAGTTGCTCGAGTGCCGGGCGGCGGCCGACGTGGCGATCGGGCTCTATCTCCCGTATGCGCAGGTCGGGGCCTGGCTCGATGAGGCGGATGGCTCGGAGGCGCTCGGGTTGATGTCGCCGGGTCGGATCGTGGCGTCGGCGCTGCGGCAGCTCCGTGCCGCCCACATCGGCGTCGATCTCGTCAATCTCGAGGCGTGCGTCGATGCCGACCTCGGCCGCCACCGCGTCATCCTCGTGCCCGGCGGCCTGTTCATGGCCCGTGACGTCCAGGAGCGTCTTGCCCGCGCAAGCCTCGACAGTCGTGTCGCGCTCGTCGGGCGGCGTCCCGAGCTCGACGAGCGACTCGAGCCGTGCGCGCTGCTCGGCCAGGATCGCACCACCCTGCTGGACCGCGATTCCGTCCTGGGTGGCGAGCTGGTCGCCCACCTGTCGAGTCTTGGTGCGGTCCCGGCGGTGCGGACCTCGAGTTCAGCGATGAGCTGGCTCTGGGTTCACCCGGATCGGGACGTCGCCCACCTGTTCGTGTTGACCTCGTCGGGCGAAGGCGGCTCGATCGAGCTCGGGATCGACGTTCGGCAGCGGAGCCACCGCGTGTCCCTGCCGCTGCCGGGCGGATCAGGAGCGATCATCCGAATCGTCGACGGCCGGCTCGGGGCGTTCCTTCTGAAGGGCCGCAATGAGCGCAGCGGCGAGTCCGTCGTTCCGGTCTGCCAGGTCGGCGAGGATCGGTTCGCGGCTGACCGTCCCTGCGACCTGCTCGTGCACGTCGATGGAGGCGATCTCGACGCCCGGGCGGAAGGGGACGGCGAGGATCCGGTGACCGTGAGTGGGCGCGACCTGGCCGTGATCGCAAGATCGATCCAGAAGTGACACGGCGACCCGACGGGTGGGTGACGATCGAGGCGGGCGAGCTTCTCCTCGGTGCGCGACGTGTTCCGCTCCTGAGCGGCGAGGTCCACTTCTTTCGCTCGGATCCGGAGCACTGGGATGGCATTCTCGCCAGTGCCGCCGACGCCGGCCTGCCGATCGTCTCGACCTATGTCTCGTGGCGTCGGCACGAGGCCCGGCCCGGAATCGTGGACCTCACCGGAGCGGGTGACCCGAGGCTTGACATCCGCCGCTTCGTCGAGCGATGCGCCGCCCACGGCCTCCTCGTGCTCCTCAAGCCTGGGCCATGGATCTGCGCCGAGGAGGAGAAGGGCGGCTACCCCGACTGGCTGCTCGAGAATCGCGACCTTTGGGCGCTCGACGCGGCCGGCCAGCCGGTCCTCGGCTACAACCCACCCTGGCAGCACCGCGTGCCGTCGTATCTCCATCCGCGCTACCTGGCTCATGTCCGCCGCTGGCTCCGGGTGGTCGATCGCCGCCTCGCGGGCCTCTTCTACCCGGACGGGCCGATCGTCCTCGTCCAGCTCGACAACGAGCCGAGCTACGCGTTCCGCGACACGACGTTTGGGTTCGACTACCACCCGGTCATCATCGAGCGCTACCGCCGATGGCTCCTGCAGCGTTACGGGTCGCTTGGCGCGATCGAAGATGCGTGGGGCTCGCCGGTCGCGACCGCGCAGGCGCTGGAGCCGCCTCGCGGACCGAAGCACGAGCCGTCCCCCTACGGGCTCGACTGGATCGAGTTTCGCGAGTGGCTCATTGCCGAATACCTCAGGCGGCTGCGGCGCTACCACGAGACGGCCGGCGTGGGCGGCGCCCTCTTCACCGCCAACTACAACGATCACCCGATCGCCTCGGTGCCCCAGGACAGCTGGCGAATCGCTCGAGCGATCGGCGGCACCGGCGGCCCCGACCTCTACTACGTTCCGCCGCTCACGCGCTCGGACGTCGAGCGGTTGGCGAGGACGATCGCGATCGCCCGGGCCCACGATCCGGCGCTGCCCTGGGCGCCGGAGGTCCAAGCCGGCGTCTGGCGGACGCCGGGCGACCCGACCCTCGAGCCGACGACCGACGAACTCGAGTTCTGGTGGCTGGCGGCGATCGCCTTCGGGCTCCGCGGGCTGAACCTGTACATGTTGGCAGACCGGGAGAATTGGGCGAAAGCGCCGCTTCGCGTAGATGGCACGCATGGTCCCCTGTGGCCGGCCGTCGAGCGCCTTTCTGCTCTGATCCGGGCAATCCCGAGCTGGGGCAGACTCGCGCCCGTGTCGCCGGTGGCGCTCTATCGAGACCAGGTTTCGTGGAGGGGCAGCTATGCGGTCTCTGGGTCGGCAGGCGTCTCGCCGAACGGCAGTGGCGATCCCGCGGCCAACTGGAACCGCGCATTCGGCCTGCTCCTCCGAACGGGTTACTTCCCAGCCGTTTGGGACAGCCGGTCGGACGCGCCGCCTGGGACGCGGGCGGTGATCGTTGCCAGTCCCTCGGCCCTGGGCTCCGTCCGATCGACGCAGCTCCGGCGGTTCGCCGAGCGCGGCGGGCTGATCATCGAGGTTGAACCTCGAGGGAGAGTGCGCGGACACGCGTCGCGCGAGCCGAGGCTTCCACAAGCGGAGCGTGTCAGTTCAGCTGACCTACTACCCGCTGTCCTGGGTCGAGTCGACATCGCGTCGCCGGTCACTGTCGATGACCCGGACACCGTGGCGGTGCTAGCTCGGGTGGACCAAAACGAGGTCCTCTTCCTCGTTCGCTGTGCGAGCGAACCAGCGACCATCTCGGTCCGAGTTGATGGGCAACCCCGGAGCCTGATGCCCATGGATTCTGGGAGTTCGGACGATTCGAGCCCGCACAACGCTGCATCTCCCATTTACATGCCAGGGCGAGTGGTCCGAGTGTTCCGCGTCGGGGACTCCAACTAGACCGAAGTTCCAGCAGTCCGCGAGCGTGTCTGAGCACGACCAGCCCGGACGCGTTCTGCCTACGTGCCTGCGGGTGAGAGCCCCAGGAGTGCGAAGGCGCGGGCCTGGAGCGGCGTCGGGGTGGCGGTGATCTCGAAGGCGGCCTCATCGGGGGCGCCGGCCGGCACCACCAGGTTGCGGGTCAGGGTGGCCATCTCCGCGAGCAGGGTCCGGAAGGAGTGGGCCGGCGTGCCGTCGGGCAGCTCGTGCGTGCGCGCCTTGGCGAGTGCGGCATCCGAGCGCCGGGCCGGGGCGACCGGATCGACGCCCTCCGGCCGCTCCTCATCGCGGAACAGCAGGGGCGCCCAGGCCCGCTCGAGGTGCCAGGCCACGTAGTAGGCGAGCATGCACAGGAAGACGTGCGAGCGGACCCGGCCCTCCGTCCAGTGGTGGATCGGACGGATCGCGAGGTCGGCCGCCTTGAAGGAACGGAAGGCCCGCTCCACCCTTGCCAGGAGCTTGTAGCTGCGGACGACGCCCGGGGCGTCGAGGCGCTCCGCCGGCACGGATGTGCGCAGGATGTACAGCCCGTCGAGGGCTGCCTCGGCCGCGATCGCATCGGTCCGCCGGCTGACCGCGAAATGGTCGTCGGCGATGTCGAGCTCGAAGTGCTTGGCCATCTTGAAGCGGTCGATGACCCGCCCGACCGCAATGCCGATCCGCGCCGCGCCGCGCAGGGAGCCGGCCTCGACCCGGGCGACGAGCTTCCCGAGCGCCGCCTCGGTCGCGGCGAGGAGCTCGGTCCGCTTGCGGGCCCGCTCCGCCGCGAGGGCCGGATTGCGGCACACCACGAGGCGCTCGCCCGGGAACTCGGGGTGCTCGATCTCGGCGAGGTTGCGCTCGTCGAACAAGCCCAGCTGGAGGGCCCCGTCCTGCGCGAGGGTGCGGATGGCGGGCCCGCGCAGGGCGCTGATCCAGTCGAGCCCGGTGGCGCGGAGCGTCTCGATCCGGGCGGAGGTCAGCATCCCCCGGTCACCCACGAGGACGACCCGCTCGAGGCCGAAACGGACACGGAGCTTCTCGAGCGTCGCGGGCACGGTGGCGGGGTCGCCGGTGTTGCCCGGGAATACCTCGACCGCGACCGGTCGCCCGGCGGGGTCAGTGAGCAGGCCGTACTCGATCTGGAGGGTGCCCTTCTTGCCGTCCCGGGAGTAGCCGAGCTTCGCGAGCGGGCAGTGGCTCCCCTCGACGTAGCTGGAGGAGAGGTCGTAGAGGACGAGGCCACCCGGCTCGAGGTGGCGGGCCGCGAGGCGCGCCTCGATCCGGGCCTGGCGCGCGGCGAGCCAGTCGAGCGCGCCGTACAGCTCGTCCTCGCTCGCCCCCGCGATCCCGAGCGTGGCGCCCAGGGTCGTCTGCCCCAGGCGCCGGACCGTGGCGAGCTAGGAGGGAGCCAGCAGGCGGGCCACGATCATGCCCACCACCAGGTCGCGAGCCCGGCTCCGGCGGCCCTCGATGAGCCGCTCCAGGCCGAGCGCGCGCAGGGTGCCCAGGACCGCGGCCACGTGGCCGTGGGGCAGGCTCCGGCGGATCTCCATCCCGGCGGCCGGCAGGAACCGCTCGCCCGCGAGACCGCGCCGGACGAGGTCGATGAGCTCGGGCGGCAGGTGGCTGATGTTGCCCAGGGTCTCGGTCCGCACGCGGCCGCCCTCGCGGTACGACCGGCGCAGCAGGTGGGTCTCGTACACCCGGTCCTTGTAGTGCCGACGGGTGGTCGCGACGTGGACGGCGCCGCCTCTGCTGCTCACGCACGGATCATCGCCGATCCATCCCGTGATGTCAACCTATTTAGTGCTTACATCAGGACGGTCAGCACGAGCGGAAACCGAGCTCAACTCACCACGGGTTCGTGCTCACCCGAACACCAGCGGGTCGTGGAACTTCGGACTAGACCACCAAGTCTTGTGGCTCCCGGGAGTCCGCGGTCACCCGTTCCCGGCGGCGAGGGGATCCTCCTCATCGCGTCCGCCTTCGTCACGCCTGCTCCGTCCGAGAAGAGCGGCTTGAGCTGGCTCTCCTCGTGGGTGTAGCCGTCGAGCGTGCTCAACAGGAGCGCCGCCCGGTGTTGCGGTTCGAGGTGGCTCTCCTCCTGGGTGTAGCCGTCGAGCGTGCTCAACAGGAGCGCCGCCCGGTGTTGCGGTTCGAGGTGGCCGAGGGCGATCCACAGGTCGGGCTCGGAGGACATGGCCCAGCTCGGTTCCTCGCTCGGCGTTCTCGCGGGTATCCGTCGCCGCCGCCGCAGCTCGTTGAACGCCAGGGGCGGAGCCCGATCGTGTAGAACCAGGTCCGGGCGTCCCCGCCGGAGAACCGGTGTCGCTGCTCGAGCGCTCTGGCGAAGGCGGCTTGTGCCACGTCCTCCGCCTCGCTCGCATCACGCAGGATGAGCGCGAGCGGACGCGTCAGGGTCGGATAGGAAGCGAGGAGATCGGCCTTCAGGTCGATCACGAGCGGGGTGGCGCGGGCAAGATCCATTGATCCTCCTTCACCCCATTCAACGCGCCAAGGCCGCGGATCCTTGCGCCCTGGTCGCGGATCCGAGGGGCCGGATCCGCGTCGTCGTGATACCCCCCCTCAGCGGGTCGGGCTCGTTGCGGGCTCAAAGACCACTGACTTCACAAGGGCCCTCATTGCGCCGGGTCAGTGGCTGGCGATGCGCTCGGCGAGCGAGCGGCCGGTGGGCGGCCTGCCGGTCGCCTCGGAGCCGCGGTCCAGGCGGGACATTGCGCCCTGCACGTAGCGGATGCCG
>Ga0315285_10004514_pt1 | contig 14430 bp, 26 predicted proteins | sample YL17G09_36_MG_FD_203698 | JGI IMG/M metagenome (GOLD analysis project Ga0315285, IMG submission 203698) | Sediment microbial communities from Yellowstone Lake, YNP, Wyoming, USA - YL17G09_36 | ecosystem: Environmental > Aquatic > Freshwater > Lake > Sediment | place: USA: Wyoming | collected...
AGAAGTCAGCGGTAAGAATACCAGCAATGGCTGACACTACCACCATCACCCTCCAGACTGTTATCGATGAGATCAAGCTTCTGCGCAAGGACCTGCGCAAGGTGAAGAATCTGATTGAGGACCCTCTGGGTGAGAAGGCGAAGGCTCGTTCGACCACCAACGGCTTCAACAAGCCTCTGGACATTTCCGAGGAGCTGCGTAAGTTTCTGAAGATGGATGCCGGCGAGCAGATTTCTCGCTCCCAGGTGACCAAGAAGGTGAACGAGTACGTGACCGAGAAGGGTCTGAAGCAGGGTCAGAACATTAACATGGATGTAGCCCTGAAGGCGATCCTGGACCCCCCTGCCGACGTGCAGGTGACGTTCCTGAACATCCAGAAGTACATCAACAAGCACTACATCAAGACTGAGGCGCCAGCCAAGCCCAAGAAGGCTGCGGCTGCGGCTCCAGCAGTCGCCCCAGTAGAGGCTGCCGCCGAGCCCAAGGTGGCTGCCAAGCGCCCGACCGTGAAGAAGGCTTGAAACAGAGGGTGTTGCCATCTGGATCTATTTTTTTCCCACTAAACAGTAATGAATACAGTACTTGCCATCATCGCATTGATGACGATTCTAAATGCACGCACTGACGTGACTGTTATCCATGGTAAGTACAACTTAACAGCGAAAGATAAACTGCTACTGACTTTCCATCACTTTGTGATTCTCTTTATGATACTTGGTGTCTTTTTCAAATCCAGACGTCTCATCAGGATTCACCTGGGTATCGTCGTTGCCGCTTTAATATGCTGGTTCATGTTTGGTAACTCGTGTTTTTTGGCAGACTGGCAGCGAAACAGCATCAGGTACACGGATGAAGACCTTCAGATTATTCATAAATCAAGTGATACGCAGGTGTTTGAGTTTTTTGCCATTGTCGTTCCATTGCTCGCCATTGACATGCTGAAATTAAAATCGTTGTAATTATCAGATGCATAAGCTACTGATTCTGTTTCTGATTCTCATTGCTCTCTTTTTCGTGTTCCAGGTTGTCAAAAAACCAGCCCTGAGTCCGGAAGTGTCGGGAACTGGCCCCGGGTACATTCCGGCGTTCCAGGGACACCCCCAGATTGGTGTCAAGGGTTAAGGTGTTGCGTGCAACACCGCCGGCCGCCGACTGGCGGACACGGGGCGATTCGCCCCGGGGACAACGGGACTTAAAAACAAAAAGTGAACATAGTGTAATGGAAACCGTTGAATCGCCAGAGCTCGTCGATGCCCCAAACATTGACCGCGTGGCGCTTGAACGTCTTGTAGGGACAAAAATTAATGATATCAAAATGTATCGCAGATCTTTCACGCATAAATCAGCCCTCAAAAAGTACAAGGGTCTTGAAGGCTCGTACGAGACGCTGGAATTTATGGGTGATTCCGTCCTTGGATTTATCATTACGAGATATCTGTTTGAAAAGTTTCCAGAGGAGCAGGAGGGGTTTTTGACCAAGGCGCGTACGAAACTCGTGAGGGGTAAAACGCTCTGTGAAATTTCAAAACGTCTAGGGCTCGACAAATGGGTCCTCATGGATGACAAGGGGATGCGCAATGGGTGGAACACCAATGAGAATATCCTCGAGGATGTTTTTGAGGCGCTCGTCGGTGCCATTTACCTGGACATCGGTATGATTCACGCCAAGTCGTTTGTTTTTGCGGCGTTTGAGCACGTCGAGATGAATCTCACCGATGACAATTACAAGGACCAGCTTATGCGTTGGTGTCAAGCAAATAAGGTGCCTTTGCCAGAATACATCGTCCGTGGGCAATACAATGGTACTTTTCACATCGAGGTTGTCGTCGATGGTGTTCCACACGGGTCTGGATTTGCGAGCACGAAGAAACAAGGGGAACAATTTGCGGCACAGATTGCTCTTAAAACGACGGAGCGTTTCAAGAAATAGAGATGGGGTGGGGCATTTGCTTTACTCTTGATGCCAACGGTTACGTGTATTGTGCAGACGGGTGCAAGTGGCGTGCTCGCAAGAGCGACTATGCGGATTACCCACCGTGGCCATCGGCTCGACAGGCGGTCCTCGATTACTTTGAAGGTGAGGCGCACCGTGAGCTTGACATGGTCCGCGACGAGTTCCCTGGGACTGCAGCTGGTCTACAAGTTGCGTGCGATGAGCATATCGGATACGCGCTTCGTCAGTACGACCGCATGAGCGATGATGAGAAGCGTGAGGCTCACGATGTGTGCATGAATGAGTTTGAGGGTGACCTTGTGTGTGCCAACGAGAACCTCGAAACCGCTCTTAAGCTTTACAAGGACAAAAAGACGATCTGGACCGGGTATAAGAAGAATCCACCCAAGATGAAGCCAGCCAAAACACGTGCCGATGAGATCCGTCAACTCATCGAGCCTCTGCTCTTGGAAATCGCCACAGAGGAGGCGGCCGAGGAGTGCGATCGGTTGCGTCGTGACAAGGCTCGCGCTACCCGGATGCTGAATCTCGAAAAGAAATTTACACTTAGTTAAACAGTCTCTGCCTTCTTAATGAAGGATGCACCCACGTGCAAAAGAACTTATCGAACAAACATACGCTGACCAACGAAGTCAGGAGTGGCTCAATCTCCGTGGAAATCTGCTGACGGCGAGCGATGCAGCGACGGCGATCGGGCTCAATCCGTATGAAAAACCCGAAGGACTACTGGCAAAAAAGTGCGGCGCGGCGCGTCCGTGGGCAGGTAATGAAGCAACGGCCCACGGAACGCGTCTCGAGCCTATGGTTCGAGACTTGTATGACATGCGTCATGGACAAATTTCACACGAGATTGGTCTCGTGCAGCATCCGGTGCATAAATTTCTCGGCGGAAGTCCCGACGGCATCACAGAGTCTGGTCGTCTTCTCGAGATCAAGTGCCCGTTGAGTCGAAAGATTAAACCTGAAGTTCCGGGGTATTACCTGCCTCAGATTCAGCTTCTTCTCGAGATTATGGATCTTGAGATGTGTGATTTCGTCCAGTACAAAACTGGACCGCCCGAGGAGTTTGTCGTCGTCGAGGTTCCACGCGACCGTGAATGGTTTGCAAAATACCTGCCGGTCATGAAGGATTTTTGGGACCGCGTAATCGCCATGCGTAAGAAGGGTATCTGTGACGTCGAGATTGATGAAATTTCTGTCGAGGCTGTTCCTGTTGAGGAGCCGGCTTGTGAGGTTGAACTCGAACTAAATTAGTTCGCCCATTGACTGAAGCACGCACGAATGCATTCAGCGTACGTGTCCTTCACTCGTTTGACCCCCTGGTATTCGTGAAGGGTTGCAAGCAGCCCATCACGAATGTCACGCGCCTGTTGACTCTCTTTATGTGCAATGGACATGAGAGTCGCCTGAATTTCTGGACTGAGTGTGTTCCACGCCTTTTCAGCTTCGAGCCACATCGTTCCAGGGTCATCGACGGGAGACTTTGTCCCCTGGATCCAATCGATCATGTACTGGTACGCCGCCCTGCTGAGCGATTCGCGCTCAAAGACGTGGTCAACTTCACCATCGTGAAGGATTGCGAGTTCGTTGTCGATTATGGTGAAGTTCATCGTATAAAAAAACCTGACATTTTTAAAATAAGAATGAAGCACCTCATCGGACGTGTCTCGGGTGTTCACTTCAAGTACATCGACGAGATTGAGCCTCTGATGGAGGAGATTGCAGACAAGTGCAAGTTGACCGTCGTCAGCAGAGCGTTCCACCAGTTTGAGCCGTTCGGTGTCACTGGTGTGCTCGTACTTTCCGAGTCTCATTTTTCGGTGCACACGTACCCTGAGAAGAACAACGTGTACCTCGACATTTTCTGTTGTGCCGACCATTTCGACCCTGAAGAGGCGGGTCACACCATTCTTTCGGTGCTCAATGGGTCGAGCGCAGAGTGGCAGATGGTGAACAGGTTCTAAAGTATAAAACTTCTAGTAAAACATGGCGCACCGTCTGTACCAAGTTCTGCTCGAAAACCCACGCGTCCCCATCGTCATTGCGACCGGTCCAGCCGGTACCGGAAAGACGATGATGGCGTGTCAAGCGGCATCTCGCCACGCCAAAAACATCATCCTGACGCGTCCAGCTATTTCGGTCGACGAGCAGCACGGTTTTCTCCCGGGTTCTTTGGACAAGAAGATGGATCCGTGGGTTCGCCCGATGAAGGATTCACTGTTTCCAAAGACGAAATTTGAGACGTGTCCGTTGGCATACATGCGCGGACGGACGTTTGACAACTCGTGGATCATCGCAGACGAGATGCAAAACTCGACGCCGAATCAGATGCGTATGGTCATGACCCGCCTCGGGAAGGATTCCAAGCTCATCATCACGGGTGACACGGGTCAGTATGATCGTGGGTTTGAAAACAACGGACTTATTGATCTTATGAAGCGACTCGAGGACTACCCTATTCACGGGCTCGAGCACGTCCAGTTTACCGAAAGTGACATTAGACGCCATGAGATTATCAAGGAGATTTTGCGTTTGTACGCTTTTTAGGCATTGGGACGAATCCATAGATATTTTCAATCTTGAATCGACCTCTCTTGTACGGCTGACTCACAAAGTACAGACCTGGTGGTTTGTTTTTGTTGAGCATCACGCTGTTGTTCTTTTTGACAGGTGACGCATTTTTCACCTTGAAACGACCGCGGGTCGCAGACCCCTTCGCGCGGATGTTACGTTCGAGTCGCACCACACTCTTTATCTGCTGGCGCAGTTTGTTCCAGCGTGATTCGTTGATGGGTGTCAATCCTGACGCGCGTCGCGTGGCACTGGGGCGATATTCAGATGGACGCTGACCCTTTATCTGGTGACCCATATGATAAATTGGAATATTTTAATACGCCTTTCCACCACAGGTGGAAAGTTTGCCGCCGGCGCTCATCTCTACGCGATGACCTTTATTCATCATCATTCAAAAGTGACCAAAGGACACTGTTGTTGAATTTTTTCTGATCCCTGGGGTCCGAAAGGAACAACTTCCCTTCTGGACCACACCGAGACGTGTCGAGGCGGACCGTGTCTGCGAATTCATACACCATCTTCCCACGACCTTTGTATGCCACGTATCTTGTACACATACCAGTGCGTACGTACGGACCTGGTTTGTAAAAGGCACACTTTTCACAGTTTGGAACGGGCTTCATAATCTAGGTTGACAATTTCACAACGAAGATTTCCATACACTGTGTCGTTGAACACCTCCATGATGTTATCGACGACCCGCTTGATGTGGTCATCTGGATCAACGGGCCACGGCACGTTCATTCCGACCCACACACACTGCTGCACGAGCGTGAGGTTTTCGTCGAACACACGTACGAGTGATGGGTAAATTGCATGCATCGCGTCAAACACCTCTTTGAGCTCTCGATTCACTTCCCGGGCGTTCCTGTGACGGAACCGGTTGTTCTGTTCCCAGTACACACGGTCCGTGTGATCGACGAGGTACGACTTGAGCCGATTGTAAATTCGCTTTTCGAAAATGGTCAGGATGGTTTCGTCAACCTCGTTCATTTTACTTGAAGTATCAGGGCATTGCGGTTTTAGGTCACTGGTCACGAAGTGACCAATGATCGCCGTTTTGTGGCATACGGCGAAGGAGGGGTGGACAAGAGGCGCTTCGCGCCTCTTGGACTCGGGCGCCCCTCCGCCTATTAAAGTTTACCCTGCTCTTTATCAGTATGAGTCACTACGAGACGCTCGGTGTACAACCAGGTGCTTCATCTGATGAAATCAAAAAGGCGTACAGAAATCTGGCACGAGTCAATCACCCAGACAAGGGAGGCGACGCTGAAAAGTTCAAGACTATCGGACAGGCGTACGAGGTGCTGAACGATCCAGACAGACGTGCACGCTACGACCAATTTGGAACAGATGACCCTCAGCAGCAGCATCAACCTCAAGGTCCCGACATTTCAGAGATTTTCCAGCACATGTTTAGTGGTATGGGGGGTCCACAGCAACGAAGCACTGACAGACAACACACAATCGACCTGACGCTCGAACAGGTGTACACTGGCGCGGACAAGAGCATAAAGGTGCCCGTAATGAAACACTGTCAGTCATGCGCCATGACGTGTCCTCGGTGTCAGGGACGAGGAATGATGGTTCAAGAAATGATGGGTATGATGGGTCAGATGTTTGGACGACCCTGTGACCAGTGTCAGACTGCCGGTGTCGTACGAAAGGGGTGTCCGGGATGTAACCACAAAAAAACGACAGTGGATACAGTCATGATCAATTTACACGTTGAAAAAGGTATACATTCGGGAACGCAACACAGACTTCAGGGACTCGGTGAACAAGCGCGGTCGAACCGTGAAAGAACGGGTGATCTCATCATTACATTCAATGTAAAGCCCCATCCCAAATTTGAACGCCGCGGCGACGATCTGCGGTACGTCATGACTGTGACGTTTCAGGAATCTGTCGAAGGACTTGACGTGACTGTACCTCACTTTGGTGGACCTGTTCAGTTCAACACACTCAAACAGTTTGGTATCCTAGATCCTCGAAAGGATTATGTCGTACACGGCAAGGGACTCACAGAACAAGCACGTTTGCTTGTGAACTTTGATGTACAGTACCCACGACACGTCTAACGAGAGGCTTGGGTCGCGGGTTTGCATGTCTGCACATAGGACACGTCACCGCCTGAAATGAAGCCGTTCGACTCTGTCGCCACGTTTCGAAGCAGGCGATATGAAAGTGGTGTCCGCATGCAGTCTTTGTCGTTGTTTCCCGTGTGAGGTCGCAGTAGCACACCGCACACTCCGTCGGCACTTCAGGTGCCGGTGGAAGCAGGTTCGCCTTTTTCGCGTGTCGCCAGCACATCGGATACTCCTTGTACTTGGAGCACTTGCATGGCGTTCCACCCTTGGTCATCTCCGGGCACCGTTCGTATTGAGCCGGAAGTCCACGTGGGGTCGGATTCGCTGCATGAATCCGACACGTCGTACACCCAACCGCACACTTGTTTTTACACGGCGTACCGGCACGTGTCACCCCCGGACACGGTACTCGTACAGGTGGTGGCGGGCGCGGTGGGCGGGGCGGACGCGTATACGTTCGGTGTGGCATGAAACCATGAATACGGAGAAGAGATGCGATTGACGGGGGGAGATACAAGTTGGCGCGGTCCACCTCGATCACTAATTCAACCAGACGTTCGATGAGTCCTTGAGCCATTGTTTATTTGACAAGGTGTTATACCTTTACCTGCTCGTGACATGTTTTTTCCAAGTCGCGAAGCGACTTGTCCGTGCCCTTCGCGATGGACATTGGGCACTGCGTACCCAATGGAAAAAATCGTGTCACGAGCTCGCCTGACTTTTCCAGAGGAGGATCAATCATCCAAAACAACCATGAACAAGTTTGAGGCTACCGCTCTCCGCTACCGCCAGCACACGCTCGAGCTCAAGGCGGCTCGGAGTCGCACGGTCTTTCTCCCAGACTATACACCTCCGGCATCTGTGGGTTTGGCGACGGCAGCAGCAGCGAAGAAGAGGGCGGCGGGACCGGTGGCAGCAAAGGGACCGACGTGCACAGCACGGACACTTGAGGGGCGGCAGTGCACGTTCAGGGTGACGGCAGGGGGGTGCTTCTGCAAAAAACATAGCACTATGGTATAATGGAGGTTGAACTGAAACCCATTCTTGTTGCACTTGTAATCAATCTCACGTTGATTTTCGCACTTCCTCGTCTCTTCAGTAGTCCCACTGGGTTCAAGGCGTTTGATGATTTCGTCTCGTTCCTCAAGGCTCAGCAGGCGTTCCTCGGATTCAACGCAGTTCTTTTGTCGGTTGTCATGTATGCTGCGTCGTACTACATGGTTCACTACGGTGATGGTGAGTCGCATAGTGGACGCGGTCACCGCGAGGAACTCATGTCGGATGATTTCATGAAACCAGCGGGACCAAAGCTAAAGTCGATTGACACTGATTAGAAAATGGACGACCTCATCTCAGCCCTCGCACAGAACGGTTTCGCAACCGATTCTGCACTTCTATGTGACGTTATCGCAAACACACTTCAGGATAATCAGTATTCATCAGCTGGACGTGAAAACGTTCGGGTACTCCTGAAGTACGAATCGCGATACGGTCATCTCACGGTTGGTGAAATTAAACAAAAACGGAAGACAACAATGTTTTCGTCCCGGGATGATCCCACTCCGTGATTCGGCTCTCGTAACACGTACGCATATGCGACATGAGGTCGTCGAGTGATGGCTGACCCCATACCATCCCCTTTTGAAACAAAAAATCATCCTGTTGAATTTCAGCCCGTGTACATTTGACGACGAACGGCGTGTCCGGTACATACTCCTTGAGACCGCCAAAGTCTGTGATGATGACTGGTTTACCACGCAAAGCCGCCTCGACTGCTCCCATTCCAACCCCCTCGGAATGAGAACAGTTGACGTAACAGTGTCCCTGTCTGTGAATTTGTTTTTCAAGTTCCTCATCGCTCAGGAGTCCGTTGATGACCACGACGTTTGGAAATTTCCACGTCACTGGCAATTTACACGTCGCTTTGAGCAAAAGGCATGTGTCGGGAAGCTGCAGACGAACAAACGCCTCGATGAGCATCTTGATATTCTTTCGTGGATCCATCATGTTGCCGATGGTGTAAAATGTGTATTTGGTTGATTCGACGGGTGCTCGAGGCGGCGTCGGCGTCCACAGCGGCAAAAGCCGCCAATCGCCGCTCGGAAACTGTTTGGAAAAAATGTCCAAACAAAACTGACTGGGCGTCCAGAGCGTGTGGTACCGCTGAACGAGCAGTTCATACACGGGGTGAACCGTTTCGGTTTCACAAATCGTCATGTATTTTTTATCAGCACATTGAGCCAACATCTGGTCGACGATGTTCATGTGCTGTTCGATGGGAAGCACGAACGCAAACCCGACGTCGTACTTTTTCTTCGGAACTGGGTCACCAAATGGAACATAGTCCGCTTCGTGACCGAGGCTCTTTATCCGTTGGGCATACTGCCGAGTCACCTGACCGATCCCTGCGAGCAGGGTCGGTCCGACGAACAGCCAAGACTGCATATTTATTTAGACACCGGTAACTTTATATCCCGTTGACCCGAACCCGCCCTCACCACGCTCAGTGTCCACGACGGGATTCGCCACCTCTACGACATCAGCCACCTCATACTTCTCCAGAACCAGCTGGGCTATGCGGTATCCAGGCTTGATGACGAACGGAACGCGCATGTCGGTGTTGATGAGCACCACCTTAATCTCGCCACGGTAATCGGGGTCGACGACACCTGCCAGTGTGTCCAGACCGTGCTTCACGGCCAGTCCAGAGCGAGGTGCAATGCGACCATAGGTTCCGTCTGGGAGCTTCTGAAGTCCAATTCCGGTAGAGACAACCACGCGCTGACCTGGGAACACAACGTAGTGGTCGACGCTGTAGAGGTCGAATCCGGCTGCACCTGCTGACCCGCGTGATGGCAGGATGGCTGTGGGCTGAAGGCGGATGACTTCCATTCTGGTGTATCAACGCGCATCGTCTTTATTAGTAAAGACAGACATTGTCTTTAGCGCATTCGAACCGGAAGACGAAATGACTCACTTTATCCATGGTTTGTGGGAGACCTGTGTCGCCGTCCAAAAACTGAAATGTAAGCGTTTTGAGCTGCCGAATAGGGTTGATATATTCAACATTCGCTGGATACTCGTTTCCTGTTTTCCACACGATACGGTAATCGAGAACTGATCCTGTTCCATTAACATTCGATGTAGGAATGGTTACAAACGCACGGTCAACGAGTCCTTTGTTTGCAATCTGCGTTGCGACGCCGACATTTGATGTCGTTGCACCGACTCCTATGGTGTAATTTGGACCTGCGCGAGTAATAAACTTTGATATGAGCTCTTCGACGTACACGTGGCAAATAGCATTACTGTACTGCTGACGAAAGCTCGCCATGAGAAGTTCCGCCTTGACGACGTTACGAAGTGGAACGTCAAGGAAAGCCTGGAATGTAGAATAATTCCCAGTAACACCGAAAGAGTCGATACGAACCGTGTACACCTCGCGGTCTGCACAGTTTGCGCTCATTAGTAATGAACTAGATTATAAATTTCGACATTACCAGCATCATCGCCAGGACCATGTTCATACTTGATATCGCAATGGTGTCCTGAAACACGTGTATGACCTCCGTCATGTTCAGTTGAGCGTGATGAAATGCAATGTCATTCACAGCATCCGGTACGAGACTGAGTGTTGCACTCCGTACCGCATGCTTCTGAATCCTGTTTCCGACCCGGAGTGTCTGTTGAACAACCGGGTGGCGACTCGCGCGTCGCAGAACGACACGTGTTTGCACACATGGCTTGTTCATACTCTAACGTCGCTTGATATTTTTAATTAGCATTGCTGCGTTGCGTTTTGCGCCGCTCACGTCACGTTTTTTGATACGCCGTATCAGATTTCGCACGAGACTGACATTTTTAGGGGCGAGGTTCTGAAGCGCTCCGAGGCGTGAAACATCCTTCTGTCCCTTTTCTGGGTTGTTTCCAGTGAGTGGGTTTCGTGGTTTGACACCCGGGTACAGGAACGATCCGGCGAGCACGGCGAGAACTGATTTGTACAGATTCTTGAGACGCTCAATCGGCAGCCCGTACATCCGTGAATACAAGGGGTGAATGTCGTCGTGACTCGACCCCGGGACGTAGGCGAGCGTCGAATCGACGAAATCCATAGGTTCACCACCTGGAAATTGTATGCGGAATTGTGTCACTTGGTAGATTGTCTTTCCAGTCGCCGGAAGGACTTTAATGTCCGGTACAAAATCACTCACGATGATTCGGGCATTCGTGCGTGTGTACGTTCGGTTGAGCCATGAGATGAATCCCGTGACGTGCTTGTACATGATGGTTTTCATGATGAGTGCACGTCGCTTCGCCTCTCGCTGACCCAGGCGTTTTGGCACGGCAAATGTGAAATCAAAGTCTTTCGTGTCAGTCACCTTTTTCGGTGCCGGTTTTCCTCGCGCCTCGAGGTACAGTTTGACACCCATACCGCCTCCGAGTTCTGGCACAAACAGGTTTCTGTAGACACGTATGAGGGCGCGATTTCTGCGAGAATACTTGATGAACAGCTGCGGAAGTTCCCTGACGACGGAAACACGAGACAGTATAGGCGCGCGCTCAACACCGGGACGATTCAACGTTCGGCCGGCGTTACACAGCATAATCTCGGCTGGGAACAGCCCGCCTTGGAACCCCGTTCGTTTCGGTGGTGCGTAAAACCCGTCGTAGCCATTCTTCGTGAGGTATTCTGTGCTCAGACGCCCAAATACATCCCTGTTGACGTTCGTCACCGAAAGGCGTTCGCCGCGATTCTGTGGGCGTGCGAGGAACCGGGGTGGAGCCTTGCGACCCGTGATGTTCTGATACACCTTCGTCTGCTGACCCCGTGTGACATTTGTACCGAGCGCAAACCGAAGTCCGAGTATTGTATTCCTGGAAAGTTTTGGAAAGATGCGCTTGACGTTCGGGTGCGTCAGCAGAAAAAGACGAAGTGATTTCTTTGCGACAAAGGGGCACGCCGTTTTTGTGTTTGAATACGACCGAGCCAATCTGGCGCTCTGGGTCACGAAAAATGTACGCGTGTCCTTGAGCAGGGATTGACACCCTGTCGTGCGATTTCCAAACCCCTTGTAGAGGCGCGTCCCCGCTGGAAGGACCACGTCGGTCATCTACTAGACGTGAACAATTTTTCTGTACAAGAAAAAGGAGAAGAAGTTCTTTGATATCAAATCGAGACCATTGTACATTATGTTCTTCTGAACATCGGGCAGCATAAAAGCCACACCATAAAGAGCCCACACACCCGTCAGCAGTTTGTAGATTTCATCAGACTCTTCTGTTCTGAACTCGTCGTACAACTTCTTGAATACAAATCCAAACGCAGCAAATCCGATGCCGAGCGCGACGACACGATCCATCAGACCCTTCTCCGCCAAGAACCCGACGAATAACATGATGAAGTTTGCAACGAACATTTGAACAAGAGAATTCTTATACTTTTCAAACGTGAATGTTTTCCCACTTTCGTACACGTAATAGACAGCCATACTCAGAATCATAAGAGGTGTCGTTATGAACCAGTCAGAGTAGCGTCTGGTGGACATGGTCGCAAGGTTGAATGACTTGTACAAATTGACGTACCATGCAAGTTGAATGGATGTTACGAGAAGTTCAAGCTTCAGGACGTTCACGAGAACCTGTTTCGAGGCTGCTACCGGCGTAAGTATACCTTTGACACTGAAGACAGTCGACAACGCCTGGACGATGATACTCGCCTGTGTTGTCAGTTTAACAATTTCTGCCATATAGTAGTGTTGTACATAAAAAATGTATGAATGTCCAGTGTGTGCACGGGACCCGACGAGTCATTCACTCAAACAGGTGACCCCTGGTGTTTTTTACACAAAACCAGCCGAAGCGACAAAATATTGGGACAAAGACGGCATCATAGAACATTACGATGGTGTCTTGGGTGCCCATGAAGGATCTTGGAAATGGATATTCGATGCAGAAGGGTTTTCTGCAAAACATATGTTTGAGGTGGATGTCGCAATCGGAATCGCACGACTCATCACACAAAAATATTCAACGAATCTCCAAGAAATTCAAATTATAAATCCGTCGTGGGTTGTCACCATGACATTGCACATCGTACGACCATTTTTGAGTAAACGTATACTTGATTTAATCAAGTTTTCCAAGGTGCACAGCTTGCACGCATCGTAAACCCTCTGATAACACCACGGAGACACACGAGCTTCGAGAATTTCCTCGGAAGATTGAAAACCTTTTTGTTCGAGGTTCTGATGCACTTTTTGTTCTGAGGACCCGCGCTGAGACAACTCTTCATTACTTGATGCCTAGAAATTCTCTCCCAATCTTGGAGCCGACAAACATGCCAGATGCGGCGACGATCGAAATGACCGCGTGACGCGTGTTCGTGTTGAGCATCTGAGCATGAATGATCACAAGCGTCAAGAATCCTATCCAGAAGAGATATGTGTAAAAGTCCATTTATATTATGCAATATAATATATTCATCTACCCTATTGGATATTTCTTTGTATTCTTCGCATCAAGGATGCATATCCCGCTGGTGTATGAGGATTGTGAAGACCGGTACGGACACGCTGCTGAACACCGCGTACATGTCTTTGTATGGTTGTCGCGGCTCTTCGTACACGACGATTACGAACGACTCTCTGGATGGTACGAGCAGCTCTGTTGTAGTTTCTCTTCAAGTTTCCTATGTTTCCATGATGAAACAAGTTGACGTTGTTATAACTCCCGTTGTTGTTTGGTTCCCAGCCCCATGTATAGTATTTTATAGAGTTGCCTTGTCGCCGCCATGTTGCACCGTTGTTACGTGTGACGTAAAACTGTCCATTCTCCGAGTATATAGGTCGAGCAGCTATAGTAAGATATTGGGTCAAACGTTTCACCATTACTTGAAGAGAATATTTTAAACTATAAAGGAGACGCTCTCATTGTATGTAATGTCGCAGCCGCCGTGCATCTTCCTGTCGACGCCATGTTACGGTGGTCTGTGTCTGCAGGCGTACGCGGAGTCAATCCTGAAACTACAGCGACTCTGTGCACAGTATGGCGTTCAGCTCATGCTCGACACGACCGAGAACGAGTCCCTGGTCCATCGCGCGCGAAACATTTCAGTCGCGCGGTTCATTCAAAAGTCGAACGCGACGCACTTTTTGTTCATCGACGCCGACGTTCAATTCGAGGCGGAGTCTGTCATGCGTCTTTTGGCGTCTGGTCATGACGTGTCATGCGCCGTCTACCCCAAGAAGGTGATTATGTGGGAACAGGCGGAACAGGCTATCGCAGCCGGGAAGGATCTCAACAAGGCGTCTGCGGCACTCGTTATGAACTTCAAGTACCAGAATTCACCAATTACAAACGGTTTCGTGGAGGTGCTCGATGGTCCGACTGGATTCTTGATGATTAAGCGTAACGTCATCGAACGTATGTATGCCCACTACCCGGAACTCAACTGCAAGAATGACCATCAGAACCGCGATTTCGAAGATTACTGTGCCGTGTTCGACTGTATGATCGACCCACAGAACCGCCGGTACCTGTCTGAGGATTACGCATTCTGTCGTCGTTGGCAACAGATGGATGGTAAGATTTTCGCAGACGTCACGACGACACTGGGACACGTCGGAAACCTACGGTTCTATGGCAAACTCGAAGATCGTTTAAAGACGCAAAACGACGCTTAGACATGTACGTTGTGTGTGTGACTCGAAATAAATCAATCGCCGTGACGACGCTTCATTCGCTCATGACGATTGGTATGCACGCCGCGCAGCGGCAAGTTCACATCGAGTACGTTTTCGTGGAGGGTCTCGA
>Ga0315285_10004516_pt1 | contig 14425 bp, 9 predicted proteins | sample YL17G09_36_MG_FD_203698 | JGI IMG/M metagenome (GOLD analysis project Ga0315285, IMG submission 203698) | Sediment microbial communities from Yellowstone Lake, YNP, Wyoming, USA - YL17G09_36 | ecosystem: Environmental > Aquatic > Freshwater > Lake > Sediment | place: USA: Wyoming | collected...
GGTCAGGGGTCCGGCAACCTGAATCGACCGTCCAATAACGCCGAGAACATCGGCCAGTCACCGCAAGACGTGGTGAACGACTTCGCCGCCGAGGGGTGGCGAGTCGCGACGGTACTGTGGGATTCCTTCCGCTTGGCGGCCGTGAGCGAGTATTCGGCTGGGAACCTGGGCGACGGATATGTTGTGAACCCTCTTCTACACCCCCGCACGCAGATCAAAATCTCCTACCCCAAGTTCCGCACGCCCTTCGGCTCTTACATCAGTTATAGACATGGTGTATGGTCCCCCGACACGCAAAGCTATGATGCAAACCGATTGGCGGTGATCAATCTTCCGGTTTTGAAGACGCATAGGATTTATGGAGTCACGGCGTCGGTCAAAAATCATATGGGAGTGGTCACACAGAGCCTCAGTACGGATTCCCATAACCGCGTCGAGTGGGGAGGACTGGGATCCGTTTTGTCGGATGTGCGCATGCCCGACTTGACCATTTTGGACTGCATTTGGGTTCAGCCGGATGTGTCATCCGGCCCGGCTGCGCCCTATGCCGAGGCGACTCGACGCGATCAGTTGCTCGCGGGAGTCGACCCTGTAGCGCTGGACGCCTGGGCCGCCAAGTTTGTCCTGGTCCCGGCGGTCCTGGAGTACGGGGATCCTATCGACGCTCAAGACCCGGACAATCCGGCCAGTATCTTTCGGCAGTATCTTGACCGATCCATGAATGAACTGCTTCTGGGTGGGATTGTGACGACCAACGATTACAATGCTGTGCACGTGCACCAGTGGATGGGTGATGCGGATCGCGACGGGGAGGTGAGTCTGACAGACGCCCGCAGCTTTGTCCCTTGTTCGGGCGGTCCTGAAGAATCGGTCGATCCGTCTTGTGTGGTGTTCGACTCCGACGGCGACGCTGATGTCGATTTGCAGGACTTCGCCGAGTTTCAACTTCTATTCACCGGCCCCTGACTTGTCGGGAAAGGCCGTCGCTTACGCCGGGGCCAGAATCGGCAACGGAGCCGCGGCCGAGGCGCGGCGGAACCAGTAGACGAGGGAGAGGAGGGCAACGAAGGCCAAGTCGATGCCGCCGGTTAGGAACATATATCGAACGACCGCGCCGGTGCCGAAACCGTAACTGTGCAGGCCGATGCCCAGCACGTAGTTCACTCCGACGTAGGTCATAATAATCAGCCAAAAGCACATGATACTCTTGGCCGCGGCGGCGAAGGGGCCGTGGGCGAGCACAAGAACGGCCATGCCAAAGACCATTGCGGCGATCGCCAATCCTTTTCCCGCGGTCATGGGTGACAGTTTGGGAACGACGATGGCGAGCAATGCAGCAGTTAAGAGGATTCCCAATGCGTAGGCCCAGCGTGGCAGCGAGTCCGGTCCGGGTCGTACATGGAGAATGGTCAAATATCCGAGCAGAGCCACCAATGACCACACTTCCTTCGGGTCCCACCCCCAATAGCGACCCCATGAGGATGCGGCCCACATACTTCCCGTGGCAATTCCCGCGGTGAGCAGAATCGTTCCCACATGAAGGTACCAGTAGTGTAAACGATCAATGGTATTGGACCAATGCACTCTCCCGGGCGCGAATGCCATAACGATCAGTTGCGCGTGCGCCACCAGGACGGCCAGGGCAAGTACGGAGTAGGAAATCATAATGACGGGTACGTGAATGGACATCCAAATGGTGTCCAGGAGCACCGGAGCAATGGGACGGATGAAGTGATCGAGCGGAAGACGGTCGGCGAGGATCAATGCCAAGGCGCCCATTCCCGAAGCGGTCAGGGGTACCAGTCGATCGCGAAATACAAATACCGAGAGAATGGCAAAGGCCCCCATTCCCCAACTGAGAAACAGCAATGACTCGAACATGTTGGAGGCCGGGATGCGTGCGGCGATTTGCCAGCGGAGCGACAGACCGTAGGTCAACAGTCCGAATCCGGCGATCATTCCGACAGCGGCCAAACCATCGAACCATCGTCGCCGGACGAGGATCGCCGCCGCAGCGAGAAGAGCGCCGACGAGCATGACCTTCCAGGCCGTGCTGAACGGCTGGATTTGGTTGTAATTCAACTCGGTCGCGAGCGACTTTGCATCCGGGCGATACGTGGCGGGTAGGGCCGACACCGTCTTGAGAAGACGATCGGAGGCGGAAGTGAATGCGGCGGAGTCGCCACGGCGAAACGCATCACCCAGCGCGTCCCAGGCGACACCCACATCGGCTTGAGCGCCGGGGCCCGGGGTCATTGGTTTCCAGGCGCCTAGCGCGTTCGCGGGATCGGGGATCAGCTTGAGCGCCTGGCCGCGAAAGACCGTCTGAAGCAAACTCAACTTGTCACTGATGTCGGAGACCTTCGACTCCAAGGGATTCATCTTTCGCCCGCGCTCGATCTGCCCCAAGGCTTCGATCAGCGAGCGCAACTGGCGATGGCTCAACAGTTCGGAGTAAGAGAAGACGGTCTGCGTCGGCGACAGTTGGAGTTCGCGGCGCAGCTCGGCGTTGCCGACGGTGATGAGCGGCTCGTTCATCCAGGTGTCGGGGGCGAAGGTCCACGCCAGGAGCCACAGGACCGGATCGTGTCCGCGATACGAAGCGTTCCCTGTTACGGAGACGACGATATCGCGGGCGACGGTGTCCAACGGGGGCCAGCGACCGTCGTGTTGCAGGCAGAGCCCGCGGATGGCGGTCACGTCGAGATCCGGCGGTAGCTTCGGCTCCTGGGCCGACGCGAGGATTGGCAAAAACGCGGCGAGGATTAGGACGATCCGTGACATCACCTTGACACCTCCCGACCGACGCCAACCCCCGGTCGAATCCAGGTGGCCGGGCGGGGTTCTTTCCTGCCGGGCGGATCGGGATCGTTGGGCGGTTGCTGACGACATCGCGCACCGGGATTCAACAGCGAGATCGTTTGCCGGCCGTTGCCCCGGCCCGCGCCGTGAGCGGAATCGTCGCCCCCTTGAAGCCTTCGCTGGTCGTTCACGCGAACCCCGAGAACGACGATCATCCCGGCCAGCAAACCGAAATAGCCCGCGAAGACGATCGGTTGTCCGGGGTCCCTGGCGACGCTCAGAACACTCGTAGCCCGCTCCCCCGTGAGCTGATAGCTCGATTGATAGAGCGTGTAGCCGCCGTAGGAGGTCGGATGGTTCATGCTGATGATTCGGCCTTGGGTCCGGCCGTTGGCCGGGTCGGTGATCGTGACCTGACTCTCGAAGGACCGCGGACGGTTGCCGCCCGGATACGTGCCGACGGTGAACTTGGTCAGAGCAATGGAGAAGCCAAGCGGGACCTGCTTTTCGGCATAGAGAAGCTCGTAGGGTATTCGGTCGATGGTCAGTCGTCGGGGCTGCGATTTTCCCAGCCACATTTCGCTGCTCTCACCGCCGGCTTCGATCTTCAAGAGGACCGCGGGCATCCGGGTTTCTCGGATGGGATCGGCCAACGTGACAGCGTGTTCCATCCGGGCATGGTCGAAGCGTTGGGCGATGGTGAGCCTACGCCCCGGCCAAGGGGTCTCTACAGGCTCGCCGAGGCGAGCCTCTTGCGTCGTGACGATCCCATCTGCGGCTGTAAAGCGAAGGCGCAGTTGGTCCGCCGGACCGAACAGCACTTCAATCGGGGTGCTCGGTTCTGTGTCCACCTGAGCGCCCGATGCAACGAAGATCAGGTTGAGATTCGAGGTCGCGGTTCCCTTGTGCATGGAGGCGAAATCCGGGAACCGTGCGAAGGCGGTACGCTTCTCCGTCCCGCTGGGGCCGATGATCTCCGCCTGAATCGCCGGGTTCACCGGACGATCTGAGGCGTTGGTGATTTCGTTGTTCGGGCCGACCGTGGCGTGGTTGAAGTATCGTAAGACCCGGATAGAGTACCCAGTGCCACCGATCGGCACCGCCTTGTCCATGCACTCCTCGACGGGTCGCTCGACGGTCGCGCCGGCAACGTCGATCTTGACTGTTCCGACGGACGACGCCGCTTTCTCCGAAGAAGGCTCAAGGAGCTGTTTCAGCTCCTCAACGGTAGCGACCGTTCGCAGGGCGACCGCGACTGGTCCAAACTGTGCGGTTTCTCCCTCAAGGACCCAGGTTTTGTCTTCGTGGTCCGACGACGCGAGGGACAGTTCGACCGCGGCGCGGGGTTGCGGGTTGTCATTGACGATCCGCTCCGATGGGACGCTATCCGGCAGGTACTTCTCAACGCGAACCCGCACGTCGCCCAGGGCGACCGATGCGTCTTGAGGACGCTCCGCGACGGTCAATCGCCCGAAGACTTTGGGGTTCAGGTCCACGGTGGAGGTGGTGGAGTTTGCACGATTTGTCAGCGCCAGCGTTTCCGCCGAGACATGGAACTCCTTGAGCGTTTCGCCTTCGAGGATGGAGACCTGACCCTCGATGCCGAAGTGCTTGGTGACCAGCGCCCCGCCGAGGATCACAAGGATCGAGGCGTGGGTCATGACGAACCCGATCTGTCGTTTCGAGAACGGATAGCGCACGACCACGGCCGTGAGGACGTTGGCGGCCAGGAGGAAGAGCAGGGCCTCAAACCACGAGGACTGGTAGAAGGTCAGCAACGCCTGCTCAGCGCCGTGCATGGATTCGTAGACCGTCGCGCAGGCCATGGCGACCAGCAGGAGCACCAACACGACGGCCGCAAACCACAGCGATCCGACGACGTGCAGTCCACGTCGTACTTTGTTTACGGATTGAGTTTGCATGGTTTCTCAAGCCTCAAAGAAAGTATGGCGCCGCTCCGACCCTGAGCGTCCCGTTCCCACAGCGACCGCCGGCCCACCGGCAGCGAGTTATTCCCGGCCCGGGACTGCCGGATGACTGCACTGCACGCCGCGTACCAGCGTCGCACGTCTTCGAAGCGGAAAAATCAGGCTTTTCTGGGGCGTAAGGGCCACTCTACGGGCGGATTCTCCGCGGTTTTTGCGGCGCGGCGTTGGGACGGGCCGTGTTGGGCAGATGGCCGCCGTACTGCTCGTCGCGGTGTTGTTGGCCGTGACACACGAGGGTGCAGCTTCCGGCGAAGCGTCCCAGGTCCTTGAACTCCAGCCGGTGCGTGGTCGGTTCGGGCCGGACGATCGTCGTGTCGAAGTTGATCAGGTGAGTGTGGTCGGACGTGGACACCTGAGTCGTGCTGATGCCGTGGGGATCGTGACACGCCGAGCAAGGCGTGCGCTCTTCGACGATGTGTTTGCGATGTTCAGGGAAGCTCTGCTCCGACAGCACGATCGAGCGTTGGTGACACTTGTAGCACATCGCGTATTCGTATTCCGACTCGGCGTTGTCGTCGAGGATGGTGTAGTTGCGTTCAAGGAGGAAGTCGTGAATGGAGCCGTGCGGGCCGTCGGGTCCACCGCCGCCCATGCGCCGACCGGCGTCGTTGTTGTGGCAATCGGTGCAGCGGATGAGCGATCCACGGGCGAGACCGGGGACGAGGCTGACCGTGTCTGCACTCGGCGACGACGCCACCAGCGGATGGAAGCTGGGATTGGTGGGGCTGAACTTAATCCGTAGGTTATTCCCGGCTGCCTCTCGCAGGATTCGACCGGGGACGGGAACGGCACCGTCCCCGTGGCAGCGGAAACAAACTTCATATTCGTATTGTGCCCGTTCCACAAGAGCGCCGCCGATGTTGACGCCTTTCACTTGCGAGAGGGTCGCTCCGATGGGGACATATCCGGAAATCGGCGGTTGCGAGGCCGCCGCGTGCGGATTGTGGCAGTCGGCGCACTCCACGTGCGGCTGGGCCTCGGGGCGGGTTTCGGCGGGATCGTGACGCCCCGTGTAGTTCCGTGGATCGTGGGCGACGGCTTTGTCCAGCTCCGCGCGGATGTTGGTTCGGGCGACCTGACCGTCATGGCAGATCAGGCAGTTGTCCTCGTCATTGTTGAAGATCAACAAGCGCTCGTGCCCGCCGGCGGTGTGCGGGCGGTGGCAACTGCGGCAGGCGTTCTCCGCGACCGTGGTGAACGGCCAATCCGCGCCTTGCGATCCCGACACCACGGCAGTCGAGCTTCGATGCGCGCCGGCATTCCAGCCGTTCATCGTGTGGCACGCATTGCACAAAGCCCCGAACTCCCGGCGCATGACTAGAAAATCGCCGAAGCGATTATGATGGGGATCATGGCATGAAGTGCACTGCAATTGACCGGATGCGTCCAGTTTCGTCTCCCGCGGCAGGGCGGAGGGACTGACCAACTGCCGGTCCGAGGCCGCTATGCCGGAAGTGTAGTAGAAACTGATGGGATGGTCGTCCGACAGATCGGTGCCGAGGTTCGTCAATCCGGCGGGAATAAAGTCTCCTCCCGTCATGCGAATCTGCTCCGGACGACTGAGTACGCTTCCCAATGCAATCGTGCCATCATGGCAGCTCAGACAGAGTTTGCTCGATCCTGTCGGCTGGCCGGGCTGGGCATCCAGCGTCGAGGAGCGATAGATCGTGTAGCTCGACGCGGGCAGCTCCCGATTCCACAGAGGCCGGACCCCTTGGGTATTGTGCGGGGCGTGACAGAAGATGCAGACTTGGGACTCGCTCGGGGCGCGAATTCGACCGGGGCCTGATGCGGAGAGATTATGGACCGTTTCGGAAACGCGCTCCTGCGCGACGGCCGCGCTGCCACAAATGAGAAGAATAGCCCACGTTAGCCTTGCATACATTCCACTGCTCTCGATCAACGTTTTCGTTTCGGATCGCATTCGGTGCTACTTGTTTTCACCGTTGTTTATGGATTCCCTGAGGTAATCAAATACCTGGACGCGCTTGTTGTACGAATCACACACCCAAATTCGTCCGGTCGGTTCAATGAAAATGCCGCCGGGTAGCCAGAACTCTCCCGCCTTTGCACCTTCCTCGCCGAAGAAGAGCAGCAGATGACCGGTGCGGTCGAAGATTTGGACGTTCTCGAAGCGGCCGTCCACTACGTAGACGTGACCGTCGGGATCAATGGCAATCCCCTTAGGTAATGCGAGATCGCCGGGGGCGTCTCCGACCTGACCGAACGTAAGTACGGGTTCGCCGGTTCGAGTGACGGCCTGGACGCGGTGATTGCCCGTGTCCGCGACCCAGATGGAATGCTCATCGGCGGTCACGTCACAGGGGAAATTGAACTCGCCCGGTCCGCTCCCGCGACGACCGAGAATGCGCCGTAGTTCGCCCTCCCGACTGAGCACTTTGACGTCGTGGGCCACGACATCGACGACCAAGAGTTCGTCGGTCGATGCGTCATAGTGAACGGCGACCGGTCGCAAAAGCTCCTCCGGCAGTCGTAGCGTCTGCAACAAAGCACCGTCGCGGGCGGCGATGCGATGAATGGCCGGCGCCTCTGAGTCGCAAACATAAAGGGATTCTTGCGGACCCAGGCATACATCGACGGGACTGAGCAAGAATGACTTGCCGCACTGGCGGATTTTTTTGTACGTGCGGGTGGTGAGATCGAACAGGTGCAAACACCGTCCTCCCGGATCGGCCACCCATATCCGAGATCCGTCCGGCGTGCAGACGGCGCTCCGAGGGCCGTAGAGCCCTTCGGGTTTTTTCGCGCCGACGAGTGCGTCGGCCAGAGCGGCGAACGCCCGACGGGGCGGATTGAGATCGGCTGAACTTCGGAGCATGCCCACATAACGAACGCGCGGCGGATTCGGCGCATCGGGCCAGACCAACGGAGGGTTGGGTTCGGGGAAGATCGGCTTGGAGGGTTGTTGGCAGCCGCAGAGGATCCCGGGCAGCGCGGACCATGCCAGAAGAAAAACACCATGACCGTTGATCGGCGACGGTCTCGTACGGGAACAGTTGAATACGGAGAGCCGTATGGGATCATTGTTTGTGAACATAGTCTGCGTGCCTTCCCTCAAAACCGTCGCCGAATCTGGAGGTACAGACTGGAAGTCCGGTTTTTGGCGAAGTCATCCTCAAACTTGCCCAGTTCGTACGTCACGCGGACCTCCGTCTGGCGGTACAGCCATTCCAGTGCGAGATCGACGTCCACACCCTTATCGTCACCGCTCAGGGTATCCTTTCGCGCGCGATAAAGGACGGCCCCTTCGACGGTCAACGCTTTAGCGAGCGTCTGTCGGTAGCGGCCCTCGGCGGTGAAGAACTCCGTGTCGCGGTTTTGTGGACCCGACCGCTGCATGTCCGTCCATCGGGCTTTGAGTCGGGCCGTCCCGCCGGAGTCGAATTTGTGGGTCACCTCGGCGCTGAGCCGAGTGGCCTTGAAGGGGATGATTGTCGAGTCATAGTCCTCATATTCGGCCGTCAATCGGAGAGGACCGCGCTTGAACTCCGTGCCGATAGTGTGGGCGGTGATGTCCTCGGGCGTGATGCCCGTCGCCTCCGGTGGTGTGAGCGTCTGGTCCTGCTTGCGAAGTCGGTAATAGGGCGACAGACCGAAGGTGAAGTTCTGACGGAGGGCGAAGCTATGGGTAATCGTGTCCACTGTGAAGTCGCCGCCCAAGACAAAGACATAGTCCACGAGCACGGCCTGTCCGTCCTGAATATGTCCGGTCGGTACCCGCTCGATTTCCACCCCGTCGCCTACGCGGCGCAGCCGGTAATCGCGGCCCTCGTGGTAAGCCGTCGTACGATCTTCGGCGGTAATGAAAATCGAGGAGAGTACGATATTCGGGTTATCGAGCGTGATCGGGTCGGGGTCTTGGAAGGTACGCGTCTCGTCGGTCACCTCCATGTCCAGTGTGCCGCCGCTGCGGTCTTCGCGTTGAATGCGGACGTTGTAGTCGGCGAGCAGGACTCCCCAGGGATTCTTCTTGCGGTAGTCGAAAGTTGGCTGCATCCCGAAACAGAGAATGTTCAGCCCGGAATCGAAATCCTGTTGTTGGACAAAGGCGAACAATTGGGAAACCAGACTTTCATACAGCTTGTGCTCGACTGTGCCGGCAAAATAGGTGGACTGCTCACTGATCGGCGGCACGCCCGATAGACTGCCTTGCGTGCGATCGAGAAACTCGAACTGATACCATGACCGCAGTGTGTCGCTGTGCGATAGTCGTAGAAGTTCGCGAAACCTGGTCCGCTCGATGTCGAAGGTGCCCTTCTGATCGAAGAGGTTCAACTCCGAGTCCAGACGATGCTGGTTGTGGTCTCCGAAGTCAAGGCGATGTGCCAGCGCCAACTCATCCGAGTCGTAGGCGAGTTTGAACGGCTCCTCTTCCACCGACCGGCGATCGTAGGTGAACGAGAGCACGTTGTGGTCGGAGAACTTGTACGCCGTCTCGAAGCGCAAATCCTCGTTTTTCTGACTGCCCGGCTTCTCTTGCTTGTCGAGCGGCTCGAGGAGCACATTGGTATGATTGAACTGTAGAGTCGTGGGCGTCTTGGGATCGATGTATTGCCATACGAAACCGTAGTTGGTCGTGGTCGTCTGCAGACTGGAAAGGAAGGGCCGGGGCTCAAGGGAACGGTACTGACGCGCATAGACCGTACCGGGATAGGGTTTCTTTTTCAAGAAATGTCCCTCGAAGTCGTATTCGGTCACGTCGCCGTCGTCGCCGCTGGTTCGCTTTCGCCGGTCGGTCGTCTCTTCGAAGTCGCGTTGTTGCAGACCGAACAGTCCGGCGAGGGTGAACTCGAGGAGGTTGGGGTGGTAGACGGAGCCGTCGGTCTCCAGCCGGATGTTCTCCTCAAAAATGCTTTCCTTGGAGGACGTGTTGCCCGCTCCCACTTTGGAATCCTGTTGCTGGTCGCGCACCCGCGCGACATACTCCAATCGGCCTCGGACGTCGGTAATCGCGAGGTTGCGAACGCCCGTGCTACGAGTCTCCTTTGGGGGCGTCTGGCATCCCGCGATCCAGACGGCCAGCGTCGCTGCGACGGCGGAACCAAGGGTTCCCCCCCAACGTCGATGAGACGCGTCAGCGGATGCGGACGCACCTCGGTCCGCGCCGCCTTGACCGCCCTCGCTCCTCAAGGTCCGGTCCGTTTCAAGAAGAACCGATCGTTTCCTCCGTGCGGATTATGGCAGTCGACACACGTCCGCCGCTCCAACTCCGCGTGATGTTCACCCTTCGTTAGGTCGGACCGATCATGGCAGACCAGGCAGGTCGCCGTGGGGTCGGTCAACAGCAATTTCGCATATCGAGATTCGTGGTGGTGATGGCACACGCCGCAATCGTTGACCGCGACGGGACCGTGGAGGAACTTGGGCTCCGCGGCGATCGGCGCGTGACAGGCCAAGCACAATCCGTCTCGGATCGCTTTGATGGGTTGGCCGCTCTCGGAATCGTGGCAGCTACCGCAGCGGTTGTCGCGATAGGGCGGGTGCGTAAAGTAGCGCGCGGGGGGTTCGGCCCGTGTGATCGCCGGACCGAGACCGGGGACCGGTCCGCCGCCTTCGGCCGCCGTCTCCGCCGCGAGGCGGGCCTTGCCCGGTTCGGGCACCCCGTCAAAGAAGAAGGTCAGCACCCGATACTTCGTCGGTTCCGCGCATGACACGACCAGGGCGAACACTACGAACGACAGCGTCAGGGTCGCCATGACGGTTCGGGTCATCCGAGGACTTCCTCTTGCGAAGCATCGCGTCAGCCGCGGTTTTCGTCGTCTCGCGGCGGAGCGGGAGGGGTCGGTTCCGGAGGCGGTTGGTCGCCTTGCACCGGCCCGATCCCTTCTTGTATCGGCGCGACGGGCAGTTGTTGAATCTGCGATTCTGAGAGATGGTAGCCGGGCGGGAAGGCGCCGAAGCCGTAGACGCTAACGAGGTGGGCACCGTATTGGCTCACCACGAACAGGAGGTACTGCACCTTGAAGGCGTCGTGGACATATTGCTTGAAGTAGGGGATGGAAGTGGTGTCCACCGCGAGGGTTGAGGGCAGGCCTAGCGCGCCGGGGATATTGCCCGGTCCGCCGAAGCGCAGCAGTGTCTGCCCGTCGGCGTCGAACATTTGGACGATTTCCGTGGCCCCATCCACGATGTAGACGACCCCGTCGGGTCCGACGCGGACGCCGCGAGGTCGGCCGAACTGACCGACCCGGTAGCCCGGCGTCCCTTTGACCCATACCGACTTGCCCTCCCGCGTCAGCTTCTGGATCCGCCAGTTGTGCGTGTCCGTGATGTACACGAATCCGTCGGGGCTGAGGGCGATGCTGTTGGGAATCTTGAACTGTCCCGGGTCGCCGCCCGGACCGCCGAAGGTGCGGAGGACTTTCCCGGAGGTGCGGTCCATGACCACGACCTGACAGGTTTCATCGTTGTCCAGCACATACAGCTCGTTCTCGTAGACGGCCAGGTCGACGGGGTGGCACGGCTCAGGGACGTTGAAGGCGTTGACGTAGTTGTCATCCGGCCCGAAGACGACGACCTGCTTGCGGACGGAGTCCACGACGAATTTGTAGCCGAGCGGGTCGATGACGATGTTGAGGGGCTTCCGCAACCTTTCGGGGCCGCCTACCCCGAGGACGGAATACTTGTGGTTGCGGAAGTCGAGGCGGCAGAGGCTCAGTCCCTTGGTGTCGCACACATAGGCCACTCCCTCGCGCACCGCGATCCCGTAGGGCTTCTGGATCGCCCGTTGCACCACGGGTTCATCGCCGAGGACGAACTTTTCGAAGGTGCCGTGGGACGCTTCGATCTCGTCGGCGCCGCTGGCCCAGGTGAGGAACTGGACGCGGGGCTCGGCGGGCGGGGCCGGGAAAAAGAGCCAACCCTGTCCCGGTTTCGCAGGGGCCTGGCAGCCGACGAGCGACCCCGCCGCTACCAGGCAGCCCGAGAGAACCAGCCTGTTCATAAGTCGTTCGACGCGCATGGATTCACCTCGGGCGGGATTCTACCACTCCAAGACTCAGTATTCAGCAAGAGGCGTGCCGGGGAGAACAGGACGGACGGTCCATCGGGCTTGGCGTTCAGACCGGTGCGGAGACGCGTGTGGCGGCAAGGATCAGGTCGGTCGAGCGGTCGATGTCGAACGGTTCGCGGGCGTAGCTTCCCCATTCGTGGTCGATCTGCAAGCCGCACGCACGGCACGAGGCGTGCAGTTCATCGCGGCCTATGGGGTAGAGGATGCGGCTCTGGGCGTGGTAACGCCAGCCGCCTTGACGCCAAATGGTGATGTTGGACACCTGGCACCGATCCTCAACGAAGTGGAACTGGCGGAGCGAGACATACTCGCAGCCGTCGACGTTGGTGACCCGCGGACCGCGGATGCAGGGGAGTTCCTTTCGCATCGGGGCGAAGTTGAGGATTTGGATGAACAGTCGTCCGCCGGGTCGAAGACAGGCGGCGAACTGTTGAAGGGCTTGTGCGACGGCGTCGCGCGTGCCGGCTGCGGCGAGCGAATTGGCCAGACAGTAGATGCCGTCAAATCCGCCGTCGAGCGTCTGACGGAAGGAGGCGTAGGGGGCGCAGATGAACTTCACGTCAGCGCCGGTCGCGCGGGCGTGACGTCGGGCGACGTCGAGCATCTCGTCGCTGAGGTCGGCGCCGACGACGCGGTACCCTTTCTGGGCGAGTGCGGACGCCTGGTGGCCGGTACCGCAGCCGGCGTCGAGGATTCCGCCGCGGCCCGGCGGGCCGAAGACGTCGATCAAGACGGGGATTTCGCGGGCGTTCCGAGCGGCCCAGTCGATGCTGCGGTCGTACCATTCCGACGAGGTGAAGCCCGGAGTCGGATCGTCCTGTCTGGCGGGCGCTGCGGTCATGGGGGGAACTGTGCGCTTCTACGCCGCGAAATGCAACAGCCCAAGGACGGTACGCCATCCGTTGGCGTGGAGGTCGGCGGAGAGCTATGCTGACGGGCGTCGGTTTTGAAACGTGAAGGCGAGCAAGTTGCGGAGGCCGAGACGTGGTTACGATTGGCATGAATTACGCCGTGTTGAAGGGCAAGGAATCGACGTTCGAGAACGCTTTCCGCAAGGTGGTGAAGGCCATGGGCGGGATCGCCGGCCACACCGAGACGCACCTGTGCCGCGACATCGACGATTCGCAGCAGTATTTGATCGTCTCGCAATGGAGCGACAAAGGAGCGTTCGACGCCTTCATCGCGTCGGAGACGTTCCGCAACGTCGCCAACTGGGGGAAGGAGCAGATCCTGTCCGGCCGGCCCAGGCACGAAGTCTACAGCGGGACGGAGGCCTGAGCCGAACTCGACATGGACGGGGCGACCAAGACGGGAGCCCCGTCCCCTGATCCGCGCCTGCGGAGTGTCGAAGGGGCGCTACGGGCGGACCCGCGAGATCACCATCGACGCATCCGACGGCGTGGTCGACAACCCCTACGCCGCCGTTCAGATGAACTTCGATCTGGCGCGCTGAGCGGCGTGGACAACACCGGAGATACCCCACGATTAGGTAGGCGACTCCTCCCTTTCAATAGGGAACCTGTTTGTGCATGCGCCTCGACTGGACGACGATGGTTCCAGCAGCCAGCAGCAGCAGGGTCATGACAAGTACGCCCCACCCGGAGACCGTCGGGATAACTGCCAACCCGAATCGGGCAACGAACACATCGCCATCTGTCCCCGTGTCTCCACCACCGGGACAGGATAGCGGGTATTCAGAACGCCACAGCCCGACCCAGTACCCGTGACCGTCCGTCGCGAGGGCGGGCAAGACTTGGTCGCGGGTATCGGAGTAGGCATCCGTGTTGAGGGGAGTCGGGGCGGTCCAAGTCACTCCGAGATCGGTACTCCGAGCAAACCAGACGTCTGGTTCCTGCTCGGTTGCGGGGGTTTCACCGCTCCACGATGCAACCCAGGTGCCTCTGCGATCCGTGGTAATGTGGGGCATATGACTACGCTCCGCTAACACGCGGTGTCCGGTCCAGTGCATGCAATCCGTGCTTCGGGCAACAAAGATCGTATAATATGGGGGGATGTCTGATTGCCAAACCACGAGCCAGTTCCCGTTGCCGTCCGTCGCGACCCGGGCACCCCACTCCTCTGTTGTGTCGCTCGCAGCATCGGTGGCAATAGGGGCTGGCGCACTCCACGTCTCACCGTCATCCGTGCTACACGAAAAGACAACATCTGCGTCGCCTCCAATTGTCCCGCCGAGGTCGTCGTCGGTGCCCCAGACCGCCACCCACGTGCCCGTACCATCGCCGGCGAGGTTGGGCCCCCCGGTGTCGCTGCCACCATCAGTTGCAGCATTTGTGTTTAGACCACGCGGACGAGCCCAGGTCTGTCCGTTGTCGAAGCTGCGGGAGTACACCACATCCCAGTCCAGCATCTCGCCTAACTCCCCGTCAAGCTTGTCGCGTGAAGGCCATACCGCAATCCAGGTACCAACGCCATTTGTAGCTACGTACGGACCCCACTCGTTGGCCCACTCCTGGTTGTTGTCAATGACTGCTCTTGTATTGAGCGCATCCGGCGGACCCCAAGTCGTACCGGTACCGGTGGCGAAGAGCACATCCCAGTCGGCACCGATTTGTCCACCGAGGCGTTCGCTGTAGATGTCCTC
>Ga0315285_10004518_pt1 | contig 14420 bp, 8 predicted proteins | sample YL17G09_36_MG_FD_203698 | JGI IMG/M metagenome (GOLD analysis project Ga0315285, IMG submission 203698) | Sediment microbial communities from Yellowstone Lake, YNP, Wyoming, USA - YL17G09_36 | ecosystem: Environmental > Aquatic > Freshwater > Lake > Sediment | place: USA: Wyoming | collected...
AACGGAAAAGCGAAATTCAATCCCAATTTTCGAAACTAATGGCAAGATATTCTGGATAGCGGGCTTGAGAATTGATGAGAGATTTAAAGTAAATGATAATACGAAAAAAATTTTAATGATAGCCCTGAACTTGATTCAGGGAAAGAAAATGTGGGGGCGAGGTTCCCTCACCCCCAGAAAGTCATACTGAACCCTGAAAGTGTCATTCTGAACTTGGTTCAGAATCTCTTCAGGGCAGGCTTGTTTCAGCATCTTTTGCTTTCATCCTTAATGAGATTCCGAAACAGGTTCGGAATGACAATGCTCATACAACAGGTAATCTTCGAATGAAAATATTAGTCGATGCAGATGCTTGTCCGACAAAAGAAGAAATAATCGAAATAGCTAAGAAGTATAATTTGAAAGCCGTATTTATATCAAGCTTTGCCCATATCATTACAGTTCCCGAAGAATATGAAGTCATTACTGTCGGAAACGATAAAGAAGAGACAGACTTTGCCGTTATTAATAGGACAGGAGCAAGAGATATTGTTGTTACGCAGGATTATGGATTAGCCGCAATGGTTCTCGCCAAGAAAGGATATGCCATCTCACCCCGTGGACAAATTTATAAAGAATCCACAATGGACTCTCTCTTAACACAAAGACATTTAGGACAGAAAATCAGAAGAGCAGGCGGAAGAACAAAAGGTCCTAAAGCCCTAAAAAAAGAAGATAAAGAAAGGTTTATTATAAATCTTGAAAAGCTGGTTAGGGCTTTAATTGCAATGTAGGGAACGCATATATGCATTCCCTACAGATTCATTTTCACGATCATTTTTTTCTTCTTATCATAGGCAGGAATGACTTTTGTGGTGTCAGTCTTTGCACAATACCCCAAATCCTCTTCTGAACCGATTCCAATCAAATATCTCCCGTGATCAGACGCTCTCAGCATTTCCAATATATTATCCTTATATTCCAAATACAGCCGACTGGAAGCTGATGCAGTGTCAGAAAGTCTATAGTCAAGAGAAAATTTGTCATAGTAGTCTATAAGCTTATGAATTACAGCTCCAGCACAAACAGTGTCTTCGAGTGAAAAATAGCCCGTTCTTCCACTACAGACGAACACAACAAGCTCCTCTTTCTTTTTCTTTAAATATTCTACAATAGTATTGAGATTAGCAAAGGTGCAGATTATCATCTCTTTAGCCTTTTTGGCTTTATCAATTGCCCGCGTCCCATTGGTCGTAGTCAGAATAACGACCTTATTTTTAACAGCGGACTTCGTATATTCTTGAGGAGAATTACCTAGGTCAAATCCTTTTATCTTTTTGGCTAACCGTTCACCGCCCAGTAAGATATTTGGCATCTTCAAAGACCCCTTGAGGGTAAAAGCCCCAGTTGTAGTTAAAACAGTATAGAAACCGCTACAGCCATTTTGCAAGGCGAAACAGATTGATGTACAACATCGCAAAACATCTACAACTACTGAAGTACTTCTTGGTATTAAAGCATTCCTAACGTCTGTAGGTGTGAAAAATAATTCAATGTGAACCATAATAAGTCCTTAGATAAATTCCCTTTAAAATTGTAGATTGTAGATTGGAAATATTAAATTTTAAATTTCCAACAAATTATAGGATTTAGTGTTTAGATTTTAGAATTAATGAAGTCAAGTTATAAAATTCGTATGGTCGTATATGTAGGGGACAGGCATGCCTGTCCCCTACATATCCAGAACGTCTCTCACCGTTTTCGCAAACTCTATTGAGCGATAGGGTTTCTGGACAAAACACTTTACACCTTTATTTAATAATTTCTTTGCTATACCATTGATTGAATATCCGCTTGACAAAATTATCTTCTGAGCAGGATTCATCTTCATTATCTCATCCACCACTTCAGGACCACTCATTTTGGGCATCGATAAATCTACGATGACAAGATCAATTCCGAATTGTGTCTCTTCTCTTTTTTCCCACGCCCCCGCATAAATGTCGATTGCCTCTTCACCATCTTTCGCTAAAATTACTTTGTAACCATATTTTTCCAATACAGCATTTCCCAAATTCCTAACGATCTCTTCATCCTCAATTAATAACACGGTTTCTTTACCACCCACTACAATATCTTTAGGTATGGTATGATCTTCTTCCTCGTCCTCCGAGATCCGTGGTATATATACCTTAAGCGTACTTCCTCTTCCTACACTACTATAGACATTTATCCATCCTCCATGTTGTTTAATGATACCATACACCATTGCGAGACCCAATCCTGTCCCTTTATCAACACTCTTTGTAGTAAAAAAGGGGTCAAAAATCCTTTCCATTGTTTTCTCATCCATCCCACAACCGGTATCAGTAACACCAATTTGAACAAACTCACCCTTTAATGTATCAGGATGTGCGTTACAATATTCTTCATTAATAGAAACGTTGTTTGTCTCTATGATGATTTTGTGTTGTTCGGGCTTAACAAATGACAAGGAAGGTTCCCTCGTTTCTCTTTCAACCTGCTCTTCAATGGCATCTCGGGCATTAACAAGTAAATTCATTAGAATCTGGCTCATCTGTGACTTATCTGCATTAGCTATCCACAAACCAGGATAAAGAGACGTCTCAACAGCAATCTTGGGATCAATTGTCCGTTTGAAAAGCTTGACGGTATCTTCAACACAAGAATTAAGGTTAATAGGCTTCGGCATAATTGTCGTTTTTCTGCTAAAACCCAAAAGTTGCCGCGTCAGATCCGCAGCTCTTTCAGAGGCTTTCTCAACTTCTTTGAGTCTTGTATAGAAAGGATGATCGGGGGAAGCCTCCAATAAAAGCATAGAAACGTTACCGAGAATTCCTGTCAATACGTTATTAAAATCATGAGCAATACCACCAGCAAGAGTCCCTATTGACTCCATTTTCTGTGAATGGCGGAGCTGGGCTTCAATATTCTTTCTCTCCGTGATATCAATAATATTTCCAAATACGCTGGGGTTACCCTCATAAGTCACAAGGTGTGAGTGTACTTCCCCCCACCCAACTGTCCCATCCTTCCTTATGAATCTTAATTCGTAACGTGGGGGGGCTTCCTCTCTCGCAAAGCGTTTTTGATACCTCTCGCGAACCATAGTAATATCTTCAGGGTGAATAAACTGAATGAGATCCTTACCGATAAGATTCTCAACCGCTTCATTAACCATATCTGCTAAGATTTTATTAGTAAATAGGATTTTCCTATTTTCATCGATGACATAAATCCCCACTAAGGAATAATTAATCAGAGTCCTGAGTCGCTCCTCATCCTCTTTTAATTTCTTTTCCATCTCTTTTCGAGCGGTAATATCATTTGCTACGCAAAGCACATTTTTAACATTCCCCTTCTTATCTATAACCGGATAGTAAATTTGTTCTGCTGGAAATTCTTCCCCACTTTTTCTGGTAAAATTTGTTTCAGACCTTATCGGTTCTCTACTCTCCCTCACTTGCCCGACAATCTCAGTTAATTGAGCCAGATAATCAGACCCATACAGATGCCCTATAGATGTTCCTATAATTTCTTGCTCATTATAACCAAGTATTTTCTCGGCGCCAGGACTGAATGATTTTATAAGATTATCTTTGTCTATTGTAATAAACGCCTCTTCTTCTGCCGCTTGAAGAATAGAGCGAAGATTAGATTCACTTCTTATCAAAGCCTTATTCCGTCTCCTCACAACGCCTAACAGAATAATACTCCAAGTAATCAGTATAGCCACAATACCTATCAGGGTTAAGAAAATAGAAAGCACATAATTTAACCACATCGGAAGACCAACACGTCTTCCAAACCATTTATCATATATCGCCTGGTATTCTTTGTTAGTCTTAATTGTCTGAATCGCAAAATCAAATCGGTCTCTTAACTTAAAATTTCCTTTACTTACAGCTATGACCCTTGCTGGCACGAGAACTCTTTCCCCAATTATTTTGACATTATTATAACGATGTTTGTGGATGAGATATTGCCCTGTATAGAAATTTCCCAAAAAGGCATAGGCATCGCCACTAACTAATAGCTTCAACGCCTCTTCTTGACTGTCAACAGGAATCCTGATGGAATCAGGACAAAGCCCAATTAATTTCATATGGGCAACATCCTGGCTTTCGACTGCAACTGTATGATTCGCCAAATCGTGAATACCCTCTATCCCAGATGTATCCTCTCTCACAAATATTACCAAATAACAATCAAGTATGGTCTGAGTGGTAAAATCATAATAAACCTTCCTTTTTTCTTCAGCCGACATACAAAGGGCATTAATCTCCCCTTTCTTGAGCGACTCAAAGGCTCTTTCCCAAACCATTGGTTTCCACTCGATGTCTATACCCATCTCTTTTGCACAAGCGTTCAAAACATCTACATTAAATCCTCGCACCACTCCGTCTTCTTCGAATTCATGAGGAGGATAATACTTATCAATCCCAACTATGATTTTCTCTTTGGCACCTAAAACACAAAAGGTGCTCTGGGATAGTATAATTAGAACTATGTAGATAAATTTTACAAGACTATTTCTTTTCATCTCGACAGTTCCCACACATCTATTTTTGTGGAGTAGAGACGCAATATATTGCGTCTCTACTATTATCGGCTGATTTCCAAGATTTATTACACGGTAGGAATTTTAAAATCCTTGACAAAATACTCTTCTTGGGAATAATTTCCTACGATTTATTGTAAATTTAAAATTTAATATTTCCAATTTTCTATTTCCAATTTTTTATATAGGGTATTTAATATGTTTTCCTTTAAAAAAATCTCTGCATCCATTATCTCTGTAATTTTATTCCTTTTTCTTTCTAATTTGATTATCTCAAATGATAATAAAAAAAAGGAAGAAACCGAAAAGGAGAAATTGTCCCAACCATTAGAAGGAAAGAAATTAAGAGATGCAGAATTAAGTCAGGAAGTCCAATTAGAAGTGACTCTTCCTGAAACCGAAGAAATCAATCTTATTGAAGAGGACGGTGCATTTAAGTTAGTCAAACCCGAGGGCAACCTCACTGTAAAAAATATAACCGTGACCAAAGGAGTCATTAACTTTAGTATTGAAAATAAATCAAAAAGAAAACTCAGCTTTGTCCTTGATAGACAAGGAGCAGAACAGGATGACCATATTCTAATATTGATTTTAAATCCCGGGGAGAAAGTCTCACATAAGGTCGCTCTGGAAAATGGTTCTTATTCCTTTTACTGTCCTATTAATCCTACTCCTCATTATACTTTAATCGTATCTCAGATAATAAAGAAATAGATTTGTAGGGGTTTGATTTATCAAACCCAAATACTCGGGCGTGATAAATCACGCCCCTACAACTAAATTAAAGATTCGTAGGGAAGTTATTTAATGTATGCAATTTTACTTGCCGCCGGAAGCGGTAAACGCCTTTATCCTTATACAAAAAAAATTCCTAAATGTATGTTAGATGTGGGCGGAAAACCTATTATCTGTCATCAGACAGACAAACTCCTTAAGTGCGGGATTCATAACATCGTCGTAGTAACCGGTCACGGTTCGGACAAATTAAAATCTGCCTGCGGTCAAGACATCGCCTATATCCATAATAAAGAATATGACACAACCAATAGCCTTTATTCTCTCTGGCTTGCTCGTGAATTTGCCCAAAATGGATGTCTGATTTTTAATGCTGACGTTCTCTTTCACATTAATATCTTGAGAAAACTCATTGAAAGCGAATATCAGGATTGCATAGTAGTTGATCTCAATCAAGGTGATGATGAAGAGGCAATGAAGGTCAAGGTTTTCGACCATAGAGTCATTTCGATAAGTAAAGAGCTTAAAAGGGGTGAGTATCAGGGGGAAAACTTAGGATTAATCAAGTTGAGTGCAGGTGGAGCAAAGTTTCTCTTTGAAAAAATTAATGAGATAATATCAAAAGGAATTGTTAGGGCTTGGGTTCCTTATTCTATCGATTATATAGCTAAGGAGTATAAAATCAATGTTATTTCGACCGACGGGTTACCCTGGATTGAAATTGATTTTATTGAGGACCTTGAACTGGCAAGGGAAAAAATCTTCCCCCAGCTTGATAAAAATACTTGAAAACAATAAAAATTATGCGATAGGATTAATTAATATTGAACATAGTAAATTGTGCAAACTTACGAAACTTTTATTAAGTCTATTGTAATGTGGAAACAGTCTAATTGATAAGTAGGGGCGAGGTAACCTCGCCCCTACAGAAAAAGGGGGATAAACACAAACCAGTTAATATTGAAAATGAAATTTATATTACAGAAAATCTTATTGCTTTAATTGTATTGTAAATAGTTTTAGAATAAAACATTCAAAAGAAATGGTATATGTTTTGCTCTTTTAAATTCTCAAAAGATACCTGTAAAAAATAAGGCGATTTAAAAGAGCAAGGATTTTTACGCACAATATTGATTTGTAATTGGTTACAAAATTGAATAATGTGCGGAACAGTTTAAAACCGTTCCCTACAAATTAAGAAGTGCAAAAATTTGACACATTTTCAATTGATTTTAGTTGAAAGTGTGACATACTTAAAGTATTCTCACTTCTACCTTCCTTAGTTGGTAGCTTTACTAAATTGCAGTAAAATGCATATTTAGTAAGTTACCGATGAAACACCCCCCTGGGGTTATGGTCCTCCCCTACCATAACCCCAAATTTTTTATACCAAAAATTATTTCATATATTCTATTAAATAGTCGGTCTTGAAAAACCTTATTTTTGTAATTAATAGTAAAGTGTGTTCGTTCATTAACACATATTTGTTACCAATCATACTAAAGCTCTGAAAGAGCGACGTATTTTAGCCTATGGCGAAAGCCATAGGTCTGGAAGAGAGCAAAGAGGCATAGAAGCCCTGTAAGAGCGAAATAAAAATTAACACACTTTTTTTATTTTTAACCAGAGCTACGCTCTGGGCTATTATACTTCGGGCTTTCAGCCCTAAAAATATTATGTCTCAATTTGCAAGCTTTTTATCTTTTCTTACTATTTTCCTTGCAAAATATATCTACTCCCTGATTAAAAATGTCAGGGACAAGTCTTTTTTACTCTACGTCTAACTATTTTCAATATGCTAATCACTTTTTCAAGACCGACTAATTATTCTAATAGAAAAAAATGGGGATAGATAATTTATATCTATCCCCATAGTTCCATTACTAATGAGATTCAGAAACAAGTTCGGAATGACATTCTCCTTATCCTGTCATGCTGAACTTGTTTCTGAATCTCTAAATTATGTAAGGGCGTATTGCTATACTCACTACTTTTTCAATCTACTGATTTTTCTTTTCAGATGAGTTACCCGTATTATCTACATTTCCTTTATCTTTAGTTTTCTGCTCAATAGGTTTTTTATCTTTGGTTGGTTTTTGTGCCTCCTGCTTTTTCTCTTCAGGCTTCAAATCCTTTTTGAGAATCACCTTCTCATCAGGCTTACTGCCCCGATACAACTCTATCTTTGCAATGTCATCAGTTTTAAAATCTTTCGGGATTAACCCAATAAATCCACCAGTTTCATCATAAACAACTTTCTTTTTTTGGATGAATACGTGAATGTGGATATATACCTTAAATTCGAGATTTAATATAAAATTGCCTTAGAGGGCAGGGAGGAATTATTTAAAACAAATATAGGCAATCTATCTTTTGATAATTCTTTTAATTTCAATGATTAATATCGCTTATTCTTTGTCATAAAGTGCCGCATTTTATATTTGAATAGTTAAGAAATCAGTATAAAATTTAAAAAGTGTAATTTAGCTTATATTTTTTCTTTGCTTAATAAGAGAAAAAAGTATTAATAATTAAACATTAATTATATATGTATTCTTTTAGATTATTTATTAGGTTTATTATAGCAATTTGAACATTGTATAAAAAAATTAATCATTAAAAACAAATTTTATTAAACCTTTTAATAAATTATATTGTCTATATAATTTGATTGATAAAAAGGAGTTGGTGTCAAATGAAAAGACCGTTATTCAAAATTGGTGAAATAGTGGTCGATCCTCAGCTTGGACTTTGTGGTGTGAGTGGTCTTAATGTCTTGCATCTCGACGGGAAAGAAGAATTGTATTATGTCCTCAACTCAAATAATACAAAAATAATGGTCCCCGAATCCCAAGTGGTTAATCGAGGATTGAGAAAACCTGTTACTAAAAAGGAGGCTTTGGGCATATTAGATAGCCTTACTCAGCCCGTTGAATGTAGAAAGACTTTCATGAGAGAGCAATACCCGAGAGATTATGCTATACTAAAGGCGAAAGATCTCCGTGGAATTAGTCGACTTCTGAGAGAATTGGTTATATTAGAAAGAAAGTCAATGCTGACCAAAAGATATAAAGCTATCTCTTATGAATGCAAAAATATCTTGAATAAAGAACTCGCATATTCCCTGAATCGCTCTAAAGAAGAAGTGTTCAATAAAATTAAGCAAAATTTAGCCAAATTACTAAAATATGCAACTAAAACAAAACAAGGGTTAAATTAATCTCTCTGAATGAACTTAAAAAAACTCTAAACAATAACCCCTAAATCCTAAATGAATTCAAAATCATAAACATAAAACGTTTTGAATTTTGAGTTTTGGGTTTGTTTAGAGTTTAGTATTTAGAGTTTATAATTTAATTGGCAGTTGTCCGTTTTACATTTTAAATTTTCTTATAAGGAGTGCTTCCGAAGAGCATTCCTTTTTCTTTTTTAGGGGTCAATCTCTATAATTATCAAAATATTCCTTAGATGTGGGCAAATGCCCAAGAAGTGCCGTAATCGCCGCAACTTCACTCGAACCCAGATAAGCCTGCACGGAAGGTGGTCCTAATCTTGATTGAAAATTCCTCGTGGTTGTTGTAATCGCAACGGCATTATTCGGTAATTGTCTCTTATTCCCCATACATAATCCGCAACAAGTAAGCGTGACATAAGCACCAGCATCGACTAAATCTGATAAATACCCCTCATTCGAAATCCTCGAAAGGATTTGTTGAGAAGCAGGAGCTATATAAAAGTTTATATCAGACCTTACTCTTCTCCCTTTAAGAATTTTCGCCGATGCTCTTAAGCTTTCATAGTGTCCACCCACACAACTACCTATGTATACATCTGTGACCTTTGTGCCACCGACCTCATCAAGAGTTGCCACATTGTCCGGATGGTGTGGTTTCGCAACAAGTGGTTGTTTTATTTCATTCAGTGGAATCTCTATTATAGCTGAATATTTTGCATCTTCATCCCTACTGAATAATTCCTTTCTGCTCAACCATTCTTCAAATCTTTCAAGGCGTCTTTTCAATTGCTCTGATTTCTCGAAATTGTATCTCCACTTAAGATATTCATAATCTTCTCGAATCCCTGCAATGGTTTTATCATCGGGTGGAACCGTAGCTGCAGATGCCGACCGTTCCGCAGAGGCATTCGTGAAAACGTATCTATCTTCACAAGAAAAATCGCCCACACCTTCCATTTCTAATATTCTTCCATTAAAAATACCTTTGCCTAAACCTAACTTTTCTGCATAAACAACGATTGCAGAAACAATATCTCTCGCCGAAATCCCCGTATTGATTTTACCTTTAAACTTCACAAGAATTGATTCATCCATTGTAATTTCTAAGGAACCAAATTTCATAGCTGTTGCGACAATATCGGAACCCGCCGGAAAGGATATACCTCTCTCCGTCCTCGTATGAGAATCTCCCCCAAAAAGAACTTCGTCTGGCAAGACGAAACGATTTGATAATGTGTGTAAGACCCCTTCTCCGGGCTTGAAACAAGTTCCACCATGTTTTACTGTAAACTCAGAAAGAAAATTCTGAACATTGCATTCTTCAGCAGTGGGACTTTCACACGTGTGGCATAGAGATTGTAAAACATAGTCCGCCCCAAATTTTCTTCCACCCACCATCGCCTGATACTCCATATATGTCATAGGTCCAGTAGTATCTTGCGAATAAACTCCACTAACTTTTATCTCAGCAGTCTCACCCGGTAATATTGTCTTAATACCATCTAATCTATTCAATCCGACAATTTTTTGAGCAAGTGTTTGCGGTCTGCGTTTTCTCTCTTCCCTCCTCATAGCTTCAACTTGCACTTTTTTAAATTCGATACCATTCTTGACACAAGCCTCACGCGCCAGCGTAGCAAGGTATTTAGCAGATGCATAATTATTCATACCACCAGCAGCAAGTTTCGCTTTAACAAATTCTGATAAAGGCTTGAATGAGACAATTTCTTTATCATTGGCAAAAACTTTAAAACTATCTAAATCAACTTTTATTCTATCTCCTTCTTTTATCCCAGAAGTATCGCACTGGAGAGCCAATACCCCTGATGCAATTAATGAGTTTTCAAATATCGGCGCAATACTTTTAGCAATGACTACGCCCCCTTTTTTAATATCAGGTTCCCCTTCAACAGATTTCCCAAGAACTTGCAAAACATTATAGGTTGCTGATTTCCTTGACGAACCTTCACCAAATCTTTCACCTCCAACTAAAAAAACAGACTGTCCCATACTCTTTAATTTCGATAATCTTTCAAGAAAATTAGCCTCATCGGGTCTCCCTTCCATAATATATTTACTATGCAAGGGTAAATCTGTCCTTGTACCTGCCCTTTTTGCAGGTGATAAATGGTCTGTGGATATACTGTCTCTGACTTTTATGGCGATGCCCTCAAATATCACTGGGAATTCCCAATCCTCTTTCCATTTCTCCTCTGCCAAATCCCTTAATAAGTTCTTGGCAATATCAGCGGTTTTCTTATCATTCAATAAATCTGCCACCATATTAACTTCATCTTTGCTTACAAATATGGTCTTAGATAAAAACTCACCTGCTATTTTTGAAATATTTTTGTCATCAGAACTTAAACAATAAATTAACCAAAGGGTTGCAACACCCCCTTTCATATCCCCTAATAATTCCAATGCCTTCACAGGCGAAAGTATTTCGGACTTCTCTTTGCCTAAGGCTATCTTGCCAAGAACCTCTGCCTTTACCTCTGTTTCCGGGAAAGAGCCTCTTTTTACTTGAGTAGAAATCAGATACAATATTTCTTTGGACAAATCTTCACTCAATCCTCTAATGGTTAATCCTTCCGCTAATATTTTTACTTCCTCTTCAGCAAGAGGTTTAGGCTCAAGTCCATATTGAGATTTTCTTGTCTCTGCATTCTTGTGATATTTCTCAAGCATCGCTTTTAACTTACTAATATTTTCACTATCCATTTTTGCCCTCCCTATTGATAATCGAAGAATGTTTCACGTGAAACATTCAAGCTATCTGATTCAAAATCAATCTTATACTAATATCGTGAGATAAAAAATACAAACTTTATCCTGTTAAATATTCTTCTTTCTTATATGTTTTCCCTCAAAAAAATAATACGCACAAATATCCTAATGTCAATATTCTTGTTAAAAATAATTTCTTGAATATTCACCAAATATTTACTATCTGATATTCCGTGAAATTAAAATGAAAAACTTTTTCTTCAGACACTTGTTTACAATCGGATTTGCTTTCCTGTTTATATTTTTCCTTATTTCTCTCTACTTAATGAACACAATGTATATAATATTTTATTTTGTGCTTCTTTATCCCTTTCTCATTTCATTTGTTGTTTTCTTCGCAGCGAATTCCATAGGGCATCTCTTGTTTTCAAGAGCCTTCCAAGATAATCACACAGCTATTGCCAGAGAGTGTCTTTTTACGGCTCTTGGTCTAACATTTCTAATATTTTTTGTAATTATTCTGGGAGCATTCTCACTCTTCAAATATCTTAATTGTTTTATAATTTTGATAATCATTTCTGCCTTCTCATACAAAAGAATTCTTACCTGGTGCAAAGAATTGCAAATTCACTCTCCAATTAATCTTAAAATATCTGAGATAACATTACTCGTCCTTATCGTCGTATCCGCATTAATTCATTTAATCAATAGTTTGGCACCACCAATTTTTTATGATGCTCTTGAATATCATCTCGCCGTCCCTGAAAAGTTTCTACAAAAAGGCGGGTTCCATTTCATTCAAAATAACGTTTATAGTAATTTCCCATTCAATATTGAAATGCTTTATTTGATAGGATTGCAGAGTGGCAGAGAAATCGTTCCAAAACTGATAAATTTTTGCTTTTACCTACTTAATTTATTAGTTATCTATTCCATCTGTCATTATTTAAAAACACCGAGATTAATCTCTCTAATAGCAGTATTATTGTTCTCGACATTCTTTATAACCAATTCTCTGACATTATATTGTTATATCGAACTCGGAATAACTTTTTTTATTCTATTGCTGTTCTATACGTTTCTACATTGGATAGACTCACGAAAAATTGAAGATTTCTTGGTTCTCTCAGTACTATCAGGAGTTATCATTGGTTGTAAGTATACTACGATTCTAATCTATTTTATACCCTTTTTAATAATACTCATTATCGAGTTATTATTCATAGAAAAAAAGATGTCTGTTTCTATTGCCAAAATATTATTATTTATCTTTGTTACCATAACCATTTTTTCACCCTGGATTATAAAAAATCTTGTTCTCACAGGAAATCCTGTTTATCCCCTGTGCTATTCACTATTTGGAGGAAGAGATTGGTCCGTTCAGCAATCGACACTATTCACGGTCTCTCACCAACCCCACAATATTTTCTCCCCGTTATTTCTGAAAACAATTTTCAGCAGATTAGGATTAATAGGATATCTCAACATAATATTGATTCTTATTTCATTTTTCATAAAAGATTTAAAGCGAGAAATTAAGCTAATCGGTATCTACATTATTCTTTCATTTTTGTTTTGGAATTTCTTTACTCAAGGCGATTCCAGATTCTTTGCTATTAACTCACCCATTTCCATAATCTTGGGGCTTTATATCCTTTATAATCTCATAATGTCTTATCAAACAAAAATGTCATTCCCACGAAAGTGGGAATCCAGAAACAAATTTGATATAATTCTGGATTCCCGTGTAAACGGGAATGACATTTCAGACGTTCTCCCCAAAGGCTTTCATCTCTTTACCGTTTTGTTCATATTACAGGCATTATTAGGAATGGCTAATAGCTTTTTATTACAAGATAGGCATAAAATTCATAGTTACTTCACAGGCAAAATAGACGAGTTTGAATACAAAACCATAAATATCGAAGGATATCCGGCTTTAGTGAAATATTTGAATGAGTCGATTTCCCCGAATACAAAATGTATTTTTCTATATGAAGCAAGAACTTTTGGCGTTAAACAAGAGGTTTATTATAATACAATTTTTGACCAAAATTATCTTATTGAAAATCTCAAAAGATTTGCTAATGTTGATGAATTAAAGACTCAGCTTACGAAAGATGGAATTCAGTATATCATATTGAACGAATCGGAAAGAGACCGTTTCAAAGAAAGATTTTACGGAGTAAATTATTATAGGGAGCTCTTAAACAAAGAGAGAGTGTTGTTGCAAGAGCTAATAAATTCCCTCAAAATAGAAAAAATAATTATTAATGGCGACAATCCACCAATAGAAGGATTTCGGATTATGATTTATAAAATAGATTAATTGACAAAAAGAATAATGAAAATATAAATTCTTAAATATAACTACAGAGAGCACAGAGAATAATTACAATTTAAAATGTAAAACTGACAACTGACAATTTAAAATGTCATTCTGAACAAAGGTGGTTGCAATCCCTGTTTTCACAGGGACAAGCCTTTAGATTACGTTTATTCAACACAGGCTAAAGCCTGTGGCTACCTTTTTATTTTTCATTGTCGGTTGTCAAAGCCCACGATTTAAATCGTGGGTTATTGTCAGTTTTAAATTGATAATATCCTGTTCATCTTGTCAAAAAGATTTATTTTTCTCTATGTCCTCTGTGGCTATGATTTTAAATTCGATTAAGAGACTTTGATTGAATTAGTAGGAATAAAGTTGGTATAAACGAAACACTTCGTCTATAATCCCAAAACAGGACAAAAAGCGAAATATTTCGTCTATGAACGAGTTATACGCCATTGCCAATCTAAATTAGGAGACTCTATGGATACAAAAAACTATCAAGAATTCGTCAAACGAGCAGAAAAAGGCGAGATTCTTATAGGTGTTGAACCCGCTGTTGCCCGAAAGTTTTTTACTGATACAGACCACTCAGTGATAAAGGAGAAAATTGGTGAGTCATTGTTTATAGAACGCTTTTTCGTAAAAACGTGTTGGTTGCTTGAGTTTATATGTTTATTAGCAGGAATAATCGTAAGTATCTTTGCCTTGAAATGGTATAGCATTATTGCAATTCCTGTAATGCTAATAGCATCTTTTGTTTTGGGCGGAAAAGCATCCATGGGTAGACAGAAAATTGGAGGTGCTGTTTTTCTAGTGGTTATCTGTGT
>Ga0315285_10004519_pt1 | contig 14420 bp, 10 predicted proteins | sample YL17G09_36_MG_FD_203698 | JGI IMG/M metagenome (GOLD analysis project Ga0315285, IMG submission 203698) | Sediment microbial communities from Yellowstone Lake, YNP, Wyoming, USA - YL17G09_36 | ecosystem: Environmental > Aquatic > Freshwater > Lake > Sediment | place: USA: Wyoming | collected...
TCCGACTGAGCCCCCAGCCGAGATGCGGCTGAAGTTCCTGAGCATTGACTACCTGCTCGATCGGACGACCGCGCGAGCGCGAGTCTCTGTCGGTCGCGGCGATGACAGCTATACCGGGGCCGCATCTACCTCGGTCGGGCGCAGCCTGGACCAGGAGCATCTCATTGCGCGCGCCAGCCTGGCGGCGGTCGAGGAGTTTCTGCGCTCGAACAGCCTGAACGGTGCACCGAGTCTGGAGTTGCAGGACCTCACCAGGTCGGCGGCCAACGGCCGGCCTTGTGTGGTGGCGACGGTCCGTGTCCTTGGAGTCAGGCAGGAGGACGATCTGCTGGGATCGGCCCTCGTGCGCGATGACCCGTGGAAGGCGGCTGCGCTGGCCGTGCTGGACGCGCTCAACCGGCGCCTTCCGGCGCTGTGCTCGTAACACCGAGCGGCCGGACGCGGATCCTCTGACAACTGAGCGGAAAGCGAGCCGGGGCCCACTTGACGTCGGGTCAGAACCGAGCGGAGCGGCTGCCTGTCTGCTAACAGCGGAATGCGGACAGAGCTATAGCTCCTGGAGGTGCTCCTGTGGGCAAGTGGACTTCGGTTCTGCTGGCGCTGCTGTCGCTGATTCTGGCGGGCGGCGCCAGGATGTCGTGGCCGTAAGCTGACGCTTAGACCCTAAGCTGTGAAGTAACGGCCCCGGCTCGCCTGATCTCGTTCCTGGGGCACCAGGGATCGCAGCCATGCGGCAGCCATCGAAGCAGTATCTGGCCTACATGCTGGTCGTGGGCGTTGTGGGGTACGGAGTGCTGGCCTGGCTGACCGCGCTCCGCTGGCGGCAGGGCACATCGGTCTCCCTCATCTGGGAGGCCGGTTTCTTTTTGGCCCTCGCCGTTTTGGTGGGGATGAACCCCAGGTTTCTGCCGGGCCGAGGCCGCGCGGCCACCACCGTCGGGTTCGCGGTTGACTATGCTTGCCTGCTGATCTTCGGCCCCGCGGTGGCCGCGTGGATCGGCGTGCTTAGCTTCGTGGTGCTGCTCTGGCGGAGTCACTGGTTGCGCCAGTTCTTCAACCACGGCCAATTGGCGCTGTCGTTCGCCGCCGCCGGATGGGCCTATGAGTTGCTCGGCGGCCGGTACGTTGACCCGGCCCACCCCGTGAGGTTCTCGCAAATGGGTCTCGCCCTGGTCGGCGCCGGCGTGGCCTATGTGGTGACGGGCAGCTTGCTGATCTCCACCGCCATCGCCCTCTGGGAGCGGGCCTCCATTCTCGGGACCTGGGCAGTGAGCTACCGGTGGGTGGCGCCGCGCTACCTGGCCCTGGCCCCATTCGGCCTGTTGATGGCCATGGTCTACCAGGTGCCTGGGCTGGGGATTCTGGCGGTAGCTTTGTTCCTGGCCCCCCTGGTGGGCGCGCGCTATGCCTTCCAGGGAGCGATGGAAACGCTGGAGGTCCACCGCGGCACCGTGTTCGCTCTCACCACCGCGCTCGGCGGATACGACGCCTATACCAAGCAGCACTCCGAGGACGTCACTCGCTATGCCCTCCTGATCGGACGAGAGATCGGACTCTCCGAGCCCAGGTTGGAGGTGTTGGAATGGGCGGGCCGGACCCATGATCTGGGCAAGGCCCGGCCCGATTGGGAGCCGATTTTCAGGAAGCCTGGCAAGCCCAGCCCGCGGGAGTGGGAGGTGATCCGCCAGCACCCAGTTGAGGGAAGCCGCCTAGTCAGGAATGTTGAGTCTCTGCCGCACACGCAGGGAAAAGTGGCCGGCATAGTGCTGGCCCATCACGAGCGGCTCGATGGCTCTGGCTATCCAGACGGCCGCCGGGCGGATGCCATTCCCTTCGAGGCCCGCATCCTGGCGGTGGCCGACGCCTACGAGGCCATGACGGCGCCGCGCGCCTATCACCGGCAGCGCTCACCGGAGGAGGCGGTAGCAGAACTCCGGCGCTGTGCCGACACCCAGTTCGACCCCCGGGTGGTGGAAGGCGCGGCCAAGCTGGTCGCACGAGGTGAGCTCCAACCGGGAGGCGCAGCGACTGAGGAGCCGGCAGTCGCCTGGGCTGAGCTCGACACCAGCTCCATCGCTCCTTTCCCTGCTCGCCGTGCCGGACGTCGCAGCCATCAGATGACCCATGGGCGTCTGTGGCTTCTGAGCCTCTATGTGGGTGGGGTGATCGCGGCCGGGGTGGTGGGTCTGGTGTGGGCGATGGGGCAGTGGCAGGGCGTGTCCCTGGGCGTATGGGGGGTGGTCTTCTTCATCGGGCTGGCAGCGGTGCTGGACCTGATGGTCGTGCCGGTGGGGGAGGGAGGGGGAGCGGCGGCCAGCTTCGCGGTGTTCTTTGCCGGCCTGTTGGTGCTGGGGCCAGGGCCCACTGCCTGCGTGGCGGCGCTGGCGGCGGCCTGGTCGGAGGGGATGGTGCGGCGGAGCCCGCCGGTGCGAGCGGGGTTCAACGCGGCCCACAGCGTGCTCTCACTGCTGGCCGCGGGGTGGGTGTACCAGGTGTTGGGGGGAAGGGTGGGGCGGATGGAGGTGAGGGCTGCGTTAGCAGCGGCGGTGGGGGCAGCGGTGGTGCTGTGGCTGCTTGAAACGGGGTGGGTGGCGCTGGCGGTGGCGCTGGAGCGAGGGGGGAGGATGTGGCGGCGGCTGTGCGCCTCGCTGGGGCCGATGTTGGCCCTGGACGGGGCTTTGGCAAGTGTGGGGTTGCTGTTGGCGCTGCTCTACCAGAGCCGCCGGGAGCTGATCGGGGAGGCAGGCCTGGCTGGAGAGGTGAGCCTGGGTGGGGGGCTGCTGCTGGCTGGGGTGACTCTTGTGCCCTCGGGTCTGCTCTACTACGCCTACCGGCTCCAGCGGCAACTGGGCGAGGCCTACTCCCAGAGCGTGCAGGCCCTGGGGGCACTGATGGAGGCGAAGGTCGAGGGAAGCCAGCCGGGGCACGGGGAGAAGGTCGGTAAGCTGGCTGTGGAACTGGCGCAAGCCCTGGAGTTGCCCGGCCGCCAGGTGGAGCAGGTTCGCTATGCCGGCTATCTGCACGACCTCGGCAAGGTGGCGGTGCCCGCGGAACTGCTGGCGCGGGGCCGGGATCTGTTCTCGGGCGACCCGCCCGCCCTCCGGCTGCACCCCGAGCTGGGGGCCCAGATCCTGGGTCCAGTCCCCTTCCTGCGGCCAGCGGCCCAGATGGTGTGGACCCACCACGAGCGCTGGGATGGGCTCGGCTACCCGCACGGCCTGCGGGGCGAGCAGATCCCTCTGGGGGCACGGCTGCTGGCAGTGGCCGACGCCTACCTGGGGGCCATCGCCTCGCTTCGACCAGAGCAAGCGCTCGCCCGCCTCCGCCATGCCGCCGGCTCCCGCTTCGACCCGCAAGCCGTGGAGGCCTTGGCGGCCCACGTGGGTGCAACGGGAGCTCCCCCCGTCACCCTTCCGTCGGAAGCCAGCCCCGGTCCCGCATCGTGGCGATGAGCTCCCGGACGGCCACTGCCTGGGCCGCGATCCGGTCCGTCACCCGGTGTTCCACGGCCGTCTCGCGCACGCGGAAGAACGCGGCCTCGAGCTGCTCGGCCACCGTACCGTAGGTCTCGGCGGCCTTGGTCATCGTCCCCGACTTGGCCGACCGCCACTCCACATAAGAGGCGGTCACGCCGCCGCTGTTCGCCAGGATGTCAGGAACGATGGGAATCCCTCGCTCGTTCAGGATTCGTTCGCCATCCGGGCTGATGGGCCCGTTCGCCGCCTCGACCACCAGCCGGGCCGAGACCCCATGGGCGTTCTCGCCGGTGATGACTCCCTCTACCGCGGCCGGCACGAGCACGTCCACGTCGAGTGACAATAGCTGCTGGTTGGTGATGGCATCGCCTTCGCAGCCCGCGATCACACCTTGTTCGCTGACATGCTGGCAGATACTCTCGACGGGAATCCCGGTATCACAGTACACCCCGCCGCTGATGTCCGACACGGCCACCACTCTGGCGCCGCGATCTCGCAGGAAGCGGCACGTCCACTCCCCGACATTGCCGAATCCCTGCACCGCCACCCGCTGGCCGGCGAGCGGCTCCCCGAGGAATGCTTCACAGGAGAGGGCGGCGATGTGGGCCACTCCGTATCCCGTAGCCTCACGCCTCCCCGGCAGCCCGCCCACGCGAGGAGGCTTCCCGGTGACCGACTCGGGCACGTGCGTCTCCCCGTAGATCACCGCCATCTCCGAGGGAGAGCTGCCCAGGTCGGGCGCCGGCACGTAGGCGCCTGACATCAGCTCCCCACGGATCATGTGGACGTATTCCTTCACCAGGGCAGTTCGGTTGGCGCCGGAGAACTGCACGGGGTCGAGCCGGATGGCCGACTTCCCGCCCCCGAACGGGACTCCCACCAGCGCAGTCTTGTAGGTCATCAATTCCGCTAGTTCCCGGGTGTCCTCCAGCGTAACCGTGGGCCAGATGCGCAGCCCGCCCTTGGCTGGGCCGCGCGCGGTATTGTGCAGCACCAGAAAAGCGTCCGTGTCCACCAGGCCCTCGGGGTACAGGATCAGGTTCAGGCTGAATACGATCTCCTTCTCGCTCTTCGACAGCAGGCGTTCGGCTGCTGCCGGGATGTCGAGGCAGGTCTTCACTTGCTCCAGGTCTATGCTCGCCACGTTCGCTCCCTCCAGCTCTTGCGCTGCCTACTCGGTTATCCCACCACTCTCATGCCACGAACGGGGGCCGGCGCGTCATTCAGCCGTGGCAGATCGAGCAGCACCCGATCCCCGGCCCGCCAGACGCGTCGCACCGGGAGCTTGCGCCAGAACCCCTCCTCCGTCACGGGTGCGATCAGCGCGGTGGGGCCGGCGCGCAGCGCTTCCAGCAGTTCTCGCCGTTGCGTGTCACCGAAGGTGGGCACCGGCCGCTGGAGGACGAAGTTGACGGTCTCGGGGCGAGTATCGTACAGCACGATGCGGCTGCCAGGCAGCTCTTGCTGCGCTCGCTGAGCCAGTTGGGCGCTGCCGCCGCCCAGGTAGGGCGAGAGAACCGGCAGAATGCCGAACAGGACAGCCGCCACCACGACCACCTGGCCGGCCACCAGCAGGCCCAGACCCACACGCGCGCGACCCAAGAGCGCGGCGGCCGCACCCGCCGCGATGACGCCGTAGCCGATCATCCAGACCGCGACCGGCAGAACCAGCGCGCGCGCCTGTTGCGCCGCGCCGACACGGGCGCCCAGCCGCGCGCCGGCGGCCGGCAGGAGGGCGACCGCAGCCGCCAGCACCACTGACCCGATCAGCACCGCCAGCCAGGGCCCTCGCCCAGGCCGCTCGAGCCGGCGGTCCAGTTCCGCACCCACCAGCAGCGCCATGGCCGGGAAGAGTGGAGTCACGTACCCCGGCAGCTTGGTCGCTACCAGGGAGAAGAGGACCAGAACGTAAGCGATCCAGATGATGCTGAGCCGGCGCCAGAAGCCAGCGCTCTCGCTGCCGGCCCGCCGCACGGTGATGAAGGCGGAAGGCAGGAACATCACCCACGGGAAAAACGAGACCGCGATCAGCGGGAGGTAGATCCAGAACGGCCCACCGTGGCCCTGCATGGGCTGGACCATCCGCCTGAGGTGTTCCTGGAGAAACAGAGTGGAGGTGAACGCCTGCCCGTGGCGCGCGTTCATCGCCAGGAACCACGGCGCGGCGATGGCGATGAAGATGGCAAGCGCGAGATACAGGAGCAGGATCGCAGATGGACGAGTACGCCGCCCGCCAGCGATGCCGATCAGCACATCAAGGACCACGATGCTCAGGCCGATCAGACCGGCCAGACCCTTCAACAGCACTCCGAACGCGAAGCAGGCCCCAAGCCCGATTGTGACCATGATGCCGGGGCGAGTGCGCCACCTCTCATAGGCGAGCAGCGCGAGCACGGTCAGACATGTCAGCGGGACGTCCATGATCCCCATGCGGCCGATCAGCACCATCTGGAGCGAGGTGGCCAGGGCGATCCCGGCGAGCAGCCCGGCGCGCCGGCCCCAGGCGCGGGCCCCGATCCGGACGGTGAGGACAACGGTCAGGATCGCCAGCAGGGCCGCAGGCAGGCGCGCCGCGAATGGATGCGCACCGAGGACACGGAAGCTGGCCGCGGCTAGCCAGTAGAGGAGGGGTGGCTTCTCCAGGAAGGGCCCGCCGTTCACCCGCGGCGTGACCCAGTCGCCGCTGGCCAGCATCTCGCGCCCGGCCTCGGCGTAGAGGGCCTCATCTCGGCCAAAGAGCGGGAGGTGCCCCAGCCCGCCGAGGAAGAGCAGGACCGTGGCCGTGATGAGCAGCGCGAACGGCGCCGCGCGGCCCTCCGGCAGGCTCAGGGCCGCCCTCCTCGCCATCGCGAGGAACACCCCGAGCGGAGCCGAGGGGCGGTGCAGGTCATCCCGTCTCACGCCAGGCTTCTTCTACGCCCCGGCGTCCGGACCTGTGGGAGCCCCGTCCCCGGGGCCACCGCGCCTGGCCCGGGCGCGCGCCCGCGACAGGACCCACTGCCCAACCGCGATCCCGACCATCGCTCCTGCCCACACGTCAGACGGAACATGGTCTCCCACCATTACCCGCGCGGCCGCGACGATCGCCGCAACGGTGAACAGCGGGAGGCGAAGCCACGGGAACCCGCCCGCCAGGACGAGCGCGATGGCGAAGGAAGTGGTGGCCTCTCCCGATGGGAAAGATTGTAACTCGTGCAGGCGCAGGTAGCCGAGCCAGGCATGGGGCGGCGCCGCTGTGACCCACGGGCGCGGCCGGTGCACGAGCACTTTGAGCACGTTGGCGCCGATGCCCGAGAGGGCGAGCGCCAGCAGCGCCCAGCCGGCGACCCCTGCCGCGCGGCTCCGCAGCACCGCGCCGACCACCACTACTGCCAGCAGCGCGGCCGCCTGCACGTAGCCGATCCCAAGCCAGCGCACTGTGTGACGGATGAAGTCCGCGAAGTGGGTGGAGTGAAGCGGCCTGACGGCGGCCATCACCGGCCCATCGAGCGCGAGCGCCAGCCCGAGCCCGAGCGCAAGTGCGATCCACACCCAAGGCGCACGGCGCGGTGTCGCCGCGCTCTCTCCTCCGGTCGGTGATGCGGTGATACTCAAGGAATCCTCAACTATCCGACGGGTGCGGGCCCGCTCCCTCGGCGCTCTCCGCCAGGCGCTGCCAGACGACCCGCGATGGCGCCGTGTTGATCACTCGCCCAACGCCCGATGGCTTTCCTTCAGTTGTTCGATCACCGGTATCTTCTGCGGGCACTTCGGCTCGCACTGCCCGCACTCGACACAGGCCCCGGCGTTGAGGTTCCCCTCCTCGCCGAACGAGCGGTAGCGCTGCCGGGCAGTCTCGGTGAGGCCATAGACGCGGTGGAGGTTCATGAGGCGGAAGCACTCCGGGATGTTGACTCCGTTGGGACACGGCATGCAGTAGCCGCAGCCCGTGCAATAGAGATCGGCCAGCCGCCGGTTCTCCTCCAGCATCTCGAGTATGCGCTGGCGCTCGCCGGCGCTGAGCGGCTCCTCCCGGCTGGCGGTGGCCGCGTTCTCCTCGACCATCTCGACGGTGTTCATGCCGGAGAGCGCCACCGTGACGTTGGGATTGGAGAGCACGAAGCGCAGCGCCACCTCCGGGCTACTCTTCGTGCCGGTCAGCAGGCCCTGGATCTGCTCCGAAGGGAACCCGAGTCGGCCTCCCGCCACCGGGCCCATCACGACCACGCCCAGCCCCTTCTCGTGAGCGTAGGCCATGCTCTCCTCGTTGGCGCGGTCGAGCAGGTTGTACTGGCAGGTCACGACCTCGAAATCGGGCGCCGCGTCTATGATGTCTACCATGCGCTTCGGGTCATCGTGGAACGAGAAGCCCAGGTGCTTGACCAACCCCTCCTCCTTCGCCTGGCGCGCGCCATCCACCGCGCCGCCCTTCGCCAGCACCTCCTGGGCCGAGGACCAGTTCAACGAGTGCATGTGATAGACATCAATGAAGTCTATGTCGAGGCGTGACAGCGACTGCTCGATGATCATCCGGCAGTCGTCGGCCTTCTTGGTCCGCTTCCCCCACGGCGGGTACTTGGTGGAGACCACCTTGCCCTCGCGCCTTCCCTTCAGCGCCTTCCCGATGACCATCTCGCTCTCCGCGTTGCAGTAGCCGACCGCGGAGTCGAAGTAGTTCACCCCCAGATCCATGGCGCGGCGGAGCACCGCGACCGTCTGCTCCTGGTCAACGTGCTCGCCGGCCATCTTGAACCTCATCCCGCCGAAGCCCAGGGCCGAAACCTTCAGCCCGGTCCGCCCCAAGATGCGATACTGCATTTACTCCTCCCAGGTTGTGCGGCCAAGCGCCGCCGGCGCCGGATGGCGCTTACTCAACCAGTTCCTCGCCTCAATCCCGCAGACCTACCTGAATCCGGCGCCATGGCCGGGTGCTTGCACAATCGAGCGGCGGCTGCGCACCAACGCCGCAGCCCTGGAGCAGGATCGCGGCGACGCGGCAGGCGGCCCGCCGAGTCAGGGCGAACTTCTCGCGGCAGTTCTGTGGGCGGGGCTATGGCCGACATCGTATTGCAGGGCGGCACGGTCGTTGATGGCAGCGGGAGGCCAGCCTTCCGCGCAGACGTCGCCATCACTGGCGATCGCATCACGGCGGTGGACTCGCAGGCGGCCGCGCGCGCGACCCTGGTCCTGGAGGTAGACGGACTGGTCGTCGCGCCCGGCTTCGTAGACTGCCACAGCCACTCCGATCTGGATCTGTTCGCCGACCCGATGGCAAGGGCGAAGGTGGCGCAAGGCGTCACCACCGAGATCGTGGGCAACTGCGGTTTCGGCCCTTTCCCGGTGCGGAGCGAGGAGGCGGAGCGGCAGATGTCGGCTATGCTGCCCTCGTCCTCCCCGCATTCGGCTCGGCCCCTGTTCGCCTCACTCGCAGACTACCGCGCTGCACTCGTCCGCCACGGGATGGCCGTGAACGTGGCCGCGCTCGTGCCGCAGGGCGCGGTGCGGATGAGTGTGATGGGCGGAGAGGACCGGCCCGCGCGCCAGGGCGAGCTGGACAGCATGTGCGAACTCGTGCGGCAGGCGATGGAGGAGGGCGCGGCGGGCCTCTCTTTCGGTCTCCTGTACGCGCCGGGCTGCTTCACGCCGAACGCGGAGCTATCCGCCCTGGGCCGGGTGGCAGCGGAGTGCGGTCGGCCGCTCGCGTTCCACGTACGCAATGAGTGCGATCAGTTCGAGGAGTCAATCGCGGAGGCGATCCAGGTGGGCCGGGAGACGGGCGCGCCGGTCCACATCTCTCATCTGAAAGTGGCCGACCCGGAGCACTGGGGCCGCATCGGCCGGGCTCTCGCCCGCATCGAGGAGGCCCGCGCCCGCGGTCAGACCGTGACCTGCGACCAGTACCCCTACACTGCGGGAAGCGGGCCTCTCCAGACGCTTCTGCCTCCGTGGTCTCTAGTCGGCGGAACCGGGCAGCTGCTCGCGCGGCTGGCCGATCCGGGCGCGCGGGCGCGCATGGCGGCCGCTCTCTCCGGGGCCGAACCCATCTCCGGCTGGTCCAACATCGCGCTGAGGATCGGATGGGACCGCATCGCCGTCAGCTCTGCCCCCGGCGCCGAGACGTGGGAGGGCCGACGGCTCGCCGAGATCGCAGCCGAGGCCGGCCGCGCCCCGTGCGAGATCCTGTTCGATGTGCTGCTGGCGAGCCGCGGCTCTGCGACAGGCATCTACCACCAGATGAGCGAGGAGGATGTCCGCACGGTGATGCTTCATCCCGCGCAGATGGTGGGCAGCGACGGGCTGCCTGCACCCGGCCGACCGCACCCTCGCCTGTGGGGCACGTTCCCGCGGGTGCTCGGCCACTACGTGCGGGAGTTGGGCCTGCTCTCGCTCGAGGATGCAGTGCACCGAATGTCCGGGAAGACGGCTCAGACCTTCGTGCTGCCCGACCGGGGCCTGGTCAGGGCCGGCTGCTGCGCCGACCTATGCGTCTTCGATCCCGCCCGCATCGCGGATCGAGCGACCTACGAGCATCCGACCGTACCGCCGGAGGGCGTCGTGCACGTCATCTGCAACGGCATGCCTACCGTGCTTGATGGCGCGCGGACAGATCGCAGGCCCGGCGTGTTCCTGGGTCCGGCCGGGTAGCGGACGGCCTCTCTGAAAGGCGCCCGTCGAGGCCGCGGCGAATCGGCCGCCGGTTGCGAGGGCCTCTTGCCTGATGGGCCAACTCCTTCCGAGGCAATCGCGAGGGCTCACCCTGCGGTCGGTGGTGATCGGCATCCTCTGCGCGGTGCTGGTCAGCTTCGTCACGGCCTGGGCCGAGCAGGTCATCAAGCGGATCACGATCGGCATCCTCACCTTCCCACCAGTGACCTTCGGCGTCTTCGTGTTCGTCATCCTGGCGAACCGACTGCTGCGCCGCCTCCGGCCGCGACTGGCCCTCGGCCCCGCAGAGCTGCTCGTGGTCTACGTCATGATGCTGCTGAGCGCGTGGACTTCCTCCCGCGGCGCGCCCCCGCGGCTGATCGCCCTTCTCACCAGCGTCAACTACTACGCTGACCCGGCCAACAAGTGGCAGACCACGTTCTTCCCCTATCTGCCCCAGCACCTTATCCCCTGGGACGCCGGCGGCGACCCGCGCCAGCCCATCGTGGTCGCGCTCTACGAAGGGCTGCACTACGGAGAGCCGATCCCATGGGTCCCCTGGGTGGCGCCGCTGCTCCGCTGGACGGTAGTCGTACTCCTCGTGTTCGGCGCCTTCATCTGCCTCGCCAGCCTGCTGCGCGCCCAATGGGCTGACCACGAACGGCTGAGCTTCCCGCTGGCTCAGCTCCCGATCGAGATGCTCCGGGCCGAGGCCGGCGAGCCCTTCTATCGCAGCAAGCTGCTCTATCTGGGCGCGGCCGTGCCCGTGGTCATCCATCTCATCAACCTCGCGCACAGCATCAACCCGAACCTGCCGCAGATCACTCTGCGGTGGGACCTCCGCACCCTCCTCTTCACCGGCCCTCCCCTGAATGCAATGAGCACTTTCAGCGCCTATCTCCCGCTCTCCGCCATCGGGTTCTTCTTCCTGCTTCCCACCGAACTGCTCTTCAGCTTCTGGTTCTGCTATCTCTTCCTGGCGAAGGGGCACGAGGCACTGCTGCTTGTGCTCGGGCAGACCCTGGACCGCCCCTCCCATGCCGACACCAGCCTCTACATGGCCAGCGCGGAGGCCGGTGGGTTCTTCGTGCTCGCCGGGTACTTCCTCTATCTGGCCCGCCCCCTGGTCATCTCGGCGCTCAGGAAGCCGCGGGGCGCCCGCAGCGAAGAGATGCTGTCCTACCGCGTCGCCCTGGTGGGGCTCGTCCTCACCATGCTCGCGGCCGCGGGCTGGTTCGCCCTGGCCGGCCTCTCCTTCTGGCTGGGGCTGATGGAGGTGGTGGTCTACGTGCTGGTGATTGCCCTGGTGATGACCCGGGCCACGGCCGAGGGCGGCCTGCTGATGACCGAGATCATCTTCACCCCCCTCGATGTCTACGGGATGTTCGGCCGGCGGCAGTTCCTGGGCGCCCGAAACCTGACCGCGATGATCTTCGCCACCCAGCCCTTTGCCGGCGACATGCGCGGACTGGCCCTCCAGGGGATGATGGACTCTCAGAAGATCGCCGAGTCTGTCGGACTCCGGAGGCGATCACTGCACGCCTCACTGTGGATCGGCATCATCGCCTCACTGCTGGCCGGATTCGTCATCCACCTCTGGCTGAACTACCGCCAAGGCGCGATGGCGCTGAGCGGTCACTACCAGTGGCTGTCAGGCGTCTTCTTCGAGGAACATGCCGCCTTCCTGGGCGGCGAGGAGCGCTTCAACCCCGCGACTCCCATCTGCTTCCTGCTGGGGGCCGCCTTCACCGTCTTCCTGGCGGTCATGCGATTGCAGTTCTACTGGTGGCCGCTCCATCCGCTGGGCTTCGTGATGTGTGGCTCCTGGTCGCTGGTCGTCTACTGGCTGGCGATCTTCCTGGCCTGGCTGGTCAAGTCGCTTATCGTGCGCTACGGCGGCCTCTCGGGCTATGCGAAGGCGCGGCCCTTCTTCCTGGGGCTGATATTCGGTGAGATGAGCATCGCCGTGGTGCTGGCCCTGCTGGACGCGATCTGGCACCTCCCCGCGCCCTACATCGCGTTCGACTGACCGAGCCGTGGGGCGGACAGGAATGCCCTGTGGGAGCCCGGTCCTCCGGGCGACGCTGCCTCCGAATCGCCTCGGGGACGAGGCTCCCACACAGCTACTTGACGTCGGCCGTGCCGCCCGCGTCCTCGATCGCCTTCTTGACCGTCGCCGCCTCTTCTTTGGTGACGCCTTCCTTGACGGCCTTGGGTGCTCCCTCCACCAGCTCCTTGGCCTCCTTCAGGCCCAGGCTGGTGTGCTCGCGCACGGCCTTGATCACCTGGATCTTCTTCTCCCCGAACCCGGTGAGGATGACGTCGAACTGCGTCTTCTCCTCTACCGCCTCGGCCGCCGCCGCGGCCGCGACCGGCGCGGCCATCGCCATCGCGCTCACGCCAAACTTGTCCTGAAGCGCCTTCACCAGCTCGTTCAGCTCCAGGACGTTCATCTGCTCGATCGCGGTGATGAACTCCTCATTCGTCAGCTTCGCCATCTCGCTCCTCCATGATTGCTCTTCGTAGGGCAGTCCGCCGCAGGCGGATTGCTCCTGCCAACTCGTTCTCTCCCGCGCGCTACGCGCTCGCAGCCGCGCTGGCCTCTTCTCGCTGCGCGGCGATCGCCTTCAGCGTGAGGACCAGGTCTCGCGGCACCGCCTGAAGCGTGCCCACCAACTGGCTCAGGGGAGCCGAGAGCACGCCCACCAGCCGCCCCAGCAGCTCCTCCCGGGGCGGGATGGCAGCCAGCTCGGCCAGTTGCCCGCCATCGAACAGATGGCTCTGCACCCAGCCGGCCTTGAAGTCCAACTGGTCGTGCCGCCGGGCGAACGCGCTCATCTCCTTCAGCACCTGCAGCGCGTCTCCCGAGACCAGCGTCACCGCGATCGGCCCCTCCAGATGCTGAGTCAGGCCCGCCCTTTCATCCTCCGCCAGGGCGCGGTGGAAGAGGGTCTTCTTGACTACCCTGAGCTGGCCTCCCAGCTTCCTCAGGCTCCGCCGAAGCTCCGTGAGGTCTTTGACCGTCAGCCCGCGGTAACCCGTGACGATGACCTCGCTCTGCGCGGCCAGGGCTTCGCGCAGCTCGGCCACTACCTGCTCTTTCTCTGACTTCCGCAATCCTCACCTCCTGCCGAAGTCGCTCCGGGTGTTCTCCCGCAAACAAAACTCCCCCGCCGAAGCGGGGGAGGCAAGAGGCCGGCTCTCGTGCCGACCACATCTCCGCCCTGCCTCGGCAGGCGCCCGCCTTGGCGGGCTTAGGCTCTCGCACCTGCTGTCTCTGGCAGCTCGCGCCTGTTCGCGCGTTGGCTCTGTCTGGACACTGTTTCATGACCCGCCGTGGGCGGGTCATGAAACAGCGCGGCAACAACGTTTCGCATTCGCAGGCGCATTCCATGCCCACGCAGGGGCAGCGGCGGGGCGAGAGGCTATGAAATGCGCTGCAGTGTCTCTACGTGGCCTCGGCCAGCGCCTCGGCCTGACCGGGGTCTATCAGCAGCGACGGCCCCATAGTAGCGCTGATCGAGATCTTGCGCAAGTACTGACCCTTGGCGCTGGCCGGGCGGGCCCGCACCACCGCCCCCAGCAGGACGGCCAGGTTCTCCCTTAGCTGCGGAATCTCGTAGGAGGCGCGGCCGATCGGGACCTGCACCACGCCGCCCCTGTCCATGCGGAACTGGACCCGCCCGCTCTTCAGCTCGCGCACGATCGCGGCTACGTCATCTCCCACCGTGCCGGCCTTGGGGTTGGGCATGCGCGGACCCAGCCGCTTGCCCAGCCGCCCCACCAACCGCATCATCTCCCGCGTCGCGACCAGCACGTCGAAGTCCTTCCAGCCGGCCTCGATCTTGGCCACCAGGTCCTCGGCCCCTACCACTTCGGCCCCCGCCTCCTGCGCCTGGGTGACGGCCTCCCCCCGGGCGAAGACCGCTACCCGCGGGGACTTGCCCGGGCCGTGGGGGAGGGTGACGATCCCTCGCACCACCTGCTCGCCTGACTTCGCATCCACGCCCAGCCTGATCGCCAGGTCAACGGTCTCGTCGAACTTGGCGGAGGCGGTCTCCTTGATGCGCGCCAGCGCCTCCTCCGGAGAGTATAGCCGCTCCCGCTCGACCGTGGCCACCGCGGCCGTGTATCTTTTCCCATGTGCCATCGCGCGCTATCCTTCCACCTGGATGCCCATGCTGCGGGCGGTGCCTTCGATGATCTTCATGGCCGCTTCCACATCGTTCGCGTTGAGGTCGCGCATCTTCGTCTGCGCGATCTCGCGCACCTGGGCCCGCGTCACCTTCCCGACGACCGTGCGGCCCGCCTCGCCCGAGG
>Ga0315285_10004520_pt1 | contig 14419 bp, 15 predicted proteins | sample YL17G09_36_MG_FD_203698 | JGI IMG/M metagenome (GOLD analysis project Ga0315285, IMG submission 203698) | Sediment microbial communities from Yellowstone Lake, YNP, Wyoming, USA - YL17G09_36 | ecosystem: Environmental > Aquatic > Freshwater > Lake > Sediment | place: USA: Wyoming | collected...
TCCCCCCTTCCCCCCTTTTTCAAAGGGGGGATTAAGTTAGCGCTTATGCCCCTCGAGGGGGAGGGAAAGGGTGGGGGCAATTTCCCGCGTGCCCCTGCGGGATTTGATATCATCCGGCATTTGCGGGCGGGAAATTGAATCTGAGCAGGGATATGGTATAGTGGAAGCCAAGAGGCACCCTCTCCGATGACCGAATCCGAAAACGCTCAACTCTTCGATGACTGGCCGGACCGGTATGAGAAATGGTTCACCACCCCCATCGGTTTCCTGGTCAGAAGGGTGGAATGGGAACTGGTCCTTAATTTTTTGAGACCCGGCGCGGGGGATTTCATTCTGGATGCCGGCTGCGGGACCGGGATTTTTACCTTGGACATGCTTTCCTACGCGGCCCGGTCGGTGGGTCTCGACCTGTCCCTTTCCATGATCCGGAGAGCCAGGCAAAAGGCTCGGAACTCCCGGTTGCAGGTCATTTCAGCCGACATTCTGAACCTCCCCTTCCCCGAAAATACCTTCCACAAAGCGGTCTCCATTACCGCCCTTGAATTCATCCCCGATGGCCAGAAGGCGGTCAAGGAGCTCTTCCGGGTAACCCGCAAGGGGGGCACCGTCGTCGTAGCGACCCTGAACAGCCTGAGCCCCTGGGCCGAACGCAGGCGCGAGGAAGGAAGAAAGGGTCACCCCCTGTTCTCCAAAGCCTTCTTCCGTTCTCCGGAGGATTTGCTCGCTCTGGGCCCTGCGGAAGGAGCCATCCGGACTGCAGTCCATTTCTGCAAAGAGGAGGACCCGGAGCGGGCCGCCCGGATTGAAGAAGAAGGCCAGCGGAAAGGTTTGAATACCGGGGCCTTTTTAGCCATCCGCTGGTTCAAACCGTAGCGCCCGATTCTAAATGGACCCGGTAGGGGCAATTCATGAATTGCCCCTGCTCTATACCTCCAATTTTGCGTAGGGGCAGGTTTGAAACCTGCCCCTACCTCCCCCAGACAACCCTTCCTCGCTTCTAAAAGACCGCTCCGATTCACCTCCTGCGAAGAAAATAATTCGATCAAGTTTATTCGGCGCCGGCCGATACAATGGACGGAACTTCTGCGATGCCCGTGACGGATCGGAGACGAATCTAACACTAATAGAAGACGACCTTCTAAAAGAGATTTCGTCCTTCCGGATCCAACGGCATAGGCGGATTTTCCGAGCCCCCAGGGCCCTCCCTGGGGGTTTTCTTTTTATCAACAGCCCCGACTTTTCCCTACTTCCTCCCAGCCCTGTCTTTCTTCTCCGATTCGCCGCATCGACCACAGGAATTGCGGAATGCGGAATGAACATATCAGCGAAACAGCAACTACCCTTTGCCTTCGCGTATATTTGTTGCCCCCATGAACTTCCCTTTAATCTTGATACTGGGTTTTCCTTTCCGAGATTTTGTTTTATACTTGACCTATCCTCCACATGGAAGAAAGGAACTTTCAGGATGAGCGAGAACAGCCAATCGAAAAATGAGATCTTCCCGCCCGCGAGCCTCTGCCAGATCGGGATCGTGGTCAAGAACATTGACGAAACGATCAAGTATTACCAGGAGGCCTTCGGGTTCGGCCCTTTTGAAATCCGCCACGTGGATTATCCCACGGCCACCTATTACGGGGAGACGGCCGGATACCGGGGGAAACGGGCTTTCTTCAACCTGGGTCCGATCCAGATTGAGTTGATCGAGCTCAAGGACGGGAAAACCATCCATGGGCCCTTTCTCTGGGAAAAGGGGGAGGGTCTCCACCACATCGGTTTTCTGGTGAAGAGCCTCGAAGAGGGAAAAAGGAACGCGCAAAAGGCTGGGCTGACTATAATCCAGGGCTTTACCCGGCCGGACGGGACGGGGTTTGCCTACCTGGATTCCGACAAAGTGGGGGGAGTCATTTTCGAGTTGATCCAGAGAGCGGAGAAAAAAACTGCATAGCCCAAAGCACTCTGTTGCCCGGCCCGGGGGCAAAGGCATTTTGCGCAGAAACCATGAGACGTCTTTGATTCCATGGAACGGGCGGGCACAGCGCTAGAACCAAGTGCTCGCGTCGATTCCCTGTAGGGGCGATCCGGCGGGTCGCCCAAGGGCCCGCCGCCTTCTGCGGAAGTCGAACGGAGCGCCCGGGAAAAGGGCTCACCCAGTCGATGCTTTCTGCGCAAAATGCCCTTGCCCCCGGGCCACGACCCAAGCTTCTCGGAAATGTCAAACTCTGTGAGTCCCCCTGCAGAGCCGGGGATTTACCTTAAGGAAATTAAATGACCGCGGCGCAATTCCCTACTTTCTGACCCGAGCCACCTCTCCCCCATTGGCTTTCACCAAGGTTGCCGGGCAAATCTTCACCAGCGAGTATTCCGACCCGCCGCCGGTGTAGACGACCTCCATCTGCATGACCTTCTCGTCGATGAGGAAACGGGCGGGATAGCCGAAGGAAGGGGTTCCGCCGCAGGGATATCCGCTCTTTTCCAGCATCTCCTCGGGGGTGGCGATTCGGGCGCTTTCCACCTTCAGCTCCTTGGCCACCCGGGAAGTGCTCGCCCGGTCCTCCCCCTTCACGATGGCCACCACCAGGGAACCGTTGGAATCGATCATGCAGATGTTTTTGATGAAGTCCCGGGGAGTTACTCCGGCGGCCTGGGCCGCCTCGGCCACCGAATGGCAGCGTTCGGAAAAGACGAGATGTTCACAGCCAATGTGGTTTTCCCGGATGTATCGTTTCAGCAGAGAATCGTAATAGTCGTTGTTTCCCATAATCGTCCTACTGGATCGATACGATGGAGCCGTGATTCATCTTTTGAAGATCTTGCGGGATCAGGCGGAAGACCGCGCGGGGCGTGCCCGCAGCCGCCCAGATCTCCTGGTACTGTAGAAGGTCGGCGTCGATGTAGGTTTCGATGGGGGTGGGGTGGCCTACCGGAGGGACCCCCCCGATGGCAAACCCGGTGTGCTGGCGCACGAAGTCCGCGCCGGCCTTGCCGATCGGTTCCCCTGCCATTTCACCCAGCCTCTTTTCGTTTACCCGGTTCACCCCGCTCGCCAGCACCAGGATGGGCTTTCCCGTCCGTGTTCCCCGGAAGATCAGGGATTTCACGATCTGGGCCACCGTGCACCCGATGGCCTGGGCGGCTTCCTGGGCCGTGCGGGTGCTCGCCGGGAGTTCCACCACCTGACAGGGCAGCCCGAGGGCAGTCAATGCTTCTTGAACCTTTTGCGCGCTGCTGCTGAGTTCTGTTGCCATTTTGTGTCTTTCCTTTTAATCGTCGAGGGGTCTGGCATGAATTTCCATACCGCGCATGGGCACGCGGCAGCGTGCCCCTACATTCCTGCGCCAGACTCCCGCGGCGGAGGGATATGCCAGCAATGCGGATCTTCGGCGAGGTAGTCGCCGGTCAAGGAAAAAGCCAGACTGCGGCAACCGGTGCAGGCATCTTCGCCGCAGGTTCCGCATTTCCCTTTCAGATTCTCCTTGTTCCGAAGTTGATGCAAGACCTCGGAGTTTTCCCAGATTTCCCGCAGAGGATTCCTTAAAAGGTTTCCAATGGACAGGGGAAATCTCCGGCAGGGGAAAACTTCGCCCTGGGGCATGACACAGAAACCTTCGGTCCCCAGGACACAGGGGGCGCCCAGAAGTTGCGGCTCCTCCCCCCGAAGATCTACCTGGAAAGCCTGGTAAGGAGGGATTTCATCCTCTTCCAGCTCCATGGAGAAATATTCAAAAAGGGCCTTCAGCATCCTCCGCCACTGCTCCCGGTCCAGGACTTCCTCCCTGATCTCTATTCCCCGGCCCCAGGGGATAAACCTTTCGATGATCATCCCGTCCACCCGCAGCTCCTCGCCCAGGCGGATGAAAGCGGGCAGACTCGCCAGATTGCTCTTCATCACCGTGAACATCAAATTCACATCGAAAATTTCTCTCTTCTGAACCAGGGGCACATTTTTCACTACCCGGTCAAAATTCCCCGCTGAGCGGATGCGATCATGGACCTGCGCATCCGCCCCATCCAGAGAAATCTTGACCGTCTTGAACCTCCGGACGGCGGCCAGGCGATCCAGGATTCCGTCGTTTAAAAGAAGGCCATTGGTAATGAGCCCCAGTTCTTCCACCTCCGGAAGCTGATCCAGATACTCCAGGAGCGGAAACAGCTCGGGCTTCAACAGGGGTTCTCCCCCGGTGAGGTGGATGCAGGCTTTATCTCCCCAGCCTCGAAGGGCCGAAACGATATTGTCCGCAACCTTCTTCAGCCCTTCCCAATCCAGGTCCTCTTTTCTCGAAAAATCATCCTGGTAGCAATGGCGGCAGCGAAGGTTACACTGGTTGGTGATGTGCCACTGGATGTAAAAAGATTTCTTCATCCAAACAGAAAAGAAAGATTTCGCCCTTGGGGTGCCCGGGTCGGATTATTGAAGGACAATTTTATGACCCGTGGCATAAATAATCAGCACGATCAAGGCGACAATTAAGAAAACGACGATGAACACGGCTACGCCGTCCCCCGCCACCCTCATCTCATCCAGATTAAGGGCCAGCTGGTGGATCTGCGAATCGCTGAGGTCGCTCAGTTTCATCCGGATCTCTTCCGGGGTGAAGCCCAGATCTGTCAGCCTTTCCCGGACCATCTTGGTCTCCAGAAAATTCTGCAGCTTTTGCAGATCGCCGGATCTCTCCGCCGGGGAAAAAGCGATAACCTCGGACGGAGAAAACCCGGCAAAGCACTTAGGAGTGATTGCGATCACGAACATGGCCCCGACCAGATACCAGACTAAAACCGTCTTCAGTCTTTTCATCTTACCTTCTCCTTTTGAAAAAGCAATTTTCACAGAGACTTCAGACCGCGGATTCTTGAAGCCCATTGCATTCTTTTACCAGACTAGCGGATGATCCCCCAAAGGTCAATACCTCGGAGGCGGGCCCATCGGGCGTTACCAAATTCGGAATTCGGAATGTGGAATTCGGAATTCTTTGCTTTTTTTTTGCCATTCCGCATTCCGCACTCTGCATTCCGCATTTAAATTGCCCGCCCGGTCCAGGAAATGAGGCGCGCCTTATGGTTTTTTCGCGCCATCCCGCCAATGGCGGGACTTCCGGGCCGGGCAACGCCTACTTGGCGAAAAGGAAGACAAGCTTGGAGGTTCCGGCCTCCTTACCAAAAAAATCGGACAGAGCGGCTAGAGCGCTGACCTCCATGTGGGATTACTGCCCCGTCAAGCGGCAAAGGCGTCATGATCTGACAGCCGAAATCCTAAGAAAGATTGGGGCCTAAACGGGAAAAAATGGCAATTTTTGTAAATCGGAGCACAAAAGAGGTAATTTTTTCCTTGAATTCTATGGCCCTTTTGGGGTAAAAGAGGATTGCTAAGGGTTTTCTTTTTCCAAAGGAGCATTTAAACCCTTTGGAATTAATATAAAAACTTTTTGGATAAAGGAAATTTTCTTTTTTCTCTTTTTGAAAGACAATTTTGGCCTGATTTGTGCAATAATGAGTTTTCGCTATTATTCCATTATTTCCCAATTCCTGCGAGAGTTATGCCCATGGCACCCCAAGGAATGACGGTCGGTCAGCTCCTTCAGAAGGAGAGAGAAGAAAAGAGTGTTTCTCTGGAATCGGTAGCCAAGAAAACCAGGATTAAGCTGGCCTTCCTCCAAGCCATCGAAGAAGATGCCTTTCAACTCATTCCTTCAGAAACTTACGTCCGGGGATTCATCCGCAGTTATGCAAAGCTGGTTCACTTGAACCCGGATGAAATTCTCAATCTTTACCGCAACCAGGCCGAACCTCCCTCAAGCCCGGTGGGAGAGACATCCGCCTCCTCAAACCGGCACCTGAAGCAGATCAAAAACCATCTCTTCGATTTTCTGACCACCATGGCAGGAGGGACACCGGCTTATTCGTTGGGAAAATCGGTTTTCCGGCCCAAAGACTGAAACAAGCCCGATAAATCACTAGTCATTTCGAGTAGTTTCTCTGAGGAGGACTTTCTTTTCTATCCCTGCCTCCTTTTCATAAACGCCTCCACCGCCTTGAAGAAATCAGGGGTCGAGCAGCACATGCTCTGGTTGCGGTTTTCGAATTCGACGGCCGCCTCCAGGGAAGGGGCCGTAAGGCTCAAGTTCAGGGCCTCCTTGGTGAAGCGCAGTCCCATGGGGCTCTTGGCCAGCATGGCCCGGGCGATCTCCATGGCCGCCCCCAGGAGGCGGTTCTCTTCCACGACCCTGCTCACCAGCCCGATCTTCTCTGCCTCCTGGGCATCGACGGTCCGCCCGGTCAGCAGGATCTCGGCCGCCCGGCTGCTCCCGACTTTCTGGGGAAGGAAAAAGGTCGTCCCCATTTCTCCTCCGGAGAGCCCGATGTTAATGAAGGAAGGGGTGAATGCAGCCTTTGGGCCGGCAATCAACACATCCGACGCCAGGGCCAGGCACATTCCTCCTCCGGCGGCCGGTCCGTTGACCGCGGCGACGATGGGCTGGGGGAGATGCCGCATCTCCAGCACCAGGTCGGCGTATTTTTTCTGGATGGCGATCAGGTGAACGGTCGGGTCGGGATAGGAGGTCGGAAATTCCTGCCGCAGGCGGGCGTCCTTCAGGTCGGCCCCCGAGCAGAATCCCCGCCCTTCCCCGGTGAGGATCAAAACCCTCAGGTCCTTCCGCCCCACCACCTCCGCGAAGAGCGCATGAAGTTCTCCCACCATGTCCAGGCTCAAGGCATTCAGGCGCTCGGGGCGGTTCAGGGTGATGAGGCCGATCCCGGGCTCCGGGATTTCAAATCTTATGGTTTTAAATTCCATTTTCCACCTTCCTTCCCATTGGTTTTAATCATTCATATCAGATTTTTCTCTATTCTTTTCATGCCCATCTTGTGATCCGACCCTTGGCTCCTGGCAACAGGTTTCGACTTTGTCAGCATATTTCCGGGACACAACACTAGGGGAAATCTCTTTGCCAAAGAATGGCCTAGCCCGACCGGCGCCGGTCGTAGATTTTCTTAACGGCCAGGGATTTGGAGTCCAGGTTGATCAACCCGTATTTTTGGGCCCAATCCATGGCCTCCAGGAATTCCTCCACGGTGATCCCCCGGGCCAGTTCCGGGTATTCATAGGCTTTGTATTCCACCCGGTACTGGGCCATGATGTTCACGTAGGTATTCTTGGGGAGGTTCCCCGACACCCATTTCACGAATTGTTCCGTCCCCGCGATCCGGTTGGGCATGACCAGATGCCGTATGAGCAGCCCCCGAACGGCGATCCCGTTCTCATCGCTCCTCAAAACGCCGACCTGGCGATGCATCTCCTGGATGGCTTTCCGGGCCACTTCCGGATAATCCCGGGCCCCGGAAGAATACTTTTCCGCTAATGAGCCCTCCGAGTATTTCATGTCGGGCTTGTAGATATCCACAATTCCGTCCAGAATCCTCAGGATCTCCACCCGCTCATAGCCGCTGGTGTTGTAGAAGAGGGGGATCACCAGGCCTTTGCGGCAGGCGATCTGGATCGCTCCGAGGATGTTGGGCATCACGTGGGTAGGCGTCACGATGTTGATGTTGTGGCAGCCGATTTTCTGCAGTTCCAGCATCATGCCGGCGAATTCCTCGTCGCTCACCTCCCGCCCCCGGCCTTCATGGGCGATGGGCCAGTTCTGGCAGAATATGCACCGGAGATTGCAGTTGGAGATGAAGATGGTCCCGGACCCGTCCTGGCCGGTGATGGGCTCCTCCTCTCCAAAATGGGGATGGGCGCTGTAGATCACCACCCGGGCAGGAGCCTGGCAGAACCCCTTCTCCCCTTTCAGCCGGTTCACCCCGCACTTGCGCGGGCAAAGCTGACACCGCTCGAAGATGGCGTGAGCCTGCTTGACCCGCTGGGTCAGCTTGCCCTCTTTTTCCAGCTTCCTGTAACCGGGCTGCCACTGGGCTCTCTTGATTATTTCAGCGCGAGAGGAAGACGGGGACAAAAGCAAATAGCCCCCTGCAAGGATGGAACCCCGAAGAAATTCCCGGCGGGAAAATTTCATGCGCATCCCCCCTTCCTGGTGGGGAAAATTGCTTGAGAGCAGGACGGAAGATGAATCGGGAAATTATCTAAATGCTACCAGGAAGCGAAGGCAAAGTAAATGGATGCCAGAGAGGCGAATTTCATCGGAAGCTGCACTTTGGTAGGCGAAGTCCACATTCTCCCTTAACAAACAATCAAAGTGGCGTAGGATCAGGAATGGGTAACCTTGGTCAATGGGGTTTGGGGCTGGGGGGTGCTGGATTCGGCGCTCTTCCCCCTTGCAATTATGGCAGCCAGGAAGAAGCCGATGAAAGCGCCGATGAAAAGACCAATTACGAGGGAAATCATTTCTTCTTCTTTTTTTCTAAGTGATTCTCACTCCAGCTGATTTGAAGGAGGAAAACGAGTGAACCCCATTTCTATGAAATGGATCCCCCCAAGGCTGCCGGAGCAATGGGGGCTATGGCCGATAAAGAAAGAATTTCGGATGTTCCCCTTTCGTTGCAAGACATATACCATAACTACAAAATATTGAATTTATTATCTATTTTTATAAATAATGGCGATCTTTTCTGCCAAAGGCGTAAAAATTTTTTACAGTATTTATTTAAGCAAATAATAGGGCCTAAAAGAAAGCTAAAAAAAACAAATGGTTAACGGAAAAAGCTAAATATTTGTAATCTTTCCCGACAATTTCTCCTCTATATCTAAATATCTTTATGTAAATGGGGGACTTTTACCCCGTTTTGCCCTTCCGCTTTTTTTGAACCCCGCAACTCGGAACTGGCAACCGGGAATTGGCTTTATTCCGCTACCAGCTTAACCCTCTTCCCGTCGATCTCCAGGGTCGTTTTGCAGTAGGTGCTCTTGTGGATGATCTTTCCGTCCTGGAAATGCATTACATCCAGTCCCCTTCTCTTCTCCCTTTTACCCTGGTATTCTTTCTCATTCGATGGCCAGTCCAGGGTCCACTCATAAAGCACCTTCTGAGCCGCTTCGTCGACGAACGTATCTTCCCCGGTGAACCGGAAGCCGCCATGGTTTTTGAACCATGGCTCCCAGGCTTTGCCCAGGGCCTCCTTCCCCTCGGCCCTTCCGCCGGTCCAGTTTTCAAAAACAACGTTTTCATGGAAGAGTGCCATGACCCCGTCGAGGTCGTGGCTATCCCAGGCCTTGTTCCATTTTGCCAGGGCTTTTAAAATCTCGGTCTTGGAAAGCATGGAAGAAACCTCCTTTCCCCTGCAGGGATGACATGATAGGTGGATTTCATTATAATCATAAATGAGAGGATATGAAAAGCCCTAACATCGTGCCCCGGCAAGTTAACCATGGCTGTTCCAAAGAGCGGCGCGGCCGCAACCAAAATCAGGTCGTCTTTCTGGAAGAGCTTTGCTTGGGGTTCCAGGTGATCCCAGAAATCCCCCCTTCGCCCCCCTTTACTAAAGGGGGGTTGGGGGGATTTCAGAGACCCGTTTCCCAACCAAATATTCTGTGTAAGATTTGGAGAGTCTGCACGTTCGTAAAATATAGGGGCCGCTTTTTCGCGCACCATCGCAGAAAAAGCCTAGACCCTTAGAGGAAAAAATATGCCTGCCTCCAAAGACATCCTGAAGACGTTGAAAAGGCTGATCGAGCAATCTCCCGCAGATCAGACCGAAGCCCTGCTGATGACCGAAGACTCATCCCTTACGCGCTTTACCCCTTCATCGGTTCATCAGCATGTGGCCGAGCGAAATCAGACCCTGCTTCTGAGGGTCGTGCTGGGGAAACAGGTTGCCGTAGTGACCACGAATCTTCTTCAGCCTTCTTCCTTAAGAGCCACGCTGGCGAAAGCGGTTTCTCTGGCCCAAGTTCTACCTTCCAACCCGGACTTCGTATCGCTTCCCCTGCCCAGGCCGATCATGGAAGCCAAGACCTTCCATGAAAATATCCGCCGGCTCACTCCCGGGAAGAAAGTAAAGACCATCCAGGAGGCCATGGGCTTGGTGAAGGGCAAAGGGGCCTCCGTTTCGGGAGCTTTCTCCCATGGAATTGTAGAGGTAGCCGTCCTTAACTCCCTCGGGGTGGAGGCCTATCAACAGTACTCCGACCTCTTCCTCCATTTGATCGCCCAAAACGACCACGGCTCGGGGTATGCAAGTTTTGTCTCCCGGGATCCTGACCACCTCATGGTAGAACCTCTCGTTGGGACAGCTCTCTCCAAAATATCCAAAGGTAGCCCCATCGCAGCTCCCCCGGGCGAGTACGAAGTGATCCTCGAACCCGAAGCGGTCCAGGAGCTTCTGACTTTCATGGGATATCTGGGGTTTCACGCCCTGGCGGTCCAGGAGGGCCGCTCATTTCTGTGCAATCATTCTGGAGAAAAATTGCTGAACGAGAAAGTCACCATTTATGACGACGGCCTGGATCCGCGCGGCCTTCAGGTCCCCTTCGATTTCGAGGGAGTGCCCAAGCAGAAAGTGTTGTTTTTCGACAAGGGCGTGGCCCGGGATATCACCTATGATTCTCTAACCGCGGGCCGTGAAAAGAAGGAATCCACCGGACATGCCCTGACCCCGCCCAACACGGAGGGGCCCATCCCGGTAAACCTCTTCATGGAAAAAGGCAATTCCACCCTGGAGGAGATGACCCGCAGCGTCCGGAAAGGAATCTACGTGACCCGTTTTCACTACACCAATGTAGTGGAACCCATGAAGGCGGTCATCACCGGAATGACCCGGGATGGCACCTTCTGGATCGAAGACGGAGAGATCAAGAACCCCATTCAAAACCTCCGCTTCACTGAATCGATCCTGAAGGCCTTTTCCAGGGTAAAAGCGATCTCCCGGGAAAGGAAAATCTGCACCTCCGGTTCGGTGTACGGCCGGCGGTTCGTGACCGGAACCGTTGCGCCTGCAGTGCAAATCGATGGGTTCAATTTTTCCGGAGTTTCTTCGTTAGAAAAATAAAGACGAAATACTTTTTCTCTCGCAGGGCCCGCAGAGATCGCGGGAAGAAATTTTAGGGATTTTACTTTTAGGCTTTGTTCGAAAGGTACGTGATTCGTCGCGTGGGCGGTTAAAATGAAAAATCTTGAAATTTGCCAAGAAATCTTGTTTGGCCGATTCCTCTCTGAAATCCCCCCCCCAACCCCCCTTTTATAAAGGGGGGCAGGGGGGATTTCGGGCAGGGCCGTGCTCCTAGGGAAAAATCCTGGCTCCTGGTTGGGGCTCTGCCACTCTGCGAATAACTCCTGAAAAATGATCCATCACGTACTTTTCGGACAAAGCCCAATTTTAAGCATTTTAGGCATTTCGAATTTTAGGCATTCTCCAAGGAGCCTCAGATGAGGGACCTCATCCATCACCTTCTCGATTTGGCCATATTCAAAAAAGTTAGCTACGCCGATATCCGGGTCGTTCGCCGCCGGGTGGAAGAAATCGCGGTCAAGAACGGAAAAGTCGATGCCCTGAGCCGCAATGAAGATTACGGGTTCGGGATCCGGGTTCTGTACCAGGGTGCCTGGGGTTTTGCCGCCAGTTCGAAAGTCAACAAAACGGAGATGGAAAAGACCCTGGACCGGGCCTGGAAGATCGCCAAGGCGAGTTCACGGATCAAAGAAAAGGACGCCCGGTTCGCTCCCGCCCCGGCCGTAGTCGAAAATTACCGGACCCCTGTTTCCGTCGATCCCTTTTCGGTCTCCCTGGACCGGAAAGTCAGCCTTCTTCTTGAATCGGACGAAACCCTCCGCCGCAATCCCAAGGTGAAGATCTCCGAAGCTTTCATGAGAGGTTATGAGGCTGAAAAAACCTTCGCCTCCACCGAGGGGTCTTTCATCGAGCAGAAGACCGTGGAGTGCGGGGCGGGAATCTCGGCCACGGCCATCGAAGGGTCGGAAGTGCAGGTCCGTTCCTATCCCAACTCTTTTCGCGGGAACTTCGCCACCCGGGGTTATGAATGGATCGAGGGATTAAAGATAAAGGATCACGCCGAAAGGGTGGCCGAAGAAGCGGCCCAGCTCCTTTCCGCCAAGCCCTGCCCTTCCGGGACCACGACCCTCATACTGGAAGGGTCTCAGCTGGCCCTCCAGGTCCATGAATCCATCGGCCACCCCATCGAGCTGGACCGGATCCTGGGAACCGAGGCCAGCTATGCGGGAACCAGCTTCTTGAGCCTGGACAAGGTGGGAAGCTTTCGCTATGGCTCGGATCTGGTGAACGTCACCGCCGATGCCACCGTTCCGGGCGGGCTGGGAACTTTCGGGTTTGACGACGAAGGAATCAAGGCCCAAAGAGCGCCCATCATCTCCCGGGGAATCCTGACCAACCTTCTCACCTCCAGAGAAACGGCTCACCTGCTTGGGAAGGCAAGCAACGGCACCATGCGCGCCGACGGGTGGAACCGGATTCCTCTCATCCGGATGACCAATATCAACCTCGAGCCCGGCGAGTGGACGCTGGAGGGGATGATCGCCGATACGGAAGAGGGTCTGTTCCTGAGCACCAACCGAAGCTGGTCCATCGACGATAAGCGGATCAATTTCCAGTTCGGCACCGAGATCGGGTGGGAGATCAAAAAGGGGAAGCTGGGGTCCATGGTGAAGAACCCCACCTACACGGGAATCACCCCCCAGTTTTGGAACTCCTGCGACGCCGTGGCCAACCGGGACCACTGGCAGATGTGGGGAACGCCCAACTGCGGAAAGGGCGAGCCCGGGCAGGTAGCTCACGTGGGCCATGGAACCGCACCGGCAAGGTTCAGGAATGTCCGGGTCGGGGTCCTGTAGGTTTTTGTATCTCGATGCCCGCGCTCCGCGTGATGGCCCCTACAATTTTGTTATCCTTTTGCGCACAATTTCAATTGTAAGCGCTTCATAGTCTGGGTATGCTGAAGGAAAGGGGATTGCTTTTCACCCCCGGCGCAGCGGGGGCGAGATAAGAAAGCTTCGGAGAAATAGCAGAACCCCCCGCCACAGGTAGGGAGAGATCTGTGCCTCATGATTGCAAGCAAGATGCGTTTTCTTCCGGGCCCCTGAGATCACAGGAAATTCTGGAAAGACCAGCTCTTTGGCTTTCAATGAATTTGGAGATGATCCCCAAAAAAACTGATTGCGGGAGTAAGCCATGAAACTGCCTTTAGATGGAATTCGAGTCCTGGAGATGGGACACACGGTGATGGGGCCGACCTGCGGCCTGGTCCTGGCCGACATGGGAGCGGAAGTGATCAAAATCGAAAGGGCCCCCAAGGGGGATGACACCCGGAGGCTCATCGGCTTCGGGCAGGGCTTTTTCCTCTATTTCAACCGGAATAAAAAAAGCCTGGCCGTCGACCTGAAATCGGAAAAAGGAGCGGGGCTGATCAAGAAACTCGCCGCGTCCTCGGATGTATTCATCGAGAATTTCGGGCCCGGGGCGGTGGACCGGCTGGGACTGGGATACAAAGACCTGTCCAAGGGGAACCCCCGCCTAATCTACTGCTCCCTGAAAGGGTTCCTGCCCGGCCCTTACGAGCATCGCCCGGCCCTGGACGAAGTGGTCCAGATGATGGGAGGACTCGCCTACATGACCGGGCCTCCGGGCCGTCCTCTCCGGGCCGGTTCGTCGGTAGTGGACATCATGGGAGGAAGCTATGGGGTCATCGGGATCTTAAGCGCTCTATACGAGAGGGAGAAGACCGGAAAAGGCCAGCTTGTGATCGCTTCTCTGTACGAATCGACCGCCTTTCTCATGGGGCAGCACATGGCTCTTTCGGCCGTTTCCAAGAAGCCGGTGCCCCCCATGCCGGCCCGGGTGAGCACCTGGGGCATCTACGATATATTCAAGACCCAGGAGGGCGGAGAGATCTTCATCGGGATCACCAGCGACAAGCAGTGGAAAGCTTTCGGCGAGGCCTTCAGCAGGCCTGATTTGGGCAATGATCCCAGGGTCCAGACCAACAACGACCGGATCCTCCAGCGCGACTGGCTGATCCCGGCATTGCAGAAGGTCTTTGAAAGCAAGACCAAGGAGGAAATCATCCGGATCTGCGAAAAGGCGGGGATCCCCTTCGCCCCCATCGCCCATCCGGAAGACCTCTTCGAAGATCCCCAGCTGAATGAAGGAGGGGGCCTTGTGGAAGTCCCCCTGCCGCAGGGAGGCCGCACCAAACTTCCCCGGATTCCGGTACGGGTCGGCTCTCATGAATTCGGGTTGCGCTCCAATGCTCCCACAGTGGGAGAGGGATCCCGGGAAATTCTGAAATCCATCAAGCTGAGCGATGAAGAGATCGAGCAGCTGAAAAAAGAAGGCATCCTCGCTTTCTGATAATCTGGGGGCGATGCCAAGAAGCCTGCCGGCATCCCTAACCAGGCATAGCCAGAACCAAAAAGTTGAGATTTTCAAAAAACGATGAAAACCCTTGCTGGTAAAGGAATTCGGCCGCAGCGATAAAAATTTGATGCCAAAAAAC
>Ga0315285_10004521_pt1 | contig 14418 bp, 16 predicted proteins | sample YL17G09_36_MG_FD_203698 | JGI IMG/M metagenome (GOLD analysis project Ga0315285, IMG submission 203698) | Sediment microbial communities from Yellowstone Lake, YNP, Wyoming, USA - YL17G09_36 | ecosystem: Environmental > Aquatic > Freshwater > Lake > Sediment | place: USA: Wyoming | collected...
CCAGTCCCAATGTCTGTGTATCATCTACGACGAGCGATCTACACAGTTACAATTACAGCGATGGGTCAACAGCCTGGGGATCCATGACTTGGGCGATTGTTCATAATCAGAGCAACTGCCCGCTCCCTATTCCTACTAATAATTACCTTTACTTGCCGTTCATCCGAAAGTAATGTTTGTCTTCAAAGACAATCAGGGACGATGCCCCTTGAGCAAAATCGAGGAGCATCGTCCCTACTTGTTGGCAATTGACTTTGATCGTTCTATTTCCACCCCACATTCAGTTTTTCCTTCCGCAGGTTGCGATCCGGATACACCGCGTACCCATTATCGCGCCCGAATTCAAACAACTGCTTGGTGATTGCCACATCGTCGCGGCAATACGCGATGAGTTGATCCATCTTCCCCTCGCGAAACCACTGAATCGCCAGCAATCCATCCGCCGATTTGTTCGCGCCGAGCGCCGCGTTAGCGGGCGCGTTGTCATGTACAGGCATTCTGGATCAACACGCCAAAACTCGGTTCAAAACATGAAATTCGGTACTGACAAACGCCCAATTTTGTGTGATACTCCCATTAGTTTGTTGGACACCCAAACAAACAAATGGACAAAATAAACCGCCAAAAAACAGGCGACCAGATGCTCGTGCGGCGACTGAACACCGCGATCATTCTAGATTGCCTGCGGCTCAACGCTCCACTCTCACGCGCGGGCGTTTCAAGTTGCACTGGCTTGAATCGCAGAACGGTCTCCAGCATCGTTAGCGCGCTCATCAAAGAGGGCCTCGTTCGCGAGACTGAATTCCAGAAAGACAAACTGGGTCGCCCCGGCTTGCTCCTCGAACTGAGTCCGGACGGCGCGTGTGCCATCGGCATTCAGATCGGCGTGGATTCTATTTCCGTAATGCTCGCGGATTTCGTGACCCAGCCCATCTGGCACAAACGCGTCGAGGTCAACCCCGCCATCGGGCAAACTGGCTTTATCGAATGTGCTGGCGATTTGATTCGGGAAGCGCTGCGTCGCGCCAAGCGCACCGGCTCACAGATGCTCGGCATTTGCGTCGGCGTGCCAGGGTTGGTTGATCTCAAACTGGGCGAACTCGTTTTCGCGCCGAATTTGAAATGGCATCACGTCCCGCTACGCCAAATGCTGATGAAACGCTTCGATGTGCCGGTCTTTGTCGAGAACGATGCGAATGCTTCCGCGCTGGGCGAGTACTATTTCGGCGTCGCGCGCGCGGTGAAAGATTTCATCTATCTCACCGCCGATGTTGGCTTGGGCGGCGGCATTGTCCTCGGCGGCAAATTGTTTCGCGGCAACGGCGGCTATGCCGGCGAAGTGGGACACATGTAGTTCGATCCCAACGGCGCGCTGTGCGAGTGCGGCCGGCGCGGGTGTTGGGAATCGTTGGTCAGCCCGCGCAGCGTCATCCGCAATATTCAAACGATTCTCGGCAACGGTACCGCAAGCATCGTCCGCGATCTGGTCAAAGGCGATCTGAGCGCCATCACGTTCGACATCGTGCTCCAAGCCGCCAACTCAAACGATGCGGTGGCGTTACAAGCGTTGCAAGCCGTCGGACGATGGTCAGGGCTTGGCATCGCGAACTTGGTTAACGCGTTCAACCCTGAGTTGGTCGTGCTGGGCGGTGCGCTCGCGCAGGCAAGCCAGATTTTGACTCCGGTCATCGAAGCGACCGTGAAAGAAAACGCGCTGCGTCAACCGCAGCAAACTTTGAAGATTGCGACATCGGCGTATGGTTCCGAAGGATGCGTCGGCGGCGCGGTCGTGATTGTGCTCGACGAAATTCTGCGCTATCCATTTCCATAAACCGACAGCGCAGTTCGATTGGGAAGGAGGTGGTGCAAAGCGGCATCCTGATCGGCACATTCTCGCGCCGATTTCCGCGCCGGGATTCGTCGTCGTGCTGATTTGGCAATTCAATTCGATCTGGAATGAATTTCTCTTCGCGGTCGTGCTGGCGAACAAGCCCGCCGTTCAGCCGATCACCGTTGCGCTGAACAATCTGGCGGGCAGTTACATTGTCGAGTGGAACGTGCAGATGGCAGGCGCGCTCCTCGCCGCGCTGCCGACGCTGCTCATCTTCATTTTCCTCGGACGATTCTTTATGCGCGGCTTGTTGGCAGGCGCGCTGAAAAGACAAACCGGTAGGGGCGGGGTCTCCCCGCCCTTTGCCCCGCGCAAAAACAAGGGCAGGATGACCCCGCCCCTGCTTCTACTTTACAGGAACTCTGACTCGTCAAGCAACTGAATTTCGACCATCTCCCCCGCGCGCACGCGCGTCACATCTTCAGGCACGACGAGCAATCCATTCGCGCGCGCAACCGATGTAAGAATGCCCGAACCCTGCTCACCCGTCGAACGCGCGATGTACTCCTCACCGCGTTTTTCGACGACGACACGAACAAAGTTACGGCGTTGCGAATCGTTTGTGATCGCTTCCCGAAAAATCGCGCGCACCGTTGGTCGCGCAAATTTTGTTTTGCCGAGCATCGTCAGAATCGCGGGACGTGCGAAGACTTCAAACGAAACCATTGCGCTGACAGGATTGCCAGGCAGACCGAGGAGTGGCACTGGCTTTTTGCCGCGCAACACGCCGAACGCGAGCGGCTTGCCTGGTTTCATTTTCACCTGCCAGAAGCGCATCTCTCCTTCCGCGTTCAGCACGTCCTTCACGATGTCGTAATCGCCCACCGAGACACCCGCGCTCGTGAGAAACAAGTCCACGTCCGCGTCGAGTCCCGCGCGAATCTTCGCAGTGAGATCGCCGATGTTGTCGCGCGCGATGCCGAGTTGCACTGGCACGCCGCCCGCTTTCAACACCGCCGCCGCGTTCGAGTACTCGTTCGAGTTGCGAATTTTGCCTGGCGTGATCGGTTCGTCAATCGCGACCAACTCGTCCCCCGTCGCTAGAATCGCGACGCGCGGACGCCGATGTACCGACACGTACTTTCTACCAAGCGACGCCATCACACCGATTTCGCCCGGGCGCACGACGGTGCCTTTCGGAAACACAACTTCGCCGACGCGAATGTCTTCCCCCGCTGCGCGCACGTTATCCCCGCGCTGGATCGCCTTCAGAATGTCCACGCTTTCGCGCCCTTTCGCGTCCTTCCGCGTGCTCGCCCTGGGCGCAGTCGAAAAGTCTTTCGCGTCGCTTTCGCGTCCTTCCGACGTTTCCTCGAATCGCACAACCGCGTCCGCGCCAGGCGGCAGCGGCGCGCCCGTCATAATTCGCATCGCCGTGCCGCGCTCAACAGCGCGCGAGGCAGTGTATCCCGCCGCGACATCGCCAATCACGGGCAACGTGATGGGATACTCGCGCGACGCGTTCGCAATGTCGTCCGCAATCACCGCGTAGCCGTCCATCGCGGAATTGTTGAACGGCGGCACGTTGATGTCCGACACAATGTCATCGGTCAACACGCGATCCAACGATTCGAGCAATGGCACGCGCTCAGGCTCAAGTGGCTGGAAGTGCCTCAAGACGTAAGCTAGTGCTTCTTCGACTGAAATCATCACACACCTCGTGGTCAGAGATTGGAGGTTAGAAGTTGGAGGCCGGAGGAATTCTTGCGAGATCCAACTATCTTCTAATTTCCAATTTCTAACTTCCAACATCCAGCAATTTTGCGACTTTCAAATCCCTTGGCGTATTCACATTGAAGAACGACAATAACTGCGGATCGAAGCGCGCGACTTCATCTGGCTCAACGACGCGCACGCGCACTTCATCGAAAAAATTGATGATGCGCAAATCGTCGGCGAGCAAACGCGCGCGCATCGGCTCCAGACAGCGCTTGGAATAAATCGCGTGCGTTGCTTGCAAGCCACTCTCTTTCACCACGAGTTGATCGTACCGCGTCGCGCTACGTGCTTTGCCTGTTGGCGCGTGTGCGCGCGCGATGACCACATCGGCTTGCGGCGCGAGCGAAATCAAATAGCGCAACAACGCTACGTTGAGAAACGGCAGATCGCACGCGACCGCGAGCGCGTACTCGGCGCGCGCGGCTTGCAGTCCCGAAATAATGCCGTTGAGCGATCCTTTGCCTGGGTACGCATCGCCGATGACGCGCACACCGAATCGCCCGTATGCCTCCGCATCGTTGGCGACGATGATCACTTCGGTACAGACTTGACGCACGCGCGCGAGCACGCGCGCGATAAGCGGCGCGCCGTCGAAATCGAGAAACGCCTTGTCGCGTCCCATGCGGCGGCTTTGCCCCCCTGCCAGCACGAGCGCGCTGACGCGCGGCATGGTAGCGGTCTCCAAACTCACTCCAAAACAAAAATGGGAACGCCGAATCGCGTCCCCATCGTCACCTCAAGCGCGATCCACCTGCGTTATTTCTTCATTTGCGCTTTGAGATAGGCGACCGCTTCGCCAACGGTCGTAATTTTCTGCGCCTCTTCATCCGAAATCTCGCCGCCGAATTTCTCCTCAAACTCCATAATCAATTCAACGAGATCGAGCGAATCGGCTTCCAAGTCCTCGCGAAAGCGCGCTTCCATCGTGACCTTGCTCTCGTCCACGCCGAGTTTGTCCACGATGATCGCCTTGACCTGATCGAAAACTTCGTTCGCCATGTGTGCCTCCCCCTTGGATAAATTTTGGATAGACGGACGATCCGTGACTAGAACTGACCCAGAGTATATCTAGAATCGGCTTGTGCGTCAACCCCCGATTTGTGCTATAATCCGCCTGCGCTCCGCGAAATACAACACCGCGGCGCGAGTAAAGTTACGCTGATGACTCGACCGCAGACGCCCGACCGCCGACCGCTGCAAATTGCACGGTCTGCCGTCGGCGGTCAGCGGTCGTCAAAGGACAATATGTCACCCGACGAAACGACGCACGAAACGCGCAAACTCGAACACCTCCGCATCAATTTGCAGGAGAACGTCCAATTCCGCCAATCGAACGGCTTGGAACGCTACCGCTTGATCCATCAAGCATTGCCCGAAATCAACCAAAACGATATTTCACTCGCGACCACTTTTTTCGACAAGAAACTCCGCGCACCGATTCTGATTTCTTCAATGACGGGCGGCGCACACGAAGCCGAACGCATCAACCTCGCGCTCGCAACCGCCGCGCAGGCAACAGGCATCGCGATGGGACTCGGCTCGCAGCGCGCGGCGATTGAAAACGAGTCGCTCGCGTACACATATCAGGTCCGCCGCGTCGCGCCAGATATTTTGCTCTTTGCGAATCTCGGCGCGATTCAACTCAACTACACGTACATGATTGACGAATGTCGCCGCGCGATCGAAATGATTCACGCCGACGCGCTGATTCTGCATCTCAATTCGATTCAAGAAGCGGTGCAGGCGGGCGGCAATACCAATTGGAAAGGACTGCTGAACAAAATCGAACAGGTCTGCCGCGCGCTCGACGTACCAGTCATCGGCAAAGAAGTCGGCTTTGGCATTTCCGAAGACGCCGCGCGTCAACTTGCCCGCGCGGGCGTCGCCGCGATTGACATCGCGGGCGCGGGCGGCACCTCGTGGGCAGCCGTCGAAGCGCATCGCGCACCCTCCGCGTTTTTGCGCGAACTCGCCGAAGCGTTCTGGGACTGGGGCATTCCAACCGCCGAGAGTCTCGTCCACGCGCGGCGCGGCGCGCCCAACTTGCCGATCATCGCGAGCGGCGGCATTCGCGATGGCGTCGAAGCCGCAAAATGTATCGCGCTCGGCGCAGGGCTCGTCGGTTTCGCGTCGCCGATGCTGCGGCTCGCGGATCGCGGCGTCGAGGACACCATCGCGGGAATCAAAATGATCGAAGAGCAAATGCGAACCGCGATGTTCGGCATCGGCGCGGAGAATATTGACGCGCTACGCCATACGCCATACTTGGTGAAAGTCTAGCGCGATGTGTCATTGCGAGCGTTTTTCGCGAAGCAATCTCCAACTCGCGACTTGCATTGCTTGCTTCGGCCTCGCTCAGCACCGCACACTACGCTCCTCGCAATGACAGGACGGAAAACAGAATGGACGAATACCTCACTGCACTCGAAAACGAATTACGCGCGCTCGTCGTTTCGCGCGATCCTGCGTATGACGCGTACTACGGGATCTTCCGTTATCACCTGGGATGGACTGACGCGAATTTTGTGGACGTACAAAGTGACACGGGCAAACGATTGCGTCCGCTGCTTTGCTTGCTCAGTTGCGAAGCGGTCAGCGGCGATTGGCGACGCGCACTCTCCGTGGCCGCCGCGCTCGAACTCGCGCACAACTTTTCGTTGATCCACGACGACATCGAAGATCGCAGTGACGAACGACGCGGACGCGCCGCGGTGTGGCAAGTGTGGGGCTTGCCGCACGGCTTAAACGCTGGCGATGGAATGTTCGTCCTCGCGCGGCTCGCGCTGGATCGTCTGTGCGAACGCGGCTTGAGCATCGAGAAATGCTCAGCCGTCAGCACCGTTTTCGACGAAGCGACGCTCGCGCTCTGCCAGGGGCAATTCCTCGACCTGGGATTTGAATCGCGTCTCGATGTGACGACCGACGAATATCTGAAGATGATTCGCGGCAAGACCGCTGCGCTGATCGCCGCGTCTACGCGCATTGGCGCGATGCTGGCGACCGACGACGAGAAAATCGTTGACGCGTTCGCGCAGTTTGGCGAGAACATCGGTTTGGCATTTCAAATCACCGACGACATTCTCGGCATCTGGGGTGATCCGTCCATCACGGGCAAGTCCGCCGCGACCGACATTCTGACGAAGAAAAAGTCGCTCCCCGCGATCATCGGCTTGAATCATCCGCAGCACGGCGCGGCACTGCGCGCGCTTTATTCGCAAGCGCAGTTATCGCAAAACGATGTCGCGCGCGTGCTCGCGCTCCTCGATCAATTGGGCGCGCGCGACCAAGCGCAACATTACGCCGACGAATGTCGCGCTGCTGCAATTGACGCACTCGAGTCGGCAGAAATCAATAACCCCGCGATGGATCGGTTGCGCGATTTAGCGGACGCGATGACGCGGAGGGTGCGATAGTTTGATAGTTTGATAGTTGGTTCGTTGCTTAGTTCAACTATCCAAGTATCCAACTATCAAACTATGCAACTGCTTGCCCTCGTCACCTTTATCCTCTTCCTCAGCACACAAATCGCTGTGCCCGCCCTACCGCGCCTCTCCGCCGAACTGGGCGCAAATCCGCAAGAGATGGCGGCAGTTCTTTCGTCCGCGCTGATGACGCTCGTCGCGCTCCAGTTCTTCAGCGGCGCACTCGCAGATCGGTACGGACGACGCGCCATGTTGGTTGTCGGCGCCGCGCTCGGTGGACTCACGTCGCTCTTGTGCGCATTCGCGATGCATTGGGAGTGGCTGCTCGCGCTGCGCGTACGGCGGAAATTTCGGAAGGACGGCAGGGCGCGTTCTTCGGTGTACTGCGAAGCAGTCAAGGACTGTCGTTTATCGTCGCACCCAGCATCGGCGGGTGGTTATCATTGTACTCACTGCGCGCGCCGTTTATAGTGGATGGCTTGCTTTCGTGCGCGGCGTGTGCGGCGATTCTTGTTTTCGTTCGTGATCGTAGGGGCGGGGTCTCCCCGCCCTCTGCGGGCAGTAGCACGGGCGGGGTAACCCCGCTCCCACGGTTGGCGCGCGTCTTTTCGCAACGCCGTGTCTGGGCGTTTGCGCTCTTCGCGGCAGTCAACAATTTCGCTTTTCCGATTCTTGCCGCGTTCCTGCCGATCAAATCCGTGTCGCTCGGATATGCCACATGGCATATCGCCGCGATGCTCGCGCTGGAGGCAATCGGCTTCACCGTTGCATCGTTCGTCGTCGGACGATTCTCGGATCGCATCGGACGCCGACCGTTCGTCATCGTCGCGCAGCCGCCGATCGTACTCGCGTGCGTTAGATTATTCCTCGCGCGCGATCTGGGGACGATGATCGCGTGGTACACGCTGTTCAGACTTGCGAGCGGAACGACGTTTCTGCTCGGCTTGGTGATGATGGCAGACATCACGCCGAGTGACCACGCCGCGACCACATTGGGCGCGTTTGACGCGGCGACTGATCTCGCGATTTTTGTTGCGCCGCTCATCGGCATCACCACGTCGGGTTTCATCGGTTTGGAACGGGTGCTGGTGTTGGCAGGATTGCCCGCGCTCGTTGCGTTTCCGATTGCACTGGCAACACAGGAGACTCGAACATAAGACTTCCGAAGTCTCTGAAGACTTCGGAAGTCTTTTTTCACGTCACGTTTTGCATGACCGCCAATATCTCGCCGTAGTAAATCCGATGATAGTCCTTGCACGGATAGCATCGTTGAATCCGCTCATCCAAGAAATTCTCCTTCGCCAGATCGTCCCAGTAAATCTTGCGACACTCCAGAACCAGTTCCGCTTCCGCGAAACTTGGCGCCGCAACTTGGGTGGATGCGATCGGCGTCAGTCCTGACTCGGCAATCTTGTTGCCATCACGACCAGACTTGGAACCAAGGAGTTGAAGCGCGGGCGCGTACTCTTGCCGGAACGCGCACAACGTGAACGTGTCGTACCGCTCCATGAATTGATACGTGTATCGAACAGGACGCACGACCACTTGCGCAAAAGGGATGCGCCACATCACTCCCAAACTGCCCCAGCCGACCGTCATCGTATTAAAGTGACCTTTCGCGAAATCTCCCGATGTAAGCAACAACCGCTGAGTTCCCCAGAGATGCTGCGGCTTGACGACAAACTCTTCGATAGGAATTGGTTGGCGTGTCATAACTGTTCTCCTGGTGACAACTTGAGCGCGTCCACGAACCGCGCGTTGAAATCGGGTTCGGAATTTAGTTCGACGTGTTCCGCGCGCGCCGCAAGCGCTTCACCGCGCGCGAAACCTTCCTCGCGCAAGAAAATCGCCGCGCCCAAGCCCGCGCCGTTCGCGACCATTTCGATCCGCGCGCGATCCACATCGGGTAGCAAGCCAATGCCCAACAGCGCGTCCTTGTTCAACTGACTGCCGAACGAGCCAGTCAAAATCACGCGGCGCAACTCGCGCGGCGCGACGTGTAATTTCCCCAGCAAAATATCCGCCGCGACTCGAATCGCCGCCTTCGCTTTTTGCAGTTCCCGAATGTCAATCTGCGTCAGCGCGACGCGCGCGTTGATGACGACGCGCGCGACGTCGTTGCTGCGATCAATCGGGATCGTCGTGTGATTGCCCGCGTAGCGCCCGCTCTCTTCGATCACCCCCGCACCGCGCAACGCGTGGATGAGCGAAAACAGACCCGATCCTGCGATGCCAATCGGCATGCGATTGGCGATGGTCGTCACGCGCAGATTGCCGTCTTGTACGCGCGCGTCAACGATCGCGCCATCCACCGCGCGCGTGCCTGATGAAATATTCACGCCTTCGAACGCGGGGCCCGCCGCCGTGGACGCGACGAGAATCGCGTCCCCGTTCGTCGCCATCACTTCGCCGTTCGTGCCGAGATCAATCGCGAGCATCGGCGCGCGCGCGCGGTCATAATCGAACGACGCGAGACACGCGGTCGTATCCGATCCGACGAATCCGCCGATGAGCGGCGGCAGTGCGACGCGCGCGCCTTCGGGGAACAAGTTGCCAAAGAAATCACCCGCGTCGCGCATGGACGCACGGTCGTGCGGCTGAAACGGCAACACCGCGATTTTATCAACAGGGTAACGCATCAAGAGATGGTGCATCACGGTATTGCCAACGATGATGACGCGTTCGATGCGCACGGGGACACGCTGGCTCAATTTGAGTGCGGCAATCGCTTGAAAGATCGAGGATTGCGCGAGGGCGGAGAGTTTATCGGCATTTTTCGCGGCAGCATTGAGACGCGCAATCACATCCGCGCCGAAAATCGTCTGCTGATTCAGCGCGCCCGCGCCCGCGTACACTGTTCCCGTCTTGAGCGACACGAGAAACGCGGCAACCGTCGTCGAACCCAGGTCAATCGCGAGACCGAGCGGATCGTCGTTCGTGCGAAACTCGTTCGACCGCGCGAAAATCTTGTTCGAGTAGACGACGACGGGCATCAAGGTTACCCGCGTATTGCCCATCACGCGCGCGCGGCACGCCAGCCGCACGTTCGCCGCGCGTTCGGCGGCAAGCAAATGTTTTTGCTCCACTTCGTCGTGCGGCGCGAGCGCACCTTCCGCGATCACTTTGCATTTGCCGCACGTCCCGCGCCCCGCGCACGGCTGTTCCAACGGAAATCCGCTCGCGGGAATCATTTCGCCGATCGCGCGATTGGGATCACATTCAATCTCGCGCGTTTCGTTTGCGTAGGTGATGGTGAGTGTGGGCATCGGAATACCCCTGGGGCAGCCCTGTGTGGCTGTCCCCATTGGGCGACCACCCAGGATCGCCCCTACGATTTCTTCTGCGCCGCGCGGTACGCTTTGATCCACCGCATCGCGTACTCGTCGCGCCCCATCAACAAATCGCACGCGCGGATCGTCGTGGCGAGTTCGGGCACCGTCGGATCGGTGATGGCCGCCGCCATTCCGCGCGCGATGCCAAGCGCAAGGTATGCCGCGTTGATCGCGACGCGGTCGGGCAAACCGAATGACACATTGCTCGCGCCGAGCGACAGATTCACGCCGAGTTCTGCCTGCACGAGGCGCATCGTGTCGAGCGTGACGCGCCCCGCCTGCGAATCCGCGCTCACCGTCAGCGCGAGGCAATCAATGACGACATCTTCGCGCGGCATTCCGTAATCGGCGGCGCGCTGAACGATTTTGCGTGCGACCGCGAGCCGCGCTTCGGGCTTCGCGGGCACACCGGAGTCGTCGGTGACGACGCCGATGACTGCCGCGTGATATTTCGCGGCGAGCGGCAGAACCGCGTTCAACATCTTCTCTTCACCCGTCGTCGAATTGATGAGCGCCTTGCCCTCGTACGCCACGAGCGCGGCTTGCAGCGCCGCAGGATTCGCGCTGTCGAAACAGAGCGGAACATCAACGGCTCGCACGAGCGCGCGGGTGAGTCCCTCCAGTAATTTCGGTTCGTCCGCACCTGGCACGCCCGCGTTCACGTCAAGTACTTGCGCGCCCGCCACGATTTGCTTGCGCGCGTCTTCCAACGCGATACTGAAATCGCCTACCGCGAGCGATTCCATCAGACTCTTGCGTCGCGTCGGGTTGATTCGTTCGCCGATGATGACGAATGGATGATCGGGACTGATGATAACTTCACGTATTTTCGATGAGAGATGTGTTTCCATTGGATATTTCCAACTGTCGTTGCGAGGAGCGATCTTCGCGACGAAGCAATCCCCAAGTTGCTTGGAGATTGCTTCGCACAGACCGCTCGCAATGACACAGCTACTTTTTCCCCTGCACCGCCGCTTTCGCGCGCGTTGCCGCCGACGACGCATCAGGCGCGTAGAAATCTGCGCCGATTTCGGTCGCATACTTTTCGGTCACAGGCGCGCCGCCAATCATCACCTTGACATTGCCGCGCACGCCAGCCGCGTTCAACGCCTCAATCGTCGTCTTCATCTTCGGCATCGTCGTCGTCAAGAGCGCGGACATTCCGACGAGATTTGGCTTGTGCGCGTTGACCGCGTCCACGAATTTTTGCGGCGACACGTCGTTGCCCAGATCGACGATTTCAAATCCCGCGCCTTCAAGCATCATCGCGACCAGATTCTTGCCAATGTCGTGCAAATCGCCTTGCACCGTTCCGATCACGACCTTGCCGACGGCTTGCACATTCGCGGCGGCGAGCGCGGGGCGCAAGAGTCCCAAGCCGCCCTTCATCGCGCGCGCGGCGACGAGCATTTCGGGGACGAAGTACTCGCCCGCCTCAAACAATCGCCCGACTTCTGCCATCGCCGAAATCAAACCATCGTTGAGAATTTTTTCGGGTGGCATCTTCGCGTCCATTGCTTGCTTGACCAGAGATTGTGTTCCGGGCGCGTTGCCTTCGATCACATTTTGTTTAAGATCATCGAGCAGTGCCATTGTTATTCCTCCTGAAAGAATTTTTGACGAAGGACGGAGGACGGAAGACCGAATCAGTCATCCGTCGTCCGTCATCCGTCTGCATTACGCTCCGAAGCGACGATACCGCTCCCCGATCTCGAAGATCGCGCACACGTTTTCGTCAGGCGTCCGATCATCCACGTTGATGCAACAGAGCGCGGCGCGTTCGAGCGGTCCCGCCGCGCGCAATAGTGATTCGACATCAGTCGCAACTTCGCGCGGTGTGAGTGTCGCGACGCGCACGGGACTCATTCGCAAACTGAAAATCGCGTTCGGCAGTACGGCGCGGCACGCGGCAACATCCGAGCCCCAACCGACATCGAAAAATTCAGCACCGTCCACGTGCGCATACTCGTTGCAGACCTTGTGCATATCGGTACCGCAGTGATGAATCCCGTACGGATACAAAGCGCGCGCGAGTTGCTGATCGTACGGCAACAAGTACTCGCGATATGTCCGCGCCGAAATCATCGCGACGGTGCAATTGGAATGAAGACTGATGCGCGAATCCACCGCGCCGACGATGCGATTGACCGCGACCGAATTGCTCCCCGTGCGCCGCCGCACGAACTGCGCCATCGCTTCGATAGTTCGCGCGCACACGTCGAGCAGACGACGCGCGAGCGCGGGGTTCTCGTAATAATCCACAAATAATTGCTGTCCGCGCAAGTTGAACGCGACGTTCTGCACGCCCTCCCAGTTCACATCGCCCTCGATTTTGCCGTACCGCGCTTCTAACGTATCCATCAGCGCGATCAGTTGTTGGAACGTGAGGTTAGTTTCGAGATCGGGTACTTGTAACGCCATCACTTGCGCGTCGGTGAGATTCGCGGGAATCACTTCGGGTGACGCGTCGCCATAGTAGCGAATCGTGCAGCCCAGCACCGCCGACGGCAAAAATCCCGCCGCGAGATGGACGGGACCGATCACGGGACGCGGCGCGGCGTTCGCTTCGCCGAGACCCAGGTCGCCGAAACGCGCGTGCAGTGCCGCGCGCATCTGTCGCTCGCTCTCGACGCGCTTGCGCGGATCGAAGAAAAATTGCTCGTCGAATTCTATGCCGAAATGCTTGTTCCACCAACTTGGATGGAAGACGATTTCGACAGGTAGGAAGGTTTGGGGTTCGAGTGACATTTGTTCCTTATGGTTAGTGCTTCATCCATCCGCTCAAACGCGCTTCCGTGTGCCGGATAATCTTTGTCGAGTACGTACCCATCGAAATTGTTGCCATGCCATTGTTTATCTCATGATGGCACTCCAAAGCGTCAAGGGGGCAAAAAACGCTGCGATCATCCAAACCTTGAATAGTTGGTGCCGACAATATCTCTTGGTCCCACGAATCAATGACTCCCCATCGCGAAGAACAAATCGGCGGGACATCATAAATCGTTTTTGGATGGGTGAAGACAACTCCGCCCTTGATCTGTTCGATCGCTGGGCATCGTCTCACCACGTCGGGCACTCGGGTAGAGAGTGTCTTGGACACCTCGCTTGCCATCCGTTGCCACTGCTGATCGGGCTGTTGTTCTTCCAATCGAATCCATACGTTGCGCTTGGGTTCGAATCGCTCGTGGAGCCATTCTCCATCACGCCAACTCACTCTCCCGCCCCAATCCTTGACCGCAAAGAGCCAGATCCCTTTTGCGCAAGACAATCACATCCACATCATCGCCGCGTTCTTGTTGCAAACCATTGAGCACGTAAGGCAACGAACCATGCAGTTTTGCGCGCCATTGCGGTGTCAAACGCAACAAAAGGTCTTCTCGGAGTGGATGCGCTGGGGGTGATGGCTTGGCGAGAATGACTTGCCATAGTCAGAGAATTGTGGGCAAACCCACCCCGATTGCACCCGCAAATATCACCGACAACCCACCGATACTCAAGGTCAATCCAGTTCCCAGGTACACATTCAACATCACGCCAACGACGGCAACTATTAGTCCTCCGACCAACATCGCAATCGGGATAAAAGCGATGATGGACAATTGTGGCTTCAGCACTCCGATTTTGTCGACATACTCGCTGATCGCGGACATGTGCTTGTCGCGGCGGCTCGCGTAATTCTCCAACAAATGCTGACGCCACTCGGTTTGCAGTCGCAAATCTATGCGAAATCCGATCATAACCGCGCACCAGGTCCGCAACACGATTGTCAAGGAGGATCATTTTACGTTACACTATGTTCAGCGCGCTTGCTTGGCTCGCAACAAGATTGCTCATCAAATTTCCTGCCGTAACACTTATCCCACCAACTTGGGCGGAAGACGATTTCGACGGGGAGGAAGATTTCGGAAGTCATATACATTCGCGATACTGGATGAGACAAAATAAGTTACTACTCAGCCATAACCGATCTTGAACCGTTTTTGTATTGCAAAGCACACTTGCACAAGAGATAATAGGAACGATGACGCCAAACTCGTTACCCCCGCCTGAACAA
>Ga0315285_10004523_pt1 | contig 14416 bp, 18 predicted proteins | sample YL17G09_36_MG_FD_203698 | JGI IMG/M metagenome (GOLD analysis project Ga0315285, IMG submission 203698) | Sediment microbial communities from Yellowstone Lake, YNP, Wyoming, USA - YL17G09_36 | ecosystem: Environmental > Aquatic > Freshwater > Lake > Sediment | place: USA: Wyoming | collected...
TGTGGCTGACCATCCTCTTAGACCAGCTACCCGTCATCGCCTTGGTAGGCCATTACCCCACCAACAAGCTGATAGGAGACAGGCCGATCCGGAAGCGCGAGCTTGCGCCCGCTTTCTTTGCAGAGCCGTCGCCCTGCAACATTATCGCGTATTATCTCATCTTTCGATGAGCTATCCACGTCTTGGGGGTACGTTACCTGTCCATTACTCACCCGTTTGCCGCTGAGCCAGTCCCTCGGGTTGCCCGTTGGGTCTGACTCCGCTCGACTTGCATGTGTAAAGCACGCCGCCAGCGTTCATTCTGAGCCAGGATCGAACTCTTCGAACATCTGTATTGTTTGTCTTCCCGAAGGAAGAACAAGAACAAAGGAATGACAGGGATTGTCTTGTTACTTCCAAAGACATTCCTTGTCGGGTAAAAAACACACCTTGTGTGTCTTTCAACCCGTTCTCTTCACTGTCTAGTTTTCAAGGTACCAACTGCGCGTGCTGTTCGGTCGACGGACACCCTTGGGGTGAGGCGACAAACCCTTTCTTCTACTCGATTGCTTCGGCCTGTCAAGAGCAAACCCTTTTCGTACCTTCGTTCGCGGGGGCTCCTGCGAGACCTGCTGTAACCGAACACCCGTAAATATACGCTAAACGGTGCTGGTGTCAAGGACACCTGCTGAAACAGACCGAATTCCCCGGCAGAGCCATACAAAAACGCGCATCAGAAGGTGCGGGCCAACGTCAGGACCCTGCCAACCGTAAACAGGTCCGGAGCTGGTCTATCCGCGGGACATGCCCCTCCCGGAGCCATCCTTCGGTTCCTCTCGCGACCAGGAACTGCCATGCGGATGCGCAGCGCGCCACTTCTCGGACTCGATCCTGGAATAGATACAGCCACAGTAGTTCTGGCGATACAGGCCATACTCCTTGCTGAGATTGACTGACTCCCGGAAACCATCCTGCTTGCGGAACGCCTCAGGCAGGAAGGTGACCCCGTACAGCGCCCCCTTCTCCCGTCCCACCTGTTCCAGCACGTGCACGTCCTTGTGTGGGCTGATGAGCAGGGTCGTCGTGAACACCCCGATCTGCAGGTCAGCCGCCTTGTGCGCGGCAGCATCGAGCAGGACCCCAAAGCACCGTGGACACCGGAGGCCGCCCTCGGGTTCGTGCCAGAATTCTCGCGTCGCCGCCAGCCAGCGCTCGGGCTCATATGGACCGACGATCAGCTCGAAATTCTCGATGAAGGCGAGTTTGCGCGCCTGCTCGAGGCGCAGTTCATACTCAGCCTTCGGCTGGATGTTGGGGTCATAGAAGAACCCGACCGGCTCATAGCCCTTAGCCCGCAGGCGCAGGACCGACACCGTGGCATCCGGAGCGCAACAGATATGCATCAGGATGGGCACGGGTAGCGTTTGTCGTTCCTCGGGCTTCGCAGTCATCCAGGTTCCTCCTCGTCTGACCGCATTGTAGCGCATGCAGGCAAAGGCGCAAGCCAAGCAGCGGAGCAGCGGAAACGCTGGAGAGCCGGCCATTTGTAAGGATTCTATCAGACTAGACGAAGGCGGTCAGGCGGGATGCGTTGCGACATCCCGGCACTGAACGCAGTCGGACGCAGCAGCGGTGAGGCAAGGGCGTTGACGAGGATGGCAATCACGCCATGATGAGTCGTATATCCCAGGAGAAGCGGAGGACGTATGTCACAGCGAAGGATCACGGTAACCCTGTCCGACGAGCTGTACGAGGAGCTCCTCAGGCACGGGAACAAGTCCGCATTCGTTAGAGAGGCACTGCACGCACACCTCACCCGTCTGCGGCAGTGCGATGTCGCCTCACAGATACGGGACTACTGCACGAGGGAATCAGAAAACGACCGGGCGCTCTGCTCGGAACTGGACGGAGGTATCGACGATGGAACTGCCTCGCAAGGGTGACGTCTGGCTGGTCAACTTTGACCCCACGTGCGGAAAGAAGATCCAGAAGAAACGCCCGGCAGTCGTCATCTCTCGGGATGAGTACAACGCGTTCGCCTCGCCCGTGCTCGTCGTCCCGCTGACGTCGCAGGGACTGGACGAGGTCACGCCGGTGTTCGAAGTCCTCGTGCCCAGGGGCGAAGGGGGACGGGGCACGACTCCAAGACAAAGGCAACCCATATGCGCACGGTCGACAGAGGCCGTCTTCTGGAACGCCTCGGCCGCGTCGGCGACGCGACCATGCGCGCCGTCGAGCAGACCATCCGCAACCTCATCGACATCGCGTAACCGGAACGGAGCAGAACCCGGAAACGAAAGAACCCCACTCCGTGGAGCGGGGCTTCATCAATGCCAGTACGGTTCGTGTCTGTCGGAGCTTAGCGCTCGGTCTTGTCGTCGATGGGGGAGTCCTGGGTGATGTCCTTGCCTTCGCCTTCGACGGTGTCGCTACCCGTCGTCATGTGCGGCAGCTCCTCGCTGGGCTTCGCATCTCTGGACCGTCCGGTGATACGTCTCGGCATGGGCGGAGCCTCGACAAACCCGCCGAGGATTGAGAAGCCAAGGATATAAACGGCAAACAGGACATACTGCCCTACCGGGGACAGGCTCCGGCCCATCGCAAAAACGATGGCGACAAAGGCAATCATGATAGGGATGGTGATGATGAAATAGAGCTTGCGGCTGACCGTCCTGCCAGTACGTGTGGACAGGAAGCGTCCCAGCAGGTTGCCCAGGAACATGACGGCAAGGCCGGAGAGCAGCAGGACGAAGAAGCTTGGCCCTGTGCTCGTCGGGTTAGCCGGAGCCGCAGTCGTTGTCGATGCAAGTGTTGACACAGGTATCCTCCTATGAACGTGGGGCGGCGCAAGTACTGATGCGATCCGCTGTCAACGTGCGCGTTTACAAACTACGTTATCACTGTATACTCTTCATGTGGATTATCAATGGCAGCCGAAGGGGCGAGCGTGAACAACCTCTGGGACAACAAGATCCTCATTGTCGCAATCATTGCGGACCTTGTTGCACAGGGGATCAAGCCGCTCATCCACTACGGCGAGTATCATGAATGGAAGTGGCAGCTCCTCTTTTCCAACGGCGGCTTTCCCAGCTCGCACAGCGCCGCCGTCACGGCCCTGACGGCTATGGTGGCATTCACCGAAGGCTTCGCATCCCCTCTGTTTGCCATCTGCATGATCTTCAGCGGCATCGTCGTGTTCGACGCCTCGGGCGTCCGCCAGGAAGTCGGCAGACATGCGCGAACCCTGAACGCCATTTTCGAAGAATTCAAGCTGTGGGACCGCTTCGACTACAAGCAGTTCACCGAGCTTGTCGGGCATACCCTGTTCGAAGTACTCGGAGGCATGGCACTTGGATTGCTTCTGGCGCTGCTGTCTCTTCGCATCCCATTCCTCAGACCGAGGTGAGCACATGAAGATCATCATTGGTTCCGATCACGCCGGATTTCGCCTCAAGTCGTTCCTCATCCATGCATTGACGCTCAAGGGCCACGACGTCGAGGACCTGGGCACCGACAGCGGTGACCACTCCGTCGACTATCCCGACTTCGCAGCCGCGGTGGCCCATAAGGTCGTGGCAGATTCCACCACAGTCGGCATCGTCATCTGCGGTACCGGCATCGGCGCCAGCATCGCGGCCAACAAGGTCGTCGGCATCCGCTGCGCGCTGGTCCATGACGGCTACACGGCACGGATGGCCAGGGAACACAACAACGCCAACGCGCTTGCCCTTGGGGGTCGGACGACAGCCGAGGAAATCGCGCTCGACTGCGTCGTCACCTGGCTGAACGCGACCTATCAGGGCGGACGTCACCAGCCGCGCCTCGACAAGATCGCCGCCCTCGAATGCCCCTTGGGGTCAGCTGGCAAATAGTCAAAGAAGTGGCAAGTTCGAGACCTGATCAGTGAAAACCGCTCTCCTGCTCGTCGATATCCAGAGGGAGTACTTCCCGGGTGGCGCCATGCCCCTCGACGGCCCCGTCGAAGCAGCCGTTCAGGCCCGAAAGCTGCTCGCCCATTTCCGGTACAACCATCTGCCCGCTGTCTTCATCCAGCACGTGTCCCTCGACCCCGAGGCGACCTCGTTCGTGCCAGGGTTTCCCGGCGTGAGCCTCTACAGCAGTATTCGTCCTCTGCCCGGCGAACCGGTTATCCACAAGCATCACCCCAACAGCTTCCGTGAGACCAACCTGCTGGAATTGTTGCGGACGGATGAGGTCTCCCGTCTGGTCATCTGCGGCATGATGACCCACATGTGTATCGACGCGACGACACGCGCTGCCTGCGACTATGGGTTCGAGTGCGTCGTCGCCGCCGACGCGTGCGCCACCCGGGAGCTGGCGTTTGCCGGAGAAACGGTGCCTGCGGCCATGGTCCAGCGAGCTTTCCTGGCTGCACTGAATGGCACGTTCGGCAGGGTCATGAACGCCGACGAGATTGTGCCGCTGATCCAGACGAGTTAACCCCGATCCAGGGCCTGCCGCTCAGCCTCGAGGTCGAACACGAACTGCCGCAAGCTTGACCGAAAGAAGTCCCTGATATGGTTCCACGCGACAAGAGTGCCGACGTAGACGGGGTCCCCCTGGACGTCGGCGCGCTCGAACCATACGAGCCCCTTGCCGACGTCGAGCGGCTCGAGGGCGGTTCCTCCATACCGCTCCAACACATTGCGTGCAACCTTGCGGAAGGGGACGGTCTGGAGAACGGCATACAAGTCCACGAAGTCACTGCGCATACCACCCTGACTGACAGCCAGCAGTTTCATGGCTGCAATATCCACGACACTGGCCACGTCACAGCCGTTCATCCTTGTGGTGGGCTCGACGAAGCCCGCAGGGGTCTGCGTCAGAGACAGCCGGGCGCCATCCGCCTGCACGGTCATCGCGTCGTCGCCCATCGTCACGGACTCCACAACGCCGGCAAGTGCCCGCAGTTCCTCGAGGACTTCGGATGGTTTGAACGCCCGCTGAGTGAAGAACTCCAGGTCGCCGGAGATTCGGTGCCCCAAGTGCAGCGCCAACCCCGTCGCCCCTGCCAGGACCCCTCCATGCATGCCCAGGGTCGGCCCCACCCGGCTCATCGTCAACCGCGCACGCTCTTCCACGCACTCAGGATGCATCGGCCACCTCGAACCACGCCATCCAGAAGTTGCGCGCCCTGGGGGGCAAGCCCTTCGCGGAGAGAACAACGTCGATGATGGCGCTGGTGGGGTAGACATAGGCGAGCCACCGCAGGTCCTCCATGTCGCCTCGTTCCAGCAGACTCGTGATGATGACAGCGGCGTCCCTCTGCAGGTGGAGGGCGCTGGGGTCCACCCCGGCAAACAGCCGCATGGTATGCAGGGGCATCGCCATCGCCCGTTGTGCCGCTTCGACCCTCCGCCGCACCTCAGGCCGGGCGAGCGGACCGATGTAGGACTGGACCATGCGCGCCCCATCACGGTGCGCAACGTACGCATATTCCCTGTTGCCTGTCTTCCGAATGATGATGCTCATACAGCGCCTCCTGCGACCATCATACATATCTTGCTATACAAGTCAAGACAGTTATTGCACAGCATGATATGCAATTCGGCGCGTTTCCCTCTTCAAAACAGGCATTTGTGGACTCACACCGTGCCAGTTCCTGTGGGACAGTCGTAGGCCCGGCGAGCCGGGTGAGGTCAACCCTAGATTAGATCGTCAGTTACCAGTTGACCCCAAAGAAAGGAGGGGATAGGTTAGGCGCACGGTCGTGCCCGCCTCGACGGTCAAGCTGGTCGTGTAGTCCATGTACCCGAGCAGGCTCACCGCAATGAAGACTTCCTTTGCAGGCAGGGCCATCGAAAGGGGCGTGACCCCCCCTGTCGGTCCCATTGACGACGACGCGGGCGCCCGCAGGGACACTGACCAGGATAATGGTTCCGGTCGTGGGTTTGACGACTGGCACGGGTTTTGCTGGGACAGCTGGTTGAGCAGTGGGAGACACCACCGGTGCCGACGAGGGCCGGACGTACTCGCCCGATACCCACCCGGTCAGCCTCGCCTTCCCGTCTGTACCGTAGCAGCGCACATACCACCAAGGGGCGGTCCCAACAATCGTGGGCCCGGACAGCACGCGGGCGCGTTCAGCCGCGAGCAGGTAGCCGAGGATCGCGCTGCCTGTCCCTGCTCCCTACCGCACGCGCAATTGCTCCGTCGGGGCAACCCACAGCCCCGTCTTGACGCCGTAAGTGACGATTGCGGGCGGCGTTGTCGGCGCAGGTTTGATCACAACGGGTGAGGTACCTGGGGGCACTCCCGGGGTCACCGTTTCTGCTGACGGTGTGACAGCCACATCATCACCGGACAGGATCACGGACGGCGTCGAAGGAGTGCTTACAGTCAGTGTCCCATCTGTGGCGACACCCGCCCGTCTCCCGTTCCGCACAACCAGGGCTGTTGCCACGATGACCATGATGATGACGGCGGCGATGACGGCAACACGGCGCAGCAGCCGCTCTCGGCCGCCAGGACGCTGTTCGGGCTGGGGCACAGCAGGTGTCACGCTTTGGCTGTCGACGAGGGCCGTCTCGTCTGGTTCGGGACCGTTGTATTCCACTTCTTCTTCCGGCACCATCGGCCCCGCCAGCGTGAGAGCCGCGGGCGCATCTGCCATTGCCAGTGTGCCGGTCTCGGCATCCCGGGGGGCGGATGGCGTCATGGGCACATCGACAGCCCGGAACGTTGGCGTCAGCAGGTAGTGCAGATGAGGCAGGCGCCCGTGAGGCATGTGTTCTTCAATCCACCCCATGATCATGTCACCCCCGCCCGATATCCAAAACCTCTTCGTCGTCGATGCTGGTGACCCGGACAGTCTCGGCTCCCGCAGGTCCGGCCATGATGGGCACGGTCCTGCCGTCCAGACGCATCTGCATCCCGTGGATCGACGGTGCCACGACATGCAGGTGCAGGTGCTCTCCCAGCAGGTCCATGCTCCACAAGCTCATGCCGCCGCTCTCGACCGGAGCTACGACCCACAGGCGCTCGGGAGTTGCTGCGACATCGACGATGCGCGCAAACGAAGCAGTCAGCACCATCCGGCCCCCGCCAGTCACGTCGGCGACAACCCACACGCCGCCCGACTTGCCTGCGACCAACACGCGTCTGCCTACCAAGGTGAGCCAGCACACGTCTTCCCATAGTTCACCCTGCTCGGTGGATTCGCCGGTGGCCGTATCCACCAGCTGGACATGGATGCCGTCCCCGCGCCCGGAAACGGCGCACAGCAGCAAGCCGGACGCAGTCTAGGGGGCGGTTCCCAGCACGACGCGCTCGCCCGAAACCAGAGGCCCCTCGCGTCCGTCCGTCGTGACGACAAGAGCGACCTGTGCGCCTCCGCGTTCCAAGCCTACCACAGCCACTGCCTCACCGGCAGGCGACCAGCACGGGATACCCGGCAACGCGATGGGGCCGGTGACCGGCGTCAGATCAGGGTCATCCTTCTCTGCCATGAACAGCGAGAAGACCGGCAGAGCACTTTGCGGCTGGCTGCCATCCATCGACAGCACGGCCACTGACGGGTCTCCAGCAATGACGCAGAGCCGTTTCCCGGCCGGCGACCATGCCATGCCAACCACACGCGAGAGGGCAGTGGGTAGTGTCCGGACGACAGGACCCGGCAGGGCGATCATGCACACGTACCGCTCAACGCCGCTGACCCCGACATGTACTCCGTGCTGCCCGTCGGGAGACGGTTCGGGACGTGCGAGCGGATCGAGGTCGAATGCTTCAAACTCACTCGGCAGCACGGTCTGCCACACGCCTCGTCCGCCCGCGCGGCAAAACACGTCGCGTCCCACGCTGCAGAAAAGTCCTGCTGCAGCCGCCCGTGCTCTACCTTCCTTCTTGTCACTGACCATCATGCATGCCTCCCTCAGACCGCATGAGTCATAGGAATTGTCTCCACTGTCTGTCATGATATCGGTTTCCGCGCGACAATCAACGCCTCGGTGGGGTTCAGGCGAATGTACCACTCTGAGCTAATCACCAGCTGACCCCGATGTGGACTCCGGCAATCTGCCCTCGATCAGCAGGATGGCACACCTGAGCTCGTCCATGCCCTGCTTGAAGCGCTTGACAGCCGTCGTCACCGAGCAGTGGCGTTCCTTGGCGATGACCGGCCACGTGCGTTCGCGCCAGAAGCGGTCACGGATGATGGCAGCTTCCCGGCTGTCGATCATGGTGAGGCCGAGGGTGACGCGTTCCGCAATGTCCAACCTCGTCCGGTCGCTCATTGTTCCTCCTGGGGCGACAGGAAGGCTTCACCAGTGCCGGCAGTGAACCATGGCGACGTCCCCGCCGTGCCCAGATGCGTGGGCGTACGGCCCTCGTGGTCGCACCAGTGCAGCATGGTACGCCTCGCGACCGTGTTGCCGATACGCAGCTGCTCGCCCAGCGGGCGGTCCTGGTAGCGGCCGCAGCAGGACCACAGGGCACACCCGGCGACCTGGATCAGGTCGTCGGCATCGAGCCCCCACGTCCGGGCGTAGCGGCGCGCCATGCCGACGATGGCAGGGCGCAGACCTTCATACAGCGGTAAAAACCAGACATCAGTCCTTTTCACACAATCCCTCCCTGGTGTGCATTCTTTTACACAAACTGCAAACAACGCAAGTCAGTCTACATTTTCTTTTCTGTACTTTCTACGCTGTCGTGCATAATATGGTAGCCACCACCAAGGGACGACGCTGAAGGACAGTTCCGGTGCGGTGTCACGTAGCAGGAGCCCCGGTTCACGGCATGGCTTGTCACGACTGAAGCGCATGTGGTTCCTCAATCAATGTGAAAGGAGCAGATGATGGGGTTCAGGGAGAATGTCCGGGCACTGCTTGCACAACGCGGCTGGAGTCAGCGAGAGCTGGCTGCAGCCGCCGGCATCTCCCCCGGCGCCGTCGGGCACATCCTCGAGGGGGAGTCGTCCAACCTGCGGACCGCCATGAAGGTGGCCGCCGCGTTTGGCGTCGAGGCAGCCGACCTCATGCGGGAGGAGCAGCCCGTGGAGCCCCGGGACGAACTGGACGTGGCGCTACGTCACCAGGGAGACCTGTCCCCGGGCGACATCCAGGCAGTGCACGCCTTCATCTCCTATATCCGGGATCCTCGGCCGCAGCGGGGCAAGCGTGGCCGCTAGAACGTGCCTCACGAAGGAACCATAGATGTCATTCCCGCGAAGGCGGGAATTCAGTCTTTGTCCTTGTCTATGGCAGACTGGCGCGCGGCTCAGGTACAGCTTGCCGTCTCAGGTGATGAACTTACCACATAGGGCTGGAATCACCAGCTGACCCCAATCGCTGGACAATGCTCGGTCCCGCCGCTATACTACTAAGGTTATTTCCAGAAGGGGAGGCACCATAGTGTTGTCCAAGAACGACCAGAAAACGAATACGTCGCGCCGATCGTCACTGACCCGCCTCCTGCACAAGCAGTCGGTGGCCCAGGCGGCGGTGCTCATAGCCGTGGTCACCTTCCTCAGCAAGTTCGTCGGTTTCGCCCGCGAAGTGGTCATCGCGCGCCAGTTCGGCGCCACCGGCCAGACGGACGCCTTCCTCGTCGGCATGATGGTCCCCAGCCTGGTGCTCGGCCTCTTTGCGGGAGGACTCAGCACGCTCATTGTGCCCTGGTACCTGGGCCACAAGAGGCAAGACCCGGAACGCGCACGCCTGCTGGTCGATCAGGTGACGCTGGTGTGGGGCATCGTCTTCGCGCTCGTGTGCGTCGGCGTGTGGGCCTTCGCCCCCCAGCTGGTGCACATCTTCGCCCGTGGTTTCGAGGGCGCCCGCTACGACTTGGCCGTCCAGGTGACCCGCCTGCTCGTCCCCATGGGCTTCATGCTCATCATGACCGGCTTGTTCACAGGCCTCCTGCAGGCAGAGAGCAGCTTTCTCGTCGCACTCATGTGGACCTTCCTGGGCAATGTCGCCATGGTGGTCAGCCTGCTCGTGTTCTCCTCCCGCCTAGGCATCCATGCCTGGACATTGGGCCAGACACTGCTGGCCTTCGTGAGCTTCGTCCCGTTGGTCATCTTGGCGGCTGGCAACAGGTACGGCTTCCTGAGACGTTTCGACGTCCGGCAGATGGATTGGCCCGCCATCCTGCAGTTTGCCACCCTGCTCATGCCGCTGGTGCTCGCGGGTGGCGTGGGCACCCTCAATGTCATGGTGGACCGCTGGGTTGCCTCACGCCTGCCCGAGGGGGCCATCGCGGCGCTCAGTTTCTCCAACCGCGTGTGGACCATCCCCATCACCCTGCTTGCCGGCCCCATCGCGACGGCGACCTTCCCTGCGTTCTCGTCCATGGCGGTGGACGGCTCGGCCCTGCATGCCATGGACGACAAGGTGCGGCGCACGGTTGCCTTTCTCGCCTACATCGTCATCCCGTCGTCCGTGGGCATCGTCGTCCTGGCAGCACCCATCACGCGTCTGCTGTTCCAGCGTGGGGCCTTCGACGCGACGGCGACCGCCATCACGGCTTCCTGCGTCCAGATGTACGCCCTTGGTCTCGTCTTCCAGGCGGTCGTGCCCATCCTGGCCAAGGTCTTCTATGCGTTCAAGAACACCATGACGCCTCTGCTCATCAGTCTGGGCATCGTGAGCGCCAACATGGCCGGCAACATCATCCTCAGCAAGTACCTGGGGGCTGCGGGCATTGCACTCGCCACGACCATCACCGTCACGCTGGGCACCATCATCTACGCCCTCCTCCTGCGCCGTTATTTCCGCACGGAGGACCGGCTCACCCTGGCCTACCCGCTCTGGGCCCAGATGCTCAGGACGCTGCTGGCGACCGTCCCCGTGGGGCTCATCGCCTGGCTGGGCCTCGGGTGGATCGCCCCAGTCACGGCGTTCATCCCTCTGCTCGTCCGCACCATGGCCGTCTGCGCCGTGGCCGCCCTTGCCTACGCGGTGTGCAGTATCGCCCTGCGTCTCGACGGCTGGCAGACCATCGCAGATCGATTCAAGGGCCTGGCGCATCGCTTTGGGGTCAGCTGGTGAAGAGACGCGGAAATGGTAAGTTCGCCGGCCTTCCGGCGAAAATCCGTCATTCCCCCGAGCCCTTTTGTCCCTCGCATCTTTTTGTCCAAGATGCGAGGTGTTCTTCAAGGCCCCCGAGCCTTTCTGTGCAAGGCGAGGGGCGCTTCTGAGGGGTGCTTCCCACGAGCATGTTGGTGTCATGGGAGTGGCGCTCTGCCGCGCAGGCGGGAATCCATTCCTTGTCTGGTCTTTTCCTCTCGTCTCCGTCTCAGGTGCTGAACTTACCACTTTGGGCTGGAATTACTACCTGACCCCAAAGACAGAAAAAGCCCCCATCTCTAGGGGCTTCGACCTGATATGCTGAAGTACTGCTACAGCTTGATTGGGGACTTCTTGCCGGATGCTCCCATGACAGGTCGAGCACATCCCGCCCTATGGGTAACGTCAGCGCCACCGCGACCAGAACTCCTTTTTGCTTTTGCCCGACGGATAGCGGCTCTTGCCTCTGCCTCTACAGCTCTCATTTTGGCAGCAAGGACTGGGTCAGAGACGGCGGCCTCATCAATCTCTTTAAACAGACGATCGCTGGCCTCAATAACTTCTTTGGGGACAAGGCGCTCGTTCGTGTCGGTCTTCTTTAGAGCGCTCATCGTTCCTCCTTGTCCATCCACTTCCCATTCTTGCATATGGGGTCAGCATATGTCTCGACTGCGCTACCGCTACTGTTTAACAACCTCAGCCTCGTCAATAATGATGTCTCGGTCAGCAACATCAATAAGGGCGCGAGCTACACCGTTCACTCCACGAAGGTGGGCGACATACACTTTCTTGCCCAACTCCTTGACGGCCTCCACGGCCCCTGCAAAGTCAGCATCGCCGGACAGCAGAATGGCAACGTCATACGTGTTCCTCACAGCACCAAGAAGCATGTCGACGAGAATCTGCGTGTCGATCCCCTTTTCGACCAGTATCGGAGTGCCGTCCACATTCGTTCCACCACATTCCAGTCTACCAAGTTTCACCTTGAAATCCTGGAGGTGCCCCAGATAGTCGAAGAACCTCTGTGAGTTCTTGTAGGTCTCGGATCCATCTTGTCGAGAAGCGTTGTAGTAATACGTCCGAACGAGGTACTGTCCTACCGTCAGGGCTCTCGCCAGTCGATCAAAGTCGACCTTGAAACCCGGTGGTGTAAGATGGTAGGAATTGGATCCATCGATGTAGATGATGACTCGTTCCTTGTCCATGCCGTCCTCCCGTGAAACCACTCAAGAGAAAGGCCGCAGATTGACTGGCAATCTGCGGCGGCTTATGCAACCTGCCCTTGGCGTGGCAGGACAGGGAGTAAATATGTGAAGACTATAGACTCCACTTTGGAAATCTCAAGAGCTACCCAGCCATCTGCCATCGATTCCGCGATTTTTCGTGCGCAGACATACCTGCGTTGCCCATACAGCCGACCTTCCCACTGGACTCTGTCCTTCCCGCGAATGCGGGAATCCATTCCTTGCTTTGTCTCTTCCGCTGGTCTCCATCCCAAGCAGCGAACTTACCACTTCTGGCTGGAATTACCACCTGACCCCACAGTGAGCCAACGCGCCATGAACGGGTCGACCACGGAATAGACGCCCTGCTGGTCCTCTTCGACGAAGTCGAGCTTGATGAGCGCCTTAAGCGCCTTCTGGATGCCACCTGATGACAGCTGGCGATTCAGAGGGTAGTCTGCACCATAGAGGGACTTCGACGGCTGAACAGCAAGCGCCCTGAGGACCGCCTTTTGGCCGGGCGGCAACGCCGAGAGCGTCGCCTCAAACTCGGGCGACTGCATGCTGAGCATCGTCTGACAGGATGCTTCGACATGCTCTGCTGTGCACGAACGCCCAAGTTGAGTACTGTTCCATGCCATCATCGCCAAGCCCTGAACATACCACGAGAAACCGTTCGCCAGCCGGTAGATGGACGCAGCCACGTCGACGGGACAGTTCTTGCCCGTTGCGGCAAATCGCTCCGAGATGAATGCGACAAACGCGCTCTCCGGGATTTTGCCGAGGGGATAGACGAGAGAACTCCGGTAGAACGGACGGTTCTTGTCGGAGAACATGTCCGTAAGGATATGTCGCCTGCTGCCCAGGAACAGGAACGACACACTGCTGTGTTCCTGCACAAAGGATCGCAGAGTCCCCTCAAGGGTCTTGGACCCTTCCAGTGCAGCAAGCTCCTGGAACTCGTCCAGCACGATGCATGCGCGCCTTTTGTGGCGTTCGATGTAACGGTAGAGACTGCTCAGCACGTCGTCGATGACAATGGTGGCCGGTACGTCAGGATCGATCGTCGCAGAAGCCTTCACGCCGTCGCTGGTGATCTCCATGCGTGGCGATATCCTGGTAAAGAGACCGAGCAGACGCTTCCCGATTGTGGTCGTATCCGCCCCGCGCCCGATACCTCGGATGATACCATCCGACAGCCGCTGGACGAAGTCGCGCTCAGACGAAACCGGATACACGTCGATCCTCGCAGTCAGGAAGTTCTCGGCCTCCAGGCGTTCCAGAACCGCCGCAGCCAGAGATGACTTGCCCAGGCGACGGGCCGAAAGAAGCACGACGCTCTGACCGTTGCGAACATAGGTCAGCAGGTCATCCAGTTCGTGTTCTCGATCACAGAATGCTGCGTCTCGCGCGAGATGCAGTGTAAACGGGTTGTCTGCCATCTCAATACCTCCAAGCAACGACCGTCGGTTGTGTCCAACGTTGCTGCTCGAAGTATACAACGTTTTATTCCACTAGCATAATCCTTGGAGTGATTGACGCAGAACTGGCTACAATAGAACCGTTATATCGTGTTGTGTGCTTTTATTCTTGTAGCATTATTCCAGTAGAATAATTCCGCAACGCTTCGTCCTTCTTGTCAGCTCCTGTCATTCCCGTCGAACTCCGTCATTCCCGCGCAGGCGGGAATCCATTCTTTGTCCTCGTCCTTCATCCGTCATTCCCGCGCAGGCGGGAATCCATCCCTTGTTCCGCTCCAGGTGCTGAACTTACCACTTTGGGGTCTATTTACCAGCTGACCCCACATCGCTTGCAGCAACAGGCGCGGCGCATACAATGAACGCATGAGAAAACGACTATTCATGCTGTCCGCTCTGCTCCTGCTCGTCGGCCTCGCCCTTGGAACCCGGTACGGAGACGTTGTCCTGTACACGGCCGACTGGGCGTTCGCGGCTGCCACGCTGGTCGTCTTTGCCGCCTGGTGCTTCTGGTGGCTGCCGGACCACCCGCTGGTTGCGCTGTCGACGGACTGGACGTCCCTGCTGGTGCCTACGGCCGCTCTCGCCCTGATGCTCCTGTCACCCTACGGCTACGGCGCGCGGATCGAGGCTGCCAAGCTGGGCAGTGCCTTCCTGCTGGCCCTGGTGGTGCTAAACGTCGTCCAGGAGCGCGGAGACCTGCAGTTCT
>Ga0315285_10004525_pt1 | contig 14416 bp, 16 predicted proteins | sample YL17G09_36_MG_FD_203698 | JGI IMG/M metagenome (GOLD analysis project Ga0315285, IMG submission 203698) | Sediment microbial communities from Yellowstone Lake, YNP, Wyoming, USA - YL17G09_36 | ecosystem: Environmental > Aquatic > Freshwater > Lake > Sediment | place: USA: Wyoming | collected...
GACCCCTTAATGCAGCAGAAGATGTTCAGGGATGCCTTTGAGGCAGTGGGTTTTGATAAAACAAAGCATATTCCACTAGATATCAGAAATAAGACCACGGAAGAGGCGGTTTCAGCCATAAAAGAAATAATCAAAAATAATCCGTAATAAGTTAAAAGGAGTTGACATGCGAAGAAAGCTTCTCTTTATGATACTTTCCTTTTTGTTCTTTTTTGCCGTTATCTTTACGCTTAAATGTTTTTCCGAAGAAGCTGCTACTTTTGTGCCGAAGAATTATGTTATTGCCTATTATTTTCATGGTACATTCCGTTGCCCGACTTGTCACAAATTGGAACAGTACTCAAAGGAGGCAATAGAGGCTAACTTCAAGAATGAGCTTACATCCGGAAAGATAGTGTTTAAAACAGTTAATGTTGACGAAAAAGCCAATGAACACTTTGTTAACGACTACCAGCTCTACACCAAGTCACTTGTCATATCTTTTGTTAAAGACGGCAAAGAAGCTAAATTCAAGAATCTTGCCAAAATCTGGGAATATGTCGGCAATAAACAAAGATTTTATGATTACGTTAAAGAAGAAATAGCAGCCTTTTTAAAGGAATTATAGTGGAGAGTATTTTCGTAGGTTTTATATCTGCACTTTGGCTGGGAATTTTAACTTCCATAAGTCCCTGTCCGTTAGCCACAAATGTGGCCGCCATTTCGTTTTTGTCCAAAAAGATCATTCACCCAAAAGCAGTTTTTCTCTCAGGCTTATCTTACACGATAGGCAGGATGCTTTCGTATGCGCTTTTAGGCTTTATTATCATAAGTTCACTTTTAAGCGTACCGCTGGTTGCGCATTTTCTGCAGAAGTATACGACAAGAGCATTAGGCCCTATTTTGATCTTCACCGGGTTATTCTTGTTGGATTTTCTAAAATTTAGCTTCCCGAGTCTCTCTATTTCAGAAAAACATCAAAAAAAACTTTCCAGTTCAGGCGCCTGGGGCGCATTTATTTTGGGCTTAATTTTTGCTTTGGCATTTTGTCCTGTTTCCGCAGCTTTATTTTTTGGCAGCCTTATACCCCTAGCGCTTAATAATAAAGCAGGGGTAATGCTGCCATTTGTTTATGGTATCGGAACAGCCCTTCCTGTATTAATATTTGCTTTTGTCATTGCTTTGGGAATAACTTCATTGAGCCGCTTGTTTCAAGGACTGGCAAAAATAGAATACTATATGAGAAAGATCACGGGTATAATTTTTGTTGTGGTTGGCACATACTATGTTTTAATATATTTTATAAAAACAGGATAAAATGGAAATACTAAGAATAGATAAAATTTCCCTTAACTTAGAAGGAAGGCAAATTCTAAAGGACTTGAGCCTCTCAGTTAAAGAAGGCACAATACATTCCATTCTTGGTTCAAACGCTGCCGGAAAATCAAGCCTTGCTTATGTGATTATGGGTTGCTGCGATTATATCGCACAGGCTGGAAAGATCCATTTCTTTGGAGATGATATCACTAATCTGTCTGTTTCCAAAAGAGCGAAGATGGGCCTGACCTTGGCCTGGCAGGAGCCGGCAAGGTTCGAAGGACTAACTATCAGGGATTATATTGCAGTGGGTATGGAAGAAAGGGTTGAGTCATTAATTGAAAGATCGCTTCGCCATGTCTTGCTTGAGCCAAGCGAATATTTAAACAGACAGGTAGATAAAACCTTAAGCGGCGGTGAAAGAAAGCGCATTGAGTTGGCAGCTGTTTTTGCGATGCAGCCAAAACTGGCAATTTTAGATGAGCCTGATTCAGGCATTGATATTCTGGCATTAGATAATATTATCAGCATGATAAAGGAATTAAAAAAACAGGGCACCACCGTTCTTTTGATTACGCATCGTGAGGAGGTTTCGGAAATCGCCGACATTACTTCTTTGATGTGTTCAGGCGCTATTGTGAAGGAAGGTAGGTCAAGAGAGGTTGGTAAATATTTTAAGGAAAAATGCATCCCTTGTCCGACTAAACTATTTCCCAGCAAAGAGAATGGCGTATAAGGGTTAAGCTAATGAAAATTTTATTATGGATTCTGGGAGCGGCATTACTTAACAGCCTGCTTGGTTTTGTGGGTATATTTAGTCTTTGTATGAGTGAATCAGCCCTTAAAAAAATAGCGAAAAGCTTAGTTGCTTTTTCTGCCGGGGTTCTATTAGGAGGAGGCTTCCTGCATTTGTTGGCTGAATCACTGGAGCGTCTTAGCGCCATGTCTGCCCTTGGAATAACAGTTATAGGATTTCTTATCTTTCTTGTTTTAGAAGGGTGTTTACATTGGCATCATTGCGAAAAATGTGAAATGCACGCTTATAATCACTTAATGATTATAGGAGATTCCATTCACAATTTCATAGACGGGTTAGTTCTTGCCGGGACATTTATGACAAGTATTTCTCTGGGAGTGGTTATCTCATTAATGATAATGGGGCATGAATTTCCTCAGGAAGTAGGAGTATTCGGGGTCCTTGTTTCTGGCGGTTTTAAAAGGGGAAGGGCAATGCTTTATAGCTTTTTAGCGCAGTCAACTTGTATCCTGGGTGGAATTTTAGGGTTTTTATTCTTTAAAAATATTACAACCTTTACTACTTATCTTTTACCATTTGCTGCTGGTGGTTTTATTTATATTGCTGCGGCTGATCTTGTTCCAAGAATGCATAAAGCCGAAGGGAAAGAGAAAATTGCTCTATTTTTTTGGCTCTGCGCAGGCCTTTTATTCATAGCTGCTATAAAAATTGTTTTTAGATCTTAAATATTATAAGTTTAACGAAGAGAGGTAAAATAAATGCAGGATTATGACTTAATGCTAGATGCATATGCAAAGGCAGGCGGAGCGCCCTCTGTTTTTAAGGACTCTAATATTGCCCATCTAATCGTTCACAAAAATAAAGTAATTGGAAGTAATTCGGTAAAAGGTTTGATTTTAGAGCCAAAAGAAACCGCAACCGGCATAGATGTTACGCTGACAGTTGAGAAGGGAATAAAAATAGAAAACCTGGTGCATCTTTGTTTTGGGATATTGCCCCAAGAGGGGATTCAGGAGATCAATATCAAAGCCAGAATTGAAGATGGCGCGGGTGTTAAGCTCCTTGCCCACTGCGTTTTCCCAAATGCGGTGAAAATAGTGCACAAGATGCAAGCTGAGATTGAAATCGGCGACAATGCTTATTATGAATACAATGAAGTCCATTTCCACGGTGAGAGTGGCGGCATAGAAGTGATTCCTAAGGCAAGGATAAAAATTGGCAAGAATAGCCATTTAGTTACTAATTTTTCACTGCTTCATGGAAGGGTTGGCGTTTTTGATTTGGATTATGAATCAGAGATACTGGATAATTCAACGTTAGATATGACCGCTAAAATTTACGGTTATGGCAATGACAGAATAAAAATTAGAGAAGCAGGTTATCTTAAGGGTAGGGCTTCACGAGGCCTGATTAAAAGCCGTATCGCGGTAAAAGACAATGCCGTAAGCGAGATAATCAACGAGCTCACTGCCAGCGCCCCTGAGGCACGGGGTCATGTAGACTGCATTGAGATTATTCAGGGAAATGCCCAGGCAAAGGCCATCCCTATAGTTAATGTTACAAATGAATTTGCCAAAGTTACCCATGAGGCTGCCATAGGGCGCGTGGATAAGAAGCAGGTTGAAACACTGATGGCGCGCGGCTTAGAAGAAGAAAAGGCGATTGATGTGGTAGTCAGCGGATTGCTTAAATAAAAGGAAAGACAATTGGAGATAGAAAAAGACAAGGATTATGAAATTATTGTTTTTCCTAATCAGGAAATAGGCTTAAAAGCCCAGCAGATTTTAGTTACCAGGAATATAGATTTTAAGCACATTTCTACTCTGGCAGTGGTTGTTCCTGAAGAAAGGCGCCATGAGATTTGCGGGCTGCTGACTGAGGAAGGAATTATTATAAGTGGTTATTATAAATTCTTGTACCGCGATTACGAAGAAGATTTTTTTAAACAAGCCCAAGCATATAAGCCCTCTACAGGCGAGGCTGAGTTTCTCAAATCCATTACCCTTTGTTATGTTGCTCCCTGTATTGCCGATGAGAAAAAGATCCGCCTCATTGCTTATTTTTCCCGCGATATCTCCGAGATTTTGCCTTACCTTAACGCTGTCATAAAAGGCGCCTCCTACAATAAAAATGCGCCTGTCCTTACCTATACTAAAGGCCGCAGCGTGATTAACCTTTATAATATCAAGGCTGCCATGGCCAAGGTAGATAATATTATTGCTGCCTGGAATATCCTTAATGAGATTAAAGATTTAATAAATAAAACCTATCAAAATAGGGACAAGATAAAGCCAAATTATGAGGAAAAAATTAAAATAACCGCTCTACAGATTTATGGTTGGCTTCCCAAGACTAATTGCAAGGTCTGTGGTGAAACAACCTGTCTTGCATTTGCGGTTAAACTTCTTCTGGGAGAGCAGAAGTTGGAAAATTGCAAACCTTTATTTACCGATATTAAATTCGCAGAGAATAAGCAAATAATGCAGGAAATGGCAGAGGCATTGGGTATTTAATTTCAGGAGGAAGCGCTATGGATCAAAAGACTAAAGAGTTAATAGGTATTGCCGCTGCGATTGCCGGACATTGCCAAAAATGTTTTTCTTACCATTACAATGAGGCAAAGAAATTAGGCATAGATGTTGACGAGATTAATGAGACTATAGAGTTTGCAAAAGCCATCCGCCAAACTGGGGATACAAGCATGGATGAATTTGTCAGTAGGATATTTAAACAATAAAGGTATGTTCTGCTGAAAGGGGTTATGCATATGCCTGACACTAATGAAAATGTAAAACTTCCGTTTTTTGAGAAGTATCTTTCTTTCTGGGTTATCCTTTGTATCATCGCTGGCGTAATCATTGGGAAAATATTTCCTGCGGGAGTAAATTTCTTAAGCAAGCTGGAAGTGTCGCAGGTAAATATTCCGGTTGCCATCCTTATCTGGCTGATGATTTATCCGATGATGGTGCAGATTGATTTCTCTAGCATTGTAAGGGCGGGGAAAAAACCCAAGGGATTAGTAGTAACATTAGTTGTAAATTGGCTGATTAAGCCGTTTACTATGGCGGTATTTGCCGCGATATTCTTAAAATACATATTTGCCGCTTTTATAAACCCGGCTTTAGCTAAAGAATATATCGCAGGCGCCATACTTTTAGGAGCCGCGCCTTGTACGGCCATGGTTTTTGTCTGGAGCTATTTAACCAAAGGCGATCCCGCCTATACCCTGGTTCAGGTAGCTGTGAATGATTTAGTGATATTAGTTGCTTTTGTCCCTATTGTTAAATTCCTGCTGGGGGTAAATCAAATTACTGTGCCTTATGATACCTTAATCTATTCCACTATCTTCTTTGTTGTTATTCCGCTCGCCGGCGGGTATATTTCTAGGGTGTATCTATTAAAGATGAAAGGGGCAAATTGGTTTGAAAACGTATTTTTAAAAGTGCTCAAACCGGTAACAATTTTAGGGTTACTGTTGACTTTAATTATTCTCTTTGCTTTTCAAGGAAATATTATACTCGGGAATCCCCTTCATATATTGTTAATAGCTGTCCCCTTGACAATCCAGACTTATTTCATCTTTTTTATAGGTTATTTATGGTCTAAAAAATGGCGTTTAGCTCATCCGATTGCTTCTCCTGCGGCAATGATTGGGGCAAGCAACTTTTTTGAACTATCCGTAGCCGTGGCAATTTCTTTATTTGGGCTTAAAAGTGGAGCGGCACTTGCAACTGTGGTAGGTGTTTTAACTGAAGTGCCGATAATGCTGAGTTTGGTTAATTTTTCCAATAAAACCCGGCACTGGTTTGCGCCGGAGAAGAAAATAGCTTTTGAACCAGTAAAAATAGAAAAGGGAGAGCCGATGTGGGAAAAAGTATTGATTGCTACAGATTTATCAAAAGCATCTAGTGAGGTTGTAGACTGCATTGCTGATTATGGAAAGACCTTTTCAAAAGAAGCGAAACTCACCCATATTATTTCGGTAGAAACAGCAGGCGGAATTGAAGAGACGCTTGAAAAATCCGAAAGGCCGATTATAGAAGAGCAGATAGAAAGATTAAAAGCGGCGGGTATCACTGCTTCATATTCTTTCGGCTATGGGATTCCTTTTGTGGAGATAAACCGTTTGATTGCGGATGAAGACTATAAACTTTTGATTTTAGGTTCCCATGGGAAGAGCATGTCAAAAGAGATATTATTGGGCAGTGTTTCCGACAGTATTATCAGAAACCTTAAGATTCCCGCTCTTGTTATCAAGTGCCCTAAAGAACCCAATATTTGCGCTTTTAACTTGTCAGGCAACATTCTATTTCCTACCGATTTTTCTGATAATGCAAAAATAGCTTTTGAAGTTTTGGCGAGTGTCGCTAGCCATTACAAAGCAAAAGTTACTCTTTATCACGTTCAGGATATAAATATTATATTTCCACATTTAAAGCATAAATTAACAGAGTTTAACACTATAGATAAACAGCGGCTTGATGTTTTGAAGCAAACTTTGATAGAGAGAGGGATAAAGGAAGTAGCCACTAAGCTTGAGACAGGGCATCCAAAGCAGGCAATTATTAATGAGATAAATAATAATAAATATAATCTGGTTGTAATGGGGACGCAGGGCAGGGGTTGGATAGAGGAAGTTTTTATTGGCGGTATAGCCCATGCAGTTGTAAGGAAATCCAATTCATCTTTACTATTAGTGCCTTACAGAAAATAGAGCATTAATCTTATGAAAAAGAAAAAAGTTTTATTTATCTGTGTTCATAATTCAGCAAGATCGCAAATGGCCGAAGCATTTTTAAAACAGATGGCAGGTGATAGGTTTGAGGTAGAAAGCGCTGGTCTTTATATCTGTAATTTTGTCTGCTTTTATTGACAATGTTCCTTTTTTGGCAGCAATGCTGCCGGTGGCAATCGCCATGGCTAATGAGCTTAATGCAAACCCGTCGTTGTTTCTTTTTGGCTTGCTCATCGGAGCGAGCTTAGGCGGGAATATCACTCCGATTGGAGCTTCAGCCAATATCATCGCCTGTGGTTTGCTTAAAAAAGAGGGCTATGAGGTTAGATTTAAGGATTTTATGAAAATTGGCATTCCTTTTACTTTTGCCGCAGTAGCTGCTGCCTATTTGTTTGTGTGGTTCGTTTGGAGTAGATAGACTCTAAATCCTCCCCAAAATATCTTGCTAACGCCTATTATTGGATATATAATCTTTTTTGTTCTCCCGTTTCGAGGGATTTCGCTAGATTGATTTTTTATTGGTGCTCGTCCTTGTTCGCTGCGCTCACAAGGATTTCGCTAGACTTATTTTTTATTGGTGCTCAATTTGATTAAAGGGGCAATGTGGGAGCGCCGACAGGCGCGGTAAAGATTAAACCTTTTGAAAAATAGTTCGAATGGTACGGTAAACGCACCGTTGAGTTTCATTAATGAAACTCAACGGTGGCACTAAAACAATGTGTTTTGGTGCCTCCGTGTTGATTTTTAGAGGAAATAATGGAAATGGCAAAAAAGAAAATTCTCATCGTCGACGACGATGCTGAAATCGCGGAATTAACCAGAAAGTATCTCGAAAAAAAAGGGTTTGAGGCAATTGCGGCATCAAGCGGCCTGCTGGGTCTTGAGCTCTTAAAAAAAGAGTGGTTTGATGTTCTTATTAGCGATATCAGCATGCCTGATATGGGCGGAGAAGAATTCGTAACGAAGGCAAGGGGGATTTATCCGGATCTTGTAATTTTGTTAATAACCGGTTATGTCTCATTTGATAGAACACAAAAGGCGCGCGACTTAGGGGTTCATGAATATTTGACAAAGCCGGTAGAGTTAGAAAAGCTGTGTAATTCTATCGAACAGGGATTAAAGCTTGCCCAGGAGAAAAGGCAGGTACGTTAAGGTTGTTCCTTTATTTGGAAGGATGGCTGAGTGGTCGAAAGCGGTCGCCTCGAAAGCGACTGTCTCGCAAGAGACCGCAGGTTCGAATCCTGCTCCTTCCGCCATTGCAACCAATTCGAACCATCGGTTCGTTCGCGGACCCCTGGGGACTGATGCGACTGGGTCCGCTGATTTCTTGGATTAATCCAAGAAATCAGCGGTCCTTAAACATTGTGTTTCAGGACCTACGGCACTCAAAATAATGTATTTTGAGTGCCATTAAAGCTTATGAAAGGAGTGAAAGATGCGCAAGGGTATCGAACACTTCTTTAAATTAAAAGAACTAAACACCAATATTCGCACTGAAGTAATCGCCGGCCTTACTACTTTTCTGACCATGGCTTACATTATTTTTGTCCAGCCGGCGGTTATGTCCGGCTCAATGTTTGGAATGAATACAGGAATGGATTTTCGCGCCGTGACCGCAGCTACCTGTATCGCTGCTGCCATCGCGACAGCTGTTATGGCGCTCTATGCAAATTATCCCATTGCAGTAGCGCCTGGCATGGGGGAGAACTTTTTCTTTGTCTTTTCTATAATACCGGCAGCCCTGGCAGCAGGCTTCAGCAATGCCTGGCAGGTAGCCCTTGGCGTGGTTTTTGTGGCAGGAGTGCTTTTCTATGTCCTTTATTTATTCGGCATAAGGGAAATGATTTTTGATGCCATCAGCCCCAGCATGAAAAACGGCATTGCTGCCGGCATAGGCCTGTTTATCGCTTTTATCGGTTTACAGAATGCCGGCTTAATCCTCAAATCTCCGGATACGGCAGTGAAAATGAATCCTCATTTTGCCTCGCCTGACCTGATTGTTTTCTTTTTTGGGATTTTATTTACCGCGATTCTGCATATCCGCAAGGTGCGCGGCTCAATCCTCTGGGGGATTCTGGGAACAGCTGCCTTTGCCTGCCTATTGCGCATTTTGTTGCCGCTTCTTCCTGCGGCTATATCCGGCTCAAGAGTAGTATCAGAATCAATGCTGCTTACGCGTTTTGCGATTGCCAGAAAAATTATTTCTGCCCCGCCCTCATTGGCGCCGACATTTTTTAAAATGGATATCGTCCATGCACTTTCTTTTGCGATGTGGCCTTTTATTATAATGCATCTTTTTATGGACGTTTTTGACACTATCGGGACACTCATCGGTGTCGGCGAGCAGGCTGGCCTGATGAAGGGAAATAAACTTCCGCGTGCGCGCCAGGCAATGTTTTCTGACCAGACAGGCACTTTAGTGGGCGCAATGCTGGGTACAGGCACGGTGACCAGTTACATTGAGAGTGCCGCTGGTGTGGAAGAGGGCGGCAGGACTGGCCTAACCAGCCTTACAGTCGCGCTCCTTTTTCTGTTGGCGCTTTTCTTTAGTCCCCTTATTGCCATGGTGGGTAGCTATGCCCCGATAACTGCTCCAGCACTGATTCTGGTCGGCGCAATGATGATGCGCAATGTCAGTAAGATTGCCTGGAATGATTACAGCGAGGCAATCCCCGCATTCCTCACTTTGATTGGTATCCCGCTTAGTTATTCCATTGCCGACGGGCTGGCCTTGGGGTTCATTTCTTATCCAGTGGTTAAGCTTTTCAGCGGCAGGCGGAAGGACCTGACATGGCTGTCATATGTGTTGGCGGCGGCGTTGATATTTTATTTTGTTTTCTTAAAGTCAAGGTTAAGTTAAATATTCTGGAGAGGTCGCGTAGAGGCCGAGCGCGCGTGTCTGGAGTACACGTAACCCGTAAGGGTTCGAGGGTTCGACTCCCTCCCTCTCCGTTAAAATTTTGCGACAAGCAAAATAGCGAGCGCTGGGGAACGTCCCTATAATAGGAGATTAGAATGAAAATATTAGATATAGGTTGCTCAAGAAACAAAATTAAGGGTGCAGTGGGTTTGGACATAGATCCCAATTCCGATGCAGATATCATCCATGACCTGACTAAACCTCTGCCCATACAGGATAATGAATACGATATTATTTATTGTAAACATTTACTAGAACATTTAGATACGCCTCGAGATGTCACCAATCTTATAAAAGAAATTTACAGAGTAAGCAAACCTGGTGCCCGTGTCATTTTTGAAGTGCCTCATTTTTCTTATTATGTCTCTTACTCCGATATTACGCACAAGAGGTATTTTTCTTTCTTTATGCTTGATAAGTTGGTTAATTTGATTCCTCATAAAACGGTAAAGAAAGAAATTAAATTTTATAAAACATTTAGGTTTTTTGGGATAAAAGCACTGGCGAATAAGTTTAAAGAGGATTATGAAAGATTCTGGACTTATATTTTCCCAGCAGAAACTATCTGGTTTGAAATAATTATCGATAAGTCTTCGAAACAACTATAAAATAGGGGACGGGGATGGTGTTAAGCATGGATCGCCCTAACAATACTTCCTGCAACACCTGTCATATATGACCTCCCCGGGAAAATTTTCAAAAAATCCTGTTAGATTTCCCCGCTTCCTGCGTATAATGATAAAACTAAGAAAACATCCGGAGAGCACCGGAGCATACGAAAGTATTCTATGCGTCGTCCTAAAAGATAGCAGCTGCTGGTCTGATAAGGCCAGAAAACGTATTTCACCATACCGGATTATTAATTTTACTGTCCCCTTTTACTATCTAAATAAGCAAAAATAACAACTTTTAAACCCCTTGAGGAATCCTGAGCATATGGAAGTAGCCGATACCGGAGAAAGAATACTCTTAGAAAAAGAAACTCCCATGATGATTGCTCGGCATTCCTGTGCTTATAATTTTGCCAAGGATTGGGTTTCAGGAAAGAGCGTATTGGATGTGGGCAGCGGAGAGGGTTACGGTAGCTATTACCTTGCGGGCTTTGCCAAAGAAGTAACGGGTATAGATTACGACGAGAAAATCATCTACTTTGCGAGAGAAAAATACCAAAGGCAAAATTTACGCTACCTTGACCTGAATGCAGAGCGCCTTGACTCCCTTAAGGATAAATTTGATGTCATATGTTCATTCCAATGCATCGAACACATCCCTGACGTAAATAAGTTCTTAAAAAATATAAGCGGCTTATTAAAAGAAAGCGGCATTTTTATATGTTCCACCCCAAATAGGCTTGATGCCTCTCCAGGAAGAGAAGCTCCTTTAAATAAGTTCCATCTAAGAGAATATCTTCTGGATGAGTACAGGGATTTACTTAAAGAATTTTTTAGTAGCGTAGAGCTTGTAGGGGTAAAAAGAAGCAGGAGGCTTAATTTCTATAGGAGGTTTAAAAAAATAGGATTTTTTAATTTTTTGCCGAAAGAACTGGATCCGGTAAAAAGATTCTACGGCCGGATAGATTGCGGGGATTTCATTATTACAAAAGAAAATCTTAAGACGCATTAGATTTTATAGGTGTGTGCAAGAAATAAATCAGGGACATTGACAATAAGGGGGCCGCGTTTATAATATATTGTACTGCGCCCATAGCTCAACTGGATAGAGCACCAGCCTACGGAGCTGGTTGTTGCTGGTTCGACCCCAGCTGGGCGCATTAAATCAGATCTAAGAGCTAAGAATTAAGAGCTAAGATAGTGGGAAAGATTGATCAGATTTACATGTCGGAGGCCGTAAAAGAGGCACAGAAGGCCTTTGCGGAAGACGAGGTTCCTGTCGGCGCAGTAATTGTTCATAAAAGAAGAATCATCGCCCGCGGACATAATCAAGTTGAGCGCCTTAAAGATCCGACGGCTCATGCAGAAATGCTTGCTCTCACCTCTGCAACTAATTTTTTGGATTCTAAGTGGTTGAATGGGGCGTCGTTGTATGTTACAATTGAGCCGTGCAGCATGTGTGCAGGTGCGCTGGTGCTTGCGCGCATCAAGAATTTATATTTTGGAGCCAAGGACCCTAAGACCGGCGCCTGCGGGTCAGTAGTAAATATTATCAATCATAAAAAAATAAACCATCGCATAAAAGTCAAGGGCGGTATCCTTAAAGAGGAATGCGGTTCTTTGTTAAAAGAGTTTTTTAAGAAGAAACGAAAGAAGGAAAATGCAAATTAATAAAGCAAGGTTAGGTGGGTTAAGGCGTATTGAATTGTATGGAAATCCGGGTACTTGCGAAGGCAGAAGCAAAGGGGGCAAGAAAACCATTGCCATATTTCATAATAACCCTAGCTTCGCAAAGAAAGTTGGGTTTATATTACGAAAAGAAATAAAGTATCCCGATGAATCTTTAGAATTAGCGGAGTTTATTGGCGTAATGTTAGGCGATGGAGGATTGTCCGGCAACCATCAAATCACGATAAGTTTTAATAATAAAACAGACCGCGAATACGCGAAACATATATGTAAAATTATAAGACAGCTGTTTCTTATTGATTATCATATACATAAACGCAGAAAAAGCAATGGCTCAGATATTGTGTTAAATAGTTCTAACCTAGTTGATTTCTTGATATCGCGTGGGCTAAAGGTAGGAAACAAAGTAAAAAATCAAGTAAAGGTACCTCGCTGGATAAGCAGAAACCCACTATACGAAATAGCCTGTCTTCGCGGTTTAATAGATACAGATGGAGGTTTATATTATCATAAGTATAACGTTAGAGGTAAAACGTATACATATCTAAAATTAGGCTTTGGCAATCGTTCAAAACCATTACTGGAGTTTGTATTTAGAGTCTTAAAGGGATTAGGGTATAAAGTCTCTTTGAGTGGCGATAATTTGTCGATTTCTTCAGAATCAGAAGTGAAGAGATATTTTGCGGAAATAGGAAGCTCTAATCCAAAACATATAAATAAATTTAGAGATTTTTTCGGTAATTAATTATTGGAGAGGTGCCGGAGTGGTTGAACGGAGTTGCCTGCTAAGCAATTGGGCTGGGTAACTGGCCCCCTGGGTTCGAATCCCAGCCTCTCCGCCAATTGGGAAATGGGGCGTCTTTGAGGAAGAGACGGAAGGTACCTTCCGTCGGAAAATTCAAGCGGCGCTCTTTTAAAATAAAGTTCGAACCAATCTTTTCCAGAAATTCTTTCTGGGATTCTAAATTTCCTTCCTTTACGGCGTATTCCGCTCTGTTCAAAGAGGTTACGAAATCTCTTGCCGGTTCGAACCAAGAGTTGCTCCCAGCAGCAAAATCCCGACTAGATTCCTGCAATTTCTTCTTTTCGTTGATAAAAGTTTCCTTCTTAGCTTGATATTCTTCAAGCGTTAAAGCTCCCTCAAGGTAAACGTCAATAAGCTTACTAATTTTAGCATCCATTTCTTTAACTTTAGCTTCCAGATTTTGCTGCTGGGACATAGAAGAATGGAGAGAGGCATTGTGGTCTTTCTCGAGCTCTTCAAGGATTTTCTTCGTCCATTCGTCAGATAAAGAAACTTTTTGGATGAACTTGCTGATTTGCGCGGCAAGCTCTTCCTCACGGACGTACTTTTGATTGCAGTTCGTCAATCGCTTCGTACAGCGGTAATAAACATGTCCTTTCTGAAGCTCTGCGGTGATCATTCGTCCGCATTCGCCGCAACGCATTAACCCTCTGAGAACAAATTTTTTCTCTTCTTTCTTGGGCTTGCCGCGCAAGCGCATAACTTCCTGGCATCTATCAAAAAGTTTCTTTGTGATAATCGGCTGATGAGTGCCCTCATATACTTCGTCCTTGTAGCGGAATACGCCGTAATAAAGAGGGTTTTTGAGGATGGTCTGATATTGGCTTCTACTTAAAGGTTTTTCTTTTCTTCCTGTCATGCCTAAAGGGTTAATCTTAGTACGTATTTCTTCAAGAGTATGGTTGCCGGTAGAGTACAACTCAAAAACCCTCTTTATGAAAGGAGCTTTGCCCTCATCTAAGATAATAGTACGCGTCTTACGGTCGTTGATGTAACCGATGGGCGCCCACTGCGGCCAGATTCCCTTACTTAACTTTAACCTTATGCCTCTGCGGATATTTTCAGAGAGCGCGTCTATGTAGTACTTGCTCTGGCCAAAGACGATAGAGAGCATAAACTTGCCTTGAGCGTTGTTATCAAAGCGGAGGGTAGGGAAGCGCAGGTCCTTAATAACCTTTTGGTCCACAAGGTAAATTATTTTGCCGCCGTCAACACTGTTTCTTGCTAAACGGTCAGGGTGCCAAGTTAAAATACCTTCGGCGGCACCGCGCTCAATTCCAGAAAGCATATCGTTGAACAGTGGGCGCCCCGGCTTTTTAGCGGTTTTGGTCTCGATTATCTCCTTAACGACAATGAGATTTTCTCTCTGAGCGTATTCTCTTACTTCCTTAAGTTGCGCTTCAATAGAGAGGACTTGTCTATCTTCGTCATCTGTGGACTTGCGGGCATAGATAAAGTATCTCATAGGGCAAAGCTCCTTTCATTAAAAAAGAAATTTAGAATCAGCCATTTGTATTTTGAAACCTGGTTTTTTTCAAAATGCAAATGGCAAAAGATTGGTTCGAACTTTATTTTAAAAGAGCGCCGCTTGAATTTTCCGACG
>Ga0315285_10004527_pt1 | contig 14412 bp, 8 predicted proteins | sample YL17G09_36_MG_FD_203698 | JGI IMG/M metagenome (GOLD analysis project Ga0315285, IMG submission 203698) | Sediment microbial communities from Yellowstone Lake, YNP, Wyoming, USA - YL17G09_36 | ecosystem: Environmental > Aquatic > Freshwater > Lake > Sediment | place: USA: Wyoming | collected...
TCATCGGCGACGAGCCGCTCGGCTTCATCGAACAGGGCGTCGTATTGCGCGACCATTTCCGGCGAGAGGAAATCCTTGCCGTGGCTCTGCGGGGGATCCCCATAGTAGAGGACGTTCCCCGCTCGGTCGAGGGCGTCGTGCAGGAGATCGATGTAGCGTCGGATCGGGAGCCCGGCGGCGCCGTAGTATCCGGAGAGGAAGTCATCCATCGCGGCATCGACGTCGCAGTCCGGGTCCCAAAGGAGTTTGGCCAGCATGTACGCGCGAAGTTCGCAGAACTCGCCCCCGAACTCGCGGTTGCCCTGCTCGAAGACCCCCTTGGCGTTGCGGTCGCGGAAGAGTTGGACGTTGGGTTGCAGCACGCGCAGGTTCGGGAAGGGGTTCACCAAGTGCGGGAAACTGACGACGTAGTCGTAGATAATCAGATGCTCGCAGATGGCGGACCAGTTCTCGAGGTCTTTTCGGAAACCGATATCGGCCGGCTGGTTGCTCGTGGCGAGCGGCATGCCGCGGGAGCATTCGATGTTGCATAGGACAATGGCGACGTTCTTCGCGGGACGCAGAGACTTGGGCGGTCGGCGCGTGTACTGATAGGCGAGGGTCGTGATGATCTTGTCGGGGAATTCGGCCGCGACCTGGTTGATGAAGGTCAGAAGCGATCCCATGGGCGTGCCCTCGCGCTCGTCGATGGCGCGGCAGTTCTCGCACTGGCAGTTGCCCCCCGTGTCGTTCTGGCTGATGTCCCAGTAGATGGCTTCCTCATCCGCCCAGATGGGCCACTCGGTTCGCGGCGCGAGTCCCCGCGTTTTCGGGGAGTACTCCATGGGACGCTCGATCAGTTCCTTAATCCTGTCAACGGTGATGGGAAGAATGTCGGGATTGGTGAAGCAGAGCTGACTCGTCTGACGCTTGCCGCCGACAAGGGCGTAGTACTCCGGGTGGTCCTTGAAGTACTTGTCGGGCGGCACGAACATGAAGGACGTGTGGCACCAGGATCCCCACCCGCCGTGCCGTTCGCAGTAGAGCTTGTGGTCTCGGTTCTTGCTGGCGTTGCCGTTCAGCTTGATCCGCGGCGCGAAGACGGGGTCCATCGGGTCGTAATAGTAGGCTTCGCGCCACTCGAAGACGGGGATCTGCGTGTCGCGGATCGGCTCGATCTCGATGGTCTCGGTCTTGGGAATGCGACTGACGGTCGAGCTATACCACCGACAGCCCAGGCGCTCTTCGAGAAAGGCGTACACGCCGTAGAGCGTGCCGCGCGGCGTGGCGCCCGCGATGATGAGATGGCCATCGTCCGTCGTCCGGATCGTGAAACCTTCCTTCCCGAGCTTCCTGAAGTCGATCCAGACGCCGACCTTGGCGAGGTGCGCGTTGTCGCCAAGCAGAATCTCGTGTTTCCCAACGGGCTTCGCGTCGGAGACAATGGGAAGACGGGCGCCCGATATCTCATGGAGAAAGGTTTGCAGTTCCTTCGCCGCGTATTCCATGAGTTCCGGAGCGTTCTCCGGAACGACAACGCGGAATTCGGATTTGCCGTTGTGGGCGAGGGTCAACGTCTTCTTCCCGATGTCCAGGGACAGATCCGAACGCGAGGCGGCGGCGGGATGTGGACGGGCCAATGCAAGTAGCATGATTGCAGGCCCGAGAAACACACGGCGTGAACGGATGACTCCAACGTTTCTCATGGCGCTCTCTCTTCCTTTCCACTTGTTCTCAAGATCACATTCTGTGGGTCCTTCCCCCCTGTCTCGTGTTGCTCTGCGGCATTCGAGGCAGGAGGGGAAGCAGAACTGCGCCGATTTCCTTTGCCAACTCGACCATCTCGCGCATCTCACTCTCGCCGACTTCGCGCCAGTCGTCGGGGCGGCGCGTCTGAACGGCATGGGCGCTCAGAGAGTCCGCTCTGTCAGCGAATTGAGAGAGATTGGAGGCTAACGGTGATGACAACTGGATGAGCCTCCGCAGAAAATGCGTTCTTGGCGCCTCGATCCCATGGAGAGTCAGCAGGGCTTTCAGCAACTTCTCGACGTATTGCTGACAGTGAAAGCAGACGGTCTCCCGGGGGCAGTCAGAGTGGCCGGAAAGGATCTCGATCGCCAGCCAGTCGCTGGATGCTTTCGCGAGCCATTCCCTGGCCGTCTCGACGACTTCATCGCTCATAGAGAACGTCTCCGTATTTGTCGGCGAAATAAACGATATGGTTGACTACGCGGCGGCGGCGGCGATACTCCTCGGGCGTCTTCACGATCACGTCGAAGGCGACCGGGTAATCGGCCAGCAGACGACAGACGGCGGAGAACCGCTCACGCGGCGGAAGGTCCGTCTCGGCGACGATCAGTAGATCCATGTCACTGTCCGCCGTTGCTTCGCCCCGGGCGCGGCTCCCAAAGAGGATGACTCTCTCCGGGTGAAACCGCTCGACGATTCGCTCGACTATCTCTCGTAGAAGGTCTGTTTCAAGCACAATCTCAACCTCCCAGACCTGTCCGCGCGCCGGACCATTTCGTGCGTCTGCTTTTCACGTTGGGGAACGGCCAAGCCGATCCGTGGATCGGTCAGAAACGTACGGCATCCTTCCTCCCCCGCCATCGGTATGGACAGATAGTGGGGACCGCATCTGTCTCGGAGCGCACACGGTTCGCCTTGGCGCCCCTCACATAGCGCCAACCCTCCCGCGTCCCGGGCCAAGACGCATTTACCATGGGGCCGCATGTCGGATTTGTCAAGTTGATCTGGGGAACCGAGCCCACCTATACCGAATAACCGCCGCGGCTCGAACCGCATGAATCCGGCACGATCGCGGCGTCGCGCTGATCGGGGCCCCGCGGAAAAAAGTTGCCATTCTCTTTCGGGCCGTGCTAGGGTCTGCACGACAGAGGCGCTCCGGCGCCATGGGACGGAGGCGCCACACGGTCTCTTGCGGCAACCGAATGTGCCGGTCCTTCGGACCCACGCATCTTCTTTCCAAGCCCCCGACGCACGCCCTCACGGACGCGGCTGCGAAGCCGACGATAGCGCAAAGCCTCGAGGCGCTTACTGCGTCTATGTCAAACGCCTCCCGTGAAAGGCAACCGATGCTCTCAATCAATACCGACTACGTCTCGGGGACCGGGTGCGCCGAGCCGCATCTGCGCCGGATCGCCGAAGCGGGCTTTCGCCACATCCATTGGTGTCACCACTGGTCGAGCGATTTCCTTTACACCGACCCGGAGATCGACCAGATCGCCGCTTGGCTCAAGGAGTATGACCTCGCACTTCTCGATCTCCACGCTTCGGCGGGGGTCGAGAAGAACTGGGTGTCCGCGCGCGAGTACGAACGGCTCGCGGGCGTCGAACTCGTCAGGAACCGGATCGCCATGACGGCGCGCCTGGGGGCCGACGTCGTCGTGATGCACCTCCCCTCGCAGCCCAACGCCGAGGGCGACGCGCGGGACGCCTTCTGGCGGCGCGCCTTCGCGAGCCTCGACGCGCTACAGCCCTTCGCCCGGTCCCACGGCGTGCGGATCGCCCTCGAGAACATGATCGAAGGCGATACGTTCGGAACGATCTCAAGAACTTTCGACCGCTACGACGAGGACTTCGTCGGTCTCTGCTACGACTCGGGCCACGGCAACCTGCGCCCGGACGGGCTCGACGAACTCGACCGCCTGAAAGACCGCCTCATCGCCACCCACCTGCACGACAACGACGGATCGGGCGACCAGCACCGCCTTCTTTACTCCGGCGCCATCGACTGGCCTCGCCTCGCTCGCATCGTCGCCAGATCGGCTTACCGCAAGCCGATCACAATGGAAGTCCTGATGGACAAGGGAGAACTCGAGAATGAGAGAGCGTTTCTCGAAAGGGCTCGCGAGACGGGAACGCGATTCGCGCGCACCGTCCAAGCCTGCCGCTCTCAGAACTAGGAGTCCCTAGCGGAATGAATGTGGCACGGGCTTCCAGCCCGTGGGCCACGGCCAGGATGGCCGTGCCACAGTCTGTCCTCTGTCTTTCCGTGAGGGACCCCAATGGAAACGGAGGAAAGCGAGCATGACCGCGGATCGCAAACCGTTCTTTCAGACGCGAGGCATTGTGCTGCACCCCGCCGACATCGCAACGTGGGAGTGGCCTGAGAAGGCGAAAGCGGCGGGACTCACCACGATCGCCACGCACCAGGCGCCGCACGTGGTTGTCGAGTTCGTCCAGTCCGAAGAAGGGCGGCGAATCCTGGAGAAATGCCGGAATCTCGGTCTCGAGGTCGAGCATGAGCTCCATGCGATGAACGAACTGCTGCCGCGCAAGCTGTTCGAGAAAGACCCGACGATGTTCCGCATGAACGAGCACGGAGATCGCGCGCCCGACGCCAATCTCTGCGTGCACTCGTCCGCCGCCGTGGAGACCGTCTGTGAAAGCGCCGTGTCCCTCGCCCGGATTCTCCGATCGACCACGGGCCGGCATTTCTTCTGGATCGATGACGCCCAGCCGATGTGCCGCTGCCCGAAGTGCCGCGGCCTCTCCGACAGCGACCAGGCGTTGATCCTCGAGAACGCGATGATCCGAGCGCTTCGCGAGATCGATCTGAAAGCCACGCTTGCCCACTTGGCGTATTCGCGCACGCTCGAGCCGCCCGCGCACGTGAAGCCGGAACCGGGCGTTTTCCTGGAGTTCGCGCCCATCGTCCGTCGCTTCGACGCGCCCCTGAGTCGGCGCGACGCGCGATTCGATCGTCCGGGCGCCCCGACGCACGGCGAACAGATCGATCTTCTCGACGCCAACCTCGACGTGTTTGGCCGCGAGAACACCCAAGCACTCGAGTACTGGATGGACGTCTCGCTTTTCTGCCGACTCGCCAAGAAGGACCTTGTCAAACTGCCGTGGAATCGCGAAGTCTTCCTCGACGACCTGGAAACGTACGCCGCGCGCGGCGTTCGCCGCGTGACCAGCTTCGGCGTGTACATCCACGGGGAGTATGTGAAGCGATACGGCGAACCTCCCCTCGACGAATATGGGGCCGGTCTGCTCGAACGGGAGGCGTCGTGAAGGGCCGGCTGTCACGGTCCTTGCGCGGCAAGAAACCTCGACTTCTCATCTCAGCGTGGGAGGCGGCCTCCCGCTGGCGACTACCGTCCATTCTCCTCTCGCGCAAGGGCGGTCCGGATTCGCCGGAAACCGAGCGCCGCGCCGCTGTTCGCGCTGCCGGCCATCTTGGCGTACTTCGCCACGTAACCGATCTTGAGGCGGGGTTCAGGGGCGTGTGAGATCTGGCGAAGCAGGCGAGCTTTCGGCCGGTCAATCGCTCCTCGCGGGGCTGTTCAGCGCCCGTTTCACAATGCCGCTACGCGTGATCCGTCTCCTTTCCCTGCGGCCGCCGAACACGAACACGGATCTTTCGTTCCGAGACCACGACAAAGCAGCGTCGCCACGCCTCGACGTCCTCAGAGCGGAAGATCGCCTTGATCCTTCGCGACAGAGCTCGCAGACCCGGGTCGCGAAGACGGAGCAGAAGCGGACCCCCGTGAGTTCCGGGCCGAAAGCCCCGAACGTCGGAGAAGTCCAAGTCCTGGGTGATAAGGAAACGTTCGCCTCTCTGGGCGGCGTTCCACACTTCATGATCGGGCCGCCCGCGCAGATTCTCGCTTAGAACAGTGTCCACGTCGTGGCCCAAAGCCGTCAGAACCTTTGCGACGGGGGCGGGGATATTCTCGTCCAGTTTGAGTTTCATCTCGGGCTGGGCGCTTCACGAAGGGGGAGGTCTTCTTCCGCGGACGCCGCCGCAAAGGCGATCACGGCTCGTATCGCTTCCTCGCATAAGCTGGGAAAGGCCTCCAGAATCTCCTCGGGTCCGGCGCCTTCGGCCAAGCTTGCCAGAACGGTGCGCAGAGTCACGCGTGTTCCTGCTATGACAGGTTCGCCTGCGCAAACGTCAGGATCGCGAGCGATCCACCGATTCACGTCCATTTTTCCCCGTCCTTTCCCCCACACGGCGCTTTCCGTCTGGAACGCATTCCACGGTTGTTCGGCCTCATCAGCCAACCGCGCAGAGAGGGAACCTGTGAAGCGCGTCGGCGCCGGCGGCAGGCCGGCGCTTCGCAAGCGTCCTTCTCAGAAATACGCTTCCAGCCGCTCCGTAAACTCCGTCGACTCGGCGAACAACCAAATCACCGACTCGTACGTCTGGCGTCCCGCATCGAGCTCGCCGGTCCAGTACGCCACTTCCGTGTCGTTCGGGAATCGGCCGAGGAACGCGCGATAGAAGCGCGTGACGTAGACGTCGGTCGTGGGATTCTTGCTCAGAAACTCCGCCGACTGAATGACCTCGCGCGCCATTTGCGCGGCCTGAGCGCGCACCGACGCTATCCCGCCCGAGGCGTTCGCCGCGTCGAAGAGGCCCGTGGCGTACTCCAGGCCGCTCTGATCGACAAGCCGGTCGAGAAGGCCGATGTACATGAACGTGACGAAGTTGCGCGTCGAGTTTCCGGCGGACTGCGGATACATCGCCTGGATGCGGTTCGCGAACTCCTCCGATTCCGAGAACACCGTCATGACCTGCGAACGGTTCCAGACGCCGCCAAGCCAGTTGTCGAGCTCGTTCTGATTGGGGTCGCGATCGAGGAAAACCCGGTAGCAATCGGTCAGGAACTCGGCGTCCGTGCGGCCGCGGTTCGCATACTCCACGGACAGGAAGAAGAGCCGGGCCATCTCGCGCGGGATGAAGCGGACGTCGATGTTGAAGTTCACGACGTAATCGAAGTACGTGCGCCACCCGCCCGTCTCCCCGGCGCTGGGATCGCGTCCGAGGATCAGCGTGTAGAAGGAACAAATCAGGGGGTCAATCGGCTCGGGCGTCGGGCCCGGCGTCGACGTTGTGTCGGGCGTCGGTTCCGGCGTAGACGTAGACGTTGTGAAGGGCGTCGCGGTGGCGGTCGGCGGCGTCCCCGTCGGGGTGGGCGTTGCCGTGGGTCCGCCTGTCGGCTCTTCGGTCGGCGTCGGGGTCTCGGCGGGACCGGGGGTCGTCGTTCCTTCCGGCGTTGGGGTCGCCGAAGGGGACGGGCCGGAGGCGGCGTTGGCGTTGAAGATCCGCCGGACCTCATCGGCGGTGAGGGCGCGATTGTAGAGTGCGACCTCGCGGATGCCGCCGCTCAGACCGCCGTCATTGCCCCCGAGAAACAGGTGGTTGGCGTTGTCGGTGACGGTTCGGGCCGGGGCCGTGAAAGTCTCCATGATCTGGACGCCGTCCATGTAGAAACGGACGTCCGCGCCGTCCCAGACGAAGGCCGCGTGCGTCCACGTGTCGTTGTCCACGACGTTGTTGCGGTGGTCGGCCGAGTAAATGTAATCCCCGCCGAAGTAGGTGTTGAGGTGGCTGTCCACCTCGTTTTCGACGTAGTGGTGGCACTCGAAGACGTCGTCCTTGCGCAGAATGGCGGCGTAGGTCCCGACGGTGGAGACGCTGTCGTCGTTAGGCCTGTACCAGAAGCCGTAAGAGAAGGCGCCGCCCGCGCCGACGACGTCCGCCGCGCCGAGGTCGAGGACCGCGCTCGCGCTCCCGTCAAAGACCAGGCATTCGACGCCGTCAATCGTTCCCTGGCTGACGCCCGCGGGCAAGGTCCCCGAAAAGGATGAGTCGAGCATGAAAAAGGCGGTGCGACCGTCAGTGGGATAGCCGGTCGAGCCGCCGGAGGGATTGCCCTGCAGGCGGTTCCACTGGATGTTCAAGAGAGGAATGAGCTCCTTGGTGGCCACCGCCCCGCCGAAATGCGAGGGATGGGAATCGCCGCTCGGGAACGCCATGCGGATGTCGTCAACGAAGTCCGGATCGCCCGTCGTAATGTAGTCGCGTCCGCCGGTGAAGGGGTTATAGCGCGAGTGGTTGTGCTTCGCCTGGTGGGCGGGCATGAAGTTGCCGCTCGCATCGTGCTCGCCCGTGTGGATGTTCCAATAGTTGAAGAGGAGCACGTTGTCGTAGGCGTAATCGGCCAGCCACTGGTTCTCGAACCAGTCCGAAAGGGCCCGGGCGTAAGAGCTCGAGGAGTCCGTTTCGGGGGGCGCGACCCAGGCGACGAACAGGATGTCGCGGTAGCGTTCCTCGCCGAAGACGTCGAGCAGGGCGAGGTACTCGGCCTGGATGAAGTTGATGGGGCCGGCGGCCCCGCCGCCTTCCCGCCAGGTCGAGTATCCGGCGCCGGCGATCCAGGTCCGGGCGTCCGCGAGGGTCGGGTTCTCGGGCAGACCTCCCGATGTGTCCGGGGCGCCGATCGCGCTGTTTGGGAAGCAGCTCTTGAACATGATGACCTGGTTCGTCTGCCCCGAGACGTCGGCGCTCGTGAATTCGTCCGCGCTCTGCTCGGCATAGGAGATGTCCTGAGCGTAACAGTGGAGCAAGTCTTCGCCGCCGACGTCGTTGACGTAATTCGACGAATCGCCGCTGTCGAGATAGCGGCGGAACTTGTAGTGCCAGTCTCGATAGTCCGTGTAGTTGCCGCCGTCGGCCAGCATGGACCCGTAGGAGAGATGATGGAGGATGTAGTTGTTGTTGTACAAGGCCACCTCGCCGTTGCCGCCGACGTCGGAAGTATAGTGGCGCGTGGCGTAGGCGCCGTCGTCCGGCCCGCGCCTCACTCCGGCCACGCCGTCGTTCCATACGCAGGACCCGTCGGTGTCGTACTTCTGATCCCAGTTGGCTCCGGTCGAGTGATGAATCCAGAGCAGGTTGACCGGCGTCTGCGGCGGCGAAAGATTGGCCCCCTGAGCCAGCACAGGCCCCGCCGCGCAACCCCACAACGCCGCCACGACACACAGCCGCACGAAGATCTTACGTCCCATCATCTTGCCCTCCTCCCTCAATTGAGTTTATCCGTTGCGAGGGCGTCATGCCCATTCGCCGTCCTTCCCCATTGTGTCCGCCTGAATGATCGGAAGCATTCCATAAGTCGCGCGGCGAACTCCCGCAGATGCGGAGCGCGGACTTCGGATTGCAGGGTTTTCGCGGATCGCAGCCCATCGCGCCTCACGGCGTTCCGAAGTACGTCCCCAAGCGTTCGCTGAATTCGGCCGAGTCGGCGAAGAGGCCGATCAGGTTGTCGGTCGTCCGACGGCCGGAGTCGAGCTCCCCGGTCCAGTAGGCGGTTTCCGTGTCATTCGGGAAGCGTCCCAGGAACGCGCGGTAGAAGCGCGCGACGTAGTCAGCGGTTGTCGGCTGTCTGCCCAGGAACTCGGCTGAGACGATCACTTCGCGCGCCATCTGTTTGGCCTGCGCGCGGACCGCCTCGACGCCGCCCGATGCGAATGCCGCGCCGAAGAGCCCTGAGGCGTACTCCAGACCGTTCTGGTCAACGAGACGGTCGAGGAGACCGATGTACATAAACGTGACAAAGTTCCGCACCAGACTGCCCTCAAAACCGGGGTAGATTCCCTGGACGCGATTGGCGAACTCCTCGGACTCCGAGAAGATCGTCATCACCTGGGAGCGGTTCCAGACGCCGCCCAGCCAGTTGTCGAGCTCGGTCTGACTGGGGTCGCGATCGAGGAAAACCCGATAGCAGTCGGTCAGGAACTCGGCGTTCGCGCGGCCGCGATTCGCATACTCCACCGAGAGGAAGAAGAGCCGCGCCATCTCGCGGGGGATGAAGCGGACGTCGATGTTGAAGTTGACCGCGTAATTGAAATAGATCTGCCAACCTTGCGTTTCGCTCGGCGCCGGATCGCGGCCGAGAACGAGGTCGTAGAAGGAGCCGACCATCTCGAGGATCGGCTCCGGCGTGGGGCCGGGCGTGGGCGTGTCGGCGGGCGTCGGCGCGGCCGTCGGCGTCTCCGCAGGAGGAGGCGTGGCCGTCGCGGCGGGCGTCGCCGTGAGAGCCGGGGTTGGGGTAGTTGTGTCTTGCGGAGTCGGCGTCATAGTGGATGTTGGGGCAACAGTCGGCGCGGGGGTCGGCGTCGGGGCGGCTTCGACGAAGAGGGCCGTCGTGGACGGTTCGCTGTTCGCGCCATCGCTAACCACCAGGGAGAACGTAAGGGTCGTGGGGTCGGCGACGTCGGGGACCTTGAAAAGGGGCGCGGGAGCGTTGAGGTTCGAGAAGCCTCCCATGGGTCCCCCGATCTGGCTCCACGCGTAGGAGAGGGGATCGCCGTCGGGGTCGGCGCTCCCCGTGCCGTCGAGTTGCACGACCTGACGACCTTGGGCCGGGGGACAGGTTCCGGCGTCGGCCGTCGGCGGATTGCTGGCGGGGCGGAACCACACGTCAACGTCGAAAGACTGGGCTTCCCCGTAAAGGAAATCGTAGAACGTGTAGCTGAGCGCCTGCGGTCCCGTCACGGTCAGGACGGACGCTCCGCTGCCGGCTGAAACGTCATAGTACGTGTTGGTGTAAACCGGGGCGGTCTCGATGTCGGCGCTGTGAAACCCATAGGTTCCGTGGCCGTCCCACTGCGAGGCGTGACTGCTCAGGTGAAAGCCGGGGTTGTTGCCGTCGGGACCTCCGAAGAGGGCGGGTGTACCGGCCACCTCGGTCCGCAGCCGGCCCGGGCCGGGAATGGCGATGCCGGTGAAGTCCACCGTCTCGGCCGGATCGCCGCTAATCTGGGTGACTTCGGGGACCGAGCCGCTCTCTTCGTCCATCAGCGTTTCCCGCGGCCCCGCCGGAACGCGGTTGCGCCCGTAGCCGTTGATTACATACCACGCTGAATCGGGCGCGCTGATGTCCTGGCCGTCGCTGACGCACAGCTCGAAGACGTAGGTTGTGTTGTAGTAGAGCGGCTCATACTGCTTGAAGGCGGGCTGAGCGACCGTCGGGTCGGAGAGGTCCACGCGGGGGCCGCCGATCTGAGTCCAGCTGTACATCGTGACGTTGCCGTCGATATCATAGCTTTCGGAGCCGTCCAGGGCCATTTGCGTCGTGTAGGTCCCCGTGCTGCCGCTGTCTCCCGGATCGACGAGGGGCGGGATGTTTCCGCCCGTCGGGTAGATCGCGACATCGACCGTGTCGGGCAGGCTCGAGGAGCGCCCGTCGGACACGATGAGCTGCATGCGAACGGCGCCGGCCTGTGTGACCACGGGCGCCGTGATGACCGGATGCGCGACGGTCGCGCTCGAAAACGTCAGGCCCCAACCCAGCAGGCGGGTCCACGCGTAGGTGAGCGCGTCGCCGTCCACGTCGATGCCGCTGCCGAGAAGCGTCGTGCTCGTGCCGCTCTCCAGCGCGATGCTCGGCCCGGCGTTCGCGACCGGGGAGGGGTCGAAATAGCCCTTTGCGGTGAAGGTCTGGGCCTCGCCGCCGATGAAATCGCCCCACATGTAGCTAATTCTCTGGGGGCCGATGATCTTGGCCGTGTAAACGCCGCCGCTCTCCATCACGGCCGTGCGCGAAGTGACGATGGGCGCGCTTTCGATGTCCGTGGAGTCGAAGTTCCCGAGGTTGACGTCGCCCAGTTTCACGAACTGGCTGCTCGTGTGATAGTAGGGGTTGTTCCCGTCCGGACCCCCGAACAGAGCGGGCGACGCCGTGACTTCGCCTTTGAACCATCCCCGCGCGGGGATGGCGACATCGTAGAAGGCCTTTGCGGGCTCGAGCTCGGCCCCCGGGACTTCCTCGAAGCTCCCGCTCGCCTCGAAGACCTGCTTCTCGCCCGCGGTTGCCTGCGGCGAACTCGCCAGAAAGATCGCCGAGACAAGAAACGCGAGGGCGCGGACGGGTTTCGTGAAGACGAGAGACAAGAGCGGGCGGCGCCTGGCGCCAACCAGGCTCTCCTTCGCGCGAAGCGGCGACATCTTCGGATCCATGATGTAGACCTCCTTGCTTTGATGAATGGCACTCGAGCGCCGGGCTCATTCTAGACGCCGGGACGTTCCGCGGGCAAGCTCTTTGTCTGCCGTTGCTTGGTGTGTCTGCTGTTGCTCGAGGGGTGGAACGTGAAGGGCCCTCTCTCTTGGATTGTTGCGCGCCGCCTGACAGGCCGCGCTCCCGCACCGACTCTCCGCCGTGGAGCGAAGGCCCCAAGGGCCGCCCGGCGGTAGCCGCGTCCGCGAGGGCGTGGGTCGGGGGCCTGGCCCGCAAGGCGGGTGGGGCCGCTCCCTGTCGCGCCTACGGCGCTCAGGGGCCTGAATCGGCATGCCGTTCGCCTCTCTCACAACCGCCCGGCAATCGGCGCTTATCCCCTGCTCTGCAGGCGGTACGCCTCGAGGAACCCATCGCAGTAAATGGCCTTGCCCAGAAGGAGTTCGGTCGTGATCGCCGTGTTGACCAACTCCACGTCGCACGGGTCCAGGATGGCCGAATCCAGGCCCGCCGCCATCGCCATGGCCAGGAACGTGCGGTTGATCAGGTGATTGTTGCTGCACTTCTGCGAGAGGTTCGAGAGCCCAATCACCAAATGCGGGGGCGGATCGCTGAAGGTCGCCAGTTGCCGAACCGCCTCGAGGACGTTCTTGGGCTGCGCGGGCGCCACGTTCACGGGCAGGATGATGGGATCGATGTAGAGATCCTCGATCGGCAGTCCGCCCTCCATGGCTTTGGTCAGGATCAGGGCGCCCAGCTCGATCCGCTTCTCGGCGTCGTTGGGCACGCCGGCCTTGTCAATGGTCAGGGCGATGACGCCGGCGCCGTGCCCGGCGGCCAGGCCGATGTACTTCTCCAAGGCCTCCTCGTCGGCCTTCGTCGAGTTGATCGCCTTCTTGCCCGGCGTCCTGGGGATCACCTCCTGGACGACGCTCCATTTCGGCGTGTCGATCCAGAGCGAGGCGTCGGTCGCCTCGCGCGCCGTCTCGACGAGCCATATCATGTTCTCCGCCGCGTTCCCGGCGGCGGGGCCGACGTTGAGGTCCAGGGCGTTGGCGCCGCCGTCGAGCTGGGCCTTGACCAGGTCGTGGATGACCTGCCGATCGCGCTGCTCGATCGCCGCGCGCACGTTCATAAACATGCCGTTCAGACGTTCACCGATGATGTACATGGGGGTCTCCTCGCTGATTTGGAATTTGCTCGGCCGTGCGGCCGTCTAGCCGCAAAGCACGTCGATCGCCGCCTGAGTGTTCTTGACCGTTTCCGGGTGCCGCACGACGATCAGCTCCGCGCCCGCCATGAGGTGGTTCGTCGCCGTGAGCGTCTCCCAGAGGGGGCCGCGTTTGTCCGCCGGGCCGTACCCGGGCAGGGTTTGTTCGGAGGCGTTAGCCTCTTTCGTGCGCCACGCCTCAATCCCGACGTCGCACATCACGGGTTGGCGCAAGAGGGGGTCGCCACCGAGCCCCGCCAGACGCCCGCGCTCCATGATGCTGTAAACGTACTCCAGCCCGTAGCCGAGGGAGGCGGTCGTCGGATAGATGACGATGTTCTCAAGGGGATATCCGACGTCGTGGGCAAGGATGTTGACCTGCTTGGCGATGTTGATGTCCAGGGGCGACTCGGCGATCAGCTTGTGGCCGTCCGCGAGGCAGGCGGCGACCAAGGTGCGGTAGTTCTTCTCGAGGGCGGTCCCAAAGAGACAGTTCTCGCCCGCCGCCGCTTGCGTGCAGGCGGGCAGAACGTCGTTGTCCTTCTCGTTGACGCCGCAGCCGAGCACGATGAGGGGAAGATCCGCCGCCTCGAGGACGGCTTTGACCGCCGCGGCCGCTTCTTTGGGGCTGCGGTTGGCGCCGTCGGGATGGGCGCCCATGAGGCGCAGGCAGATCAGGTCGGCCCCGAATCCGGCCGCGCGTGTCGCCCAGGCGGCGGGATCGTTCATGACGTCGCCGTAATGTTTGGCGAGCTCCTCAGGCCACCCGTCTTGCACGTGGTCCCAGATCTCGATGGCGACGGCGGGGCGCCGGCCGAGGTCCCCCTCGTAGGCGAGCCAGGGCGCGCATTTCGCGCCGCCGATGGCGACCGTCTTCCCCCGGGTCCCCCCATCGGCCGAGGTCGCTCCGATGGTGACCGAGTTCACGCTCGATGTCCATTTCTGTGCCGTGTCTTGGGCTTTCATCTCTCGTCCTTTCCAGGCGGAATTCACTCCGCATTCTTCATGGCCGCGCTCTGCGCGAGGCCGCATGCCGTGCGAGGCCGCATGCTTCGAGAAGTTGATGGCACGCTTCGGGAAGCGGCGGCGCTTCCAGCACGTTTTCCTCCAATGCCGAGAGGCGGGCGATCGCGTCGAGCGACGGTATGCACGCCTCGGCGTCGAAAGGCTGGTCGGCCACCATCCCGCGCACCTTGTCCGGGACTCCCCCGCCGACAACCTTGTTCCAAACGATCGCCTTGCGCTCGACGCGGACGGGGAGCGTGGCCGAGAGATCGAGGATGCGCAGAACGGAACGCGCGCTCACGAGGGTCGGCTCGCTCACCAACGCCATGCAGGAGATCGCGTCCGTGTTCATGCGGGAGAGATGCTCCATTCCCGCTTCGTTGTCCACGACGACGGCGCGGTAGTTCGCCTTGAGGGTCGAAAGCGCCCGACGCAGAAGGTTGTTGA
>Ga0315285_10004530_pt1 | contig 14410 bp, 26 predicted proteins | sample YL17G09_36_MG_FD_203698 | JGI IMG/M metagenome (GOLD analysis project Ga0315285, IMG submission 203698) | Sediment microbial communities from Yellowstone Lake, YNP, Wyoming, USA - YL17G09_36 | ecosystem: Environmental > Aquatic > Freshwater > Lake > Sediment | place: USA: Wyoming | collected...
TGGATGTCACGGACGGCAAAGGATTGCTTGGTCGTCTCCGCCGCGAGTTTCCCAAAACCTCCCTTACTGAAGAGATCGTTCTGCATGGCCGTGCCCATGGTCCCAAAGGCCCGACCTTGGATGTTCTCGATCTCCTTGCGGGACAGGCCCATCTCGCGCTGCATCTCTCCCATTCTCGGAGCGAATGCCTCGAGAGCGGCCATCGCTCCCTGACGGTTGATGCCGGTAGAGAATTCACCGCCGTACTCACCGGCTCCGCCCGCAGCGAGGGATTCCTTGGTGAGATAACGGAGCTGGGATTGAAGCGTGCGTGCGTAGGCCTGCCTCCCTGTGGTCTCAAGACCTACGCCGGATCTGCGGAGCATGTACCCGCTCATCCCGAACGAGGCCACGTCCATCGCCCCGAGAGCCCCGCCCTGAAGGGCACCCATGGTCCGATACTTGAGCTCGTCCGAGGCCATCTGCTGGGCCTGGGAACGCTCCATGTCCATACGCTGGCCGGCCCATCGTCCGATGTCTCCAAGAAGCGGAAGCGGAGGAAGGTTCGGCCCGATCGCCGTGTAGAGGGTCTGCATGACGCCGAGACCGCGATTGGAACCCATGGCGGCCCCGCCGTTGATTCCTCCCGTTCCGAACGGCTGGTTGCCGTAGATGAGACCGCCCACGGCGCCCGCCGCCTGACCGGCCGACGAGATAGGACCTCCGACTGTGCTGCCTCCCATCATGGCCCCGCGACGGGCCAGGTCGGTGATGGTCTCGAGAAGGCGACCGGCCGGACTCCCCGCCATGGGATATCCGCCTCCTCCTCCCGTCTGAGTGACACCGCCGAAGTAGGACATACCTTGACCCATGCCAGCCTGCTGGGCCTGGGCGGCTGCCATCATCTGTTCGCGGGACCGCTGGAGAAAGACTTCCGACTGCTGTCTCGCTCGGTCCGCGTATTGGAGAAGTTCCTCGCTCGGCATGATTCGGCCCTAACAAAAACCCCCGCGCTGGAGGTAAGACAGCACGGGGGTCAAGGAAAGGAGACGGACCTACTTGCTGATCTTCGCCTCTCCGAGGACCCCCTCGATCATCTTGTCGATCTGGTCCTCGGTGACCTTGAACCCGCTATCCGCGGCGAACTTGACGGCATCGGCCTTGACCTGTTCCTTCTTCTTCTCGCCGGACCACTTCTCCTGGCTCAGCTTCATCGCGTTGGAGGAAGCCTGCTCGGCCGCGCCGGCGAACGTGGTGATGGCCGACTTCATCGTGTCGTTCGTGGCCTGGGCCGCCTTGACCTTCAGCCAGTCGGACAGGATCTTGAGGCCCGTGCCGATCATGAGGATGACCAGCCCCGTCACCGATGGGTACACGATGTCGTTGAGGATGGACTGCCAGTTCATGAGTGCCTCCCTACTTCACGTTGAGGACGACCTTCTTGGAGTCCGCCAGAGCCGTCTCGAACTTGAGTTTCAGGATCTCGTCCGGGATCTTGGCCGCGGCCGGGACGTAGGTCTTGAGCAGCTCGAGGGCCTTGGTCATCTTGGCCTCGCCCTTCGGGGGCGCGCTGTCCTTCCAATGCGTAGCCCACCACTCCACCCACTCCACGACCTGAGGAATCATCGCAGAGATGAGGTTCTCCAGGTGGAGCTGCTGGACGATCTTCTGCTTGAGCAGCCAGGCGATGAAGAACGGAGAGATGGCCGCCAGGATGGCAGCGAGGCCCGTGAACACGATGGTCAGGATGATGGTCCAGTCCATGATGCACTCCTTAGACGACTGCCAGGATGAACGGGATCCCGTACTTGATCAGGATCCCCGCGATGGACTCGGCGGCGGAAAGGATCTTGTCCGCCGTGATCTGCTTCTGGGTGGCTTCCTGGGCCTTGTAGAGCGCGAAGATCGCCCGCTTGCGGCGCCAGACCAGTTCCTCGAACACTGCCTGGGTGATCAACTTGCGCTTGAAGGCCAGCACGTCCTCCTCGATCTTGCCCAGGATCGTCTTGGTCTTTGAGGCGTACTTCCCGCTCAGGACAACCTCGCCGGGGCCGACAAGGATTTCCAGGAGAGCCGGGGCTGCGGTGTACAGTCCGCCCCAGACATCCGTGAGGTACTGGCGCACCTTCGGGTCTTTCACATCGCTGAGTTTCTTTTTGGAGACCCCGTCCAAGATCGCAAGAGCGGCAGCGGATACGTCCGGCATGGTTCACCTCACTCGGCGTCGGCCTCTTCGTCGATCGATTCCTTGTAGTCCTTGGCGGCGTCGAGCACGCGCTCGGACAAGGGAGCCGGTCCCGGCTTGTGCGCGGCGAGCCACGCCGTCTTGCCGGCCTCGTCCAGGGCCGCGAACTCCGTCGCCTCGGCCGCGGTCTGGCAGCGATCCACGCTGTAGATCCGCCACCACTCGGAGTTGATCTCCTTGAGCCGATCTCCGGAGATCCCTCCGCACCCGGCGAGCACGAGCATGACCACGGGCAGAAGCCACTTCATGGGGTCCCTCCCTCCTGGTACATCTTCACGTACTTCCTGGCGCGGGCCATCTTGGAGAGCACCACCGAGTCCTCCTCGGCCCACGACGACGGCCCATCCTCCATGAGATGAAGGATGGTCCCTCCCGACAAGTTTACCCCGGGGAACCTGACGGCCAACGCATCCGTGTCGACCGCGAATCCCTTCTTCACCAGTTTGGAGATGACGTCCTGAAGGCCGGGAATGTCGGGAATCCTGCTCGACTGGACCTCGCCTACCACGTCCTCCCGGTACTCGGCCTCCACGCCCATCTCTGAGACGAGTTTCACAAACGAGGCCTTCGACGAACTCTTTCCGACCTGGAAGGAGAAGTCCGGCTCGCTGACCACGGGAAGTCCATTGCCTTCCCTGTACGCCACGGAGGCCGCCAGGCGGTCCACAGCCTCTCCTACGGGGACCTCAGGCGCCCAGGAGTAGAAGGGAGCCAGGTTAGGGCTCTGTAGGTTGCGCAGGCCGTCCCTTACTTCGGCGAGGAACTCCTTCCACTTCTCTGCCGCGTAGTAGGTAGTCATTTGCTGACCTGCAAGATCCCGCCGCCGCCGGGCTTCGGGGTGATCCGATACGTGAGCTGACTCAAGCGGATCAGCTCGTCAGCCTGCTCACGGATCTGATGCTTCTGCTTCTCCTCGTACCCGATAAAGTATATCTTTCGGAGTTCATCCAACAAAGCAACGGCCTTGTCGTGATCCTTCGCCGTCGAGAACACGCGGATGGCTTCCTTCCCGAATTCGATGAGGAGACCCCGACGCTCAACCTCGATGAGGTCGGCCTGCTCGAGCATACCGAAGTCCGGGAGTTGCACCCCTCTGGACACCAGGCGGGCCCGGTAGAATCCTAAAGGGGTGCAAATCGGTTTTTTAGGTTTTCCGTCAGCGCCAGCCGGTAGGCCAGTACGACGTCCGTCAACGTCCCCGACATGGACTCGACCACTTCGTCGGGAAGATCGTCGAGCCACGCGGCGCGCGCCTTGACGTCGGAAAGGGCAAGCCACTTCTCCACGCTTCCCTCGGGGAACTCGAGAGGAACGGTCGGCATATCCTTGCCGTAGTACGACGTGATCCCGACCATCAGCCGCACCGTTCGGTAGCGGTACTCCTCGTCCAGGTACTTGTGGAAGTCCTGGTTGGGGAGGGTGGACGAGGTGAATCGGCGGATCTGACGGAGCTCGCCGGACTTGAACGTCCGGAAACCCACCTTGAGTCCGGGAGCCATCTCGCACTCGAACGTGCAGAAGCCGCGGGCGAGGTGATCCTTGTTCTCCACCTGGGACCAGATGTCCTTGTACCGTGACTTGAAGGTGTCGAAGGAGACCTCTCCCAGGCTCGAGGATGTCACCTTCTCGGGAAGGAGCTTGTTGATCTCGTCGAGGCGCCTCTTTTCCTCCGCTTCTCCCTTCGCCTTCTCGGCGTCGGTCTGGGCCGTGTTGACCGCCTTCTCCGCCTTGGTGGCGTCGATCCGGTCCTTGATCAGGCCCTGGGAAACGAAAGAACCATGGGGGTTGATGGATACCTTTCCTGCTGGCTCGGTCATCGGGCCTCCTTTCCTGCTCCCCAGCAAGTATAGCATGAAGGCCCAAAAACAGCCCTCTCTTATGTCATAAGAGTAGTACGAGGGGATTCTTAGCCAGGATCCCCACGGCGGAAGTCCCTCGTTGGGATGACCGCCGTTCATTGTCTTATTGCTCGCCAGAGCAAAGGAGGAAAAATGGCTCGTCTGCTCCCGTCAAACGTGTCCTCGGGCAATGTGTCCGGGGAGCGGTCCGAGTTCGGACCGGTCTCGTTGCTGGTCGCCCTCGTCTGCCTCATCGTCGGGGCGGTGGGGGGCTGGTTCCTGCTCAAGGACCGGAAGGGCGGTACGTCCAAGGCCCCGTTCCGGCCCTCGAAATGGGCCCTCTCCAGGGCGATCGCCTTCCTGAAGAAGGAAGACGTCGATGACGCGGCCCGCGAGATCGAGCTCGCGGTGGCCATCTCGCCCCTCCGTGAGGAGGATGTCGGGAAGCTCCGGGGAGACCCGGACGAGATCAGCATGCCCTCCAGCCCGGAGGAAGGCATGGCCTTATGCGAGGCCATGGGCCTCAAGGTCCGGAACATCAGCGGCTATGAGAGCCGCTGGAAGTCTCTCCGGAAGGAGAGCAAAGCGGCCGCGAAGGCCGCCGGGATCAAGGAGGCCGAGCCGGCCAAGATCGAGGCCCAGCCCTCCGTCAAGGAGCGGCTTACCGAGGCCAAGGAGTTCCTGATGGAGCTTCGCAGCCTCTTCGCCATCCCCGAGAAGGGGAGGCCGGCCAAGGCCAAGGCCACCGCGTAACGCCACCAACTGGGAGGGGCCGTGGACGAAAGTCCGCGGCCCCTCCCCCTCTCCTTCAAGGACTTTTACGAAGAAGTTCTCCTCCTTTCTGGCGCGGGGAGTGGCGGGGACGGGAAACCGTCTCCGCCACATCCCTGTTTTGTTTTTGTGTTCCTTAACAAGTGGCCCAAGGCCACGGGAGGCATGCTCTGATCAGCGACGTCCTGGAAGCCCTGCGAAAGATCTTCAAGTAGGCGGAGGTGAGCGATGCCCGGAAACCCGGACTACAGGGTGATCAGGATCCCCAAGAAAAGCGGAGGGGTCCGAGTCATCCATGCGCCTTTACCGGCGCTAAAGACAAAACAGGAAAGCCTGCTGAAGATCCTCTCGGGGTTGCGCATCCGCAGGGGGCCATGGGTCAACGCCTACCTGCCCAGGACACGCGGGTCCATCAAGACCGCCGCCGAGCGCCTGCTGCTCTCGGTCGACGGCAAGACTCGGTCTCCCGACTGTCTCTTGAAGATGGACATCGCGGACTACTTCTCGAACTGCACCGAGGACTTGGTCATCAAGGCACTGGAGTACGAGTCCGTCGAGCAGTGGATCATCGACCTCGTGAGGGACCGGTGTTTCATCTTCGACGGAAAGGGACGGAGGGTCCTGCCCCAAGGGGCGCCCACGTCTCCATTCCTGGCGGCCCTCGTCATGAAGGGCGTAGCTGCCAGGATCAACGGGGTCGTCAAAGAGTGGGACAGGTTGAATCATTGTCCGTGCACGTTCACAACCTACAGCGACAACCTCTCATTCGGATGTGACGATCCCAGCATGGTCAGACTCGTGTATCCCGTACGCCATGTACTCAAGAAGATCGGGTTCGAGGTCAACCCGAAGAAGATCGAGTTCCATCGTAAGCCGGCCCGCTTCGTCGTTTGCGGGGTGCAGATCAACGACAAGATCGGGCCGCGACGTCCCTACTGGAGGGTCCTCCGGGCAGAGTTACACAATGCGCTCACGGATCGGCGGGCCGACATCGCGCCCGCCGGTTTTTACCTGGAGGACAAGACGAGACAGGAACTCCGGCGAATCGCCGGGATCAACGGGAAGCCGGGGCTCGTCAAGGCCCTGCCGCAGGACGCCCTTAATTTTCTCGCGCGCAACCAGGCGTGCACGAGGGCGATCCCGTGGGCCACGTGGAAGGGAAAGATCGGGTTCGTCGCGTTCCTCGACCCCAAGCGGGGCCGCGACCTGCAAGCCATCTACGACGAATTGGAGGCGGAGACGAGATGCAAGAGCGCGAGATCGTCATCAACCCCGACGAGACCGTGAGCGTGATCCGGAGGGAGGTCATCAAGACCATCTCCCTCCCGGAGTACCTGGACACGCTGCGGGCCGGGGAGTTCATCACGCCCATCCTTCCGTACGGGACCATCCAGGCCATGTTCAAGTCCGGCGGACTCCGCAAGGCCTTCGTGATCCAGGTGGAACCCTTGCAGCAGGAGATCACCCTCGAGGCGCACGAAAGCACGCCGAACGGACGCACCACCGGGTACAGGAAGTTCAAGCTGTGGATCCCGTGGGCGATCTACGGGGTCAAGTTCGCCGGGAACACCTGCGAGAACGTGTGGGTCCGGTTCGCCAGGACCAGGATCCTCAAGCCCGACGACACCCTGTACTATCCGCCCATGTCCAACATCAGCCTGGACGGGAAGGTGTGCATGGGGAACTCGATCGGGGAGGTCATCAACAAGGAGAAGACCGTCGAGGACAAGGCCGTAGTCGCCGTGCACGATTTCTGGGCGTCCAGTTTCGTGGACGATTCCACTCCAGACGAGAAGGCCATTCCGGATCTTATCTGGGGCCGCGACTTCCTCCACATCTACGAGAGATGGGAAGATCTGGGAGAGAAGGCGCTCATGATGAGGTGGAAGGAAGCCGAGACGTACGAGACATACACGAAGAGGTTATTCACATGACCTTCGACGACCTGTGGGAGATCGCGCTGATGCAGCGCACGTGCGACCCGATCGACTGCGCGGCCAACCGATTGAGGATCCTCGCGGAGTCCTTCATGCAAGGGAAGACCAGGGACGACCGGTTCAGCAAGGCGCTCGCGGCATGCGGGGCGGACAGGATCCTGGTCGACCTGCTCAAGACGAAGCAGAGTTACAACCGCCCGTTCGAGTACGGAAACGTGGAGAAGGAGATACTCGATGATCTACACCAAGATGTCCGACCTGATCGCTGACGTCAAGGCCGGACGGAAGAACAACGGATACGCACTCGCCCAGGGACCGACCAGCGAGCGGGCATACTTCGTGAAGGGGTTCGGTTCCGAGAAGTCGGCGGCGCAGTTCGTCACGATCCGGCACAGCCACATCCCCGGACTGGACCCCATTCCGGAAGAACGAATCATCGTCCAACACGTCCATCCGATCGACACCGCGGCCCTGGAGTGGGCGGCTGCCGTGTGTCTCGAGGTCTACAGGCAGTTCAGGTCGGAGATGGTGCTCCTGCTCCGGTGGTGCGACGGACATTACGCCGTCGACACTCCCCTCGCCGCCGTGAGTCCGACCGAGGTCTCCTACTACACCGAAAGGCCGTTCTCGGGAACGATCCACTATCACCCGGGAAGGATCGGAGCGAAACCGTCGTCGACGGACAACGGGGACGAACTCTGGACCCCGGGAATCAACGTCATCCTGTCCAATGCCATGAACGGAAGCGCGCTCTCGGAGGACATCGCCGTCAACGTGTGCCTGACGGGCAACGGGAATCGGATCGAACTCGAGAATCAGTTCCGGATCCTGAACAGGCGAAGGATCAACATGTGCTACACGCCCGAGTCGATGTCGCTCGCCCTCGAGCGAGTGATCCCGTTGGACGACTTCCTCATCAAGAAGAACGGGTACTACCTGGCCAACGACTGCGGGGTCGCCGTCTTCTGGACGAAGACGAAAGAGGCAGCGGAGGCCATCAAGGGAAAACTCGAAGTCGTCCCCGTGCGGGCGCTCAAGATCGATGGGATCTCCCCCGAGGATGCCAAGAAGAGCGCCGACGAGATCGTCAAGAAGATGCTCGGCGAGCGTGGAGGAAAGACCGTGCTCCGTTACATCAAGGAGTCCATCGAGCGAGAGCTCGAGTAGGAGGTTCCATGGACCTCGCCATAGTGGGATGCGGGGGCATCGGGTTCAACCTGGCCGAGGGAGTCATCCGGATCGCGCTGAAGGAAGCGAAGGACCCGGTGAGCCTCTGGCTGATCGACGGGGACAAGATCGAGGAGCGGAACCTGGGCCGTCAGTTCTACAAGAAGTACGAGGGGAGCCAGAAGGCCGACAGTCTGTCCTCGATCCTCAACGAGAAGTTCAGAGGCCCCTGCATGCACAATGGTCTCGACATCCGACCCCTCTCGTACTACGTAGCCAAGAGGGGAATGAGCATGCACCGATCCATCTGGCTGAAGAACGGGGTCACGATCTTCGGGTGCGTAGACAACGACCCGAGCCGGGTCCTCCTCGACGAGGAGGTCTCCCGCCTGAAGAACGGGACCTTCATCGTCGGCGGGAACGACGAGTGGACCGGCCAGGCACAGATGTACATCCGGCGGAACGGAAAGGACCTCACGCCAAGAATCACGGCGATCGCGCCGGAGATCCTCACCGACAAGAAGGGGGTTCCCGGGGAGGGCGGATGCCTCGAGGACCCGAGCCCGCAGACGGCCACGACGAACCGGATGGTCGCCCTGGCCATGGAGATCATGTTCCGCACGTCGATCATCGTGGGCGGCACCGAGCTGCCCGTCATCAACGAGATCAGAGTCAACGCCGTGCACGGGAAGATGAATCCCTACGTGCGGCCCGATTACGGAAGGAGGGAACCATGCCCGCAGACGGATTCCGCGAGATCTTCGTCACGAGGGAAGAGGACTCGGAACTCGACGCCGGAGTGAGCGAGCCGCGCCGGGTCGCCTTGAAGGACGGGGAGAGCACGACGGTGGGTCAGCTCCGGAAGCGGTTCGGCGACGAGTTGCAGATCTCCCACGACATGATCTGCCTCGTGAACAACATCCAGAAAGACGACAACTCGGTGCCGCCGGACGGCTCCGTCGTCCTGTTCAAGGTCGCGTCCAGGAAGAAGGGATAGCACCCGGAGGTTGAGCCTCCGGTGTGCCTTGGGCCGCGAAGCGTGGCCATCGATAGGGTTAGTAGGTGGAGACCGAGTGGTCGAGGTTCCATACGGAACCTCAACCATCGACACCGGATGTTGGGTTCGGCCGCCGAACCCAGGGAGGGCCCATGACCAAGAAGAAGGACAACAGGTACAGGTCCTACAGGAACAATCCTCTGTTCATAGGCGTGTGCGGGACGTGCGAGTGGTACATCACCAGCTCCGATCCGGAGGTCTGCCTCAGGAGCATGAACGAGCACTGCATGAACGATCACAACAACGAGGCCGAGGCTCTCGAGGCCATGGAGATGTACGTGTCGACGGAGACGGTCAAGATCGAGCGCGTCGAGAAGAGAGAGCTCGTTTTCAGAGGGTGACATGGCCAAGTTCGAAATGCCCCCTCCTTACCTCATGAAGTGGGGCGAGGAGTTCAGAAACCTGATGTTCAACAAGACCCGAGAGATCATAGAGGCGATGGGAAATCTCGACCCGAGCAGGGACTACCACTTCACTACCGTCCGCGTAGGCAACTGTATCAACTGCTACGTCGTGGAGAAGGAAGGCGGAAACCTTCCTGCCGAACCGAGGTTGAAGGAACTCCGCCTTGCACGAGAGAAAGGACCGGCCATGGACCCAGCAACAGCAGGATACGCAGAGCAGATCAACAAGCTCAATGCCGAGAACGCCAGGCTCCAGGCCGAGGTCGCGAAGTTGAGGGCGAAGGCCCTGACCTCAGCAAACATGATGGTCGAGTCCGGAAAGACCGGACCCTGTAAGGTCGTCTCCCGAATCGTCCCCGTCGAGATCGCCGTGCCGGCCTACGCTGATCTCAACCGGGTAGCCGCGACGATCGAGTCGGTGCTGCAGCAGGCCATAAAGGACCACGACAGCATCCAGGCGTACGACCTCCCCGAGAACGACCTCGAAGGTTGCGACATCGTCGAATGGGAGAATGGAGGATGCCCCTTCGATCCCGGACTGCCCAGGAAGAAGGAGACTCCCGACTGGCGTCAGATGACCTTCAAGAAGTACCAGGCCCACACCGGCGACACGGCGAAGTACCCCGCGCGGCAGTTGATGATCGACTACATGCTCGGGAGGACCGGCACCGGGTTGGACGTCTCCACCTTCGCGCTGGAAGGTCTCCTCTACGTGGCCCTCGGGCTGGGTGGAGAAGCGGGAGAGGTGCAGGGGAAGATCAAGAAGATCCTCCGGGACGACAACAATCAGATCACCGCGGAGCGGTGTGCCCAGATCGTCGATGAAATGGGCGACGCGCTGTGGTACATGTCCGAGATCGCCAACCTCCTGGGCCTCGACCTCGGCAAGATCGCCAAGATGAACCTGGAGAAACTCGCCAAGAGGAAGGCAGAAGGGAAGATCTCGGGAGACGGAGACAAGCGATGAAGGACAAGGACAGACTCCGAACCGACATCGACAACGTCATGAAGGAGATGGAGGACGTCAAGAAGATCGGCAAGGTCAAGACCAAGGACAGCACCCTACCGGCCATCATGGGAATCGCCATGACGAAGATCATCACGCCCAAAGGCGTGGACGTGTTCGAACGGGAGGCAAAGAGGCCAACCGGAAAGACCACGGGCGGGGCCTACCGGTGCCAGATGGACGGATGCCCCGGATACCGGATCGCGGTGAAGTGGGAACGGGGTATCACCCACCCGTGCAGCAAGGGGATGCTGCTGTCCAAGAAGGGATGGAGGATCCTGTGAGCGGACCGATAAATGCCGTCGGCATCACACCAGAAGGCTGGCTGATCCCGATCAATTCAGCGGACGTAGTCCGTGGGCTACGTCTCGCCGAGATACACATCGGAGCCGGCCAGGAGAAGTGGTTCTACGAGAACGAACCGGTACTGACTGCCTGCTTCGTGGGCAATCGAGGAGACCTCGGACTCATCCACCTCCACGGCGGATGCTGGACTTACCCGAAGAAAGGGGGCACATGATGAAGGACCCGCGCAATCTCTCGAAGAGAGAGCTCGCTGACATCGTCCAGTCCGTCAGGAACTGGCTGTGGCTGACGGAGGGCGAGAAGGACAGCGTCATGGCCCGGTACGGAAAGACCGGGAAGAAGATCGTCGCCGAACGCAACGCGCTCGGCGAGTGCTGCACCGTGTCCTACTTCGACCCGAACAACGAGCATGACGCGGACATCCTCGACGGAGTCACCAAGGTGCTCGAGGAGTACGGGCTCCAGCCGGACCGGGTCTGCCCGGTCAGCACGGCGTACAACTACGACCGGTGGGGCGACGACGAGGTACAGTTCGCGCGCCTCCTCGAGGAACTGGTCGGCATCGGCATCCTCGACTTCCTGAAGGACAAGGGATGGAAGGACCTGGAGGCGTCGATGGATCTCAAGCGGGAGCAGATCATGAAGGTCTTCGACCGGGCCCAGAAGCGATGGGACCTGTCCAAGAAGGACCTGAAGGAGGAAAAGAAGGGATGAGCGAGTACGTCGTCGAGAAGGGCAAGATGCCCAACGGCAACACCTGGAAGATCCTCCCGGACGAGGACCCGGAGAGCCCGAGGGAGTGGAACAACCTGAGCACCTTCCTCTTCTTCCACAAGAAGTACACCCTCGGCGATCCCAACCCGTACAAGACCGATGACCACAGGAACTGGGACGAGATGGAAGCCGAGATCGTCAAGGACCTCAAGCCCGTGGCAATGATCAACGTGAGCATGATCGACCACAGCGGGCTGGCCCTCTACGAGGGATCCGGAGCGCATCCGTGCGATCCGGGAGGATGGGACAGCGGGAGGATCGGGTTCGCCCTGGTCAGCCGCGAGGCCGCCGAGAAGGAGTTCAGCACCAAGCGGATCACGAAGAAGATCAAGGAGAAGTGCCTGGCGATCCTCCGGAACGAACTCGAGGTCTACGGGAAGTACGTGAACGGAGAGGTCTACGGGTACGTGGTAGAGGACGAAGACGGAGAGCACCTGGATTCCTGCTGGGGATTCTTCGAGCTCGACGACTGCAAGCAGGACGCCCAGGCGGCCGCCACGCGCAACAGCCCGAAGCTCGACGCCCTTCTGGAGACCGCCGCCTGTGTGTGCTGACATGAGGCCCAAGGGCTCGTACGACGAGCAAGGCAACAAGCGCATGGAGGGAAGGTGCGATCTCTGCGGCCAGCGCGTCTGGTGGTGCCTTGCCCCTCCGGCGCCGTACCTGATCCTTCCCTTCGAGGACAACGGCGAGCATCACTGGTGGAAGTGCGAGGAGGGGCTGAAGATCGAGGACAAGGTGGAGAGGACGATGCGGATGCTGAGCGAGAGGATGGCAGAGGAATACAGGTATAAGAGGAGATGACATGGACTTCCTACTGAAGGTGACCGGTGGGGACCACGACTGCGTGCCGATCGCGGCGCTCGTGACGGTCGGTAAGGACTACGCCGAGGGCCTCCTCTGCCTGATCGAGGAGGCCGGCCAGATGAAGAAGGTCTACCCGGAGTTCTACGGGATCACTCTCTGGGACGGCTCCGCGGACTGGATCGAGTCCAAAGGAAAGGTCAACGAGGAGACGGCCGAGATCCTGGAAGACCTGGACATCAACGAGATCGCGATTCAGGAGAAGATCGACATCGAGGGCGCCAAGATGGCCAGCGTCGAGTGCGGGACGATCTTCGTGCAGCCCGACGAGGTGTACTGGGAGGGGATCGTCAAGCACACCAGCATCCAGCTGGAGACGTCCGCCCTCCTGCTCAAGGACATCGAGAAGATCGCAGGGAGGAAAGCATGCCTGAAGCGGAAGTAGCCACGACGTACACCGAGGCCCAGAAGAAGGCGGCCCACAACGCCACCTACATCGACGACGGCGCCTGCAACGTCTCCGGGATCGCCAACGCCCTGCACGAGGCCGCCGCGGCCTGGCTCGGCGCCGGAAGCGGCACGGACGGGGCCAACACCTGCGCCCCCGTGAAGATCATCATGCACCAGTTGAACCATCTCGTCTTCCACAAGACCAACTGCATGACCCACGAGGAGTGGCTGAAGGCGAGAAGGGAATGCGAGGAGATCTCGGGGAGGAAGGCGTGAGGGTCAAGCCCGGCATGAAGTTCAACAACGGGAGCACGATAAAGGTCATCCACACCGAGGTGGACCCGATCCGCGGCGACGAAATCCGCCCCTCCGATCTCATCATAATCATGGAGTTGGCCCGTATGGCCATGAACGACCACACGATGAGACGCGACATGCTGGACAGGCTCGATCTGCACGATAGCGAATTCGTGCGGATCAACGAAGTCATCGTCAACTACCTCGATCCTCCAAAGGAGATTAACAAGCCTTGAACACGAACTGCCTGGACGGCTTCTGCTGCCCCAACTGCGGAAGCAGCAACGCATTCCGGATCTCCGCCCGGTGCTGGGCGGAGGTCCACGACGACGGGATCCACGATTCCTACGAGTTCGAGTGGGACGACGACGCTCCCTGCATCTGCGTGGACTGCGCGTATTCGGGAACCGTGGGAGAGTTCACGACGGAGACGCAGAAGCCGACCAATAGGTGGAGCGACGTCGAGGTCGTCCACGAGGTGGGAGATCACCGGTGGGTCATCGAGTGGGAGTGGATCGGGGAAGGAAACTTCGGGGACTACGACGAGAAGGACCCGAACGACATGCCCAGGCTCCGGGCGAACCTGAAGGTCGACGGGAGGATGGTCAGGGACGGATCCTATTGCACCCTCGCCTCGATCTACACGCCGAGGACGGAACTCGAGACGTCGGCCATGGAACTGCTTCTGGCCGTCTCGACCCTAAGCAGCGGGCCGGTCCTGTTCGACGGCGAGATTCAGGTGGAAGGGACCAAGAACGTAATGCAGAAGTGGACCTGGAAGGAGTACACGCATGGAGTTTTCGGTAAAGATCCCGAAGGAAAAGCCCAGGCAAAAGGCCATGCTGGAAAAGGCGAAGCGGGAGGGGAAGAAGGAGGGGATCACGGTGACCGGTGACCTCGACGAGGGGACGTTCACCGGAAGCGTGATGCTCGGCAAGGTCGAGGGGACGTACAAGGTCTCCGGCACGAACCTCAAGGTTGAGGTCACCAAGAAACCGTTCATGCTTGGAGAGCGTATGCTCCAGAAGGTCATCTCCGAGTTCTTCGAGGAGTAGGCTGGGTTCGGCCGCCGAACCCATGGAGGTAAGAGTGAAGGTCAAGAGGGACATCACGATCAACGTCTGCAACCGCTGCATGCAGCCATTCAACGGCGAGGTCCACACCCGCGTCGACGGCGAGTATTGCACCGGGTGCTACAACAAGATGAAGGAAGAGGAGATGAGGGCCGACGAGGAGCCCGAGGGACCCGCGAAATTCCTGAAGTCCCTCGAGTGGGACAAGAGGAAGTTGATGACCTTCATCGGGCCGTGCATCTTCGTCTTGATCGCCAAGGAGAAGGAGATCGTCTACCGGTTCGCCAAGATCACACTGGACT
>Ga0315285_10004531_pt1 | contig 14410 bp, 10 predicted proteins | sample YL17G09_36_MG_FD_203698 | JGI IMG/M metagenome (GOLD analysis project Ga0315285, IMG submission 203698) | Sediment microbial communities from Yellowstone Lake, YNP, Wyoming, USA - YL17G09_36 | ecosystem: Environmental > Aquatic > Freshwater > Lake > Sediment | place: USA: Wyoming | collected...
AGATGCGAGTTATCGAAGGCACAACTAAGGATTGGAAAGAGCTCGCCGGCTTTCATTATCGTAGTCACAGGATCTGTGCGCCTCGGAAGGTTTTCTGCCTCAAACGCGGTGAGGAGCTGTGCGGCGTCATTGTTTACTGTTATCCGCCTCCCAGTGCCTACGGTCGAAGAATGGTTCTGCCCAAAATGAGCATGAAGGAATTGAATGAGAAGTTGAGCATTATCAACCGTGTGGTTGTGCATCCGAAGTATCGGAGTGTCGGTTTGGGTGCTAGGCTTATTCGTGAGTCGTTGGGTTTGGCTGGGACGGAGTTTGTGGAGATGGTTGCGGTCATGGCCAAGTATAATCCGTTTGGTGAGAAGGCGGGGATGAGGAAGGTTACTGAGCAGGAGCCTTCGAGGGAGATTTTGCGGGTTTCCAGAGTTCTTCAAGAGGTCGGGTTTAATGTTCAGCTGCTTGGAAGCGGGAACTATGTTCTCCAGAAACTTCAAGCACTCAACGCCGACGGCCTGGAAAGGGTTAGGGAGGCCTTCGTCAAAGCCGACCATCCACGCTTCTCAAAGTTTTTCAGCTCAGGGCTTCCATTCGGGCATATGAGGGATTACGAGAGAAAGGTGAATGCTGCAACGTTGGAGCAGCTTGCAGGACTTATCAAGATCTGTGGTTTTCTGCTGCAGACGAAGGCTTACCTGTTTTGGAGTTTGGTACACGAGAGAACAGAGAAAAAGAAGCGCGCACAATTGTAGCGAAGGATACTGTCCACTTATTCGGGATGAGCTAGATAACCCCTTCTTGCCTCAGTCTTGCTAAATCCTCATAAACATGCTTTCGATGGTCGACAAAAGCAAATTCCATAACGTTCTCAGGGCTATGGGTTTTGTAGATAACTCTGTAATCTTTTATTCTAAGTTTCGAAAAATCACTTAAATTACCCTTGAGGGGGTCACCTAGTTCTAGGTTCTGTCTCAACTTTTCGATTTCTTTAAGAATTTCACGTTGTATTTGTTTGTCCAATTTACGGAATTGCTTGTTGAAACGTTTTGTGAAACGTGCATCATACATTAAAACCATGTTCCTTCTTGAACTCGTCAAAGGAAATGGTTCGTCCAGATTCAAGTTCTTCACGGCTTTTTCGAAACTGTTCATTACCGATAAGCTCAAAACTGTCAACATACGCATTGATTTCCTTTAGATACTCTTCGTTGACTTCTGTCATCCTGTGTTCTTCAAACATCGTTTCCAGCGTCTTGACAGTTTCATCTTCAGTCTTGTTGGAAAGTTCTTTTAATTCATAAGCCTCAACTATGAGGTTTCCAATCGCCTTCTGAACATCCTTCGGAGGTATTGGAATTTGAACCTCTGCTATGTGTTGTGGTTCTATCAAATTCACAATCGACCCTGCTGTCTGCCCAATCAGCTGAGCTTGACCATACATTGTATTGAGAAAGCAAGCGAGAAAACCAGAATTTACTTCATTAGGCACAATACGTGCAATATTGTCACTTGCGGCCCATCCGTCAATCGATTTTGTTATGGGCATGATTCTTCCTATCGTTCCACGTGCAGCGACTAGAATCATTCCTTCCTTCAGGATGTAGTTTTCTAGATTGTGTGTACGTTTTGAAAGATACTTGAGGCTGTGAGGTTTTGTCTGTAGGATATTAGTTCCAGAGAGGAACGGTACACCAAATTCTTTTTGTACATAGATTCTTTTGAATCTGTTAGGAATGAAAATCTTTCGAGAGACTTCCTTGTCATCAAGTCTCTTCAAAGGCCATCTAGCATTGCATAGCTTGTTATTGATAATTCTTAGAACTGGGTCGTGGTATGAAGCGTCAAAACGTAACTTTAATCGATACGAATTTACTGTGAAAGATCGTCTGTTCACTTTCAATTCTAACTCTGTCAGACCGATTTCTTTATACAGCAATCTTTCGGCACTGTTCATCAATTGTCTTGCTTTCTCTCTCATATTGCTGACTTTGAGCATGTTATTGTGTATTGCTTTTTGAACTTCTTTTGGAAGTCGAGGCACAGGTATGGATTGGACATGATGGGGTTCTATTTCCTCAACAACACCACCGAAAATGCTTTTTGTGATATACGTCTGCCCAAACCAAGATGATAGGTAAGCATACAAGTAACCTGTCAGGGTGTCTGGCTTTGGAACCATCCTTATCATGTGTTCTGAAAGAAGATACTTTTCCATGTCTCTAGATACTAGTGTCACAAGGCCAACTGTGCCTGATCGAGTTAGAAGAATCCAGCCTTCCTTTGCATACCATTCTTCTTTGTTCGGTAACTCATTAGCCAAAACGTATTTCGGTTCAGGTAGGAACCATTGAACCTCAGAGGACGTTAAATATGGTGTTCCTTCAGCTTTGTTTGTGTAGTATCTTTTTGACCTTGAAGTGTAGAAAATTCTTTCTGTCAATTCGCCAAGGTCAAGCAATGGATAGCCCATTTCCTTCAATATCCGCTCGACTACAGTAACTTCTTCTGCATAGAATGATGCATCTAAGCGCATTTCATTAATACCTAACCAATACGATTTCACCAAAACTCTCTTTATTGCTGGTAAGGGCAACACTTGCTTCTTGACAAGTAGCGAGGTCATGATAACTCCTTGTTGTCTATGTGTATTTGTTGTTTAACCCAATCCTTGAAGGAATTTGTTATGATGGGAAGATCATCATTTTCTAATGGCATGGAAATTTTCGTTATCTCTTTGAATTTCTGCTTTCCAACTACTCCCACGATTTCTTTCTCGACATCCGCTACAACAACCTCCCCTTCAGGTGTTCTCCTATAAACCGTGTTTCCTCTTTTGTCATGACCAACATTTTCTGCGATGGCCATGAAAACTTCATATGGTAACATTTTCCCTGATTGTTCTTCAAGTGCCATTTCTTGAACTGTCTTCTTCTGTAGTACCAATAGACTTGTTTTGGTTCCAACATCTGGTTCAAATGTCTCTCTCGGTAAATCAAAGCTTGCAACGATTCTTGCCTTCCTGAGGATCCAATATCTAATATATGATAGGCCAGGGTTGTTAAGGATTGAATCAGGCAAGACTATAGCAAGCTTCCCTTCTGGTTTTAGAAATTGAAGACATCTTTCAATGAATATTTGTTCAGGAGGAACAGACTTCTGTAACTTATCAATTCTCTCAAATTCGCCGTTTTTCGGTCGCCATTTGTAAGCTAGGTCATACTGAGCTAGCGTGTGTGGATCGTCGATTGGAATTTTTGAACCAAAGGGCGGATTCGTGAATACAAGGTCAAAACTCTCCAGCAAGTCTCTTTTCGTTTCATCCTTCCACTCTCCTAACGGAAGAAGAGAGTTTTCGGCAAACAGATTTCCTGACCCATTTCCATGCATCACTTCATTCATCTGTGATGCCCTTACAAGTAGTGGGTTAATGTCGATGCCAAGAAGGAATTGTTCGCAATACTTCTTCAGTCTCTCTTCTGCTTGTCTAATAGCTTGTGCTTCATCTGCCCAGAATTTTCCACGTTCCTCTTCAATGAAGTGTCGCTTGAGAAAGTTAATGACTTCTATCAGAAAACCACCAGTGCCGCATGCAGGGTCAATTATGCGGAGGCTGTTCCACTGTTCACGCGGGTATATATTAAATAACGATTCAACTGCCATCCTGCACACATTTCTAGGAGTGAAAAACTCTCCCCTGTCTCCGCGAAGATTAGCGCCCACTATCGCTTCGTATGCGGCACCTTTAACATCGGTCTCGGTCAGTATCAATGAGAAGTGCTGAAGCTGACCTACAATGTATGCCAGAACATTAGGGAGCAGTTCTATCTTTTGATCACCTTTGAAAATGTGCGAATAACGTTCCTTCACTTCTTTGAAAATCTCATCGATACGTTTTTTGACTGCAATTTGACCCATCGGAGACTTCAATTCTCTGTTAGCAACGTAGAATCTGATTTTTGCAGATTCTTTTTCGTCATGGACTTTGCAGAAAATGACCTTAAGCAATTCGTGGAAAGCAGCGTCTTTCGGTAATCCCTGATTCCCATAAATGTAATCATGGCATCTTCTGAATACGGATTTGAGTTCCGTTGCGGGTCTAAGCTGCTTGAAATCAAGTTCTTCGTATTCTTCAAGGCTCTTGCCTCTTGCGGGAATATCTACGACTTCTGATATTTCATATTGTCCAGTAGTTCTCTTTTTCTGAAAACAAAATTTGTCGGTGCCATTTGTCCATACTCCAAACTCGCAGTTCAAAGAAGCACCTACGTAACTGTTCAGCTGCCCAATTCCATCTTCCTTGCTTGTAGCCTTCTTTGATTCGTTTTTTGTTTCGACTATGATGTAGATGTTTTCTTGTTTGTGAGGCTTATCTTCATGGAAAATACAAATGTCAGCAGGGTATGATTTGGAAAAGACATGTATGCGGAAGTCAAGTTCAATTTGCTCTTTTTTGTACTCATATTCTTCTACTAGGCTTCTCACTACTCTCTGCCTGACATGTTCTTCAGGCGTGTCTCTCCGTAGTTTCCCTGTGACATAATCAACCACTCTTCCTGGCGGAATATATCTTACCGACGAGGAACCAACCCAATCATCCAACGACATGTTGACCTCACCAAACCTACCCACACATAAAAGTACTCACGGCAATGTGCATGTTAATCATAAGTGCAATATATACTTTTCGTTAACTTATCGTATGCAGGTGCAAGCTTTATTAACTAGGTATGTGTTACATATATCTCAAGTGATATACGTATGATATGTAAGTATTGTGGCTCGGAAGAAGTTGTGAAGGACGGAAAAGTCAAAGGCAAGCAACAGTATGTTTGTCGCTCTTGTGGCCACAAGTTTGTTGAAGGTTCAGACTTTCCTAAAATGCGTGTGGAATCTCGCATAATATCCACGGCAATCGATATGTATTACGAAGGGTTAAGCGTCAGAAAAGTTCAGAATCAGCTTCAAAAGATTTTTGGCATCCAGATAGGCAAGTCTGCCATCTGGAAGTGGCTAATAAAATACTCCAAACTGGTTTCTCAATACGTTGAGACATTGACGCCCCAGCTATTAGGCGTTTACCACGTTGACGAAACAGCGATAAAGTGTAAGGGTGTTCAGAAGTGGTTCTGGGAAATCATAGACGAACAGACAAAATTCCTAGTGGCTAGTCATCTTTCTGGTTCAAGAACAACTGAAGACGCAATAGCCTTATTCGAGAAAAGTGTTAAAGTAGCCAAAAGAACGCCCGTATCGCTTTACTGTGATGGTTTGCCTGCTTATGTGGATGGTTATAACAAGGTTTTCAGAACTTTGCGAAAGGATACACGACCAGAATTGATTAGAAAGGTTGGGATAAGGGCAGTTCACAATCAGAATGCAGTAGAAAGGCTACATGGCACCCTGAAAGATCGTTTGAAGACAGCGAGAGGTTTGAAAGGAGAAGACAAAGTTAGAACATTGCTAGAAGGATGGACCGTTCACTACAACTATGTGAGAAAACATCAGACTTTAAAAGGAAAGACACCAGCACAAGCATCTGGAATAAGCATGAAGAATGACTGGAATGTGCTCATAAAGGAAGCTACGAAGTGTAATGCAAAGAACGAGGAAGAAGAGTCTATGAAAGAAAAGTTGCTAGAGGTTGTTGTCGAATGAAAAGAATCCTGCTGAGCCTCCCAGACGAGACTAAGAAAATCGTGGATAATCTGAAAGGGGTCTTCGGTGAAAGCGATTCCGAAGTAGTGAGAACAATTGTCATAGCTTTTCTATCTGAGAAAGGGTACTTACCAAAGAGGGGAAAGCAATGAGCAAGAAAAAGAACTTGACACGGGAACTTGCAGAAGAACTTGATGGTCTCGATATAATGCTTTCCAGTCTTGTTGAAGTTCTTGAACGAAAGGGAATCTTGACAGAGGATGAATGGGAAAAGCAGATCGAGGCAAACATCAAGAAAAGTGAAGGGAAAGCAAAGTATAGAGACATTCAATTCGCAAAATAAGCTTTGGAACTATTTTTTGCAGGTCTCGATACTGATTCTCAAGATGCCTTCGCTAGTGCCTATTCCATCCACAAAGTGCTTCAATGCTCCATAGACGCTAGAAAAACTCTGAAGACTTGGACTCTTCTGTTCTCCCTCATAATAGATTATCCATTCGGGATTGTCGAGCGTCACTGTTGCTTTTCCATCTGTGTACTTTGTATCTCTCCTGATTTCATACTTCAAGTTTTCACCTCAGTCTAGTCTAACAATGCAGTAGATTAATTAGCTTACTCAAACTCAACCGATAGCTCATCCCGAATAAGTGGACAGTATCGACGACTACAATGATTAGGGTGGGATGTGTTGGGAATGCTGGGACGATCAGCTGACCGAGGAGTCAGATGACATGTTTGGAGATTTGATGTAGGTTGGACGAGGAAGCAAGCTTTGAATGTTTACGATGTGGCAGAAAGGTTACGAAAGAAGAGCACGAAACCTACGATGGCATGTGCGAAGAATGCTACGAAACAGAAATAGACGAACTTGACTATGAAGATGCATAACGCCACAGCCTAGCGTACGCCATAGGAAACAAAATCTGAACGTTTTGTTTCAAGCACCCGCGCTAATGGGTGTTACAACCCTGTTGCATAATTGTCTTCTTCTTGTGCCTCAATCATTCTGCGGTTCTGAAATGTAAGAATATCCACATTTATGAAGTGGCCTCAATTTTCCTTAACAATTCAGAGAAAGTTCGCGTTTTCCTTTTAACGGCGTCAAACTGGTATTGTCGAACCTTGAGATATGCCCATCGTTCTTTGACGCTTTCCGAAATGTCTTCGCACCATTTTTGCATCGCCGCATCCTTCCTATCCGTATCTTCATACTCCCTTCCCTTTGTCTCTATGATCCAAAAGATTTCTTTTTTCTTGTCTTTTTGAACAGCCACAAAATCCGGTAGGTACAATCTTATGGCTCCTCGAGAGCTCAAATAATCTATTCTGAAAAGGCCTGCCAAAGCAGCAAACCTCTTGATATCGGAGCAGTTGTCGAGGAAGTTGGCGAATTCCAGTTCAAAATCATTGTAAGCAGCCACGAAGTTGAATACAGTCTTCCTACATCTGGAATGCTTGCGCCGCCACGTAAATGGTTCAGTACTTGAGAGTTGTATAGATGATTGTTTCAGAAGAGTGTCTATTGGCTCAGCAGTCATCTTACCCATTTCTTTGGCTAAAAGATCGATAATCGTTTCTTGGATATTGAAATCGCCCAGGTGTTTTTTCAGTCTTACGTCTTCTATATCAGGTATCCTTGTCTCAAAGCACCTCTGAAGAATGTACGATTCTACTACAGGATATATCTCACCAAAATCGCTTGTAAATCGCGCTCTTTTCATTGTTTCCTGTGTTATATGTGAAACAAGCTCTCTTCCCTGCGCTGCAACAGAAGCCTCTATTGAGGCCTGATGAACTCTTGTCTCAGTCACAGGAAACTCCATTCTGAGCGTTATTCTCCTATCTTCATCAAGTTTGCTTGAGGAATAGAGGGACGGGAGCTTTAGTGGGTCCAATTCCGTTACCTTTCTGTAGTTCCTCTTGAAACGGAACTCAGTTGCCGGCATTTCGATATCATATTCCAATCTAGATCTTTCAGGCCCAATTTTCACTGGTAACGGGGGAGGTTTCGTAACAGTGTTTACACCGACCCCTTCTTTTTCAAGCTCTTTCACGAAGGTCTCAAAGGCCGATGTTCCCATGACTTCCAAGGTCTGTGTGTGGTCAGGGCTGATGCCTTGCATAAGTCTCAAACCTCTACCCACCGCTTGCTCTGGCAAAATCTCGGCTTTAGAAGTAAAAGGACGTAGACCTAATACGATAGTGACGTTCTTGACGTCCCAACCTTCCCTTAGCATCAATACGCTGACAACTATCTTCACGTTGCTTTCTTTGCTGTCAATTTCCATTGCTGCCCTCCTTAAGTCCTCGAGATCGGACTTTAATATTTCTCCGGAAGTGTCCGTATGAATAATGAGTACTTCATCGTCATTTTTCAGGCGTAATTTGTCTTTTTGTCTTCTAATCGCCTCTGCGATCCTATCTGCATATTGATTCTTCTCGGCCATAATGAATAGGACAGGTTTTTTTCCAACGCTTGAATATACACCATAGTGTTCTTTCCACCTTTCCAGCGCCGCCGTTATCCAATCGCTGTATTTTTGCACAACATTATCTCTGTTTATATTATCAGGATCTTTCTTGTCAATTCTATGCACAATCAAAGGAGACTTGACTATTCTATCCTCGATCGCTTGGGCCAAGGGATAATCAACCACTATCCAAGGAAAATATGTTCCCATCTGTGTTTTAGGAGTCGCAGAAAAATCAAGCCACAAAGTGAGCCCTTTCGGCAGGGAACCATGTATTGAAATTAGAGTCTTGTGCCATTCTAACCGCTCATCATGAATATGGTGAGCCTCATCATTTATTACGCACAGATTATCGAGTAATTTTATCTTCTCTAGCAAAGTAATTGGTGGTTTAGTTAGATCTTTCTGAGGCTTTCTGCCCAATATGGCATCAACAATATTAGTCGGGGACCATTCATCTTGCTTTGACTCATAGATCTGCTGGATATTGTTCAATATTATGTTTCCAGACCTATTGAGAGGCGAGTCATCGCCACGAACTGTCACCTTCAAACTCCACAACCCTCTCCAGGCTGGCGGAATTATTGGAATTTCACCCGAAAAGAAAATCCTGTTGTCAGCGAAATCCTTAGACAGCCTTTCATAGACTATTACGTTTGGTGCCACAACCAGAAAGTTGTCCGCATATCTGCTATTCTTTTCTCTTGTTCTGTTAAAGTAGGACCAAGCCATGATAAGAGCCATAGCGTAGGTTTTGCCTGAACCAGTCGCCATTTTGAACGCGTATCTCAAAAGCCCTTTAGGCGGCAGATCCTGTTCGCCCATTTGCTCAAGCTCTGGAAAATAGCGGACTAACTTTCTGTTTCCTCTTACATCCTCAACGGTCTCCGTTGCCTTGCCAAGCAAATCCTTTCGATATTTCTCTGAATAAGTATCTATTACGGGAGCAAGATCATCAAACTTCTTCACCTCGAAAAGGTAGGCTAGTGTCTCGACTGCCTCTCTTTGGCAAAACCAGTACCTGAGCAGTTCACCATTAATAATGTGGTCTTCCTCAAACCAGTACCTGAGCAGTTCTTTAGTTGTGTCAGTGGCACCTTCATAACCTCCTTCTCTCCATTTGTCGACTTTCTCTCTTAGCTGCGGAACCAAAAGCATCTTGCTTGGTCTACGCCCTTCAACAACTTTGTAGGAATTTGCTCCGTCCTTTACTAGGTGGCAATTTGGCTTCTGATTCGGCTCTCGGTCCTCAACGAAAGGTAGTGTTCTATCATATTGGACCCAAGTCTTTGGCATTACTGCACGACCTCGATTTCAAATATCTGAGAAGTGTCTATGCCAAATATGTCGATGACTTTGACGAATATCTTGTAATTACCCAATTCCTTGTATACGAAAGGTCCTGCAGCGAGATTTATGCTCCGGCTTCTTGGCGTTCTGTAGGAGACCCAGCCATTATTGAATGTGTCATTCTGGAAATTGAAATCTACAGCCCAGTAATCAACCCAATCGCGCCATTCTTTTATTCGATCTTTTACATCTTGGGGTACTAGGTCAGTGTGAGGGATAACAAAATCTTTCAGTTTGAGAACTACATTTCTTCCACTTATTTTGGCTTTCCCGTTTTGAGGTATCTTTCCGTTGATTTCGACTTTGAAATAGGCAAGCTCGAAAAACCTTACATCGCCTTTTTCAACTGCCCTCTTGTCCAGGACTTCGTTCGGAACTATACGCAGTTTGAGCTTCATTCCTTCTCTGCTAGCCATTTCTTGGATAGCATCGTTCAAGCCCATTTCCCACTCCCAACCCAGGACATGGAGTTCGCCACAACCGACGGACTTGCAGTCTTTCATTGAATCTAGGATTTCTTGAATAGTGACGGGTGAGTCGACTGCACCTACATAAACCAATGCGCTGCCCTTCTTGCCATGAATGTTGTTGAATCCTGCAATGGGTTCTGCGCCGTACAGTCGCAACATGAAGGCAAGATACTCATAAAGAGTCTGTTTTTCATCCTTGTGATTGAAAGTGGTCATACGCCAAAGTTGGCGTTCATACCTACCTAGGTTCAGGATTTCAAATGGTCTTGCTTTCTTGCCATAGGAGGTTTTCTCGTTTTCGAGGTCTTTTGAGCTCTCAATCTCAAGCAACCTTTTTCTTGTGAGATGAATCGCATAACGTGAAAGATCGCAACCAACCCATCTTCTTCCAAGTTTTTCTGCCACCGCCAAAGTCGTACCGGATCCGCAGAAGAAGTCTGCCACCAGATCCCCCGGATTGGAAGATGCAAGGACAATGCGCTTCAGAAGCTGTTCTGGTTTCTGTGTATCAAAATAGAGATGCTCCTTGCTTAAGGTAAACACTGCAGAGAGATCCCAAACATCATCAACAAAAACGACCCTATAATCACCAAATTCATCACTAGAATGCTTTCTTCCCTTGAAACTGGGCTCAAAGTCAGGACCATATACTGCTTTGTAATATTCCTTAATCTCAATAGGGTTAAACGTATACTCGTCGGATTTTGAGTACAGCATTAAAGATTCGTGCCTTCTGGCGAATATTCTCTCAGCTATGTTGCCAGTCCTGAAATGCCAGATTACCTCGTTCAGAAAATTGCTCGGTCCAAAGATCTCGTCCATCATAATCTTAACATAGTGTCCTGCATGCCAATCCAGGTGCACATATATCACGCCTTTCTTGGACAGAAGCTGATGCATCAACACGAGTCTGTCGTGCATCATTGGAAGGTATGAATCTAAGCCTCTGCCCCATGTGTCGTTGTAAGCTTTTTGTTCCAGCATAGAGTGTTCTTTGGTGATCTCTTTCCCTTCTTCTCCTATGTGAGTTCGAAATTTGAAGTCAGCTCCAGTTGCAAACGGAGGGTCTATGTATATCAGGTCAATCTTCCCCACAAATTTCTCCAAGAGAGAAGCCATTACTAGTTTGTTGTCTCCCCATATGAGTTTGTTTTGCCACCCTTCTTCAAAAGTTTCTCCCTCGTCTCCTTTCCAGATATCGTAGAGCGTGATTTGTTCGTGTTTGCCTCCTCTGCCGATTCTAGGCGCATTTATGACTTCGACTCTCTGAAAAGGATACGGGCCTGATCTTTCTACTGGTTTGAGTTTTCCTTCATTATCATATTTTCCTGGCCACACGAGTTCAGTGTTTTTAATATCGACTCTTGCCATAAGCCCCGCCTGACAGAATAGGTCTCTATTTGTATTATTAGGTTTGTGGATTTATGATTCCTTGTGAGGAACAATAAAACCTGAAATCGCATTCTCCACATACTTTCTTCGGATCAGGTGGATTTTGCATTCTGAATTCCTTCCGCCTGATTCTGGCTATTATGCTTTCGAAATGGCCTCCCGTTTTGGCTATCTGGTCTTCTGAGTACTTGAATTCCATAAGAGCGTTCTTCTTGTCCTCTTCACAAGTCCAGTATATGTATAACTTTTCAGTATCTTTCTGGTAACGTTCTTTCAATATGTAAGCATAGAGGCAAAGCTGATAGAAATATCCATTAATAGCTGGGTCATTGGCAGCAGGCTTGGAGTGAGTTTTGAAATCAAGTATCTCAAATCTTTCATTCTTACCTAATAGAAGATCGATCTTGCCTGTTAGAATATAATCATCCTTCTCTACTGAGACATCGACTTCAGTTTCCTGCAGTCTCTCAAAAAAGTCGCTGTTTTGTCGATAGTAGTTTATTACATGCTTAAGGGCTGCTTCTTTTTGTTCCTTCCGAATGGGCCTTAGACCAGAAGCAGTAAGTGTTCGATAATTGTCCTCAAACCATCGTTCAATAGTCAGATGGTCAATCTTTTTTTCCTTTTCTTTCAGAATATAGTTATGCACATCTTCAATAGTTTGATGAACCAAAGTTCCAAACAGCATCTGGGCAGAACGGGACGGTTGAAAGCTGTACTCTCTGTAGAAAAGATATTGCTGAGGACAGATTTCGTAGACGTTTACCGAAGAGAGACTATATGATTTCTTTGGGACAAACTGGGGTTTGGAGGAGAAACTTTGAGCCTGCAAAGCTTTCTTCTTTACATAAGGCCACTGATCGAGCCCATCCCAAATCGGCGAAAACCAGTGCTGAGGCGTTTCATGTGTAGTCAAAACTAGCATTTTCTGGGGTCGAGAGAAAGCAGCATAGAAATGGCGCATTCTGTCAAACTCTGTCATCTGCTGCTCAGTTTCATATGTTCCTCTTGAAGAGAAACGCCCTAGATCCCTATCGACTTGCTTTTGCACTCGGAAGACCTTGTCAAGTGACCCTACTGCAACAACAGGAAATTCCAATCCTTTTGATTGGTGTATTGTCATGACCTGAACAAATCCTTTCGGTATTGGGTTGTTTGGGTCCTCGTAATCATCCATCCCACCCTGTATTAGAAAATGTAGGAAACTGCCGAAAAGGTGGTATCTCACGAAATTCTTGTTCTTGGCTGTAACAAGTGATAATCTGTAGTAATCTTGGAAAATGGACAAGAGACCTGAGAAGATAGCAATGTTACGTGAAGCAGTCTCATTCTTTAGGTATTCAGAGAAAGGTTTGTAGGCCATAAGCTGATATAGATAATCGAGTATGACAAGGTTGAGGGATCCTTGGCTCAGATTCTCTATCTGTCTTACTTTCCTCTGAAGATAGTCGCTTAAAGCTGTTCCTACGTAGCTCTTCAAGTTCACAATTGCGTTTTCAACATATGCTTTTTCAGGGAAAGAGTCGAGTGCATCTCCGTAGAATCCGAAAATTATCGCATAGCAAGCTACAAGCAGCTGGACTTCCTCGTTCTCAAAGTATGCTCTTGCTCGGGGGGCGAAGTAGGGTATGTTGGCTTGATCTAATGCTTTCAGATAATGTGCACTGTTGTTCAATCTGACGCTAGTCAAAAGAAGGGCGACATCGCTGTAGTCTTGTACAATTTTATTCTCTTTGAGGAATTCTACTAATTCAGAAAATCTTTTGGCCTCATCTTTCGCGCTAGTGCCCCAAATAGAGAAAACGGCAGGATAGGGTGGAAAAACCCCTTCGGGATCGGGCTTTATCTGCTTCCCAAATCTAAAACCATCCCATTCTAAGGAACACATGAAGGAGTTGTAATCTTCTATTATGTTTTCATGAGACCTGTAGTTTAGGGTTAGGTTAATCTGCCGGCAACGATCGAAGTGTTTGTGGAATTCTAGGATGTTTCGAACTGTTGCACCTCTGAATCTATAAAGCGCTTGGTCATCGTCTCCTACCACGCATAGGTTGTTATCTGGCTTTGCGAGAGCCATGAATATCTGCTCTTGGACGAAATTTGTGTCTTGATACTCGTCCACCATTAAGTATTTGATATTCTTCTTGACTTGCTCGCAGATTTCGGGATTATATAACAATGATAAGAACATCGTTTGCAGGTGTGCGAAGTCCACTTTATTCGCTTCAAGCATTATGCTCTTGTACCTCGAGTAGTGTTCTGAGAGCGAAACCAAGAATCGCTCCCCCGACTGTTTAAGTAGGTTAACATCGATCAATTCTTCAGTTATCTTGTTGAAATAAGGCAAAATCCCTTTGATGGCGCTCCATTTTGTGTGCCATCGGCCTAAGAACGGCTCATCTGCATTTGAGGGTTTTGGGAATATTCTCTCGAAGTTCTCGTAAAGGAATAATGTCTGAGTCAATTCTTCGAGAACAATATAGTTCTTTTTCAGCGGCGTGTAGGGCAGAAATCTCCCTATGAACTTATTGCAGATACTGTGGACTGTACCCACATTTAGCTCGTGAAGCTGTCCCTTGTATCCAAGTCTTCTAGCAATTTGGCTGATTCTATCCCTTAGCTCAAAAGCTGCCTTCTCTGTAAATGTTGTTACCAAAATATTCTTGGGTTCAGCGTTTCCAGTTAGAATGATATACATTGTCCTAAGCGCCAAAGTCAGTGTTTTTCCTGTCCCTGGACCAGCTATTACTAGGACTGAGCCTTCAATGGTAGAGATAGCTTCAAGCTGATCGCTGTTTAAACTAGGTACAACGTTTCTTATTCTTTCTATCTCAGACGTAAGGACAGCCACCAAATCAAGTTGTAGCCTTTATCCAGATATGATTTTTGCAGTAAGGCGCGTATGTGTGTTCCTAAATTCGTTTGCGAGGTGGCTTGTGCTTCTGGTTTTGCTTCGTTTATGGATGGCGATGTGCCTTGGGATACGCGAAGCATCGTTCGGAAGGCACGACCCAACTCCATCGCACTTGAAAAAGGCGAGTTTAGGAACAAGCATGCGTGCTAAGCTTCTGGACAGTT
>Ga0315285_10004532_pt1 | contig 14408 bp, 11 predicted proteins | sample YL17G09_36_MG_FD_203698 | JGI IMG/M metagenome (GOLD analysis project Ga0315285, IMG submission 203698) | Sediment microbial communities from Yellowstone Lake, YNP, Wyoming, USA - YL17G09_36 | ecosystem: Environmental > Aquatic > Freshwater > Lake > Sediment | place: USA: Wyoming | collected...
TTGCCTTTGGCGTCCCTCAACTTCTCGGGGGTTTCGATTTCATCATCATCATCTGTGGCATGTTCGGAATTGCCGAGGTCTTCTGCAGCATTGAGGAACCGGAGGAAGGAGAATTTCTCAAATCCAAATTCCGCCTCCGCGATCTCTTCCTGACATGGCAAGACTGGATTGCCTCGCGCTGGGCCATTGTGCGAGGTGGAGTCATCGGATTCATTGTAGGAATCATTCCGGCTGGAGGGATAACGACCGCTTCGTTTCTGGCTTACCTTGCTGAGAAGCGTGTTTCCAGACATCCGGAGCGATTTGGACATGGGGCTATCGAAGGGGTCGCAGCACCTGAATCAGCTAATAACGCTGCCTCGATCAGCGGCTTCGCCCCCCTTCTGGCACTTGGGATTCCGGGATCACCCACGACGGCTGTGATGCTGGCAGGCTTTATGATGTGGGGAATTCGGCCAGGCCCCATGCTTTTCCAAAAGAATCCAGACCTGGTCTGGGGCCTCATTTCAAGTATGTATATCGGCAATTTTCTATTATTGCTCATCAATATCTTTTTGATCCCGGCCTTTGTGGCCCTGCTTCGTCTTCCCTATACCATCATCATGGGATTCATTGTCATCTTTGCTTCTGTGGGTGCTTACAGTGTCAATAACAATTTCTTTGATGTCTGGATGATGCTCGGCTTCGCCGTGTTAGGCTACTTAATGAGAAAGCTAAACTATCCAATCGTTCCACTGGTTTTGGCCTTGGTTCTTGGGAATTTAGCTGAAAATTCCCTCCGTCAGGCCCTCACCATCTCCGGAGGAAGCCTTTCTATCTTCTTCACCCGGCCCATCTGCGCAGTTTTTATAGCCGCTGCTATCTTTGCTTACCTCACCCCAGTGATCCGTTGGGCATTCAAAGGTTTGCGGCGGCCCCGTGTTACGTAACATCTTCTGAGACTTAATTCTCCGTTAAACTTTTTCGACGAGTGAATCAACCGATCCTGGGTTCTGGATCAGGTTCTGGATGCACGGTCACATCTGCCTTTGGGACTAATTTCTGAATCGTCTGTTCGATTTCCTCTGTGAGTTTGTGAGCATCCCTTAATGTTTGATTCCCATCTACAAGGACATGGATATCGACAAAAAACTGAGGTCCGGAGTAGCGCATCCGCACGCTGTGACAATTGCTGACGCCCGGCAGAGACTCAACTGTCGCTATGATTTTTTTCTCCAAACCGGATGGGGCTACATCGAGCAGGGCTTGAATGGTGCGAATCGTGAGTTGTCCGCTAACATAAATGACGATCAAAGCCACGCCGAAAGCCGCCACCGCATCGGCATGATGCAAGAAGTCCAGGCTCGGAACCCACCTCCCAACCATGACACATATCAATCCCAAAATAACGACGGCAGAACTCCAGATATCGGTGCTGAAATGCAGCGCATCTGCTTCAAGGGCTTGACTTCGAAACTTACGGGCCGTCCGCGAAAGGGCACGGGAACGTGTTATATCTACGACAATGGAGGTGCCCATGACCAGGAAAGACCAGACATTGACTTCCAAAGCCACCTCATGGGAAGCAAGCCGATGAATCGCTTCATACAAGATCCAGGCACAGGTGCCAAGAAGGAGAGCGGTTTCAAAGAGAGCAGAAAGATTCTCCACCTTACCATGACCATAAAGATGGGTACGATCTGCAGGCCTTCCAGAGATTCGGACGGCGAAGAGGGTCATCAGGGCAGCCACGAGATCAAGGCCAGAGTGGGCTGCTTCCGCCAAAATGCCTAAGCTCCCTGTCGTTAGGCCAACGATGATCTTGAAGGCTGTAAGTCCAACCGCCGCAAGAACAGACATCAAAGCGACAGAATGTTTTTCTCTTTCGGCAATTTGAGTAAGTTCCATCCCCTTATTTTCCTTAGAATCTTTCTTAGAGGAGAGACCCCCCTCCCAAGTTTGAAAGATCAGGTTCGACCTGTCTCGGCTTTAATCGCCGAGGATATGTACGAATAAGTTTCTTTCTCTCCTTCGATTATCAAAATCAATGAAGACGATCTGCTGCCATGTTCCCAGGGTCAATCTTCCTTTGATGAGGGGGATGGAGAGGGAGGGTTTCATCAGGGCTGCTCTCACATGAGAGAAACCATTGCCATCACCCCAGCGCCTGTCATGTTCGTAAGGGATATCGGACGGGACGATCTTTTCTATCGCCTTCTGCAAATCTTTGAGCACACCCGATTCATATTCGATCGTGGTCACGGAACCTGTAGAACCAGGACAGAATACCGTAACCAATCCATTTTCTATCTTTGAACGTCCAACCACCGAATCAACACGATCGGTAATGTCAATGATGTCACCAAAACCTTTCGTACTCAAAGAAATCGTTTCTGAATGGGTCATAATAAACCTCAAAACTATCAAATTGTGCGATTGATAATTGCGAAATTCTGAGCCAACGACCCGGCCCCTTTTTGCTACTGCCAAAGCTATCTTAGGAGGTGTTTTTATTTCTTGTCAAGCGTTTTGATTGAGATTTCTGAAAAATCCAGAAATCTCTAATTACATGGATTATGAAAAAGATTACGCCGATAGAAAAGCGTTGATAATAAGAAGATCTGTTGAGAGGAGAACATGGGTACGAAAAGCAAGAGCCGCCTTAATACTTTCTTCCTGAACTCTGCAACCTAGCATTTTAGCGTAACATACTTGGTTTGAATCGGTAATCATCGATGTCCTTTTTATTCTTGACATACTACTCCTTTTTCGTAAATTCAACTTACCCTAAAGCGAGTTCTTATCATCATCATCCATCCCGGGGCCCTTTCTCCTAAGATTCTCTCATCACGGATTTGAAGATGCTTCTTCCAGCGATTCTAGATATAATCAGATTCCAATAACCATATTGGGGGGTTGGGGGGTTGGTAATTGGGATTTATTTCTAAATTTCTCGGAACTTGTTAAGTGATTGGTATTTGGCTTTTGGAACTCTGACACCATGCTTGAATTAAAGAATTAGCTTACATTGATTGAGTAATCAGAAATGATATAAAAAGATTGTTTTTCTGGCATTGAAATTGCTATAATTTACATTAACCATCTATCCATCAACACAATAAACTCGACTGTCTATGTATGAAGAATTTATCGGCAGTCGAAAAGGCTATTCAATTATTGGTTTGAATCTATAATGAGTAAAGATTGCCAATTTAAATATCCTATTAGGATGAAGAGGAATAAAACCCATAAAAATTCAGTCTTTTGGGTTCTATTGTTTATTGCAATCTTTTTCCCATGGAAAAGCGCTATGCCCTTAGAAAATACTACTAGGACTGAAACCCTTCGGTTTGGTCATATATCCGTGGAGGACCCAACTATTACCCGCAGAAAATACCAACCTCTCCTTTCAAAAATGGAGGCAGTTCTGACAAGAAAGGTAGAATTAGTACAGAGCACCAATTACTCCAGTGTTATAAAGCTATTTATGCAAGGAAAAGTTGACATGGGAATCTTGAATTCTTTTTCATATATTCAGATAGCCCGAGAGGCAAAACTCGTACCTATAGCAAAAAGAGTGATTGATGGCAGAGGATATTATCAGAGCTATATTATCGTAAATAGCGATAGCAATATTAAAAGTCTCGATGACCTGAAGGGAAAGGTATTTGCTTTTTCAGACCCAAATTCAACAACCGGTCATCTTCTGCCGAGGCTAATTTTGCAGAAGAATGTTATCAATCCTGAAAAAGATTTCCATGAAGTTCTTTTCATCGGCCACCATGATTCGATCATCCTCGCTGTAGCGAACAGAACAGCGGATGCAGGGTCTGTAGCCTCCTATATATTCGATGGCTATGATACTCGGATAACAAAAAAAATTAAGATAATTGACAGATCAGAACCTATACCCCTGGGGCCACTGGTGGTCAGGTTTGATCTTGGAAAAGAATGGATTGATAAGATTAAGAGATTCTTCTTATCCCTTCATGAGAGTGAGGAGGGTAGAAGTTTGCTGAGGGAAGCAAGGCTATCTGCGTTTACCGATGTGCAGGACAAGGAATACGATATAATAAGAACTAAATACAATCTGTTTGAGAAAAAATATATCCTAAAATGAACCTGTCAGCGAAATTTATTATATCGGTAACAGCCTTGATTACCTTGATTATGATAGGGGTTATCTTTTCTATCATGACAAGGGAAAAGGCCATTATTGTCCAGGAAATGCAAAAGAAAGGTCACACCATTGCAGAAGTTCTTGCTATGTCCAGCATAAATTCTTTTTTAGACCACGATTATTCCACACTGAAGAGATACATAGATACCATAGCGAAAGACGAAGATGTAAAATATGTCATGATCTTGAATCTTTCTGGTGTAGTAAAAATGCATAATGACCCCGATATGCTCGGGAAGGTGCTGAATGACCCGTTGACGATTAATTCCCTCAAGACAAAAGACCCCATAAACCAGTTGTATCGACTAAATTTGAAGGAGGACGTTTATGATATCGCAGCTCCCATAATGACGGAAGAAAGAAGGCTTGGAATTGTGAGGATCGGTATATCCACGAAAAAGATGTATTCGGAAATAACTGAATCAAGAAATCGTATTATATTCATGGGTATTGTAGCCATATTGGTAGGGATAACGGGATCTATAATAATGGCCAGGACTATTTCAAAACCGATTAAAAAACTCGTCAAAAGTGCACAAGCTATTTCACAAGGGAATCTGGATTTGAAACTGGATGTGACATCGAGAGACGAGGTGGGAATCCTGACCGAGGCTTTCCGAAATATGGCGGGGAAGCTCAGTAGGCATATCAATGAACTCATAAGGACAGAGAGACTCGCAGTGATGGGCAAGATCGGAGCCAACATCGCCCATGAGGTCAAAAATCCTCTGGATGCCATCAAAGGATCGGCAGAATATTTGCAAAAAAAATATCATGAGGATAAAACAATAACCAAGTTTACAACGATCATAAAAGATGAAATCAGTGAAGTTGCGCAATTTCTGGATGCATATCTCCAGTTTGCCAGGCCCACAACCCCCCAATTTGCCCCAATAAATATAAATTCAGTTATAGATGAAACACTGGTCCTTACTGAAAATCTAATAGAACAGCACTATATCAAAGTGAATAAGGAGTTGAAGACGGATTTACCTTTATTATTGGCCGATTCCATACAATTAAAGCAGGTCTTTATGAATATTATCCTGAATGCCATTGAGGCCATGCCCTCCGGTGGAGACCTTACGATACGTACTTTTAAGGAGATCCATCCTGAAGAGGATCGAGGAAAAGGAGGTCCGGCAGGGGAAAAGATCGTTGTCGAATTCTCTGATATCGGGAAAGGGATTCCCAGGGAGAATATCGAAAAAATCTTCGATCCATTCTATACCACAAAAGAGGAAGGGAGTGGGCTGGGACTTTCCATCTCCTTGAGCATCATCGAGAAGCATAAGGGAAGGATCGTTGTGACGAGCGAGGAGGGGAAGGGCTCTGTCTTCAGGGTCAACCTGCCTGTCTGCGTGCCGGGGAAGGATTGAGGGAGATCGGGATGCCCGAAATGCCACAGGGGAAAATACTGATCGTTGACGATAAGGCCAATATCAGGGAGGTCCTATCTGCCATCCTGATGGAGGAGGGATATGAGGTCGCGGCATCGAGCAATGGGAATCAGGCCCTGGAGGAGATCGCCACAGTTCTTCCCGATATTATTATCACCGATATCCGAATGCCCGGGATGGACGGGATAGACTTCCTCAAGGCTATTAAGGAAATGGATATGGATATCCCTGTTGTCCTCATCACGGCTTATGGGTCGATCGAATCGGCGGTCGAGGCGATCAAGATCGGGGCCTACGATTATCTCACCAAGCCCATCAACCACGAGAAGCTCAAGATCATCATTCAGAGGGCCCTCGAACAGAGGAAATACATCCTCGAGAATAAATACCTTCGCCGCGAACTCCAGGAGAAGTACCATTTTTGTAACATCGTGGGGTCGAGCAAAAAGATGGAGAAGGTATTTGAGATGATCAAAACCGTGTCCAACACCCTGTCTACTGTCCTCATCCAAGGTGAGAGCGGGACCGGGAAGGAACTGGTGGCCAGGGCCATTCATCACAGTAGTCAAAGAAAAGATAAGCCTCTCATAGAAATCAACTGCTCTGCCCTTTCAGAGGGATTGCTTGAGAGTGAACTATTCGGCCACGAGAAAGGGGCCTTTACCGGTGCCATCTGCAGGAAAAAGGGGAGAATTGAATTATCCGGCGGAGGAACCCTCTTCCTCGACGAGGTGGGTGAGGTCAGTCCCAGGCTTCAGATCAAACTGTTGAGAGTCCTTCAGGAAAAACAGTTCGAAAGGGTGGGAGGGATCGAGCCGCTCAAAGTCGATTTCAGGCTCATCACCGCCACGAATAAGGATTTAAAGAACGAGGTGCTTAGAGGGGATTTCAGGGAGGATCTCTATTACCGCCTCAATGTGATTACGTTAAGACTGCCGTCCTTAAGAGAGAGAAGAGAGGATATCCCGCTTTTGATAAGCCATTTCCTTCAGAAGTATAACCTGAGAGAAGGCAAAAGGATAGGTACAATTGCCCCTGAGGTCATGAACATCCTGACGAAATATGACTGGCCCGGCAATGTCAGGGAGCTTGAAAATTTTATTGAGCGGGCGGTGGTGGTTTGCAATTCGGAGATGATCACAGCGGACGACCTTCCGGAGGAGATACAGGAGGGCCTATTTGGAAAGGAAGAGGGGGTTTATATCCCCCCATCGACCATTGAAGAGATGGATCTCCACGAAAAAGAGAAGGAATTGATCTTAGACGCACTGAAGAAAACAGAATGGAATAAGGCAAAGGCGGCCAAACTTCTAAACGTCCACAGAAGAACCATCTACAACAGAATAAGAAAATACAGCCTGAATCGATTTAACAATCAATAATCCCTTTAGTAGGCGTGCAAATTAGCACATGTTATGTGCAATAAGTGCTAAATAGCACGCTTTTTCTCACTTCGGGTCATACCTCGATACTCAACTCCATTGCATTCCGTGATCCATTTCAAGTAATAAAATTCAGCATTGAAGCACGTAGAAAAAGGATGTTTCAGTGCATATCACTGGCCCTCAGAAAAGATAGACCACTGATGGCATATGTTTTGCTAACGTTTATTGAAAGAAACTCAATAAGTATTTTCAAGGAGGTTGCTATGAAAAAAACAGTGCTGTTTCTGATCGTATCCACCTTTCTGTTCGGCGCGGTTTCCATGGCGTGCGCCGGGGAAAAACTGATGGTCTACACTTCCATGAAGGAAAGTCTCATCGGAAGCCTTCGGGACGCCTTCGTCAAGAAGCATCCCGATATCGCCTTCGACTACTACTCCGCCGGTGCCGGCAAGCTGATGGCCAAGATCGCCGCCGAGCGTCAGTCGGGCAAGATGACCGTGGACGTTCTCTGGCACAGCGAGGTCCCCGACTTCTACAAGTTGAAGCAGGACGGGCTCCTTGAAAAATACGTCTCTCCGGAAGTGAAGAACGTGAAAAGCCCGGTGACGGATCTGGACGGCTACTTCACCCCGGCGCGTCTCGCCACCCTCGGCATCGCCTACAACACCAAGAAGGTGACGAATCCTCCAAAGGGGTGGAACGACCTGCTCGATTCCCGCTTCAAGGGCGGCTTCGGGATCGCCAACCCGGCCATTTCCGGCACCGCCTTTGTCAGCGTCGCCATGATGGTCAATGCCATGGGGTGGGAATACTTTGAGAAACTGGCGAAGAACGGCGCCATCGTGGGACAGGGTTCCGGCCAGGTCGTCGACGACACCGCCTCCGGCGATCTCCTGGCGGCCCTCGCCGTGGACTTCATCACCATCGACAAGATCAAGAAAGGCGCCTATCTCGGCCTCGTCTTCCCGAAGGAGTTTCCCGTCATGCCCAGTCCGGTCGCGATCATGAAGGGGACTCCGAACCGCAAGGCCGCCGAGAAATTCATCGATTTCCTCCTTGCGAAGGAAGGCCAGAAGATAATCATGGAAAACGGCACGCTGTCGGTCCGGAGCGACGTCCCCATGCCCCCGGGCATAGGTCTGGTCCCAGCCGATCAGGCGGTCGAACGGGCGATGAAGCTGGACTACATCAAGGTGATGAACGGAAAAGAAGCGATCATCAAGAAGTTCACGTCGATCATGAGAACGAAGTAGCTGCCGCAGCGACCGGGATCTCTGTCTGGGAAACCGGGATCCGGCCGGCAAGGGGAAGAAGATGGCGGATGTGTCACTGGAAAAGGTCGGCAAGACCTACGGCAGGCATCAGGTCATCTCGGATTTCAGCATCATCATCCGGGATGGGGAGTGTTTCACTTTTCTGGGACCGTCCGGGTGCGGGAAGACGGTGATTCTTCGGCTGATCGCCGGTTTTGAGCACCCGACGGCAGGAGAGATCTTCATCGGCGACCGGCTGGTCTCCAGTGTGGAGAAAGACGTCCACATCCCGCCGGAGGCGCGGAAAATCGGCGTGGTCTTCCAGGATTACGCCGTCTGGCCGCACAAGACGGTCTATGAAAACGTCGTCTATCCGCTGCAGATGCAGAAGATCCCCGCGGCGGAGGCAAAAGAGAGGACGATGGCCGCTGTCGAGCAGGTCAACCTGGGTAGCCTGGAAAACAGGCTGCCTTTCCAGCTCTCCGGCGGCCAGCAGCAGCGTGTCGCCCTCGCCCGGGCGCTCGTCTCCCGGCCCGAGATCATGCTCCTGGACGAACCCCTCTCCAATCTCGACGCGAACCTTCGCGAGGAGATGCGTTTCGAGATCACCGCGCTCCAGAAACAGACGGGTGTCACCATCCTCTATGTGACTCACGACCAGGAGGTGGCTCTCGCCATTTCCGACCGCATTGCCATCATGGACAAGACGGGTCGGGTCCGCCAGGTTGGCCCTCCCGATGAGATCTACGAGAACCCCGCCGATCCATTTGTCTTTAAATTCATGGGCATTTCAAACTTCATTCCGCTCGACTGGCGGGACGGGCGGGTGTTTGTCGGCGGAAGCGACTCCCCGCTCGCATACCCCGTCCCCACGGACGTTCTCGATCGCATCCGGAGGCATGAATTGATCGCCGGTTGCCGGCCCTACGACATTGAGCTGACCCACGACGACAGCAGCCCCACGCGGGGGATCATTGGGCGAGTGATCTACCTCGGGTCCATCATCGATTACCGTGTCGCCCTCGGGATGCAGGAGATCCGGGTCCAGCAGGATGTCCGGGACGCCGGGCAGGGGGGCATCCCCTTCCGGGACGGCGATCCGGTGGGCCTCAACTTTCTCAACCTGAGGTGGTTTGAAAACCGGGGCCTGAACGAGGAGGTGGAATCATGATCAGGAAACTGTTCGGAAACTTCGGCATCGCCGAGATCCTCCTCGCTGTGTCCGTTCTGATCCTCGTCATCGTCGTCGCCGTACCGATCCTTCTGATCCTCTGGACGGCGCTGTTCGTCGACGGCAGCCTGAACACCCGGGACATCCTCAAGATCCTGAGCCAGCCCGATACCTACAAGGCGCTGAAGAATTCGCTCATCATCGCGGCGGGTGTGACCTTTTTCAGCACGATCACCGGCGTCTTCTTCGCCTGGCTCGTCTCCCGGACCGACCTCCCTTTCAAGGAGACGATGAAGGTCCTCTTCCTCATACCGTTCATGCTCCCCCCCTTCATCGGGGCCCTGGCCTGGAAGATGCTCCTCTCGCCCCGGGCGGGATACATCAACAAGTACCTCTCCCACCTCTTTGGTCTGGACGGATCGCTTTTCAACATCTACAGCCTGAGCGGGATCATCGCCGTGGAGACGATGTATCTGTTCCCCTTCGTCTTCCTCCAGGTCGCTGGGGCGCTGGAGCGGATGGATCCGACGCTGGAGGAATCCGCCCGGATCTCGGGGGCGGGGCTCCTCATGATCACGCGGAAGATCACGATCCCCCTCATGACGCCGAGCATCGCCGCGGGCGCCCTCCTCGTCGCCCTCTACTCGCTCGCCCACTTTGGCGTCCCCGCCGTCCTGGGCACGGAGAGAGGCATCTATAACATCCCGACGAAGATCTACGAACAGATCTACCAGAGCGGCGGGAGTTTCGTGGCGATCCGGACGGGGACGATCCTCTCCTCGATCCTTCTCATCGCTGCGGGGCTCATCCTCTACCTCCAGAACCTCGTCTTAAAGGCGGGACGGTTCCAGGTCATCGCCGGAAAGAGCATGCGCCCCATGCTGCTTAAGCTACGCGGCCTGAAGATCCCCCTGCTCCTCTTCAGCATCCTGTACATCTTGATAACAGTCATCCTGCCGACGGCGACGATCTTCCTCGTCGGGTCGCTGAAAACCTACGGGATCAGCTTCACCCTGGAGAACATGAGCCTCGCAAACCTCAAGTACATCCTTTTCCAGTGGAAGATGACGAAGGATGCCATCTGGAACAGTTTATACCTCGCGCTCGGCGCGGCCTCCGTGACGATGATCACCGGGACGCTGATCTCCTACTCGATCGTCAAGATAAAGGTTCGGGGAAGGTTCATCCTCGAGTTCCTTGGCCTGCTCCCCTTCTCCGTGCCGGGAACAGTTATCGCCATCGGTGTCATCCTGATGTGGAGCGGAAAATTCGGGATCAACCTCTACAACACGGCCTGGATCATCTTCATCGCCTACATCGCCCGCTACATGGCCTTCTCCCTGAAATCGAACTCGGCGGCCCTGGAGCAGGTATCCGACTCCCTCGAGGAGGCGGCACGGGCCTGCGGCGCCACGCACTGGCAGTCGCTCAAGGACATCGTCATCCCCCTGATCAAACCGGGGATGGTGGCGGCCTTTTTCCTCGTCTTCCTGCCGGCCCTGCGGGAGCTGACGACCTCCATCCTCCTCTACGGTCCGAGGACACGGACGATCGGGGTGGCGATCTACGCCCTCAATGAGGACGGTGAGACGGTCTACGCGGCGACGCTGGCCTCGGTCGCCCTCGTCATCATCATCGTCGGGCAGCTCGTCATCAAACGGATCACCCGCTCAAGGATCAAAGGGGTATAACCATGTCACACGTAAAACTTCAGGACGTCACGAAACGATTCGGCCAGGTGGTCGCCGTTAACCGCCTCAGTATCGAGATCCCTCAGGGGGAGTGCTTCTCCATGCTCGGGCCGTCAGGCTGCGGCAAGACGACAACCCTGCGGATGGTCGCCGGTTTCGAGGACCTTGACGAGGGGGAAATCTCCGTCGGCGGGAAGATCTTTTCCTCCAGCTTCAAGAAATACTACCTGCCACCCGAGAAGCGGGACTTCGGGATGGTCTTCCAGGCCTTCGCCGTCTGGCCGCACCTGAACGTCTTCAACAACGTCGCCTTTCCGCTCCAGATCCGGAAGATGCCGAAGGCCGAGATCGAGGAACGGACGCGCCGGGCAATCACCCACACGGGCCTCGGCGGCAGCGAAAGGACCTATCCGAACGAGCTTTCCAGCGGCCAGAAACAGCGGATTGCCCTCGCACGGGCGATCGCCATCAACCCGACGGTCATGCTGCTCGACGAGCCGCTCTCCAACCTCGACCCGAAGCTCCGCGAGGAGATGCGCTTCGAGATCAAAGACCTCCAGAGGAAATTCGGCTTTACCATTATATATGTGACCCACGATCAGGCTGAGGCTATGGCCCTTTCGGACAGGATGCTTGTGATGAACTTCGGTATCGTTCATCAGGTCGATACACCCATGAATATCTATGCGCATCCGAAGGACAGATTTGTCTTCAGCTTCATCGGGTTATCAAATTTTATCCCCGTTGAGATCATGGAGAGCAAGATATTTATAAAGGGCGGAAGGGATTGCGGTTATCTTGTCGATTATTCCATCCCTGAGGAGATAAGAGGACGTGAAGCGACTCTCGCATGTCGTCCCAATGAGATTGAGCTAGGAAGGGATGGAGGGGTAAAAGGAATTGTCATCAGGAGCGTATTTTTAGGGGATACCATGGACTATAGGGTGAGGGTCGGAGATTCTGAGGTGAGGGTCCAGACAAACAAAAAGGTGAAGTTTGAAGAAGGGGAGAGGTGCAGTTTGAAATTCAATCGTATTTTGTGGTATCCCGGCACAGAAGAATAAAGACTGATAAAAGGCGACCCAAAGAGTGCGTGCTGTTGTTGTGATTGTGAGCTGGTGTTTGAAATTCTGATTTGATCTGAGTCATCAAAACCTTACTTCCTCTGCAATTGGCACAAAGAGGATCAATTGTGCGACTACTCGCGGGTCGCCCACTTGAACATAATGCCGAACACCTGGCAAAAAAAATAAATTCGAGATTGGAAACAACTTATGAAATGTCCGGGCCACACCTTTTTTTAGATAAGGATCGCTATCATCAAAAATGATACGCACAGGCCGGGCGAATGCCTTCATCAGGGGGATGTTTTTTTCCGAGATCGTACTGTTGGAAGGAAATCTTCATTTAAAAAGCAGGGCGAGCGGCTCTGATTTGTTGATATAGAAACGGCACAAATTCTTTTCTGACTTTATCATCCCTGATGAATCTTCCCACATTTTCTTTCATAATTTTTCTTTAACCTATTTTTTAGCTGAAACTTACATTGTGTGCACCAAGCATATCCTAATACCCTTATCTGGTTCAAAAATACTTGTTGTTTCTCTACTTCTCTCGCCATATCAACCTTCTCTTCAATCTTTTTCAGAATATGATTCTTGGGAACCCTTTGCTCAAGGTTAGGATGAAGTCCTCCATCACGGACTCCCTCCTTTCAGAGGATGCCCAGCCCTTCCATAATCGTCCTCAAGGCGAATCACATCGTTTTCTGATAAGTTCTTCCCCATCTGGATCTCTATAAGGGAGAGAGGGTTTTCACCAATATTTTCAATGCGATGGGCTGAACCTTGAGGAATATCGATGGCCTGACCGGCTTTGAGCAAAATCTCATTTCCATCCAAAGTGACTTTAGCCTTCCCTTCAATAAGAACCCAGTGTTCAATTCGTTGGAGGTGTTTTTGGTAACTCAAACGATGGCCCAACTTAACCCATATTCGTTTGGCTTTAAAAGAAGACCCTATATCGATGATTTGATAACCTCCCCATGGCCTCTTTTCCTCCCTTTTATCCATCTTGAGGATGCAATGGTGAAGCCATAAATACGCCTTCACTATTCGGCCTTGGTTGAACCTTTGCTGGAACATTCTTCTTGCATTCCTATCGATTTCAGGAGTTCTTTTTAATGTTCAAAAAGCTCCCTTTATGTCCCTCACGATAAAACCGTTTGTGCCAAAACCAATCCATTCAATGATTTTGATTCAGATGACTGGTGACCGCCTCAGTCTTGATTCACACCTGTCACGATAAAAATCGCTGAGGATAAACTTACAACAGCTAGTCCAGGGCTTTAATGAGCTTGCCAAGATATTTTCTGGATAATCAAGCGCTATTGCATATGATGTGAAAACATTCGTCGAAGAATTTTATCCCAACCTCGGTACCTTCTGGATAGATTTTCTTTACCTGGGGATTGTAATCAACTGTAGATATTATTTGACCATCGGCTTCAACTTCATATTCAACTACAGGTCCTAAATAAGTTGCTTTTCTCACAGTTCCAAGGTAATTAGCGTCAGGACTTCCAATAGAAACAGCCTCTGGTCTTATTAAAACATATATCTCCTTTCCTTTCTCAAGTTTTTCCCTTCTCTCATAAGGAATGCTTATGAGTTTATCCATTACTCTGAAGGAGACGATGCCAGAAGTTGAAATATCTTCAATCCGCGATTCTAGGAAGTTTGCCTTTCCAATGAAATCAGCTACAAAAACACTCGCAGGTCTTCTATATATCTCGAAAGGATCCCCTACCTGTTCGATCCTTCCCTGGTTTATAATCACTATTCTATCCGATAAACTCATGGCCTCTACCTGATCATGGGTAACATATACCGATGTAATACCGAGCCTTTTTTGAAGCCTCCTGATTTCATCTCTCATCTGCACTCGCAACTTTGCATCAAGATTTGAGAGAGGTTCGTCAAAAAGGAGTACTTTGGGCTGCATTACCAATGCCCTTGCCAGAGCCACCCTTTGTTGTTGTCCACCAGAAAGCTGACTGGGTGAACGATTCTCAAGTCCAATAAGATTGACAAGATGCAAAACCATTTCCACATTATTCTTTATTACTTTATCAGAAAGCTTTTTTAACTTAGGGCCATAGGCAATATTCTCGTAAACTGTCAGATGTGGAAATAGGGCGTAACTCTGGAAGACCATGGGCGCACCTCTCTTATTTGGAGGTATATCATTAATCAATATATCACCAAGATAAATCTTTCCTGCATCAGGGTGCTCAAAGCCCGCAATCAACCTAAGGGCTGTGGTTTTTCCGCAACCAGAAGGGCCCAGA
>Ga0315285_10004534_pt1 | contig 14407 bp, 14 predicted proteins | sample YL17G09_36_MG_FD_203698 | JGI IMG/M metagenome (GOLD analysis project Ga0315285, IMG submission 203698) | Sediment microbial communities from Yellowstone Lake, YNP, Wyoming, USA - YL17G09_36 | ecosystem: Environmental > Aquatic > Freshwater > Lake > Sediment | place: USA: Wyoming | collected...
CGCTCGACGAGCCGAGCGGGCGAGAGCCTCCTCAGTAAGCGCCCGGCTGCCCGAGGTGTCTACGCAAAATCAAATTTCCTATCAGTTTACGGGCTCGGGCAGAGGAACAGCATCGCCACCCCGCCGACGGCCAGGACCGCGCCGCTGACAGCTCGCCAAGTGATGCGTTCCTTGTGGATGATGGCCGAGGCCGGGATCAGAATGATCGGCGAGATCGCCATTATTGTGGCGGCGACACCCGTCTGCGCGTTGCTCACGGCCACCAGCGACAACGTCACGCCGATGAACGGCCCCAGGGCCGCGCCGAGCGCCGCCAAGCCCATCCCGCCCCGGTGCTTGACCGCGGCCGCGACGCGCGGCCACCACCTAAGCACGGTGAAAATCACCACGAAACCCGCTATTCCCGCGATAATGCGGATCTGCGTGGCGGGTGCGGCGTCGTACTTGCCAATGCCGAAGCCTTTGACTTCTCCCATGCCGATCTTGCTGAGCACCAACCCCCCCGCCTGCCCGACGGCGCCTAACAAGGCCAACGCCACTCCCAGCGGCGCCACCCGCGCCCCAGCACGCCCGTCCCGCGGCGCGACGATCCCGCGCTGCGCGACTACCGAACTCGACGATTCGTCGTGCCTCTCGGTTACCACCCACGCCACGCCCGCCACGGTCATCGCGATGCCCAGCCAGCTCCACGGGCTTAGGGCTTCCCCTATGGCGGCCCAGGCTATCAGTGCCGCCATCGGCGGGCAGAGCGCCATGACCAGCATCGTCAGCCGCGCCTCCAGCAGCACCAGCGCGCGGAACAGGAAAAGGTCGCCGAACGTGAACCCCGCCAGGCCAGACAGGCTAAGCCAGAGCCAGTTGTGCCCCGACGCATCCGTCGGCAGCAGCCGCCCGCGGAAAATCCACACGAAGACCGACAACATCGCCATCGCCATCACCAGGCGAATCAGGTTCAGCGGCACCGACCCGATCCGCTTGCCCGCGGCCGTGAACGACAATGAGCTTCCCGCCCAGCAGAAGGCGGTACACAACGCCGCAATTTCTCCGACATACGTCAAAGCGATCACTCCGCCGGCCAACCTGCCTCCTGGCCACGTGGCCTCGGCGGCAAGGCCGGCACGTTCAATTCTCAAGCGATTCTCAGGGCTCCCTTACGACCGCCGGATTGTAGCGAGCCGGCGGCGAGTGCGACACAGGGAAACCGCCGGCGACCTGCGAGGCCACAAGCGCCAAGCTGCTGATGTGGCTTCAAGGCGCCGATGCCGACGGACTTTTACGTGGCCACCTATGAATTCCCCGAACCGGTCTCGGCGGGCCTGCGCAGAACCGATGCACACTGTGAAGGCCGGCTTGCCGAAACGCTGGTCTTCGACGGCAAGCTCAGCCACGCCGAGCGAGCCGGTGTAGAGGAATACTTGCGCCGTAAGTGGATCTCTCGCTTTCCGCTTTTGACTCGGAATTTTTGTCGGAACTTTTGTCTTTACGGCCAGGCCGCTTTGCCTATAATATCCCAAAGGGCATCGTGATGGTGAAGCGGGAGACAGGAAATGAAACTGGCCATCCGGATAACAGACAATGAACAGGGAGGCTACACGGCCGTCTGTCCGTCTCTTCCCGGCTGCCGAAGCATGGGCGGGACCCGTGAAGAGGCCAGGGAGAAGCTCAACGAGGCCATCCTGGGCTACGTCGCCTCCTTGAACAACTTTGTCCCTGAGAACTTGGGCCCGGAACTCGTGGAAGCCTGACGTTCGAGGTTCGGCACGCTACCAAGGCGCTGCGGGGGAGTTTGTATTGCCTGCTTGGCCTGCCCTCCTTCGTATCCCTTTGTTCTTTCGTGCCCTTCCGCGCCCGTGAAAAGCCAATGAACCTCCGCCGGCAACCATCGGACTGACAACATTTATCTGCCATTCCACAACCTTCGCCAAGTTTCGCCAAGTTTCGCCAAGTTTTGCCAAGTTTTGCCAAGTTTACTTGACAACCCTCGCCCTTCAGCCTAGCATACATCATATGTGACCCCAAAATGATCGCGGGGTAGAGCAGTCAGGTAGCTCGTCGGGCTCATAACCCGGAGGTCGCAGGTTCGAATCCTGCCCCCGCTAGTTGTAAGGTTGGCTGACGACGCGAGTTGCGTCGACCGGCGGAAACGACGGAGCGGCCGTAACCTGTAGGAACGGGAGTACGTACTCCCAGAACCGAAAGGAAACGGCCATGACGAAACTCGCCCAGCAGCAACCACGGACAAGAAGGCACACGCAAGATTCCGAAAAGAATCGGCGTGTGCCTTCTTTGCGTTTGCACAAGGCCAGCGGACGCGCCTACGTCGTCTTGAGCGGCAAGGCGGTCTACTGCGGGCGCTACGGCGACCCGGAAGCCCAGGCTCAGTACCACCAGGTCATCGCCGAGTGGCTCGCCGCCGGCCAGCAGCTTCCAGCCGACCCGGCGACCATCACGGTCAAGGAACTCCTGGCCCGCTTCTGGACCTACGCCGAGCAGTACTACCGGACGCTCACCGACGGGCGCGTCAAGGAACTCGAACAGTTCCGGCTGGCGCTTCGGCCGCTGAAGGAACTCTACGCCAACATGCCGGCGACCGACTTCGGCCCGCGGGCGCTCAAGACCGTCCAGCAGCGGATGATCGAGATCGGCTGGTGCCGGCCCTACGTCAACAAGCAGGTCAACCGCATCCGGCACATCTTCCGCTGGGCGGTCAGCGACGAAATGATTCCCGGCTCGGTGCTGCACGCCCTCCAGGCGGTGCCCGGCCTGCGGCGTGGCCGCAGCGACGCGCCGGAACCGGCGGCGGTCAAGCCGGTCGCCATCGAGCGCGTCAACGCGATCCAGCCGTTCACCTCGCGCCAGGTCTGGGCGATGGTCCAGCTTCAGCTCTTCACGGCTGCCCGGGCGGGCGAGATCGTCCGAATGCGCCCGTGCGACATTGACCGGACGGGCGAAATCTGGGTCTATCGCCTCCAGGAGCACAAGACCGCCCACCGCGGCTTCGAGAAGAAGGTCTGGATCGGCCCGCGTGGGCAGCAGGTCCTCGCGCCGTACCTCCTGCGCGACCCGCAGGCATACTGCTTCTCCCCGGCCGAGGCCGAGGAAGAACGCCGGCAGAAGCTGCACGATGCCCGCGTGACGCCGCTCAAGTACGGCAACACGCGCGGCACGAACGTCAAGGACGACCCGGAATGGTCAGCCGGCGACCGCTACACGACGTGCAGCTACCGCCGGGCCATTGCCCGCGCCTGCGACCATGCCTTCCTGCCGCCCGAGCCGCTGGCCAATCTGGAGGACGAGACCGACGCCCAGTGGCACCAGCGCCTGACCAAAGAGCAGAAGGCCGACCTACGGGCCTGGCAGAAAGCCCACCGCTGGCACCCCCACCAGCTTCGCCACAACGCCGCCACCGAACTCCGCCGCGAGTTCGGCATCGAGGCCGCCCGCATCATCCTCGGCCACCACAGCGCCGCCGTCACTGAAATCTACGCCGAAAAGGACGAGCAAGAGGCCATTGAGGCAATCATGAAGGTGGGGTAATCTGTATAAGCATCCTCTGAGGAAGTCCTAGAATGGGCCTACCCTGTCAGGAGACTCCCTAGCCCTGCCCACTTGCAACGAACAGGTAACCATCAGGTCATCCAGCCTCATGGCGTAGATTGGCGTTAATATATCAGCATCCTTCTGATACTGCCCAATGCGGCCGGAAGGACAGCCACAAGAGAACTCACTTGCGGGCTGCAATCTGTCGTACCAGATACCCTAGTCGCAAAAGGGAACGCTGCAACCATTGGATTCGGCTACAAGCCTCCAATTCAACCGCCAAGAAGCCGGAGAAACTGCCATTGCCGACGCATGCCTGAAGGAGCTCCACCCACTCCCAAAAGAACCTTTCGCCGTCTCCGGAGTTGATACTGTGGAACGTTCCCGGCACGAGGTCGCGGTAGTGCTGTCCGACGTTGTCGCTGCCGTGGGCGTGAAAAATGTGTGGTGTCCAGGTTCGGGCAATATCCGGGGTGATTGGCACCCCGGGGCGATTCGACCCCTGCAAGATCAGCAGGTGTCCGATGTCTGCATTGAGCCCCAGCCATCGGTCCAGCTTGCGTTTCCGAATTTCCTGGAGGTAGAACTCCACCGCCGTCCGCGAGCTAAGGACGTAGGAGAAGCCAGGTTCGATCTCAGCCGCAAGCCGAACCCCGGTCTGCTCCGCCAAGGGAATCACGTACTCTGCCAGAATATCGACCGCCCGAACAATACGGCTTTCGGCAGTACCGCGATGGATGTATTCACATCTAAGAATCCCGCCTTCGCCGGCTCCCGCCGGTGAGCGATGGCAGCGCTCGACGGTTCGCCCCAGAACGAACTCCACTACCGTTGCCTGTAATTTCTTCGCCAAGCGGACGGAGTTGGCTAACGCCTTTCCGGCCTTTTTCGCGAGTTCATCGTCAAAGCTCCCTATCTCTGGGAAAAAAGTAGCCAAGGCAGGCACCACAAGCTGCTTTGTTGACACCTTCACCCCAAAGTGTCTCCGGATTCGCTGAAGGCCTTCTCTGAGCTCGCCCTTTACGTACCGGGCAATATCAGTGTGAAAAGAGGCGTCCGTGAACCTATCCAGCAAAGGCAATGACTCGAGTTTGGGACGTGTGATGTTCATGGCCGCCTGTATGTCTCGTCCCCGAGGATAGAAATCGATCGCATGCGTTCGGAGCAGCCACAGCTCTTCGACAAGTTCGGAAATTGGCATGTCCGAGTTGCTGCTGGTAATGACCGAGAGCCGAAGATGCGAGACGTCCTCTCGCCCGGTCAGTTCAGGCTCCCGGATCAACGGTTGAATGCGGTTGCCGGCCGTTTCCCGCGCAACGCGGCGACGGCCTTGTCGAACCGTCGCGTTGCGAGCAATGCTGTGCTCACTCCCTCTCGATTTTCGTCCCGTTTTTTTCTTTAACACCGTCGACCTCGTTGACAAACCATTTCTCGATGCTAGCCATCTGCTCTGGCGCCGGAACGTACCACCAACAATCCTTCAATGGCTGGCTTCCCAGGCAAACTATTCCGATCCGGCTTTCTGGGTTGTCGGTGGTTGCATCGATGAGGTCCACGTATATCCCCTGCGTACGACGCAAGCGATACTCGACGGCCCACAATGGACGGTCGGATCCCGGCGTCTTCACCACCAACTTGCTCACCGACCGGAAGAATTTGTGACCGGGTGTAAAACGCGTCAGGTACTGGTCAAGTGTTTGACTCGACGTCAGACGAACCGTCACATCGGCCTCAGGAACTGTGGTGGCTTCTCGAAACACACGCTGGTAGCCTTGAGGGTTGACATCCGTTGGGAACGGCGAAAGGAGCAGGATGGCTTGTTCGGCCTGCCGCTTCTCGTTCGGGAAGGCTCGGCAGGCAGCCAAGAGGCATTCCATGCTCATTTCCCGATACGGCCCAAGATGACCATCATGGAACACAACCCCCAATTCCCCGCTCGCCGGAACCGACAACCCAATGATCGTGATGACGTGCCCCTCCGGTTGTGGAAACACCGACGTGTGCCCGAGGCCTTCGGCCATCGTGTTGTACTCGACCAAAGCGATCACAGGGATCCGGGACAGAAGCATGGAAGAGAGGTGAATACCGACCAGTCGATTCGCCGCGGTCCCATCGAGGGCGAAGTCCTGCGTAAGCCCGCGCGTTCCAAGTTCGCCGTCACTTAGCAAGGCCCCGATCTCATTGGAGTCCAAGCCACGGCAGAAATACCCGTCTCGCCCTCCGAACTTCTCGTGCTTGTGGTCGGCACACAGCCAAGCCTGGGGTCTCGGCCCATGGTCGCGCGTTCCCAGCATGGAGGCGATGTGCGTAAGGGTAGCGGGGCTGTGCGGGATAGCGCCTAGAGGCAGCATCATCTCCAACGCCAAGTACACAGCCGCCTGCGCGCACAAGTACCCGTAGAAGCTGTGATGGGACATGTATGGTGTACACGCGAAAGGCAGCAGCCCCACGTGCGCGGAGTAGTAATCCACCAAAGGCAGCACATATCCTGGCTGCTGAAGCATGTGGGTGGGTGGCCGCAAGTAGCCCGATGCACAGTAGATGGCATTGGACCAGTTTTTTAACTTGTCAAGCTCCATCATTTCCGTACGAGAAACGCACCGGATGTCCAACGACCCAATTAGCGACGCATGATCACCACATGGACCAGCTTGCTGAAACACATGCACCTGCCGGGTTGCGCGGCGGTGCAGAATGGCAAACACAGGGTCCGGACGGTTAGCCAGCGAAGTTGAGCTTTCGCAAGCGGTGACATGGAGTCCAGGTCCGTAAACAGGCTGCAGGAGCAAATCCACGGTCCGTCGGGCGGGACACCGATGCGGATCGCGGCCTCTGCTCTCACACTGCTCGGACTCTTGGCCGCGAGTCGATTGGTAGGACCGCGAATAGATACTCTGATATTTCATGTTTGGCGCTCACGTGCCGATCATGGCAGGTGAATCCAATGTCAATTCCCGGCCCCTTTTCTCCAGGGCATCGATTTTCCTGCGGATTTCGCAGGCTTCGACATGTTCCCCGTTCACTTGCGCCTTGGCGAGCTGCGCCAGCAAAGCCTCCTTCTCCTGGGCGATCCTAACTCTTGCCGCCGCATTCGGTGAATCTTGGGGTAGCTGGGCGGGCTCCATAGCAGCCCCTTTGGGGGCATTCTTGGCGTGTCGCTTCAGGGGCCAACTGTTGATCTTCCGCCCGCAGCGACGGCAGAACTCCCGGAGCGACTGCACTACACCCGGCTGGGAAGCGACGAACGCGATGATCTGCTGGGGTGCGTTAGGCATACCGTGCATCCATTCCTCAACAATTCTCTTGACTTCCGGCGCACCTAGGACGAGCGCTGCCCCCTCAAACGTCCACGTCAACACCGTGATGACATCTTTGCCGTCGAGGTTAGCCGAAGCATCCGCAGGCTGTCCTGTTCGACCCACGACCGTCTCAAGCGCCCCAGCCTCCACCGCTTGCGAAAAGGCCCTTCGCAAAGCTTCGGCCAACTCTACTTGCTCATCATCCGACCAGATGATGCCGAAGAATTTCTCCTCAGATTCGGGCCGCATCTCAGTTCTCCCGGTTAAGGCGCCGATTCGTTCTTGAAGTGTACTGGTTCAGGCCATGCTTGTTGCAGACCTCCGACACCAGCACCTTCTCGACCAGATGCTCCCGCAAGACCGCCACCTTCTCTTGGGCCGTAAACCACCGCCACAACCCGTTCTGCTCGTTGCTCATGGACATCTCCTTCCCGTTGACCTTACTCTCTAACCGAACCGGACGAGATGTCCAATCCCTTCTGAACCTTTACAGAAGCTGTTGTTAGGTGGCGGACAACTATTGGCGTAAGACTCTACCTGACAGGCCCACGCTACGCAACAACCAGCAAAGAATTCTAGTAGGCCACGGTACCGGTGGTGCATGCCGTTCCGGCTCCGAACGACCGCATCAAAGCCAAACGCCCCGCAACTGGCGGACGTGCTACGGATTATGATACCAGCAATATCGATTCTGGCAAGCTTTTTCTCCAGCATTTTCTCCTGCGAAAATGAGCAACCCGTCCCGCAAACAAGTCGTCGTGCCCTAGCATTCAGGCTGACCAGGCCGAACTGGCCGCGCCGCGCGGAGCCGCAAGACCTGTCCGTCAGCTGAATCGTCGACCGCGCAACCGCATCGGACTACCGCGTCAACCGGTTCGCAAACTGCGTAAGCGGTTCTGCGCAGCAGACCGCGTGAAATCGTTCGTTTACGTTCGCGTGCATGAGTGATGCGGCTGGCCGTTCAGGCTGGCTGGCAGGTCGCCGGGAATCGACAGCTCACATCCAGTCATACCGCAGGACGTGTTCCCGAAGAAAAGCGGTTCAAAAAGCGCGCAGAAAGCGCGCAAGCGATTCTGGATACATTACTTACCGAATTGGGGCGTTATTCTGAGGGTATGTGCGATGCAGCGAAACAAACGAACCGACGTGAAAGACGGATCAGCCCGAACGAAGAGTTGATCACCCTGACCGAAGCGGCCAAGCACCTGCCGAAGGTCGATGGCAAGAAGGTCGCCGTCTGCACACTATGGCGGTGGTGCCGCGTGGGCTTGCGGGGCATGTTCCTCGAATACGTCCGTGTCGGCCGGAAGATCTGCACGACGCGCGAGGCGCTCCTGCGGTTCTTCACCGACCTGGCCGACCTGGATGACTTTATCTCGCCCGACACCCGGTCGCAGCCGCGTTTCCTGAGGCGCCCCCCCATCACAACGCGCCAGCGGCAGCGCGCCTTGGCGGAGGCAGACGCGATCCTTGAGAGGGCAAGAATATGAGCGGAGGCCTCGTGGAAAACGTCCGGGCCGGTTATCTGATGGGTTGGTCCTTCACGCCTCTGGCCGGCAAGCGGCCGACGCTGAAAGGCTGGCAGTCGGCTCCGCGGGAGAAGCTCGATCAGGCGCTGGAATGGGCGTCCAAGGGCAACGTGGGCCTGCGCACAGGCCAGATCAGCGGCGTTGTGGCCATCGATGCCGATCCTGGCGCGGACCTTGGGCCGTTGAACCTGCCTGACACGGTGACGGCGCTGACGGGCAGGCCCGGCGCCAAGCACCTGTACTTCTGCCACGATGGACCGCTGGGCAACTCCAGCGGTAGGCTCGGGCCGCACATCGACGTGAAGGCTGACGGCGGACAGGTGGTTTTCGCCGGCTCGGTTCATCCCGAAACCGGCGCAACGTACGTCTGGGCGGAAGGGCATTCGCCGGCGGACATCGAGCTGGCCGAGTTGCCGGCCCACATCCTGGAACTACTGCACAAGCCAGAACCACCTAAACATTCGGGACCAGCGCCCAAGGTCAAGTCGGGGCGAACTCGCGAGGAACGCTACGCCGCGCAGGCCCTGCAGCTTGAGCTGAACAACATCCACAGCGCGGTGGAGGGCGCCCGCAACGACATGCTCAACAAAGCCGCCTTCAATCTGGGCACGCTCATCGGCGGCGGCTGCCTCGACCGCTCGGAAGCGGAGGAGTCCTTGCGGCAGGCGGCGATGACCGTCGGCCTGGGCCAGACCGAGGCGTTGGCAACGATCCGCTCGGGCATCGAGTCGGGCATCAAGCAGCCGCGACAGCCCGGCACGCAGATGGACGTCCAGGCGGCGTCTGCCCAGTCGCCGGGCAAGCCCGACCCGGTGGCGCGGCTGCCGGCTGGCCGGTTCGCCCTCGACCTTTACGGAAACGCCAGCCGGTTCGTGTTTCTCTTCGGCCAGGACGTCCACTGGTGCGACCAGCACGGCAAGTGGTACGTCTGGAGCGGCAAGTGCTGGAAGGCCGACGCTACCCGCGAAATCTATGTCATGGCCGAACGGACTGTTGTGGCGCTGGTGCAAGAGTGCCGGGATTTGGACGAAGACGCGGCCACTAAGTGGGCGGCAAAGTGCGGCCGTGACGCCAAGCCCGCCCGGGAGATGCTTGAGGTCGTCAAGCACCGCCGGGCCGTTCCGGTCGAGGCGATGGACCAGCACCCTTGGCTGCTGGGCGCGGACAACGGCGTCATCGACCTGAGGACAGGCAAGCTGCTGCCGCACGACCGCAAGTATCTGATCACATCGCTTTCGCCGGCCCGGTACGAACCCGACGCCCAATGCCCGCGCTGGATGAAGTTCCTAGGCGAGATCATGGCTGGCAACGAGGCGATGATGGAGGCCCTGCAACGCCTGGCGGGTTACTTCCTGACCGGCGACATCAGTGTGCAGATCCTGCCGATCCTGTTTGGCCCGGGCGCTAACGGCAAGAACGTCTTCCTGGACACGCTGGTGGGCATCATGGGCCCGTACGCCGAGGAGGCGCCCGACGGGCTTATCACGGTTCGCCAAGGCGATGAGCACCCAACAGAGATCGCCGACCTGCATGGCAAGCGCCTGGTGGTCGCATCCGAGACCGAGGAAGGTCGGAAGATGCGGATTGGCCTGGTCAAGAAGATCACCGGCAACAAGTTCCTCAAGGGCCGCTTCATGCGGCAGGACTATTTCCAATTCGAGCGGACGCACAAGACCGTCCTGGTCACCAACAACAGGCCCATCGTGACCGAGCCGTCCAACGCCATCTGGCGGCGACTGCGGCTGATTCCGTTCACGGTGACGATCCCGGAAGCCAAGCAGGACAAACATCTAACCGACAGGCTCGTGGCCGAGTGGCCGGGCATATTGTCGTGGGCTGTCCGCGGCTGCCTGGACTGGCAGAAGCGCCAGTGCGACCTGGCGTTCCCGGAGGCTGTCCAGCGGGCGACGGAGGAGTATCGGGCCGACTCGGATCACGTAGGCGACTTCATCGCTGAGTGCTGCGTTGACTGGCGGGAACATCCCGAGCAGGGCATGCGGACGCCCAAGGAGCGTGTGTACCTAGCCTACTGCTCGTGGTGCAAGTCAGTTGGCGAGGACGTTCTGACCCGCAACGCCTTCAACTCCCGGCTGCGGATACACGGCTTCGAGGACAAGGCCGCCAAGTTGACCGGCAGCGGCAAGGCCCAGAAGTGCTGGTTGAACCTGACGCTCAATGGAGGCCGCGACGATGTCTGAATTCCATGGTTACCGGTTACCGGTTGGTTACCGCCTTCTGGGGGTTATCGCCCTACGCGCGCGCACGCGAAGGCGCTTATACGGGAAACGCGGTAACGAAGTGGTAACCGGTAACTTTCGGTAACCAGAAACAAAGGTTCGACAGGATGGCCACACCGGCAACAACCCGCTGGCAACATGATGCAGATGAGCACGTTGCATGGCTCGCGAGCCTGTCCCTGCACGATCGGCTACGGTACGACCGGGTGTTTGGGCGTGCGTGGTTCGCGGGCAATGGCAAAGAACAGTGCCAGGCAATAGCCCGCAAGGCCGTAGACAGGTCGCGCCACGTCGGCGCAGGTTCGAATATCTCCCGCGAGGCCAAGCAAGTATGCGACTGTGCTCCGGGCGCGCTGGCGTCGTTACGTCCGTCAGCGTTGTCACCCGTGCCCGCGTTGGGACGTGTGCCCGCGTTGTTCGCATCGTTCGCGTGTCTCGGCGTGCCTGCGTTGTCGGCGTGCCCGGACACGTCAGCGTCGTCACCCGTGCCCGCGTCGTTGAACGCGTCAGCGTCGGCACCCGTCCCCGCGTTGTCGGAGCGTCCACACGCGCCGGCGTCGTCGCGCCACGTTGGCGCAGGTCGTGGGATCTCGCGCTACGCGCGGACCGACGCAAGGGCATGGCCGCTTGGTGATATCGGCGCAAAAAAAGGCCCGTGCGGGGCAAGCACAGACCCAGCGACGGGCAATACGGCAACCGACCGGGCAGGTCGGGACACAGGGAACCATACGATTCCGAACGGAGGGAGGGCAAACAATCCGTGCAAGGGAATGAGCCAAGGGGTAGCGCACCCAACGCACCACGTTGGCGCAGGTTCGAACATCTTCCGCAGGGCCGAGCAATCCTACGGCCCGCCCCCACGCGCCGCTACGTCGCGGAATGTCAAACCAGGCAAGGTGGGCAAGATGCGAAATGGTGATGTAAATGGTTCCTTCCCCACGACTTACGCGGAAGACCGCGACGGGAATAGTCGGGCGTCTTCTTTTTGTTTGTTTTCGACGTGAACACGACCCGCCGCCGGGCGGGCTTACCCCCAGGAGAACATGAAATGGACATCGAATTGCGGAACATCGACGACATCCGGCCCTACGACAAAAACCCACGGCAGAATGACCAGGCGGTCGAGGCTGTGGCGGCCAGCCTCAAGGAATTCGGCTTTCGCCAGCCCATCGTGGTCGACGCCGACGGCGTGATCATCGTCGGCCATACCCGATGGAAGGCGGCGAAGAAGCTCGGTCTCAAGAAGGTGCCGGTCCACGTCGCTACGGACCTGTCGCCGGAGAAGGTGAAGGCATATCGCATTGCCGACAACCAGACGAACACGCTGGCCGACTGGGACTACGAGCTGCTGCCCATCGAACTGAAGGACCTCCAGGCGGACGGATACAACCTGGACCTGCTGGGCTTCAGCGCCGACGACTTGGCCAAGATTCTTGACCCGGACGGCACGCAGGGCCTGACGGACCCCGACGACGTGCCGGCGCCGCCGGACGAGGCCATCACGCGACCGGGCGACCTGTGGGTGCTGGGCAACCACCGGCTGCTTTGTGGCGACAGCAGCAAGGCTGAGGACGTGGACCGTCTCCTGGACGGCGCACACATCCACCTGGTGAACACCGATCCGCCGTACAACGTCGGCGTCGCATCCAGGAGCAACAATGCCATCGCCGCCACCGGTGACCGGCCCATCGGCCAACAGGGCATGGACATGGCCATCAGGGGCAAGACGCACGCGACGGATAAGAAGCTCCGGGCCAAGGACAGGCCGCTCGTCAACGACTTCATCTCGGACGAGGAGTTCGCACGCCTCTTGCGGGCATGGTTCGGCAACATCACGCGCGTGCTGGAGCCTGGGCGCGGCTTCTACATCTGGGGCGGGTACAGCAACATCTGGAACTACCCCAACGCGCTGAAGGAAAGCGAACTGTACTTCAGCCAGATGATCATCTGGGTCAAGGAGCACCCGGTCCTCACCCGCAAGGACTTCATGGGCAACCACGAGTGGTGCTTCTATGGGTGGAAAGAAGGCGCGGCGCACAAGTTCTACGGCCCGGCCAACATCACGGACGTCTGGTCGGTCAAGAAGGTCAACCCGCAGTCGATGGTTCACTTGACCGAGAAGCCCGTCGAGTTGGCTGTCCGCGCCATCCAGTACTCGTCGCTGGTCGGCGAGAACGTCTTGGACCTGTTCGGCGGCTCGGGCTCGACGCTGATCGCCTGCGAGCAGACGGGGCGCAAGGCCCACCTAATGGAGATCGACCCGCTGTACGCAGACGTGATCGTCCAGCGCTGGGAGAAGTTCACCGGCAAGAAGGCCGAGAGGGCCGAGGCTGGGCAAGTCGCGGAGGTGACGGCGTGATGCTACTGGGCGTCATCTGGACCTGGGTTTATGTCGTCAGCGGTCAGACGGATCGCGTCGCCGTCCATGCGCAACGCGCCATCCTGGTATGCCAGGACACGGGTGCTGTAGTCGGCGACGGCGCTGACCTGACCGGGCAGGCCGTCGGGCAGGCTCCCGAAGTAGAACCCGTCGCGCCCCTGTCCGAAGCAGAGCGGCCTGCCCCGGCGGGTCACCAATATGCGAGCGGGCGAGCGCCACACGCCCAGCATCGCCAGGTCGCCCTGGATTTGGTTGGCCGCCCAGGCCGAACGCTGGACGATGGAGCCCGCGCACCGGGCCATGAGCAGGCCCAGGACTTCGCTGTCGCACTGGCTCTGCTGGTCGAGACCATAGCGATTGACGAGCTGCTGGTGGTTGTGGATGACCCCGTTGTGGACGAGGAACCCAGCGCCGGCGGCGTGCGGGTGGTTGTTGCGGTTGTCCTGCGGCGAACCGTGCGTGGCGAAGCGGCAGTGGCCGACCACCACCAGGGCGTTTCGGCAGCGGTCCAGTTCGTCGAGGTACGCCTTCGCCGGGCCTGGCCGCTTGAACGTCTGGATGCTCCCATCCTCGTCAAGCCACGCCAGGCCGAAGGCATGGTCGCCCCGGCTCTGTGTGACCAAGGCCAGCCGCCGCAGTCGGGCGACCTCCGGCCCTTTTCCTTCGCTGCTGATAAATCCGAATATGCCGCACATGGTTCTTTCTCCGGTTCAAATCTGCGCGTCGTACTTGGCTGCCAGGCGGCGGAACTCGCTCTTGACCTGGTCCTGCGGGATTACGTCGCTGATCCATCCGTACTGGTGTCCGCCGTGGATGCGGGCGTACCCGGCGCCCCATGCGAGGTAGCCAATCAGGCGTTCTGCTTCGCTGGCGCCCTCGCCGGCCTTCTTCCATCCGCCCTTCAGCGGGCTGGGGTTCCACTTCGCCGCGCGTTTGCCGTTGATTGCCCGCTCGACCAGGCCCAGGCAGACCTGAACCCAGCCGACGACCTTCGTCGCGTTCAGCGACCCGGAGAAGACCCGGAACTCGACCGTCTCTCGCGTGCCGTTGGCCAGGTTGGTCAGGTTCAGGGCGTGGTAGCGATTGCGGTCAAGCGCCGGCTTGGCGTCTTTGTCGTTGCCATACTTGCGGACGCCGCCGCAGTAGGTCCCGCGTTCGCGGCTCTTGGTTCCGGTGATGGCGTAGAGGCCGCGTTCGCAATACGCGACGATGGTCACCAGCCGCGCCAGCGCCTCGGCCGGCCAGTCGCGCTTCCAACCTACGTGGACGTGGACCTTATGTGCAGCTGCACATAACGTCCATTATGTGGAGACAGTAGTTATGTTGAGTCGATCTCATTCTGTCCTGCAATTTGAAGGTTTTCGTCATGACGAACTCCGCATAATCTTCTGCGTTGCCTGGTTACAGATTGCGCAGCCAGTC